>Ga0310786_10002077_pt1 | contig 31340 bp, 30 predicted proteins | sample AusTroGonzalo_MG_FD_203881 | JGI IMG/M metagenome (GOLD analysis project Ga0310786, IMG submission 203881) | Bovine rumen microbial communities from tropical cattle in Woodstock, Queensland, Australia - Gonzalo_03 (v2) (version 2) | ecosystem: Host-associated > Mammals > Digestive system >...
GGTTGGATGAGTGCCCAAATGGCGCATTTTTTCAAGAAATATGCAGGCTGTTAGGCATTTTGTTAACTGAGTTTACACAACGGAGACCGTTTTCTTGCGGTTTCCGTTTTTTTTTCGTAACTTTGCATCGCTTTTCGGTTGAATGCGGTCGCCGTGTTGCCGAATCGCAGCGTTCTTTGACATATTAACCCCTCCCAATCGGCATGGAGGAGTCTCTTCCCCTCGGGATGCAAACCAGCGAAGCGTTTGCAGACCGAAGAGCAGAGGCATGGGGCGCCCCGATGAGCGCGAAACGCTCAGCCAATGCGCGCCCATTGCCGAATGCGAATGGCAAAAGTAGAATGGGCTGACGCTATCAAGACCGTCAGCGGAGCTATGACCAAGATCAACAAGAAGTCCCAGCATGCTGGTGACCAGAAGATGGTTCTTGCTACGCACCGTGTAGCACCGACCACCAGTCCCGACTGCTCGCGTCTCTATCTGCGCGGCTTGTCTTCGGTAACCCGCAAGACCCCCGTCACCGCTGACGAGCAGGCTCAGCGCGCTCGCTTCGCAGCTATCAGCCGTGCTGTCGCTGCACGTGGCAACGACCTCGCACAGGCTGCAGCGGACATCACTGCGTTCAACGCGCAGAAAGATCAGCCGGGTGGCTTGAAGACCCTGAAGGCGTACCGCTGGAGCATCTGCGCCGCCGCGTACGACCAGAACAACGGCTAATCCGGAGGGTAGCGTATGAAAGCGACGTTGCAACTCATAACCGCAGCCGTGATGTCTATAGGCGGCTTGATCTTGCTGTTCTGCGGGATCTTCATCGACCCGCAAGGCGAGATAGACTCCTCCCTGCTCATCGGCTTCGGCGAGGTTGCAACGTTCGCCGGAGCGCTATTCGGCATCGACTACACCTATCGCTACAAACGATGATGAACGACGATGAGTTCTTGAAGTTCCGTAGGCGGTACGAACGCAAGCAGCGGAAGCAAGAACGTGAACTTAACTACCGCGGGATCTTCCCGCCCGGATATGTTTCATTCTTAACCAACGCATCAGACCGCACAAACATGACAACATTCGAACTCATCCGACGCCAACGCTCCGGCAAAGCTGTCACAGGACAAGTCACACTCAGTCGCTGGGTAGGCGACAAACTACAGTTTGACAGCCTCGAAAATGCAGACTATCTCATCACCGCAGGGACGTACGAAGTGCAGATTACTCACTCGCCGCGCTTCGGAAAGAAACTACCCCTGCTGATGAACGTTCCCGGACGAACCGGCATCCGCATTCACACAGGCTCCAAACCTGAACACTCACAGGGCTGTATCCTCGTCGGTGCAGCCGGCAAGAAAGTTATCGAACAACTCATCAAGATAAACGATTCGTTCAATGAAAAGACATACATCCGTATTACTGATCTTACTGCTGATTCTGGCAGCGGCAGTGGTCAGCCTTAGCGGTTGCAAAGCCTGGCGCACCATCAGCACCACGGCAACCTACAGCACCGCACCGGACAAGTCCGGCAACCCCGTCACCACAATCTCCACCAAAACGGTGGAAGAGTATCAGGGAGCAAAGAAAAATTAACAAAAAGAGGTCATCGCGACCTCTTTTTGTTTCTCACAACCTGTTACAAATTGTAACCGGTTCAATTCTTCGGCAATGGAGGAGGAGAGGTCGGTCGGCGAGGCGGCAGCCAATGATGTAATCGTCACCGCCGTCCTTAAGGCGGAGCTGCTTACGCAGAGCATCAGCAGGGAGCGTATAGTTGCGCGTGAGGATGCTCGCGCGCGTGAGTGCGCGCTGTACCTCTTTTGCGCGCGTATAGACGCCTGTGACCTGCCACCAGCGACCGGGGAGCGCTGAGAGCTGATTGCTAAAGTATAAGTGGGTGTTCGGGGCGGCTTTCTTGAGGCCGTAGCGGGCACTGATGAGGCGGAAAGCACCGGCTTTGAGAAGCGCAGCGTCGGGTTCATAGACGCGCATGCCTTCCAAGCGCTCGTCGGCTGACAAATACAAAGCCTCTGCCCCACTCTCCTGTTGAGGCGTGAACGAAAAATCGTGATCGCCGTCGTCTGTTAACATGACAGCATGAATTTCACCTGAGCCGTCGGAGAGCAGCAACAGTTCCTTGACCTCGTTGTTCACACTGACGACATACACATCCCAACAGCCACCGAGTTGCGCTATAGCCTGATGGAAATCAAGCATCGGGGAGAGCTTGAGCAACACACGGATTTGCAGCTCTGTACGGATCGCGCGAATCTGACGGATGATCTCGATGACGTTCGGCGTACAGTCCTCGAGGCGGAAGACCTTGCCGCCATGCTTGTCGCGGCGGGCGGGGTCGAGGTATAAGACCGCTACGCTGTTAGATCGCTGCGCTAATAGACTTTCAAACGATTGCGGGGTGAAGGGTTCGGGGTGGCAGTGGATCGTCTTGCCGGCAAGGCGGAAGTTATGCTCGGCGATGGCAGCGAGATCGGTGTTCTGCTCGAAGTAATGCGTCTCGGCAGCCTGCTCGCTCATAAAAAACGTATCCACGCCGTAGCCGCCGGTGCAGTCGATAAGGGTGAAAGGGTGAGAGGGTGAAAGGGTGAGAGGATGAGAGGGTGAGAGGAGCGAGGCTTTGAAGCGGGCGGTGCGCTCGCTGCTGCATTGCTCGAGGTTCAGACGAGGCGGATAGAGCCAGCCGTCGATAGCGGCAAAGGTCGGCAGTTTGTCGCGCGTGCGCTGACGGCCGTCGATCTGCTGCAGACAAAAACGGAAATCGCTATCCGAGAGCATCGGATAGCGGTTCCGCTGTAACGCAAGTTGCGCTACATCAACATGTTGGTTATCGTGAATAAACCGCTGAAGCACGGCTTACCAAGTCATGACTATGCGGAAATCCATTGCTCCGGGCTTGATGGATGTATCCACCTCGTATTCAAAGTCGGAGTCGCGTACCTCAAGCTGTACCCAACCTACTCCGTACACGAAATCTACTGTGGTGGTGTAAACATTGGTTTGTTGCCCTTGATCGTTAACTACCTCTTTGTGCAAAACGTACGGCAAATCGTGTTGAATGAGTTCATCGCCCTCCTTCAGGTATATATAGCCCTGTACGTTTCCGTCGGTGAATACAAAAGAGGTAAGTTCAGGCACCGCCCAGCGGCTGTAGTAGTAATTGTTGAACCCGCCATCATCGAAATTCGTATAAGTCCACTTGCTGACAGGAACAGAGATATCCACAATCTTCCAGTTCGTACCGTCACCTTTGGGACCTTGAGGACCTTGGGGACCCATAGGGCCTTCACATGCACACAAAACGAGTGCCGAAAAGAGGAAAAATAATGCTTTTCTCATATCATTTAGTATTTATTCGCGTTAATCTGGTGCAAAAATACAAAAATATTTGCAAATTTGCAAATTATTTTGTAACTTTGTAGGCAAATATTGAAAATTTATGTCCAGATACCAAATCTATATAACAGTTTGGGCGTTTTTGCTCCTTGTGTTACCTGCCGTTCACTCGGCAGAAGTGCAGAATCCGGCATACGTTGCTTACATCGACCAATGGAAGGCTACCGCCCTTGCGCAGCAGGCTGAGTACGGGATACCAGCATCTATCACGCTGGCGCAAGGATTGTTGGAGTCCGGCGCAGGTCAGAGCGATCTGGCTACGACAGCCAACAACCACTTCGGCATCAAGTGCCACAGCGATTGGCAGGGCAAGACGTTCCGCAAGGATGACGACCAGCGTGACGAGTGTTTCCGTAGTTATCAACGCGCTGAAGACTCGTTCCGCGACCACTCGCTCTTCCTCAAGCGCAAACGCTACGAGGTGCTGTTCACATACAAGGTGACGGACTACAAGGCGTGGGCTAACGGGCTGAAAGCCTGTGGCTACGCTACTGACCCGAGTTATCCGCAGAAGCTCATACGGATCATCGAGACCTATGGGCTGGATAAGGTGGAGAGTGGGAAAGTGGAAAGTGGAAAGAGGAAAGAAGAAAGCCAAGAGCCAAGAGCAAAGAGCCAAGAGCCTACAACGAAGCAGTCTAACAGCGACAGCGGTCTAACAGCGCAGCAGTCTAACAGCAATAACGGTCTAACAACGCAGCGGTCTAACAACGACACCGTCGTCTGGACTCCGAGTTTGATGCGCACGAACAAACTCTACGCCGACCGCGCCTACGGCAAGACCAACGGTCGCAAGTTCATAGTGGCACAGGAAGGTGACACGTGGGGCAGCATGGCGTACATGCTCGGCATGGAAGAGAAGACCCTGCGGCGCATCAACGAAGCGACGGACAAACAGCCGCTGCGCGGAGGCGACCGTATATACCTCTTCCCCAAGCGTAACAAAGCGGACAAGAACCACAAACGCCATCTGGTGCAGCATGGCGAGACGGCGTGGGACATAGCGCAGCGCTATGGCATGAAGATGAGTTACCTGTACAAACGTAACGGCATACCCGAAGGCACGCCGCTCACCACACAGCAGTGGCTGAACTTGCGATGAAACGGAAGGAAGCACAGACATTGGATAGCGTCTTGGCGGAGTGGATCCGCGAGAACGGCTTGGAGAAACCCCTGCTCGAGCACCGCGTTGTGGAGCAGTGGGGAGAGATATTAGGCAAGACGATAGCCCGTTACTCGCGAGACATAGAGGTCAAGGACGGAATGCTACGCGTGCGCATCACGAACGCCGCGTTACGGCAAGAGCTGTTCGAGCAACGCTTCCGCCTGATCAAGAAACTCAACGATGCCGTGGGCGGCGAAGCCGTTAAGGACATACGACTTTTAGGCTGATAACTGATTGCTGATCGCTAATTTGAACTATCCGGAGAACATAGAACAGAAGATTGATTTCACGGTCATCCGCGAATGGGTGAACAAGGAGTGCGACTCGCCGCTCGGACAAGAGCGGTGCGAGGCTATGTCGTTTCTCACGGATGCCTCCGCCATCGCCGAACGTGTGCAGCAGACCTGGCAGATGCAGCAGGCACTGACGGACGCTACCCTATCCTTCCCGCGCGGCGACATCTACGACCTGCGCGAGCAGCTGCAACGCATACGCATCGAAGGGTTGTACCTCGACGAGCCGGAGCTGTTCAGCTTGCAGAAGTGTCTGCTCTTCGCCCGCGACATGCAGGCGTTCCTCAAGAGTCTTGATCCCGCACGTTATGCGTTGCTCATCAACATGAGCACGATGCTCGGGCTCTCGCTCACACCGATCACGAACCGTTTGGAGCAGCTGCTCGACCGCTACGGCGAGCTGCGCGATAACGCTTCGCCGGAGCTGGCTCGACTACGTCAGGAGCTGCGCAAAGCCGAAGGCACTGTGGCGCGTGCCATTGACCGCATACTCCGTCAGGCGCAAGCCGACGGGATCATCGACAGAGATGCTGCGCCTACCCTGCGCGAAGGACGGTTGGTGCTGCCCGTAGCGCCTTCCTACAAACGGAAGATAAGCGGCATCGTGCATGACGAGAGCGCCTCAGGAAAGACCGTATATATCGAGCCGCAGCAGGTCATCGAAGCCAACAACCACATCCGCGAACTCGAGGGTGCCGAGCGCCGCGAACGCATACGTATTCTCATCGCCTTTGCCAGCGAGTTGCGCCCGCTACTCGACGACCTGATGCAGGTACAGCATTTCGTGGCAGAGGTGGATTTTGTACGTGCCAAGGCGCGCGTAGGAGTGCAACTGAGGAGCATCGCTCCGGAAATGGTCAAACGCCCGCTGATCAGCTGGAAGCAAGCGCGTCACCCGATACTGAGCAAGCGTCTGCCGGAGGTAGGCAAGCAGGTTGTGCCGCTGGACATCAACCTGCACGAGGGAAACAGGATCCTCGTGATCAGTGGACCTAACGCCGGCGGCAAGTCGGTCTGCCTGAAGACCGCCGCCCTGCTGCAATACATGCTCCAGTGCGGATTAACAGTGCCCGCAGGCGAAGCGTCGCAGGCAGGCATATTCAAGCAACTGATGATAGACATCGGCGACGAGCAGTCGATCAACAACGACCTGTCCACCTACTCCTCGCACCTGAGAAACATGAAGTACTTCGTCAAGAACGCGGACAAGGATACGTTGTTCCTGATTGACGAGTTCGGCACGGGCACGGAGCCGCTCATCGGCGGCGCGATAGCCGAGAGTGTGTTGCTGCACCTGAATCAAGCCGAGGCGATGGGCATCATCACCACGCACTACACGAACCTCAAGCACCTCGCCGAGCAGACGGAGGGCATCGTCAACGGTGCGATGCTCTACGACAGAGGTGCATTGCGCCCCTTGTTCCAACTGTCGATCGGGCAAGCCGGCTCGTCGTTCGCCATCGAGATCGCACGGCAGATAGGTCTGCCCGAGCAGATCATCAACGAGGCGACCGGACTCATCGGTGCGGAGCATATCGACTACGACAAACAACTGCAAGACATAGCCCGCGACAAACGCTACTGGCAGAACAAACGCGAGAACATCCGTACGCGGGAGAAACATCTGGAGGAACGCATCGCGTACTACGAGCAGCAGATAGGCTCTATCAAACAGACCAAACGTGAGATGCTTGACGAAGCCAAGCAGCAGGCTGCTGACCTGCTGCAGCAGTCGAACGCCGCTATCGAACGCACGATACGCGAGATCAAAGAATCGCAAGCCGACAAAGAGGTGACGAGGAAAGCCCGCGAGAAGGTGGAGGTGTTGAAGGAGAAGGTGAGCAGCAAGCAGCCAAGTTTGGCTGCTAAAAGAGCCAAAACTCAGCCGCCGATGCCTGCCGTGGAGCAACGCGGCGGCAAATCCGTGCTGCACGATCTGAGTGAGCTGCGGGTGCTGACCAAACGTCCCGACCTGGCACCCAAGCCCAGTGCGCCGCGTCCCGCGACGACCGTTGCCGACCAGATGCGCCGGCGCAAGCTCGCCTTCAACCGCACGCTCGACATGCGCGGTATGCGCGTAGATGAGGCGCTCGAGGCGATCATCGCTTACATCGACGATGCGATCATGGTAGGCGCCGAGGAGGTGACGATCCTCCACGGCACGGGCAGCGGAGCAGTCAAGCAAGTCGTGCGCGACTACCTGCAAGAGAAGAGTCACGCCATGCGCAAACGCGGTACAGGCACGATCACCTTCCATGACGGCGACCCCGATCGTGGCGGAGCAGGGCTGACGATTGTTGAACTATAGACCGTTTCTCTGAAAGGAAAAAGACCGTTACACTGAAAGAATAAAGACTAAATAGCATATGAAAAAATTATCTACATTGATTTTGCTGCTGGCAGCGATGTTGCCTGCGATGGCACAAGTGCAGTACGGCACGAACCAGTATGCCGTACGCATGAACATCGGCTACCTGCACAACATCACCTACGGCTCGCACGCGGGCTTTGACTTCGGTGCGTTCATGCCTATCAACGAGCATTTTGAGATGCAGGCTGACCTGCGATTCACAACCGCTAACGCCCACGCCTTCGGCGTACAACTACGCCCGAAGTTCGCAGTGCCGGTAGGCGAAATGTTTATCGATGCACGACTGCTGGCCGGACTCTATGAGAAAGACGGATTTAACGACCTGGTACAGGCTATCGGCGTTGGTTACCGGATGGATTATGTATCCGTACAACTCGGCATGTCAACACGACTGGTGATCCCCTACCCCTACGATTGGCACGACGGGTCTAACATCATCGTTGAGCCGTTCAACCTCTGCTACCGCGTTGAGGCGTTCGTACGTCCGCAGACCTCGCCGTGGAACATCAGTTTCTGCATTTCGAACATGACGGACTATCAGATCGAGCGCCTGTGGCAACTGATCTTCATGGCTAACGGACGTTACAACATCGACGAGCACTGGCAGGTCAACCTCTCCGCCCTGTGCAAGCCTACCGGAATGTTCCACCTGAATGCCAAGTACTACGCCGCCGAGGTGCGCGCAGGCTTCGCGTACAACTTCTAAAACTTGACGATTATGAAAAAGACGATTATATTGAGTGCGATCGTTGCACTGCTATGCGGTTGCAACCCCGAGACAACGAACTTGGACATCGTAGGTATGTTCAGCGGCAGCAGCGCCGGTATAGATGAGCGTATCGACGACTCGTTCCGCTACAACGACGAGCACGGCATGCCGGTCATCAACGCCACGGCGGAAGAGTACAAGGTGTACGTATGCACCGACACCCATGTGGATTTTACCCGCAAGAACTGGGAGCGGTTCATCCATGATTACCGCGCCGACCTCGCGTGCCCGCTGGCGCTTCATCTGGGCGATCTGATCAACGCCCAGCGTCACTGGGATTATATGAAACGTCCGCTGGACTCTATCCCCGCCAACCCGCTGAAGAGCGACACGCTGCTCGCTGTAGCCGGTAACCACGACCTGTACTTCAAGCAGTGGCCGGAGTATCTGCGGCTGTGGAAGACATCGACCTACTACGCTATCGTCCGCACGCCGGCAGGCAAGCAAGACCTGTATATCTTCCTCGACACCGGCGAAGGTATCCTCGGTCAGCGCCAGACGGAGTGGCTCAAGCAGACGCTCGGCTGGGCAGACAACCAAGGCTTCCGCCATATCGTTGTCTGCACACACACGCATCTGTTCAAACGTGATACATCGCAAGGTCACACCTCGAACATGCCGCTCGAGGAGACCTACGCGCTCATCCATCTGCTCAAGCAGCATAAGGTGGAGATGTTCTGGTGCGGACACGACCACTCGCGCGAGATAACGAACCTCGGCACGATGACCTCTATCATCATCGACGCGCTGGAGGATCCGGAGAAGCACCCCGCCTACCTCATCGCCACGATGGACGACGACCCCATTGCCTACCGCTTCGTGGATATAAAATGACCTACTATCTCGGCATAGGGAGTAACCTGGGTGAACGCAAGCAGACGATTCGCGAGGCGATAGAGCTGCTACGGGAAGCAGGCGCAGTGGAGGCTGTAGCACCGTATGTCTATAGCGCACCGCAGGGGTTTGAGTCGGAGCACGAGTTCTGTAACACGGTGGTCAAACTGCGTAGCGACCTTTCGCCGCACGAACTGTTGGCAAGCACACAAGCCATCGAACAGCAACTCGGCAGAACAGAACACTCGCTGCTGCTACCCAACGGGACGAAACGCTATGCCGACCGAGAGATAGACATCGACCTCGTTGAGGCGTACGAGGACAGCGGCGCAGAAGTGACTGTGAACACCACCGAGCTCACGCTTCCTCACCCGCGCATGCACGAACGCGACTTCGTCATGCAACCGTTAAAAGAAATCAAAAAGAATTATGGTTCCTGATCGCAAAGAACAAATAATCTACAAAGCTCTGGAGTTGTACCTGCTACACGGGTACGAGAATGTGAGCATCACCGACCTGCAGAGTGCACTCGACATGGGTCGGGGGACGATGTATTACTACTTCAAGAACAAAGACGAGATCTACATCGAGATCGTCAACCGGTTCTTCCTCCGCCCCAAACAAGAGATGCTGCGTCTGCCGGACGAAATCCGTGTGCCGGATATGATTGAGGCCTTGCTGCGTTACTTCCGTTTCCTCGAGGAGAGTCTGCTGGAACTTGAGAACCGCAACATCAACACCTCGAACGTGATCATGCTCCTCTACACGGCTTATCACCGTTTTCCGGAGCTGTACCGCAGGGCGTACCGTCTGTATGCTACGGAGCAGTCGCTCTGGCAACGCGCGCTGCGCAACTCGATGATCGCCGGCGATGTACGGCGCGATATCCCGCTGGCAGAGACTGCTGCTCTGTTCACGCAGATCAAAGACGGTTACGATGCCGGGCAGTCAGGCAAGCAGATGGACTTCGCCATGGTACGCAAGCAATACCAACTGCTCTATAACCTCATCAAATCAAAACAAGACTAATCATTATTACCATGCAAGACAAATACTTACAACTTCTATCCGAGAAGTTCCCCAATGCCAATTCCGTGCTGACGGAGATCATCAACCTGCGTTCCATCCTCTCCCTGCCGAAGGGTACGGAGCATTTCGTGAGCGATCTGCACGGCGCATCTACAGCGTTCATCCATATGGTCAAGAACGCTTCGGGAGTCATCCGCCGCAAGGTCGATGATGCGTTTGGCGACACAATCTCCGAGCGCGAGAAACGTGCCCTGTGTGCACTGATCTACTACCCCGACGAGCGTCTGCAACAGCCCGACGAGCCCTACGACGAGGGACGGGAGTTCGCCTCACGCGAGGAGTTTCTGTACGTGCGATTGAGCCAGTGCGTGGAGATCATGCGTCGTGTGACGGTCAAATACACGCGCTCAAAGGTGCGTAAGATGCTGCCCAAGCAGTTCGCGTATATCATTGAGGAGCTCCTCTACGAATCGGACATCGAGGGCGGTCGCCAGGATTACTACCAAGCGATCCTGCAGGCGATCATCGACACCGGTTGCGCCGAGCAGATGATCATAGCTATCTGCTACCTGATTCACAGCCTCGTGATTGACACGTTCCACATCGTTGGCGACATCTTCGACCGAGGTCCCGGAGCACAGAAGATCATGGATGTGCTTGCCACCATCCGCGACTACGATATCCAGTGGGGTAACCACGACATCGAGTGGATGGGTGCCGCTGCCGGCAACCCCGCACTCATCGCTACGGTGCTGCGCGTGTCGATACGATACGCTAACATCGAGACGCTCGAGGAAGGTTATGGCATCAATCTGCTGCCACTCGCCAGCTTCGCCATGCAGACCTACGGCGATGACCCGTGCACGATATGGCAGACCAAGGACTTTGAGAACAACCCGCGTCTCACCCGCTCGGCAAACCTGATGGCGAAGATGCACAAAGCTATCTCGATCATCCAGTTCAAACTCGAGGGGCAGATCATCCGCCGCCATCCGGAGTATAAGATGGACGACCGTCTGCTGCTCGACAAAATCAACCTCGCCGACGGCACGATCACCGTTAACGGCAAGACCTATCCGCTCACCGACAAACTGCTGCCGACGCTCAATCCCAACGATCCCTATGCACTCTCCATTGAGGAAGAGGAGCTGATGACCCAGCTCATCCGTTCGTTCCGTAAGTCCGAGAAGTTGCAGAAACACCTGCGCATGCTCTATCGCCACGGCTCGCTGTTCCTCGTGCGCAACGGCTTCCTACTCTACCACGCCGCCGTGCCGCTGAACGCCGACGGCTCGTTCACCGAGGTCGAGGTGCTGGGCGTCAAAGCCAAAGGTCGTGCACTCATGCAGCGCATCGACGATGTGGTGCGTATGGCGTACTTCGGCTCGGGCAAGAAGAAAGCCGACGCACTCGACTATATGCTCTATCTGTGGGAAGGAGCCCTCTCGCCGCTGTATAACAAGGATAAGATGACCACCTTCGAGCGGTACTTCATTGCCGACAAAGCTATCTGGAAGGAGGAGAAAGGTGCATACTACGAGCTTTCCAACCGCCGCGACATCTGCGAGCAGATATTGCGTGAGTTCGGTCTCGATCCCGAGAACAGCCGGATCGTCAACGGACATATACCCGTGCGCACGATCAAAGGCGAGACGCCTACACGCGCTGAAGGCAAACGCTTCGTCATTGACGGAGGATTCAGCAAACCCTACCAGGAGAAGACCGGCATAGCAGGCTACACGCTCATCTACAACTCGTTCAGCATCCAGCTCGTCGAGCACGAGGAGTTTGAGAGCCGCGAGCAAGCTATCCGTTCGGGTTCGGATATCCACAACCGCATCCAGCTGACGGACTTCGCCTGCAAACGAATGCTCATCCGCGATACCGACCAAGGCAAACTCCTTCAGGAGCAGATTGCCGACCTTGAACTCCTACTCAATGCCTACCGCACCGGCCGCATCAAGGAGCGCACACTGTAAGTCAGGTCTGCGGAGCGACGGGTACTTGCAGGTCAGGTAGATCACCCGCGCCAACAGATGTGCGAAATACGCGGCATAGAGGGAGTGCGTACCGATACAGGTGGAAAGAGGAAAGTGGAAAGCGGAAAGGATGAAATAGGTGGCAGCAAAGGCAAACGCAGCCCAAAGCATGGCATTGCGGATCGCCTTGCCCTGCGTAGCTCCGGCGTAGATCCCGTCCCACATGAACGCTAACATACTGACCATCGGCATCGCGATAAGCCAGCCGATATACCGGTGCAACGCAGCGACAACATCCTGATCTGTAGTCATCGAGCGGAAGATAGCATCCGGAAAGAGCGCATAGATTAACGTGAAGAGCAACCCTACCCCAATGCCCCATGCGAAGAGAGCCCTTATAACAGGTGAGAGGGTGAGAGGGTGAGAGGATGAAAGGGTAAGAGGGTGAGTGGATGAAAGGTGTGCGCCAATGGCTTTGCCGACGAGTGCTTCGCCGGCGTAGGCAAAGCCGTCGATGAAGAACGAGAAGAGCATAAACAGCTTCATCATCAGCGCCGATGCAGCGAGTTCGACATCGCCAAAGCTGCTGCTGATAGCCGTCCAGCCGACATACACGATGATGAAACACAGCGAGCGGACGAACAGATCGGCATTCAAGCGGAAGAAGCGCTTGTCAGGTGAAAGGGATGAACGGGTGAACGAGTGAAAGGATGAACGGTAGCGCAGGGCGATCATTGCGAGGGCGACGATGAGACCCGTCCACTGGGCGATGAGCGTGCCGTAGGCTACCCCCGCCACACCGAGCGGCGTATGGACTGCCAGCAGGTACGAAGCGAGCATATTCACGCCATTGACCACCAGATCGACGACCATCGCCCGCGTGCCATCCTGCATACCGATGAACCAGCCCTTGCAGGTCATGATCATCATCGTGGCGGGCGCTGCCCAGATACGTATATTGAAATACGTGCGCGCAAAATCCGCGACCTGCTGCGAGCAGGGCATAACAGAGAGCACAGCCTCCAGATAGAGCGTCTGCAACAGCCATATAACCAGCGCGCCCGCCAACGCCAATGCCGACGACTGCACAAGCAGCTTACCGCACTCACCGGGGTTATCCGCTCCATACGCCTGCGCCGTCAAGCCCGCCGTACTCACCCTGAGAAAACCGAAACAGCCGTAGAGCATGTCGAACAACATCGTGCCGACAGCTATACCGCCTATAGCCCACGCCGAACTGATATGTCCGGCAATGACCATATCCACTAACCCGACAAGCGGGATAGTGATGTTCGCAAGGATTGACGGTACGGCAATCCGAAGGATGGATTTATGTAGGTTAACGTTGGCCATTAGCCATTAGCCATTGGCCATTAGCCTACGGTGACTTCGGGATTGATCTTGCGGATGAGGTTCTTGAGCACATCGCCTGGACCGAACTCGTAGAACTCCGTTGCTCCGTCAGCAATCATCTGATTGACAGACTGCGTCCAGCGCACCGGCGAGGTGAGTTGCGCAAGCAGGTTCCGGCGTATAGCCTCGGGATCGGTCTGCGGTGTGGCGCAGACGTTCTGATAGATCGGGCAGATCGGTTGGTGGAACGTTGTCGCCTCGATAGCCTTGCCCAGATCATCGGCAGCGGGCTGCATCAGCGGCGAGTGGAACGCACCGCCTACGGCGAGCTTCAGGGCACGTCTGGCGCCGGCTTCCTTCAGCACAGGCACAGCGGCGTCTATACCGCTCTCTGTGCCGGAGATAACCACCTGTCCCGGGCAGTTGAAGTTAGCGGCAACGACTATATCATCGATGCTTTGGCAGATCTCTTCGACCTTCTCGTCCGGCAAGGCGAGCACCGCCGCCATCGTTCCGGGTTGGAGTTCGCAGGCACGCTGCATAGCCTCAGCACGTGCACGAACGAGCAGCAACGCGTCATCAAACGAGAGCGCACCGCAAGCCACCAGCGCCGAGAACTCGCCCAGACTGTGACCGGCAACCATATCCGGCTGCTCAACCGTATTGACCATGAACGCCGCTACCGAGTGCAGGAACACGGCAGGCTGCGTGACGCGAGTAGCACGCAGTTCCTCGTCCGTACCGCCGAACATGATATCCGTGATGCGGAAACCCAACAACTCGTTCGCATGCTCAAACAGATCGCGTGCCGTTTCGTGGTTGTCGTACAGGTCTTTGCCCATGCCGATATACTGACTGCCCTGACCGGGGAAGATGAAGGATTTCATATTTGTGATTTTTGATTTGTAATTTGATGCAATTATTGGCATTTTCGGTGCAAAGTTAAGAAAATTTATCGTATTTTGCAAAAAAACACCGTATATATTTGCATAAATGCAAAAATTTTCGTAACTTTGTAACGCAAAGATTTGCACCGACCGTGACAAACACCATTCGATATATGAAAAAGTCTGTATTTATTCTCTTATCATTTGTTACGTTGCTCTTGATGAGCGCGTGCGGGAAGCAAGCTTCGAACCATGTCGAAGCAGTTGTTAACCCTATCATGCCCGTTCATTATGCGGGCGGCGTGCAGCATATATGGCTGACGGATTACCTGCCGGCGCTGAGCGGCGACGAGGCGGTGGTTATCACCACGACGCCGGGCTACGAGGCGACGGGGTATGCGGACCTGGAGTTCGACCTTACAGGCGACAACAGCCTGGGTACACTGAGCGTCAGCGTCGACGACAACGCCCGATGCGACATCGCTATTCTGCCTAACCTGCCGTTTACCACAGGCTTGGTGACCACCGGCTGCACGGACGAGGCTGTCAGCTTCGCCCTGCCCGAAGAAGGCTACACGGTGCAAGCCTATCTCGGCGACCGGCTGCTGGAGTCCGACAAGCTGACGATCGACGGCACGGCAGGCACGCTGCTTATTCCCGAGTGTCCGCAAGGCCGTTCGTTCCTGCGCATCTACGCAGCTAACGCTACCCAGCGGCTGAACGATGTGCTGATTCCGTTGCAGGATGGCAAGGTTGTGACCGATGCCACACAGCTCACGCTCAACGACGACCAGACGCAGGTACTCTACTCGCTGATGATCGACCGCTTCTATAACGGCAACGCCGCCAACGATGAGCCACTGAACAATCCCGAGGTGCTGCCGATAGTTGACTACCAAGGCGGAGACCTTGCCGGCATAACGGAGAAGATCAACAGCGGGTTCTTTAACGACCTCGGCATCACAACGATCTGGATCTCACCGATCACCCAAAACCCGACCGACGCGTGGGGACACTACACCTTCAAGCACGGCAACAAGTACGACCCGAGCAAGACATACACGAAGTTCTCCGGCTACCACGGCTACTGGCCGATCTACAACAACGCCGTGGATCATCGCTTCGGCACGCCGGACGAGCTGCGCGCCATGCTCGATGCCGCACACAAACATAACCTGCACGTCGTGCTCGACTATGTGGCTAACCACCTGCATATCAACTCCCCCGTCATTCAGCAGCACCCCGACTGGATCACCGACAGTATCCTGCCTGACGGCCGTCGTAACTTCGAGCTGTGGGACGAAGCGCGTCTGACCACGTGGTTCGACACCCATATCCCTTCGCTCGACTTGGAGCGCCCCGAGGTATGCGAGGCGATGACCGACACCGCGCTGTTCTGGCTGGCGAACTTCGAGTTCGACGGCTTCCGGCACGATGCCTGCAAACATATCCCCGAGAGCTACTGGCGTACCCTCGGGCATAAGATCGCCACACGATTCCCAGGACGGCATATATGGATGATCGGCGAGACCTACGGTTCGCCCGACCTAATCGGCATGTACGTCAAGACCGGCATGCTCAATGCGCAATTCGACTTCAACGAGTACTACGGCGTGCGCGAGTCGGTGATTGCAGACAAGTTCGGCATGCAAGAGTTGGAACGCATCGTCAAGGAGTCGATGGCAGCCTACGGTGCGCATCACACGATGGGAAACATCAGCGGAAACCATGACCAGGTACGTATCGCCTCACTCGCAGGAGGCGCTATCAGACCTGACGAGCCGGAGAACGGCAAGCAGGCCGGCTGGACACGTACGGTAGGCATCGGCGACGCCAGCATCGCATACCGCAAAGCATTGCTGCAAGAGGTGATCAACTTCACTATACCGGGCGTGCCTTGCGTCTATCAGGGCGACGAGTACGGCGAGGTCGGGGCCAATGACCCCGACAACCGCCTGATGATGCGCTTCGACGGCCTGAACGAACAGGAACAGGCTATGCGCGCAGAGGTGCAGAAACTCATCCGTATGCGCCGCAACTCAATGCCCCTACTCTACGGCGACATGCAGACCGAGCGCCTGACGGACGACGAGTGGGTGTTCTCGCGCACGTACATGGGCGAGAAAGTGACCGTGAGCATCAATCGAAGAGATTTGTCATTTGTGATTTGTAATTTGTGATTTGTAATTTGATAACCCTTAAATCTATATGCTTATGAAAAGACTAACCGTACTACTAATGGCGGTGTTGGCACTTGCCTCATGCGCCAAACAGCAACAAGAACCGCTCAAGCACCCGAAGTTCGCTTATGATGCAACGATCTTCGAGCTGAACACACGCCAATTGACGCCGGAGGGCACGTTTGCCGCTGCGGAAGCCGAGCTGCCCAAACTCCGGGAGATGGGCGTGGATATCATCTGGATGATGCCGCTGCAACCTATCGGCAAGATCACCCGCAAGGGCTCGCTGGGCAGTTACTACAGCATCATCGACTACTGCGCATTCAACCCCGAGTTCGGTACACGCGAGGACTTTGAACACTTCCTCCAGAAGGCACATGAGTTAGGCTTCAAGGTCATCCTTGACTGGGTGGCTAACCACACCGCGCCGGATAGCGAGTGGACGGAATACGAAGGCTGGCACTATCGCGACGAGGACGGCAAACTGATGGTTCAATACGACTGGACAGATATCGCCAAGCTGAACTACGAGAACGAAGACATGCGTGCCGAGATGAAGAAAGCCATGCACTGGTGGATGGACGAGATCGGCATTGACGGTTTCCGTTGCGACGTAGCCGGTGAGGTGCCCACGGACTTCTGGAACGACGCGATGAGCGAACTGCATCAGATGCACCCCGACATGTTCACCCTTGCCGAGGACGAGGACAAGGCCATGGAACTCTGCGAGTCGGCATTCGACATGTACTACGGCTGGACACTGCACCACCTGATCAACGGTGTGGCACAAGGCAAGAACAGCGTACAAGACCTCTGGGACTACTTCGCCAAAGCCGACACCACGGTCGAGGATTACGCTATCCGCATGAACTTCATATCCAACCACGACGAGAACTCCTGGTCAGGCGACGAGTACGAGCGTCTGGGCAGCGAAGGCGCCGTGCGGGCAATGACTGCATTCACGTACGTCATCCCGGGTATGCCGCTGATCTATACCGGTCAGGAGTACGGCAACCACCACCGTCTGGCGTTCTTCGAGAAAGACTGCATCGACCGCGACGACAACTGCTGGATGCGATCGGTATATAAGGTGCTGAACCGCACCCGCAAAGAGAATCCGGCACTCCACTCACCCGAACTCGGCGCGCCGATGGTTCGTCTGGAAACAGATAATGATAAGGTATTCGCGTGCGTGCGCGAGGCGTACGTACCCGAAACGAAGAAGACGAACACTGTCGTTGCGTTCATCAACATGAGCAACGAGCCGCAGGATGTGACCGTCGATGTGAATCGTTACATGGATGATTACTTCGACCTGGACGGGAACATGGTGACACTGGAAGACAAACACTTCCACAGCCTCAAGTCATGGCAGTTTATCATCCTGACGGACTTGGATTAATCTTTTAGGATTACACCAACTTCTTGTAATGGATGCGTTTGGGCGTGAGAGCATCTTCACCCAGACGCATCTTTTTGTTGGCCTCGTAGTCGCTATAGTCGCCCTCGAACCAGAACACCTTGCTGTCGCCCTCGAAGGCGAGGATGTGCGTGCATATACGGTCGAGGAACCAACGGTCGTGGCTGATGACTACCGCACAGCCGGCGAAGTTCTCCAAGCCTTCCTCCAACGCACGCAGGGTGTTGACATCGATATCGTTCGTAGGCTCATCGAGCAGGAGCACGTTCGCCTCACTCTTGAGCGTGAGGGCGAGATGCAGGCGGTTGCGCTCACCGCCGGAGAGCACGCCGCACTTCTTCTCCTGGTCTGCGCCGGTGAAGTTAAACCGGCTCAGGTAGGCACGCGCGTTGACCTCTCTGCCGCCCACGCGAATGAACTCCGTGCCGTTGGCGATGGTCTCATACACGGTCTTGTTCGGGTCGATGTTCGAGTGCACCTGATCGACATAGCCGACCTTCACTGTCTCGCCGACAGCAAACGTGCCTTTGTCGGGCTTCTCCATGCCCATGATCATGCGGAACAAGGTTGTCTTTCCCGCACCGTTCGGGCCAATGATGCCAACGATGCCGTTAGGCGGCAGCATGAAGTTCAGATCTTCCATCAGCAGCTTGTCGCCAAACGCCTTGCTCACGCCCTCGGCGTTGATGACTTTGTTACCCAGACGCGGACCATTGGGGATGAAGATCTCGAGTTTCTCCTCACGTTCTTTCTGCTCTTCGTTGAGCATCTTATCGTACGCACCCAGACGCGCTTTGGATTTCGCCTGACGGGCTTTAGGTGCCATACGTACCCACTCCAACTCGCGCTCGAGGGTCTTGCGGCGTTTGCTGGCTTGCTTTTCCTCCATCGCCATACGGGTGGTTTTCTGCTCCAGCCAGGATGAGTAGTTACCTTTCCAAGGTATTCCTTCGCCGCGGTCGAGCTCAAGGATCCAGCCGGCTACATTGTCAAGGAAGTACCGGTCGTGGGTGATGCAGATCACCGTGCCCGGGTACTGATGCAGGTGTTGCTCCAGCCAGTCTATACTCTCGGCATCCAGGTGGTTCGTCGGCTCGTCCAGCAGTAGCACATCAGGTTGCTGCAACAGCAGTCGGCATAGCGCCACACGGCGGCGCTCACCGCCGGAGAGGTGCTGCACATTCTCATCGTCAGCTGGACAACGCAACGCATCCATCGCCCTATCCAGTCGCTGGTCGATGTTCCACGCATCGGCAGCATCGAGTTTGTCCTGCAGCTCAGCTTGGCGGGCTAATAGTTTGTCGAAGTCGGCATCCGGCTCGCCAAACGCCATATTGATCTCATCGTACTCGCGCAGCATGTCCATGATAGGTTGCACCCCTTCCTGCACGCACTCGCGAACGGTCTTCGTGGGGTCGAGTTGCGGATCTTGCTCCAGATAACCGACGGAGTAACCCGGCGAGAAGACCACCTCGCCCTGGTAGTTCTTGTCAATACCGGCGATGATCTTCAGCAGCGTGGACTTACCTGCGCCATTCAGACCGATGATACCGATCTTCGCTCCGTAGAAGAAGCTGAGATATATGTTGTTAAGCACTTTCTTTTGCGGCGAGAAACTCTTGCTCACGCCTACCATCGAAAAGATGATTTTCTTGTCGTCTGCCATAGTATTTCTATTTAATCATTTACAAATCAGTTAGCGCATTGCTGGAGGATGATGCGGAACGTGGTGCCCTTGCCAACCACAGAGCGTTGGATAAAGATCTTACCGCCATGGTACTGCTCGACGATTCGTTTGCACAGGCTCAGCCCTAATCCCCAGCCGCGGGTCTTGGTGGTGTATCCGGGGCGGAACACCTGCGTATAGCGTTTGCGTTCGATGCCTCGTCCGGTATCCGTAACGTCGAGGATGATCTGTTGTCCGTCGCGCTGCAGGTGCAGCGTGATCTGCCCTTGTCCGTCCATGGCATCCACAGCGTTCTTGATCAGGTTCTCTGTCACCCACTTCATCAGCGGCGCATCGCCGCGGATGAGGAACGCGTTGTCGTCATTCTGCTCATCAACGGTGAGCGTCATCTGTACCTTATCTGATACGCGCGTACGCATGTACGCGAACGACTCCTCAATCGTCAGCCTCATGTCCATGGTTACCAACGTCGGTGTGCTGCCTATACGCGAGAAGCGCTCGGCAACGAGCTGCAAGCGGTTGATGTCCGTCGCTATGTCCGGCAACAGCTCGTCATCGGGGTACTTCGCCCGCAGCAATTCGAACCATGCGTTGAGCGAGGAGATAGGCGTACCGAGCTGATGGGCTGTCTCCTTGGTCAGGCCTACCCAGACGCGGTTCTGGTCGTTGCGATAAGAGGTGATGATATATGTCACCAGCAGCGCCATGAAACTGAGCACCACAGCCATCTGCACCCACGGGAAGAGCCGCAGCTGGCGCAACAGGTTAGACTCCTCGTAGAAGATATACTGCTTCACATCGGGCGAGACGTTCACCTCGATAGGTGTCTGGGTGGCACGCAGGCGCGCAATCTTCTTGGCATAGAACGCCTCGACGTCGCTCTTGGGTTCCAGCACATTACGGGTGAGGATCACGTGGTAGTCGGCATCGGTCATATAGACGGGTATCGTCGTGTTCGCCTCGATGATCGACGACGAGAGACTGATATCCGTATTCTCATCAGCCAGGACAAGTTGGCGCGTAGCTTCCGCCCAGACAGCCATGCGCTGTTTCTCCACCTCGGCGAACTGCTTTGACAGCCTGCGGGTAAACAACGCTGACGCCCCGACAAACAGCAGGGCGAAAAGCACGATGATCAGTTGGTATTTGGTATTGGTCATTTGATGCCGAGTTTCTTGCGGATGTCTTTGGGAAGGGCATCCTTGTGGACGAGGATGTCGTTGGTCTTATAGCGCATGAATGCCTCGGATACATACCATATCCCCTTGAAGTCCGAGCGCGCGGTGCCCCAGGAGTTCTTGATCATGTAATACTTCTTGCCATTCTGGTCGTGGGCTATGCCGAAGATCTGCATGCCATGGTCATCGGTTGTCTCCCAGCGGTCGTACGCATCCTGCCGCATCTGTTGCGTCACCTCTATCTCCGGCAGCGGCCGTTGGGTGAGTTTCTGCTTGCGGTCTTCGGCTTTTAACCCGAGCCAATGTGCCATATCGCTGCCGGTAATCTCTGCACCGTTATCGGCATCGGGCACGACGCCTATACCTTTGCGCGTGAAGCCGTCCTCACTGACATCCGCTCCCCACGCCAGCGTGTAGCCCTTGGCGAGCGCGTTGTCAATCACCGCGATGAGTTCGTCGATAGGGATGTTGTACATCTGATCCATACGCCAGTTGTCGGGCACCTCGAGCGCAAAACGCTCATAGAACGGATGGTGGGTGTAACTGGTGATACTCACATAGTCCGCGGCTTTCAGCCCGAGCTCGTCGGCAAAGCTGCGCGGGGTGTACGACTTGCCCTTATACGTGAACTGCTCGGGGCACTTGCCCAGATACGTATCGTAGATAGCCTGCAGTCCCTCCTTCCATACCGGCGTGAGTTTCTTAAGCTTGCCGTTGGTGAGCGCCTTGAGGTAAGCTCCCGCCACGGCGTCCAACTCGGCATGTACCGGCAACGTGTCGCCCTTGGCTGCTCCGTAACGGATACCGGGCATCACCTCCTGCGGAACGAGCCCGTAGTGCTCCATACAATAGATCACATCGTACGCACTGCCTCCGGGCGCAAAACTGCTGCCCTGACCATACATACGGACGAAGTACGTAGCACGATCCAGCATCGTCTTGCTCACCACGAACATCTCACTCAGGTCATGTTCACCCTTGCCCGTGCGCAGCAGCTCGCTCTCGAGGAACCCGATCGTCGAGAACGCCCAGCAGGTACTCGAGCGATTCTGATCCTTAACCGGAGTGATATCCACGCTGTCTATCGTCGTGAAACGAAAGCCGTCAACACTGTCCTTGACCGCCGTACTATCCTGCGGCTCGTCCACAACAATAATGCCTGTCATCTGCGCCGACAGACTCACACTGAGCAATAGGCTCAACACAATACATATTTTTCTCATTTGACTCTTGATATTTGCTACCGGATCGTGAATATTTCATTGAAACTTTAGTTGCAAAACTGCAAAAATCGTACCATAAATAAAAAAAAGTGTCCAAACTATTTGCAAATATCTAAAATTTTATGTATCTTTGTAGGCGAATTGGGAAAAACATGAATCTCTCCGACATACAAGCCGCTATCGCCAAGCATCCGTGGCTCGGTAAGTGGGTACTAAACAAGTACACCATCACCTGCCTTGTGTTTGGCGTGTTCTTTTTGTTTGTGGGTGATCAGTGCGTATTCAAGCAGATTAAACGTGCCCGTCAGGCGCATCGCTTGGAGCAACAGATCAAGGAGAGCCGGCAGAACATCGCTACGTACGAACGCGAACTCAATGTGCTGTCCAATCCCGACAGCCTCGAGCGCTATGCACGCGAACACTACCACATGCATGCGCCGGGGGAAGATGTATATATTGTGAAATGAAGACAGGAAAGATTCTGCTGATAATAGGACTGATCGTTGTGGCGGTGGGAGCAGTGCTCTCCACGCAGGATATTGAGCCGTATGCGGACTATACGCTGGTGACCGGAGCGGTGCTGGTGGTAATCTCCGGATCGTTCCGCATGCGCAACAGGTAATATGCAAGACAAACTGGTGAACGAACATACGATCCTTGGCATCGACCCCGGAACATTGTTCATGGGATATGCAATCTTGCACACCGTGGGGCAGAAAGCCGAGATCCTGGAGTTCAGCACCCTGGATGTCCACAAGCTTGACGACCAGTATGCACGTCTGCAACAGGAGTTCTTCTTCATCCAGCAACTCATTGACAAACACCATCCTACGTGTTTGGCTATTGAGACGCAGTTTGTTGACAAGAACCCGCAGACGATGATCAAGATCGTCCATGCACAAGGCGTAGCGATCGCCGCTGCCCTATCGCGCGACGTACCGATATACGAGTACTCGCCGATGAAGATCAAGATGGCTATCACCGGCAACGGACATTCGACCAAGCAGCAAGTGGCGGATATGCTGCAGCGGTTCCTGCATATACCCGAAGAGCAGATGCCCAAGAAGCTCGACGCAACGGACGCACTCGGCATAGCATACTGCCACTTTCTGCAACTCGGCCTGCCGGTCAACACCGCCAAGGGAGCAAAGAACTGGACAACGTTCGCCAAGCAACACGGCATGGTCGATTCCGCAGCCACCACGCCCAACCAGAAACTCCTCGCTGCACTGCGAGGCAAAAAATAACACGTAGTCAACAACATCTAAATAATAAAATTATGGCTTACAAAATTTCTAACGACTGCATTGCATGCGGTACATGTAAAGACGAATGCCCGATGGGCGCTATCTCTGAGGGCGAGCACTATTCTATCGATCCGGACGTATGTGTTGATTGCGGCACATGCGCTGACGTTTGCCCCAGCGGCGCTATCGCTCCCGAGGCATAAGTGCTTTTGCGCAAATCAAGACTTGCAGCACTCACAACAAGTGCTGCAGGTCGAGTGCGCGCGTAGCGCACAACCCATTAGAAGACTATTCAACCATAACATATAGAAATGGAAAGAGATAATATTGTTGTTCGGTTCTGTGGCGACTCGGGCGACGGCATGCAGTTGACGGGAGGATTGTTCTCGTCGCTGTCAGCTATCCTCGGTAACGAGATCAGTACCCTGCCCGACTTCCCTGCCGAGATTCGTGCGCCGCAAGGCACACTGGGCGGCGTGAGCGGATTCCAAGTGAATGTAGGCAAAGGCGTGTTCACCCCGGGTGACAAAGCCGATGTGATTGTAGCGATGAACGCCGCAGCGCTGAAAGTCTGCGCCTTAGGCTCGAAGTTCAACCGCCAGGGCGCAACCTACAACGAGGCTGACGCGCTGTTCAAGAGCAACGCCGTGGTGATCGTCGATACCGATTCGTTCACCGATGCCGACCTCAAGAAAGCATTGTACACATCCGATAACCCCTTCACCGAACTCGGGCTGCCGGAATCGGTACAAGTCGTTCCCGTAGCCCTGACGAACCTGACGAAAGAGGCGCTCAAAGACTCGGGCATGGACAACAAAGCCGTGCTCAAGTCGCGAAACATGTTCGCATTAGGCGTTGTGTGCTGGCTCTTCGACCGCCCGATAGACAAAGCTATCCACTTCCTCGAAGGGAAATTCGCGAAGAAACCTGCCCTCATCGCCCCGAATGTCAAAGTGCTGACCGACGGCTACAACTACGGGCAGAATCTTGCCCTCTCAATCAACCAGATTCGCCTCACTCCCGCTACCGAGCAAGAGCATGGCACCTACACCTCTATCGCCGGCAACAAAGCCACGGCGTGGGGACTGATAGCCGCAGCAGAGCGAGCCGGCAAACGACTGTTCCTTGGTTCCTACCCCATCACTCCGGCCACGGATATCATGCACGAGCTTGCCTCACGCAAAGACATGAACGTCATGGTCGTTCAGGCTGAGGATGAGATAGCCGGTGTATGCACCGCTATCGGCGCTTCGTTTGCAGGTGATCTGGCTTGTACCTCAACTTCCGGTCCCGGTCTCTCACTCAAATCCGAAGGTATAGGTCTCGCCGTGATGGCAGAGTTGCCGCTGGTAGTGATTGACGTGCAGCGCGGCGGCCCTTCAACAGGTCTGCCAACCAAGACCGAACAGACCGACCTCATGCAAGCCATCTACGGCCGTAACGGCGAGTGCCCGCTTGTAGTATTGGCGGCATCGACTCCCGCCAACTGCTTCGACTTTGCGTACGAGGCATGTAAGATTGCGCTGGAGAACATGACACCGGTGATCTTGATGACCGACACCTATCTGGCTAACGGCAGCAGTCTGTGGCGCATCCCGCAGCTTGCTGAACTGCCGGCTATCAAGCCGCAAGGCGTACCCGAGCAGCTCAAGGGCAAATACAATCCCGCCCTGCGTGACGAGAACGGCGTACGTTACAACGCGATCCCCGGCATGGAAGGATTCCAGTACCGCAACATCGGTCTGGAGCGCGACAGCGAGAAAGGCTCAATATCCACGAACCCCGAGAACCATCAGAAGATGATCCTCGCCCGTCAAGCCAAGGTCGATCAGGTTGCCGACCACATACCGGAAGCCGAGGTGTGGGGCAATGCCGAAAGTGACACGCTACTCGTAGGCTTCGGTTCAACGGAGGGACATCTGAAAGCCGCAGCCAAGCAGCTCGATTGCGCGTTGCTGCAACTGAACTATATCTGTCCGTTGCAGCGCAACGTGGGCGATATAATCCGATCATACAAGCGCGTGATTGTTTGCGAGCTCAACTCCGGACAATTGGCAGCCTACCTGCGCTCGCAAGTGCCGAACGTCACCTTGCTGCAATACAACCAGATGACAGCGCAACCGTTCCAAGTAGAAGAAATTGTTGAATATATTAAAGGGCTGTAATATGACTCCACAAGATTATAAATCCGATCAATATGTACGTTTCTGCCCGGGTTGCGGCGATCACGCCATTTGTGCAGCCCTGCAGAAAGCCATGGCGCAGATAGGCGTACCGCCTCATCAGATTGCGGTGATCTCGGGTATCGGTTGCTCGAGCCGTATGCCGCATTATCTGAACGCCTATGGTTTCAACACGATCCACGGTCGTGGCGGCGCAGTGGCTACAGGTGTCAAGACCTCGCATCCCGAACTGACCGTTTGGCAGATGTCCGGCGACGGCGACTGTCTCGCTATTGGCGGCAACCACTTCATCCACGAGATCCGCCGTAACGTCGATTTGAACATCTGCATGTTCAACAACCGCATCTACGGTCTCACGAAAGGGCAATACTCCCCTACCTCGCCGAAAGGTTTCGTGAGCAAATCCTCGCCGTTTGGTACAGTGGAGCGTCCGTTCATTCCGGCACAACTCGTGCTTGGCGCGGGTGGTACGTTCTTTGCCCGCACGCTGGATGTCGATATGCCGACCACCGTCGATTGTATGGTTCAAGCACACGCACACAAAGGCGCCTCGGTCATCGAGTGCCTTGTTAACTGCGTGATCTTCAACAACGGCACGCACGAGTGGATCGCCAATCGCGAACAGCGTGCCGAGCATTCGATCATCCTCAAGCATGGCGAGAAGATGATCTTCGGCGCTAACCAGGACAAAGGTCTGGCTGTAGAGATTGATCCGCAGACCTTCGTTCCGAAGATGATCGTCGTGCCGGCTGATGATCCGCGTGTACTCGTGCACGATGCGCATCAGCAAGATCCGACGCTTCATCGCCTGCTCGCACTGATGGGACAAGAGCGCTTCGTTGATACAAATTACCAATCACAAATCACAAATAACGAATTGCCTGTGGCGCTGGGCGTCATCCGCAGCGTAGAGGCTGAATCCTATGACGAGGCTGTCAACCGTCAGATCAGTGACGTGCGCGAGAAATCGAAGGCTAAGACCTTTGACGAACTCACACAAACCCTCGAGCGCTGGGAAATGTAATAACACTAAAATTCTACTATAATGAAAAACAACAAAGGACTTCAATTCCGCCTCATCGTGTTTAACTTCTTGGAGTTTGCAGTATGGGGCGCGTACCTCATCTCGATGGGTACTTATCTGTTCAAACACGGCATGGCGCACCAGATCGGCTGGTTCTACTCTATCCAGGGTATCGTCAGCCTGTTCATGCCCGCGCTGATGGGCATCGTGGCTGACCGTTGGATTCAGGCGCAGAAGTTGCAGAGCATCTGCCACTTCCTTGCCGGTGCATTCATGATTGCCGCAGGCTGGTACGGCTTGCAGAGCGGTGCTGATGTACAGTTCGGTACATTGTTCACGCTCTACACCCTGTCTGTAGCGTTCTTCATGCCTACCATCGCACTGACGAACTCCGTGGCTTTCAATGCTTTGGTCAAGGAGGGCATGGACACCGTCAAGGACTTCCCGCCCATCCGTGTTTTCGGTACGGTCGGATTCATCGCTGCCGAGTGGAGCGTTGACCTGTTGGGCATCCAAGCCAGCCCGCTGCAGTTCATCATGAGCGGCGGACTAAGTCTGCTCATGGCCGGTTACTCACTCACACTGCCGGCATGCGAGGTGAAGACTGTGGAAGGGGATGTCGATCTGGTTGAGGCACTTGGTTTGAAGGCGTTCGCCCTGTTCAAGCAGAAGAAGATGGCGTTGTTCTTTATCTTCTCCATGCTGCTCGGTATGTGCTTGCAGGTTACGAACTCCTACGCCAACCCGTATATCACTTCGTTTGGCGAGATCGAGGAGTTTGCCAACACCTTCGGCGTACAACACGCTAACATCCTCATCTCTATCTCGCAGATCTGCGAAGCACTCTGCATCCTGGCTATCCCGTTCTTCCTCAAGCGTTTCGGTATCAAGAACGTGATGTTGATGGCTATGTTCGCTTGGGTCTTCCGCTTCGGCTTCTTCGGCGCAGGTGACCCGGGTATGCCCGGCGTGATCCTGTTCGTGTTGAGCTGCGTTGTTTATGGCTTTGCGTTTGACTTCTTTAATATCTCCGGTGCATTGTATGTTGATCAGGAGACCGAACCGGCTCAGCGTTCGTCTGCACAAGGTCTGTTCATGATGATGACCAACGGTCTGGGTGCCACGATCGGTACATTGTCCGCACAAGCTATCGTCAACCGTCTGGTCAATGCCCAGGAGGTTGTTGCCCAAGGCCCGATGGCTGTTTGGGACGGATGGAAAGAGTCCTGGTACATCTTCGCAGGCTTCGCTCTCGTCGTTGCCGTTGCCTTCTGGATCTTCTTCCCCAAGACTCCGGTTAACCCCAACGTAGAAGTAAAACACTAAAGCCAACGGCTAACGGCCAATAGCTAACAGCCAACAGCCAATGTACAGAAAGGAACTTTCATATTACTTCTCCACCCCGATAGCCTACATCGTCTTGGCATTGTTCGTGCTCGGCATCAGTTTGTTCCTGTGGGTTATACCCGGCGAATGGAACATCATCGATGCCGGCTACGCAAATGCCGACGGCTTGTTTGCTATCGCCCCGTGGCTGCTCATCCTGGTGTGCCCCGCTCTGACTATGCGCCTCTTTGCTGAGGAACGTCAGAGCGGCACATGGGATGTGCTGCGCTCGCTGCCGACCACCATCAGCCGCATCGTCTGGGCGAAATACGTGGCCGCCTTGACGGTGATGGTTCTTGCCCTGCTCCCCTGCGTAGTGCATCTGTTCATCGTCTATGCCATCTCCGAACCGGTCGGCAATGTCGATACCGGCGCTTTTGCCGGCTCGATGGTCGGACTACTACTGCTCGCAGCCGCCATGCTCGGTGTGAGTCTGCTCTGCGCTGCAAGCACCACGAATCAGATAGTTGCCTTCATCCTTGGCGCCGTGGCGAACTTTGCCCTATACTGGCTGCTGATGCAGGAACACTTCCAGAGCCTCGCCCGCGGCGTGATCGATGCCCGCGATGTGTTCTTCTTTGCCTGCACAGCCCTCATCGCCGTTCTCCTGACTATTCCCCTCATCCGCCACCTGACACGACTATGACTCGCATCGGATTGATAAGCGACACCCACGGCTTGCTTGACAAACGCGTGTTTGAGCACTTCGCTTGTTGCGACGAGATCTGGCATTGCGGCGATATTGGCTCGGCAGAGGTACTACGTGCGCTGCGTGAGTTCCGCCCTACCCGTGCGGTGTTCGGCAATATCGACGGCGGTGAGGTGCGCTACAGCCTTTCGGAGTTCTACCGATTCCGTGTGGAACAGATCAACGTATTGATGACGCATATCGGCGGCTACCCGGGTAAGTACAACCCCTGGCTCATCCCCTGGTTCGAGAAAAGCCTGAATGCCAAAATGACAAATGACCAATCGCAAATGTCAAATGTCATCGATCTCTTCGTCTGCGGCCATAGCCACATTCTCAAGGTGCAATACGACAACCGCTACAAGTTCCTCACCCTCAACCCGGGCGCGGCTGGCAAGAGCGGTTGGCAGACCGTACAAACCCTGCTCCGGTTTACCATCGACGGCAGGGCAATCGACAACCTCGAAGTCATCGAGTTGGAGCGTCATTAAGGGAGAAAAAACAGGCGAATCCTGCAAACAAACATAGATTTAGTCAAAAATCAATGCTTTTTATGCTATCAAACATATTTTAGGTATTGCAAAAGTCAAAAAAAAGTTGTAATTTTGCACTCGGAAAAGACAAATACCAATCTTTTATTACCTTAAAGACTAATACCTGAAAAAAAGAGCCATCGTGATGATGTCTCTTTTTGTTTTCTCTTGGTTTAGTATTTCAGCCATTCGATGAACTCCTGCGGATCTGTGGTGAACGCCATCGGCTCGGCTATCTGCTTGCCGTCTGCATCGAGTTGCACGAAGAACGGCTGCGCATTCGATCCAAACTGCTCCCGCTGAATCTTGCTATTCCAATCCCCTATCCCGTCGCGCTTGTCATCGACGAATAGTTCAATGAAGACATAGTTCTGCAAGCGCGCCTTCACGCTGTCGTCATCCAACACGTAGGCTTCCATCTTCCGGCAGTTCACACAGCCGTAGCCGGTGAAGTCGATGATCACGGGTTTGCCTTCCTGTCGGGCATACGCCAAGCCTTCGTCATAATCGTTGAACACCTCACGCCCTTCGATCTCCATCGGCGGAGCAAACGCGCTGATAGCCTTCACCGGCGCGCCCCACAATCCCGGCACAAGATAGCCGGCAAAAGCCACAGACGGGATGATTACCACCGCACGGATGATCTTGCGTGTCAGGCTCACGTTGCGAATGTTCCATAGCAGATATACGCCGATTCCGAGGAAACATCCTATCCATATGGCGATAAACAGCCACCGCGGCAATATGCCCCAGCCGTAGGCCATATCCGCCACGCTCAGGAACTTCAGCGACAGCGCCAGTTCGATGAACGCCAGAACAACCTTGAACGCGCTCATCCAATCGCCGGACTTCGGAGCCTGTTTCATCCACTGCGGGAACATCGCAAACAGCGAGAACGGCAAAGCCAGCGCCACGGCAAACCCCAACATCCCTATTGCCGGAGCAAGCAGACTGTTTCCTGCTGCTTCTACGAGCAGCGTGCCGATGATCGGGCCTGTGCAACTGAAGCTGACGATCACCAGCGTAAATGCCATCAGCAATATACTCAGCAAGCCTCCTGTCTGGCGAGCCTTGCTGTCCAAAGCCGTTGACCAGCTTTCCGGTAGTGTTATCTCAAATAGTCCGAAGAACGATAGTGCAAACACTACCAGTAACAGGAAGAATACGATGTTCACCACCGCGTTCGTGCTCAGATCGTTCAGTGCCGACGCACCGAACAGTACCGTCACCAGCAGTCCCAATCCGACATAGATCACGATGATGCTCAGCCCGTACAATATCGCATTCCGTGCACCGTTGTCCGTACGTTTCAGGAAGAACGACACCGTCATCGGTATTATCGGCCACACGCACGGCGTAAATATAGCTAACAATCCGCCCAACAATCCCAACAAAAATATCACCCACAGCCCCCGCTGACCGCTGACTGCTGACCGCTGATCGCTGATCGCTGACCGCTGATTGCTGATTACTGAATACTCAAAAACCTCCGGCGCCGTGCACATCTGGTCATTGCAGCTGTTGTAGCGTATTGCCTTCACCTCGTTCGCCGCAAACGTCAGCGTGTACGGTGTTTCATAGATCTCTTCACCTATCTCCTCATCGCCGACGGATATCAGTGTCATGTGCCAGCCGTCTTGTATCGTCGCCGTCAGCCGCACGCTATCCACCGCCTCGCTGCTCGCCGCTGGCACTTCTTCCCCGCTCCACTTCACCGGCTCAACCATCTGCGCCCCTGCCCACCCCGGCATCAGCAATAATAATATAATAAGGTACTGTCTCATCATCATTCTTTTCAATTAAATCCTATTTTAGCAGATCTCATATATATCTACATGTCCATGTCTAACTCTCGGTGCTGTTCCACCGAGCATTTCCGCTACAAAGTTACGACTTTTTTCTGACACTTCCAAATTTCTGTTGTCTTTTTTACAATTTTTCTCCGTTTTTACGCACGGAATGGGGCATTTCGCCCCATTCCTCTTTCATTTTGTCTAGCTCTCGCCGCTGTTCCGGCGAGCAGTTCCGTTATAAAGTTACAACTTTTATTGACATTTGCAAAAACTCCGACTAAAAAATGTGCAAATGTTACACAAACTCCGCATAAAAAGTGTATCAACATTACAAAATCTCAATATTTTTATGTCTGCTGCTGTCTGTTACAGCGGATTTGACTCGACAATGTTTTTGGGTTATTTTTGACTAACATAAACCAAGGCGGCACGTCATTAACGCACCGCCTCGGTTCATTTATCACGCTGTCTCTTTTCTGCGCATTCGGGTTTTGCACGCTCCATACCCCGCTGCGAGCATAAGCATCACCCACACCCCGTCACCGACGGGTGTCGGGTCGCCCTCCGGTGTTGGAGGACCAACCCTGCGCGGGTTGCCCGGCGCATGCGCCGCAGCGCTGCCGCCGTCGTCGTATGTCGCTGTGCCGTCGTCGCCGAACTGCGGCGTTGAACTGTATGTACTACCGGAGGATGGCATCGTGCTCGTGGACTGAAAACTT
>Ga0310786_10002078_pt1 | contig 31336 bp, 15 predicted proteins | sample AusTroGonzalo_MG_FD_203881 | JGI IMG/M metagenome (GOLD analysis project Ga0310786, IMG submission 203881) | Bovine rumen microbial communities from tropical cattle in Woodstock, Queensland, Australia - Gonzalo_03 (v2) (version 2) | ecosystem: Host-associated > Mammals > Digestive system >...
CGCAAGCGACGTCTGGACGAATCCCGTCGGCTTCTACGTGCTGGCCGGTTCCAACGCCGTGGCGGAGGCGGACGCGGTTTTCGACGACATCGACACCGGTGCGACGATGGGGTGGATTGCCGACGTCGCGCCGCGCATCCTCGTGCTGCGGGACGCGCAGGGGGCGGTCAAGGACGCGGTGGCGCTGGCGACGACGAACGAATTCGTCGGGATGGCGATGCCGGCGGGCCTTTCCACCGGCGTGGCGCGCGGGACGCCGAACTTCCTGCACTGCCTCGGGCGGGCGGACACGGGAAGCACCAGCTCCCTCCAGGCGCCGGACAACCTGCTGACGGGGTGCACGGAGCCGTCCGTCTACGCCCTGCCCGCCTGGAACCGGGCGGACGCCACGCCGGGAGCGATCAACGACGGGCAGACCAACGGCCAGCTGGTGCTCACGCGCGTCGATTCGGACGGCGACGGGCTGCTGGACGACGAGGACAACTGCCCCGCCGAGGCCAACACGGCCCAGTCGGACATCGACGCGGACGGCATCGGCGACGCCTGCGACCCCGACATGGACGGCGACGGCATCCCGAACGGAATCGACAACTGTCCGGCGGAATACAACCCGATGCAGGAAGACTACGACGCGGACGGCATCGGCAACGCCTGCGATCCCGACTACGACGAAGACGAATGGGCCAACCGGGTCGAGACGGTCTGGGTGACGTTCGAAGGGCTCACCAAGGCGCAATATGCCGCAAGCGATTACGGCGAAGGCGGTCGCACGTGGCACCTGACGGAAACGCGTGGAGGCGGGGATGCCCTCGACAAGAAGATCGGGGAACGGGCGATGCGGACGCGCACCAACAACGGGGTGGTCCTGCAGCTGAACGGGGTGCTGACGAACGGACTGGACGGGCTGTCCTTCTTCCACGGCCGCTACAAGACCGACACGAAGACGCCGGACATCGTCGCCAAATACCTGCCGCCCGGCGCGGATGAAGACGGATGGGTGGAATGCTGGCGGGTGCCGACGACGGGCGGCACGGGCGGGCCGACGCCCGCGGTCACGAACAACCTCGGCGTTCCCGCCGGGTCCGGTTTCGGCCTGTGGATGGAGGGCGGCAACAAGGGCACCTACGTGAACATCGACAACATCCTGCTGGTGTCGGTGCGCCGGGTCGAAGCGGAATGCGAGCTGGACGCGGAACTGACCGTCGAATGGAACGGTGCGGTGCACACCAACGACTTCACGGTTTCGCCGGGATCCGCGGCGTGGAGCGTCCTCTACGAACGGGTGGCCGACGGACTGTCCACGGACGCGCCGGTGGAAATCGGCGACTACACGGCGACGGTGACGGTGGAAGGCGTCGGCGGGGGCGAAGCGACGACGTTCGTCTTCCCGGGTTCGCTGCACATCACGGAACCGCGGCAGGAGCCGGAAGTGGAGGCGGGGGATGCGGTGGTGGGGACGGTGTCGGCGATGCTGAGCGCGGACGTGCGGCCGAACGGGGCGGAAGGGCTGGCGGTGGTGTTCGAGTACGGGACGAGCCTGGCGTTCGGGAACAAGGCACTGGCGGAAGAAACGGCGGGAGGGACGGAGACGGTGCCGGTTTACCGCTTCATCGAAGGATTGCAGCCGGAAACGCTGTACTACTGGCGGGCGCTGGCCGGGAACCAAAGCAGCGAAGTGCGGAACTTCACGACGGCCGCGCCGGAAACGCCGGTGCCGGAGTTGTACGGGGCGGACTCCGGGGCCGCTCTCCTGCAATGGAAGCCCGTGGAAGGGGCGGTGCGCTACGAGGTGGACGGCTACACGCTCGCCGCGGCGTCGGGAGCCGAGAAAATCTCGGAAAATTTCCAGTCCTGGAGCACCTACAACTACAATCCGTACGTGACGGCGACGGTGCGGACGCAGACGACGGCGCACGGAGAATGGCGGTACTACAGGGCAACGGTGAGTTCCGCGGGCAGCGCGTCGGGCATCGGGTCGAAGGGCTACGTGATACTCGGCTACTCCGATGCATGGCTCGAAACTCCGCCGCTGGACGGGGTGGATTCTCTTTCCTTCGTCGCGAACACGCGGAACCGCACCACGCCCGCGAAGGTCCAGATGAGCACCGACGGCGGAAACCATTTCGAGGACGTGGCCACGTTCACCTTGTCGCGCACGGCTTCCTCCCACACGTGCAGTTGGCCGGGCGGGCAGGCCGCGGGCACTGTTTTCCGGATCGTGCCGGGATTGAGCCAGACCATCCAGGTGTACGACGTGGCGATCACGTCGGCGGGAACCTCGCGCCACACGCTCGCGGGAATGCCGGCATCCTGCACGGAAACGCTTTTCATGGCGGGAGGACTCGAAACGGGGAATACATACTTCTTCACGGTCCAGGCCGAGGGGAACGGCTGGAAATCCGAAGTTTCCGAAGTGCTGGAAGTCACGCTCGGGGAAACGTCTGGAACCCGTCCGGCCTTCGGGGAAACGACGGGGCAGACGGCCTTTTCGGTCGGGGAAGAGGGAAGCTTCGCGGTGCGGGCGACGGGCGACCCGCGGCCGGAACTCGCGCTGGCGGCTCCCGCGGCGTCGGGGGCGGTTGCGTGGACGACGGGGACGGAAGACGGGGCCGCCACGGGCACGCTGGCCTACGTGCCGTCGGCGGCGGACATCGGGACGCAGACGTTCGTTTTCACGGCGTCGAACTGGCTGGGCGCGGTCACGCAGGAGGTGGAGGTGGCGGTGTCCGCCGTCGCGCCGGCGTTGGGCGAAGCGCAGGCCGTCACGCCCAGCGGGTTCGCCTTCGGGTGGAACCCCGTGGCGGCGGCGGAGGGCTACGAGGTGCAACTGTCGGAAAACGGGGACTTCACGGGGGCGGCGGAAGAACGCGAAACGCTGGAAGCCACTTTCGAGGATGGCGTGCTGCCGGAGGGGTGGGAGATTGGCAACACGAACAAGAACGGCAGTTTGCCCGCTTTCGCCACGAACGAAATGTACGCGGCGAAGGGGACGAGCGTCAGCCTGCGTTTCAACGCGACTTTGCCGGGGCGCTATGTGCGGACGCCCTTGGTGGAAGCACCGGAAACGCTGTCCTACTGGTATTACGTGACCAGCGACAAGGAATGGACGTTGGTGGCGCAGGTTTCTCCCGACGGGGAGTCGTGGACGGACGTGGACACGAACCGGACGGAGGCGGCTGTGAAGCCGGCGGCGGAACGGTTGGTGGATTTGTCTGGCTGGTCGAACGTCTACATCCGCTTGATCGACCAGCGCGCCAGCAACACGACGGCGGCGCGCTATGTCGACGAAATCACCGTCACGCAACGCCCTTCGGGCGGGGAGGTGGCGACGGCGACCGTCACGGAACCGTATTTCGCGGCGGAAGGGCTGGAACCGGGGACGACGTACTATGTCCGCGCGAAGACGCTGTATGGCGGGGACGTGAAGAGCGGCTGGTCGGAGACGGCGTCGGCGACGACACGGACGGAAGAACCGGCGACGGGGGCGGTCGAAGTGGCGCTGGAGCCGGAAGGCATCGGCGGAACGTGGTTCCTCGACGGGGACGAAGGGCACACGGGCGGCGAGACGGTCGAAGGGGTGGACCCGGGCCAGCACGAAGTGACATTCGGCGCGGTTGAAGGCTATTTCACGCCGGAGTCCGTCCAGGTGCTGGTGGTGGCAGGCGAAACGAACCGGATTTCGGGCGTTTACCAGCCTATGCCGACAACGGGAGCGGTGGAGGTGGCGCTGGAGCCGGAAGGCATCGGCGGGACGTGGAGTTTGGCGGGGGAGAGCCATGAGGGAAGCGGCTTGGCCGAAGGACTGCTTCCGGGCGAGTACGAAGTGACGTTCGGGGCAGTCGAGGGCTACGTGACGCCGGTGTCCGTGGAAGTGATTGTGGTTGCGGGCGAGACGAACCGGGTGTTGGGCGTTTACGAACCGGAGGCTGTGCCGACGGAAACGTCGGAGACGCCCGTTCCGGTGCCGTTCTCCTGGCTGGCGGCGCATTACGGGGAAAAGACGCCGGCGGAATACGAAACCATCGCGGCGGAAAACGGCGCGAACGGATTGGCGGTTTGGGTGTCCTACGCACTGGGGCTGGATCCGACGGACGAGGAATCGCGGCTGGCGGTGGCAATTTCGCCGGAAAGCGACGCGACGCGCCTGGTGCTGGTCCGAGGCGACGGGGGCACTCCGCCGGAAGGGGTGGAGGTTCGCTACGTGGTGCTGGGGGTGACGAACCTGGCGAACCTGTCGGGAGGAACGGAGGCGTGGCAGGAGCTGGAATCGGGCGTGGTGCCGCTGGACGATCCGGACTTCGGGTTGCGGTTTTTCGGCGTCCGCGCCGACATCGGCGAGGGGGAAGAAGGAAACGAAGGGGATTGAGGCGGAAACGCCGGAAAGGAAAAACGGACATGGATGCGGAAAAGAAAACGGCCGCCACGGCGGCGTGGGGTTCGGATTGCGCGGCGGGGACCGGAACGGAAGGCGGGAAACGGCGCTACCGGCGGGTGCTCTCGATTGCCGGGAGCGATTGCAGCGGCGGCGCGGGCGTGCAGGCGGACATCAAGACGATTTCGGCGTGCGGGTGCTACGCGATGAGCGCCATCACGGCGCTGGTCGCGGAAAACACCGTGGGCGTCCAGGCCATCCATTCGGCGCCGGTCGATTTCGTTTTGCAGGAAATCCGCTCGTGCCTGGACGACATCGGAGCGGACGCCATCAAGATCGGGATGCTGGACTCGCCGGAACTGATCCGCGGCGTGGCGGAACTGCTGCAGGCGCGTTATCCGGAAATACCCGTGGTGCTGGATCCCGTGATGGTGGCGCAGAGCGGCGACCGCCTGATTCCGGACGACGCGGCGGAAGCGCTCAAGACGGGGCTTGTCTCGATCGCCTGCGTCATCACGCCGAACCTGCCGGAAGCGGAAGTGTTGCTGGGTCGGCCCATCCGGACCGTGGCGGAACTGGAAGGGGCGGCACGCGAGCTGTGCGAGCGGCTGGGGTGCCGCAACGCGCTGGTGAAGGGCGGGCACCTGGAAGGGGCGGTGAGCGACGACACGCTCCACCTGGGTGCGGAAGGCCGTTGCGTGGCGTTCCCGACGGCGCGGATCGCGACGAAAAACAACCACGGGACGGGCTGCACGCTGTCGTCGGCCATCGCATCGTTTTTGGCCAAGGGGCTTCCGGTGGAAGACGCCGTGCGCGAGGCGAAACACTACATCACGGAAGCCATCCGCACCGGTGCAGCCTACGAAATCGGGCACGGGCACGGCCCCGTGTGCCATTTCTGGGCGACATGGGGAGCCGGAAGGCCGGACGCCTGAAACTGGCTGGGGGGAGAAGGGGAGTGGCAAGCGCTCCCGGGGGGGGCGGCTCGGAACAGCGGCTCGTCGGGGCGGGCTTGCCCCAGCTTTTTGGCACTTGCCAAGCTTTGGCAAACCGCTTTCCCTCCGCAAAACAACCAGGGGAGCGGAAACGTGACGCCATTCCGAAATGGACGTTTGGGGCTTGATGGGAGGGGCGGAGGCGGGATAAAGTGACGGCGTTCCGTTGGACGGGGAAACCCGGAAGACGGGACGACATTTTGACGATTTGCATTCGCGAATCTTTCGTCCATCAGAAATCTGGACAATTTCGGTTTGAACGAAGGGTGCGAGGTCGCCGTTTGGCGCGCCTCTGCCCTGATTTTCAAACCGGGCCGTCCAGAGCCTCTGATGGGAGTCAGCGGAGAGGCTTTCTTTTTAGTTAGCGAAGGCTTCTCCTTCCATCCCAACCATAGGAAAAACAAATATTTCATATGAAAAAGAATGGCACTCAAGTAAAATGGGCGATGTACGTTGTGATAGTATGTGCGCTGGCGAGTTGTACTTTGCCTGCCTTTGCTGCTTGGGAAACGGTGGATGGGGTGACATGGCAATACACAAGTGTTGCTGGAGGAATATCGGTTGGTTACGGTACTATAACTGCGGGTGCCGTTCCCAAAACTACAACAGGTGCCATTGCAATCCCATCCAAGCTTGGAGGCTCAACCGTAACGAGCATTGGGAAATTGGCCTTTGTGAACTGCAGCAATTTGACAAGCGTGGCGATTCCAAACAGCGTCACGAACATCGGAGATTATGCGTTTCAAAGTAGCGGGCTGACGTATGCAATCATTCCCAACAATGTGGAAGATATCGGCATCCAAGCATTCTCGGATTGCAGCAACATGACGAAACTGACAATCGGCACCGGCGTGAAACGCATTCAACATGCGGCGTTTGCCCACTGCACCGGACTTGCGAACATAACGATTCCCGACAGCGTGACGGAAATCTACTCTGCGTTTTCCAGCTGCAATGGACTTACGAACGCAACGATTCCTGACAACGTGAGATGTATCTCTTATGCGTTCTCGCAATGTCGAGGGCTTATTACCGCGACGATTGGTAGTGGTGTGACAAATATGGAGGGTGCGTTTAACACGAGCGGACTCAAGAGCGTGACGATTAAGGACGGAGTGAGTGAGATTGGAAAGAGTGCCTTTTCCGACTGCAGCGGGCTGACGAACGTGGTGATTCCCGACTCCGTAAATTTGATTGAAGAAAGAGCTTTCTATAGCTGTGACAGCCTGACGAACATGCCGATTGGCAAAGGCGTGACAAGCATCGGGAGACGGGCATTTTCGGTTTGCAACAGGCTAACGAACGCGACGATTCCCGACAGCGTGACTAGCATCGGGGATAGTGCGTTTGAAAAATGCAACAAATTGAAAAAAGTATCCTTCAAAGGTGCTCCACCATTAGTCGGGACTTCCGTCTTTTATGATGTAGCTCCCGGAGCGAGGGGATATTATACGGCTGAACATTCGGAGAAGTGGGAGGCGGTAATCGATGAAAACGGAAAGTGGGAGGGGCTCATCATGGGACAAGTGCCCGGGGCGGAATTGCGGGTGGAATCGGCGAATCCGGCGGCGGGGAGTCTCACGTTGGCATGGGAAGATGCTTTGGCGGGGGAGGGGATGACGTATTCCATCTACCGTGGAGAAGGGAACTCCCGCGCATCTGCGGTTTGCGTGAAGAACGGCGTGACGGGAACGAATTGGACGGACCCGGACTACTGGGAATCGGAACCGGTGGGGAAACCACTCAACTATTGGGTCGTGGCCGACGGGGATGGGTTTGGCGAGCGGGAGAGCAATCCGGTGGAAACGCGGCATTGCTACGGGCTTTGCGTGGGATACGACGCCTACGGAGTCGGGAGCACGCCGCTCAAGCAGTCGCTCGCCGATGCAACCCTCTGCAAGACATTGGCCGAAAAAGCGGGGTTTACGGTGAACCTTCTCGAAAATGGCGCGGCGACCGCGCAGGGAATTCACGACAATTTGATTGAATTGGCGGGCAAAGCCGGACCGGGCGACACGGTTTTCTTCTACATCGCGACGCACGGGGGCGTGAGTCCGTCGAAGAACAATGCGGCTTTGATTGCCTACGACGAGAGTTACGGGACAACCAACTTGGCTTCGGATGTTGCGGCCTTCGACCCGGGCGTCGGGTTCATCGGCATCATCATGGCCTGCCGTTCTTCGGCGATGGCCGATCCGTCGGGATTGTCGGTCGGGGGAGTCGAATGGATTCCCGCCTACACCAGCCCGGCCAGCGGAGCCGCCAATTGGTTGCTGGAACACGGACTTGCGGAATGTAAGGCCAATGTCGCATGGGTGACCTCGTGCGGAGCGGACGAGAAGAGTCCCGTCATCGCAGGATTGGACGGAACGCAGTTCGGGGAATGGTTCCTGCGCCAAGGATGGCAAAACGGGTATGCGGACCGGCGCTTAAGGGGGATGGGATACGAAGGCGGGAACCGGGACGGGACCAACACGGTTCTGGAACTGGCTCGGTACGCGGAAGCGTTTGCCTGCGGGCGGAGCGATGTCCGTCCGGCCCATGTGTCCATACAGAACGAGGCGTTGCTCGGCAAGACCATCGTGGCGACCGGCGTTTCTTCTTGTTCGATGGATGTTCCCGCTACTCCGACGGGCTTGCATGCTACCCAGGGGACGCGGGACTGGTCGGTCGGGCTCGAATGGGACGCGAGTCCCGGTGCGACGGCATACCGCGTGTACCGCGGGGACGAGTGCATTGCCTATCAAAACACGGGAACGAGCTTCGACGATACGGGTTGCAACGCGCAGATGACGTATTCGTATCGCGTCCGCGCCTTGAATGCGGCGGGGCTCGGCGGGGCGTCCGACCCCGTGCCGGGTTGGCGCAAGGGGAAAGGGGCAGACGATGAAACATGGGAATTCGAAATCGCGGACGGGACGGCGACGATTGCGGGAGTCGCTTCGGCAACGGGAGCAGTCGTCATTCCCTCCGAGGCGGATGGCATTCCCGTGACGGAAATCGGGACCGCTGCGTTCGCCGGCTGCGCTGGCCTGACAAGCGTGACGATTCCGGCCAGCGTGACAAACGTCGGGGCCAACGCCTTTGCTGGATGCACCGGGCTTACAACGCTGTATCTTCCGGAGACAAAGGAAGGGACGGACATGTTGGCAAATGCGGGCGTCCCCGAGGGGTGCGCCGTCGTTTACGGGAATGAATTTGCGAAGGGAAATGGAACCGTCATCCTTTCGGGCGACTTCATCGGGTCTGGTTCGGTCAACATGATTGAAGCCGGAGGCAATTCCTGGTACAGCGAACACTTCATCACCAACGACGTCTCCTCGCCGGTTTCCTTCACGCTCTCGCGTGTGGACGAAGAGGGAACCGTCGTAAAAATTTGGTCGGCTGCAACCATTGTCACCAACAACACGACGATTTCGGGAACCCTCGTCGAGTCCACCGGTCCCAACCCCATTCCGGTATGCGCGAGAGCGTCTTCCGGGCGGTATCTCCTCCATTTCAACGAGCGCACCGGGGAATTCGTTTTTACCCGTCGCTACGACGCGAAGACCGCCCTTTTTGCCAATCCGGGATTGGAAGAAACCACGACCAACGAATACGGTGCTGTCACCGCGGACGGGTGGGAGGTCTGGAGCTCCAATGCCAATGCCGTCACCGTCGATTCGGCTGACGGTTTTCCCGTTCACTCCGGGACGAAGGCGGTCCTCCTCCGCCGACCTTACGCGGACTGGGAGGATTACGCAGGCATTTCACAGTGCATTGGCGTGGCGCAATACGCGGAGAACGGCCTCGCTCTCGCCGTTTCGGCCTATTGCCGCAAACTTGGGGAAATTTCTTTCTCCACAACGGACGTGATGGTCCAAATGCTCGATTCTTCCTGGAGCTTAATGGTGGATTTCGCGAAAACTTCCGTTCGCGAACTGTCCACCACCTCGTGGACGCATCTCTCCTGTGTTGTGCCGGTTCCCTCCAATGCAGCGTTTGCCCGCATCTCCTATCGGCTCCGCGGAATTTCGAGTTGCAATGGCGGCGGCATTCTCATCGATGACCTGGAAGCGAAGCCAGCGGGTACGCAGACGCAGAATTTCAACGCGTGGGGAAACCTCTCCGTTTTCGCTCGGCGCACTCTCGATTGGTACGCCTCGTGTGCGAAGACCACCAACAACCTTCTGCCCGAGGTTGATGCTTCGGGCGATTCGTTCGTCCCCAGCGGTTATTCGTGCATCCTCCAGACCAACTCGTTCCTGATGACGAGCGAGCTTGCCAATGGCGTGGGCATGGCCGGTTTCCACGCACTGTGCGATCCGCCGGACCAATCGGTGGATGTCATCCTCCAAACGTCTTCTTCCCGTGATGCAGGACTTGTCCCGGAACGTGCAACATGGTCGAGCGTAGCAACCAACACGGTCCTTCCGGGAAACAAGTGGCAGTTTTTCGCAAACGACATTTCCTCCGCTTCCGCCCGTTTCGTCCGATTCATTTCGGCCAACGGCTCGTCTCTTCAAGCGCGACTTCGCATCGATGACGTGTCCCTCGACAACTACTCCGCGCCCCGGCGTTGGCAAGATTTCGAGGAGTGGAATTGCACCGGGCAGGGTGCTTGGACGAAAGCCGGCTGGTCGATTGTCAACGGCTCGATTTCCACCTCCGGCGGCGGAAATTTCTCGCGGTGCGCACGTCTCGCGGACGGTACCTCCACGCTCTCCAGTCCCTTTTTCGAAGGCGGCGTCGGAGATGTCTCGTTTTACGCGAAAGTAGATTCCAGTTACGGCGAAGCCACGGCAACCCTCAAAATCCTCGTCAGCTCCGACAGGGGCGAAACATGGATCGATACCGGAAGCCGCGCCACCGTCGGAACGGCAGGGACGAACCTGACGCTCTACGCCTATTGCGGGAGCAACGCCGCCATCCGCATCGCATGCGAGGACGAAACAAGCGACGTACCGGTCCTGATCGACAACGTGTGGATCGAAAGAGGCATTTTCCACCCGGACCAGGATTTCGAGGACTGGACTGCCAAGAGTTATGGCACCCATACACATCAAGGCTGGCAGATGACGGACTGCTTGGTCAACGCAACCAACGGGGTCGACGGAAGTCATTGCTGTTACATGCAGAACACTGTTTCCAAACACGCGACAATCCGTAGCTCCTTCATTCCCGACATTGCCGGCGGTCGCTACGCCGTCAAACGCGCAATTGGGACTTCTGCCGATCCGGTCCTTCTCGTACAAGCCTCGGAAACCGGGACGGATTGGACGACCATCGAATCCGTGACGGTCTCCAACACGGAATATGAAACGCACTTCTTCCAAGTGCCGGACAACGCACCCGGATACCACTTCATCCGCTTCTACCATGAAGCGAGACCCACGAGGATTGATTTCGACGACATTGCCATCGAAGGGAATTTCACCGTCCCGGAAGCGGAATTGTGGATGTACGAAGTGCATGACGGGACGGCGACGGTGACGGGAGCGGATCCGGCGGAGGGTGATTTGACGATTCCTCCGGAATTGGGTGGCTTCCCCGTGACGCGGATCGGGGAGTTCGCGTTTGCCGGATGCAACGGACTGACGGGCGTGGAGATTCCCGACAGCGTGAGGGGCATCGGGGAACGGGCGTTTGCCGGATGCAAGGGGCTTGCGAGCGTGGCAATTCCCGGCAGCGTGGCGGCAATCGGGGAAAATGCGTTTGCGGGATGCACGGGGCTGGTGTCGGTGTTGGTCCCGCAATGCGTCTGTTCGGACGGAATGGCGGCAATTTTCCCGGATGCCTGGAGGAGCATCGTGGACGTCGTGATCGACAACGGCGTGACGAACATCGGAGCGCTTGCCTTTGCCGATTGCCTCGGCATGACATCGGTATCGATTCCCGACAGCGTGGCGGGAATCGGCGAAGATGCGTTTTACGGCTGTTCCGATTCGATTTTCGACGATGCGAGCTTGCCGGACGTGCGCTTGGTGGACGGCTGGGCGGTCGGAACCAGAACCCCATACGTGCCTCGCGGAAATCTGGAACTGGTCGGTGTCCGCGGAATTGCCGATGACGCATTTTCCGGACACGCCCGTTTGACGTCGGTTTCGATCGGGAACGGCGCGTCGGCCATCGGGAACGGCGCGTTCCGCGATTGCACGGGACTCGAATCGGTGGAAATTCCCGCAAGCGTGGCAAATGTCGGAATCGGCGCGTTTTCCGGTTGCACCGGCCTTGCGACGCTCTACGTGCCGGCATCCTGGAAGGATGCGGACATGTTGGCGGAGGCGGACGTGCCGGATGGGTGCGAGGTCGTGTACGGGACGGCAACGGGGCAGACGCTCTCGTGGGCGCCGTTGGGAACGGGGTTCGTTCCGGGGGAACGGGTGGCGCTTTCGGCGACGGCGAGCGGAGGCGGCAAGGTCCTTTTCGAAGTGCTGTCGGGGCCCGGGGTGGTGGAGGGAGATGTCTTGACGTTCACGGGGGCGGGGACGGTGGCGGTGCGCGCAAGCCAGCCCGGCGACGTGCACTGGCTGCCGGTGGACGAGATGCGGGACGTGTCGGTGGCCGCGCATTCGGAGGGGCGGCGGGTGTACGCGGATCTGGTCGCGAATTACCCCGACAGCTGGACGGACGGAAGCAACGGCGGAGACGGGTTCAAGGTGTGGAAAATCCGGGAACAGACGGGAAGCGCTTCCGGATGGTCCGGTTGCGGCATCTGGAATCCGTCCGCCAACAACGCGTTCACCGGAACGTGGGCGGGAAAGAGCAAGGCGTTCGGGTTGGTCGGGAAGGGCATCGGTTACTCCGTCACGGCATCACGGAGTTTTCTCCGGCCGCTGTGCATCGGGGACTCCTTCGCGCTCGAGATGGCCGTCAACCAAGGGGATGAAACAAAGGGATTCGTGCTGACGGCGCGAGGACGCGACATCATAACCGTCGACCATGCCTCTTCCGGGAACATTTCGGTGAACGGCAACACCAATTATGCCATCCTCAACATGCCGGGCTTGCATCCGATGACGTGGATGTTCACGGTCGTGAATGGGACGACCTTGCGCTTCACGTCCACGGGCCGGGACGACCCGGCCAACGTTTGCACGGGGACCATCAAGGTCGTGACGTCAGCAATCGACGGGTTCCGGTTGCAATCCATCGGGCAGTATTACGGTGCCGGCGATCGGGAACAAACCTACTATGACAACTTCCGCCTGTTCCTCCAGAAAGCGGCACCGGTGGAAGTCCCGGTTGCGTGGCTCGAAGAAAACGCCCCCGCCATCTTGGCTGCCAACAGGAAGGATTACGGGCTTGCGGCGCTGGCGACGGCGTCGAATGGGGTCAACACGGTGTGGGAGTGCTACGTGGCGGGGCTGGAGCCGGAGGAAAAAGGCGAGGAGTTCAAGGTGGTGACAAGCTTCGAAAACGGGGAGTGGAAGATAGCCCCGGATCCCGACTTGAACAAAGGCGGCACGGAGACGAACCGCCTCTACACGTGGGAAGGGGCGGAGGTTCTTGACGATGAAACGGTTTGGGGACCGACCAATGCCGCAAGCCGGTTCTTCCGGGTGAAGGTGGCGTTGCCGGAGGAATAGGGGTTGACTGGAGGGGGCGTTTCGGGGACGCGTTCCATCCCAAAAATTCTGTCCTTCCTGTAAATCCTGTCGAAAACTCTCTGCGGGCTCCGCGGCTCTGCGGGAAACGGTAGCAGGTTTTCATGGCGCGGCGGGATGCCGCTCCTCGGAAAAGGGCGGGCATCGGGGACGGGGCCCGATGGGGGGCAAACGTCGTTGGTGGAACACGGCCCCGACAAGCGGGGCCCTCCCAACCAGGGGCGCGGGTTTCCGTGTGCCGCGGCTCGCCGGGGACGGCTCGCCCCACCATTGGCAAATCGGTTGCTCGGGTAAAAACCTGCGGGAGGGGAAGGTCAGGAGAGGGTTTGGCGGTACCAGGGGGCGGCTTCGCGGAGACCGGGGCGGTAGAGGATGGCGGGGGCGTAGCCGAGAAGGCGGCGGGCTTTGTCGATGGAGGCGAGGGAGTGGGGGATGTCGCCGGGGCGGGCGGGGCCGTGGAGGGGGCGGATTTCCGCAACCGCGGGGTCGAAGGGGAGGAGGACGTCGCGGATGGCATCGGCGAGGTCGTTCAAGGTGGTGCTTTCGGCGCAGGCGATGTTGTAGACGGTGTCGAGGGCGGCGGGGGCGGATGCGAGGAGGGCGAGCTGGTTGGCGTGGACGACGTTGGAGACGTGGACGAAGTCCCGGGTGTTGGCACCGTCGCCGTTGATGACGGGGGCGGTGTGGGCGAGGTAGGCCTGGAAGAAGCGGGGAATGACGGCGGCGTAGGCGCCTTCGGGGTCTTGGCGGCGACCGAAGACGTTGAAGTAGCGGAAGCCGACGGTTTCGATGCCGTAGAGTTTGCGGAAGAGGGCGGCGTATTGTTCGTCGACGGATTTGGCGAGGGCGTAGGGGGAGAGAGGGGCGCCGGTGGTCTCTTCGCGCTTGGGGAGGGCGGGGTCGTCGCCGTAGACGGCGGAGGAGGAGGCGTAGACGAAACGGCGGACGCGGGCTTCGGCGGCGGCATGGAGGATGTTGACGAAGCCGCCGATGTTGACGTCGTTGGCGGTGGCGGGGTCGTCGATGGAGGCGGGGACGGAGGCGAGGGCGGCGTGGTGGGAAACGAAGTCGACGCCCTGGACGGCGCGGCGACAGTCGGCGGGGGAGCGGATGTCGCCTTCGATGAAGGTGAAGCGGGGGTGGGAGAGGAAGGGAGCGATGTTTTCGCGGTGGCCGGTGGAAAGGTTGTCGAGGCAGACGACGGTGTTGTCCTGCGCAAGGAAGGCTTCGGCGAGGTGGGAGCCGATGAAGCCGGCGCCCCCGGTGACGAGGATGGCGGCGTTGCGGAGGCAGGGGGCCATGGAGGAAGGGGGAATCAGGCTTTCTTGGCGTAGAACGCGGCGATCTGCATGACGACGGCGGCGGCCATTTCGTCGGTGAGTTCGGGGTAGATGGGGAGGGCGAGGGTTTCGAGGGCGGCGCGTTCGGCTTCGGGGCAGTCGCCGGCCTTGCACCCGAGGTGGGCGAAGCACTGCTGGAGGTGGAGGGGAACGGGGTAGTAGATGGCGCAACCGATGCCGTTGGCGCGGAGGTGGGCGACGAGGTCGTCGCGGCGGGGAACGCGGACGACGAACTGGTTGAAGACGTGGCGGCCGGGGCCGGGGTCGGGGAGCGCGACGGTGCCGTCGAGGAGCCCGGCGGAGCCGAAGAGTCCGCGGTAGCGCTCGGCGTTGCGCTGGCGGGCGGCGGTCCAGGAGTCGAGGAGCGGGAGTTTGGTGGTCAGGACAAGGGCCTGGAGGGCGTCGAGGCGGAAGTTGCCGCCGATGAGGGAGTGGTAGTACTGGGGATCCATGCCGTGGTTGCGGAGGATGGCGATGCGGCGGGCCTTGGCGGGGTCGGTGGCGGTGACGAGGCCGCCGTCGCCGAAGCAACCGAGGTTCTTGGAGGGGAAGAAGGAGAAGCAGCCGTAGTCGCCGAAGGACCCGGCGCGCTTGCCCGCGGGGTCGGCGGCGCCGATGGCCTGGCAGGCGTCTTCGATGACGAGGAGTCCGTGCTTTTTCGCGATGGCGAGGAGGGAGTCCATGTCGGCGAGGCGGCCGTAGAGGTGGACGGGGAGGATGGCGCGGGTGCGCGGGGTGATCTTGGCTTCGACGAGGGCGGGGTCGATGTTGAAGGAAACGGGATCGATGTCGACGAAAACGGGCGTGGCGCCGACGCGGGCGATGGCGCCGGCCGTGGCGAAGAAGGTGTACGGCGTGGTGATCACTTCGTCGCCGGGGCCGATGCCTTCGGCCATGAGGGAGACGAGGAGGGCGTCGGAGCCGGAGGAGACGCCGATGGCGTGCGGGGTGCCGCAGTAGGCGGCGAGGGCGGCTTCGGCCTCCTGGACGGGGCGGCCGAGGATGAAGGCCTGGTCGGCGCAGAGGGCTTCGATTTTCGGGCGCAGGGCGCCGGCGAAAGTGGCGTACTGGGGCTTGAGGTCGAGCAGGGGGACGTTCGTGGTCATGGTGCGCTCCTTGGCAAAGGGTGATGCGGGTAAAGTAGGGGCCGGAAAGGGCGCTGGCAAGCGGAAAGCGGTGTCTGCAAGAGAACATTCCGGAAGCCGCTTTGCGGACTCGGAAGGCTTGGAGAAGGATTTCGAGCACAAAAGGACATGGAGAAACGGGATGCCGTTCCCAGTGTTGTCCCTGGCATGCTGGAACGCTGCGAACCCGAGTGGTAGCAACTGACCGCCGGGCGGCCCGGTGCGCCACAGGAATATTTCTGCATTGAAAGCCATGAAAACCGCTTCGCGGACAAGAAAGGCTTATGGCACGCTTATCCCGATTTTTGACGGGGCTTGAGGTTTTCGGGGCACAAGGGCTGGACAGGGAGAGAAAAAGAGCGGCGGCATCCGGGGATTCTGCCATAATGGCAGTGTTCAAACCGAAAGGAGCCGCCGCGAAAACGAATCTACTGAAAACGCAGATGGATTGCATCTGCAAAGAATACCGGCCCGGAATCTTTCCTGAGCTGGGCAAGTGCGCCCGGGGGGCGCTGGAGACGCTGTTCGGGGGCATCGTCGCGGAAAAGTCCACGTTCGCGCTGGACTTCTCGGATATCAGCAAGGAGTTCGGCGGGAGGGGGATCGAAGAGATGGCGAAAGGCTGGGACGGCATCCGCGCGCTCGCCGGGCTGGGAAAAGTCCGCTTCATCAGCGGCCGGCCGAGAAAACTCCATCCGCCGGACCCATTGCAACTGCTGCTTGCGCTCTGACCGACGAGCGGAAATGGGGAAAAGAGGCGTTTGAGGCGGAAACGCCGGACGGAGTGTGCCCAGTGCCCGCCGGAACCCGTCGGAAACGCCTCGCGGGGAGGAAATCGGCCCCTCCGGGAAGGCTCAAAACGGGCTTTCGGGAAAAGACCGGTCCCGTTCCGGAGGGGGCCTTGAAAAAATATCAGCCAATGCTGACGGCCCTCCACGCGTTGTCGGGATAAATCATCCCGACAAAAATCGGGATAAGCGTGGCTGAAAAGAGGCGTTGACGGGGAGGGGGAAGGGGCCTAGGATGGCGGCAACCCACGATGGAGATTCCCATGAGCAATCCAGACAATGTCATCAAAATCCAGCCGAAGGCCAAAATCACCGTCAATCCGGGCGCAGAACCGGCGCAGACGACCATCGGCATCACGCCGAAGGTGGGCATCAGTCCGAAGGCGACGACATCGCGCATCGACATTTCCGCGATTCCGGGGGCGGCGAAGGGGAGCGGGTTCGGGGCGATGCCGGAAGCCGACGACGACATCTTCAAACGGCGGACGACGCTGCTGGACACGTCCAGCATTCCCATCGCGGCGGCGAAAGCGCCCGCGGCGCAGCCGCGGACGGTGCGGATTTCGGGCAACAACCGTCCTACGGTGCGGCTGAACACGCCGGCGGGCGGGGCGAGCACGTTCACGCCGGGGGAGGGGAGCGGCGACGCTCCGGCGGCGGGCGGCGGGCGTCCGGTCATCAAGCTGAAACGGCCGGGCGGTTCGTCTTCGGTGTCGCTGGGCGGCGGGGAAACGCAGGAGAGCGGCGGGAACTTGGATTTCGCGGGCGACGAGGGGCTCGGTTTCGTGGTGGAGAGCGAGGATTCGCCGGGAGGGGTCTGGGCGGTCCTGTCGATCTTGGGTGTGCTGGTGGCCATCGGGCTGGTGGTCGTGCAATTCATGGCGAAGTCGGCGGTCTAGCGGCCGCGCGGGGCGTTCCGTGAAAGTCGTGTTGCGCGCGGGGCGGGAGCGTCCTTTGCTCCGGGGCAGCGCATGGGTGTTTTCGGGGGCGGTGGCATCGTGCCGCGGGGAGGGGGAGCCCGGAGAGACGGCGGACGTGCTGTCGCACGACGGGCAATGGTTGGGGCGAGGGCTGTGGGACCCGGAGGGGGACATGCGGGTCCGCATCCTGACGCGGGACGAAGGGGAGGCCATCGACGGCGCGCTGTTCCGGCGGCGGGTGTCGGCGGCGATGGCATTGCGGCGTCCGTGGTTCGCGGACGTGCGGACAACGGCGTGGCGGGCGTTTTTTTCCGAAGCGGACGGTCTGTCCGGCGTGATTGGGGATTTGTACGGGGGGCGCCTGGTGCTGCAGCTCGGGGCGCGGGCGTGGGCGCGGCATCTGCCGGAGTTGGCGGCGGCGTTCGCGGCGGAGCCGGAGGTGGAGGATGTGCAGGCGGTGGCGGAGCTGGACGCGCGGAAGCGCGAGGTCTGGCCGGACCTGCCGGAGGCCTTCACGGCGGCGGGGGGGCCGGTGCGCGTCCTGGAAAACGGATTTTCTTTCGAAGTGACGCCGGGGGCGGGGCAGAAAACGGGCTTTTTCCTGGACCAGCGGGAAAACCGCAAGGCCGTGGCGCGCTACGCGGCGGGCCGGGACGTGCTGAGCGCCTACTGCTACACGGGAGGGTTCGAGGTGTACGCGGCGGCGGCGGGGGCGAAGTCGGTGACGGGGTGGGATTCCTCGGCGGATGCGCTGGCGGCGGCGCGGCGGAACCAGGCGCTGAACCCGGTGCCGGTGGAAGTGGCCTACGAAGAGGCGGACGTGCCGCGGCGGCTCCGGCTGGCGCGGGACCGGGGGGAACGCTGGGACTTGATCGTGCTCGACCCGCCGCGCCTGGTGACGGGGCGGGGCAATCTGGAACGGGGGTTGCGCGCCTACAAGGACATCAACCTGCTGGCGATGAAATTGTTGCGGCCCGGGGGGATTCTCGCGACGTTTTCCTGTTCGGGGCTGGTCGACGGGGAATCCTTCCGGACCATGGTGGGCTGGGCGGCGCACGACGCGAAACGGCGCGTACTGGTGCTGGAACGCCTGGGGCAGCCGGCGGACCATCCGGTGCCGGTGGACATGCCGGAGTGCGAATATCTCAAGGGCTTGATCTGCGCCGTTTCCTGACGGCGGCGCGGAATCCGGGGCGTTTTGCCAAGGTTCGGCAAAAAAACGGCGTTTTTGCCAATGCTTGGCAAAACGGTCCGACGGGCAAAAACCGCCGGGGGCGGGGCGCATTTGCTTGCGTCGGGGGGGCGGGTGGCATAAAGTGCGGCGGCTTGTCGCGGAAGGTCCGCGGCGGCAGGAAAACAACCACTCAACCCCGCAGTAAGGAATAATCAACATGAAGAAGCACATTCTCGGCTTCCCGCGCATGGGTGCGCAACGCGAACTGAAATTCGCGCTGGAATCGTTCTGGAAAGGCAAAAGCTCCCTCGACGAGCTGGAAGCCGTCAGCCGCGAACTCCGCGCGCGCCACTGGGGCATCCAGCGGGACGCGGGACTGGACACGGTGGCGACGGGCGATTTTTCGTGGTACGACCAGGTGCTGGACACGTCGCTGATGCTCGGGGCGGTTCCGGCGCGGTTCCGGGGGCTGGCGGCGGGGGCGGAAACGTATTTCGCGATGGCGCGGGGCGACCAGAAGCGGAACATCGCGGCGATGGAAATGACGAAGTGGTTCAACACGAACTACCACTACATCGTGCCGGAAATCGAACCGGACTTCGCGCCGGCGCTGCTTTCGGCGAAAATCGTCGACGAGACGGCGGAAGCGGTCGCGGCGGGGTTCGCGGCGAAGCCGGTGCTGGTCGGGCCAATCACCTACCTTTCGCTGGCAAAGGGCGTGGACGGGGCCGATCCGTGGTCGAAGCTCGACGGCATCGCCGAGGTTTACTGCGAGGTCATCCGGCGGCTCGCGGCGCAGTGCGAGTGGATCCAGCTGGACGAGCCGATCCTGTGCGCCGACCTTCCGGCGGCGGGGCGCGCGGCGTTCGCGGTGACCTACCGCAAGCTGAACGCGGCGGCGGGCGGGGCGAAGCTGATGCTGGCGACGTATTTCGACAATCTGGACGAGAACCTCGACCTGGCGCTGGCCTCGGGCTGCGCGGCGCTGCACCTGGACCTGGTGCGCGGCGGGCGGAACCTGGACGACGTGCTGGCGAAGCTCCCGGCGGGGATGGCGCTTTCGGCAGGGGTGATTGAAGGGCGGAACATCTGGCGCAACGATTTCGCGGCGTCGTTGGCGAAGCTCCGGAAGATCGCGGACAAGATCGGGCCGGACCGCCTGATGGTGGCGTCGTCGTGCTCGCTGCTGCACGCGCCGGTGAGCCTGGCGGGGGAGACGAAGCTGGACGCGGAACTGAAGTCGTGGCTGGCGTTCGCCACGGAAAAGTGCGCGGAAGTCGCGGCGCTGGCGGGATACGCGGCGGCGGAGGGGGAACCGGCGGACGAGGCGTGGCGCGCGAACCAGGCGGCCATCGCGTCGCGGCGGACTTCGGCCCGCGTCCACGACGCGGCGATGCAGGCGCGGGTGGCGGCGGCGACGCCGGAGATGGCGAAGCGCAAGAGCGCGTTCCCGGAGCGCCGCAAGGCGCAGGCGTGGCTGGCGCTGCCGCCGTTCCCAACGACGACGATCGGCTCCTTCCCGCAGACGGCGGAAATCCGCCGGGCGCGGCTGGCGTTCCGCAAGGGGGAGATGGCGGAAGCGGACTACCGGGCGTTCATGCAGGGGGAAATCCGGTCTGTGGTCGAAAAGCAGGAGGCCATCGGCCTGGACGTGCTGGTGCACGGCGAGCCGGAGCGCAACGACATGGTCGAATATTTCGGGCAGCAAATGGCGGGCTTCTGCTTCACGGCGAACGGCTGGGTGCAGAGCTACGGCAGCCGCTGCGTGAAGCCGCCGGTGATTTTCGGCGACGTGTCGCGGCCGAAGCCGATGACAGTCGACTGGATCACCTACGCGCAGTCCGTCACGAAGAAGCCGATGAAGGGCATGCTGACCGGCCCGGTCACGATCCTCTGCTGGAGTTTCGTGCGCGACGACCTGCCGCGCGAGACCGTCTGCCGCCAGATCGCGCTGGCCATCCGCGACGAAGTGGCGGACCTGGAAGCGGCGGGCATCCGTGTCATCCAGATCGACGAGGCGGCGCTGAGCGAAGGGCGTCCGGTCAAGGAACGCGACCACGCGGCGTATTTCGACTGGGCTGTCGAAGCGTTCCGGCTGGCGACGTGCTGCGTGGCGGATTCCACGCAGATCCACACGCACATGTGCTACAGCGAGTTCAACAAGATGATCCGCGCCATCGCCGCGATGGACGCCGACGTCATCAGCATCGAGGCGAGCCGGAGCAAGATGGAACTGCTGGATGCGTTCCGGACCTACGAATACCCGAACGGCATCGGGCCGGGCGTCTACGACATCCACTCGCCGCGCATCCCGGAGACGGCGGAAATCGTCGGCCTGCTTGAAAAGGCGGCGGAATACATTCCCGCCGACCGGCTGTGGGTCAACCCGGATTGCGGGTTGAAGACGCGCGACTGGGCGGAAGTGGTGCCTTCGCTCGAACACATGGTCGAAGCCGCGAAAATCATCCGCGCCAAGCTGGCGTGATGCCGCGTGCCGCGTGCGGTTGCGCCGCCGGGAAATCCCCGGCGGCGTTTTGCGTTTTGCCAAGGCTTGGCAAAAAATGGCCGTTTTTGCCAAGGTTTGGCAAATCGGTCCGTCGGGCAAAGACCGCAAGAGGGGGGGGCAACGGGGGAGGAGGGGAGAAGGTCAGTCGGCGGGGAAGGGGAGGGGGAGGTCGCGGTCGGTGTCCATGGCGTGGCGGAGGTCGGCTTCGGCGTCGGGGTCGTGCCACCAGAGGAGGCGGGTGGCGGAGTCGTCGCCGTAGCGGGCGAGGGGCGCGGGGGGCATGCCGAAGCGGTTCCAGTGGAGGAGGCGCGTGGAATCGGTGTTCCAGAGGAGGATGTAGGGGACCTGGTCGGCGAGAATGGCATCGATGCGGCGGACGAGGTCGTGGCGGGCGGAAACGTCGAAGAGGGTGCGCTGCTCGGCGACTAGGGCGTCGACTTCGGGGTCCTTGAAGCCGGTGATGTTCTGTCCGGCGGGGCGGTCGGCTTCGGTGGAGAGCCACATGCTTTCGGGGTCCTTGTAGAGGCCGGAGGACCAGGCGGCCCAGGTCATGTCGTAGTTGTATGAATCCATGTCCTTGGACCAAGCGGCCCAGTCCTTGCGGTCGATTTCGAGGGAAATGCCGACTTTCTTGAGGTCTTCGCGGAAGATGGCGATGAATTTGTCGTCGGTGGAGCCGCGGGAGAGGTAGCGGAGGACGAGGGGGCGGCCGTCGCGCTGGAGGAGGCCGGTGGCGGGGTCGGGGGCGTAGCCGGCTTCGGCGAGGAGGGCGCGGGCGGCATCGGGGTCGTAGGGGACGAGGGGGTTGGGGCAGGGGGCGGCGGGGTCGTAGAGGTCTTCGTAGTAGGAGCGGTGGAGGAAGTAGGCGTTGTACATGAGGGTTTCGTTCATCTTGGCGCGGTCGAAGAGGCGGGCGAGGGCGCGGCGGACGCGGACGTCATCGAGGGGGGGGCGGCGCATGTTGAGGGCGATGCCCTGGAAGCCGACGGGCTTGCGGTTGCGGACGTCGTTTTTGACGATCCAGCGGCGGAGGAAGCGGCGGGAGCGGGTCTGGGTTTCCCAGATGTGGGCGGAATAGACGGGGTAGACGTCGATTTCGCCCTTGAGGAAGGCTTCGTAGGCGTTGTTGCGGTCCTCGAAGAAGCGGTAGTGGAGGCGGTCGAAGTTGTAGAGGCGGCGGAAGCGGGGGAGGTCGGCGGCCCACCAGTCGGGGCGGCGGGCGAGGGTGAGGAGGAGGCCTTCGCGGAGGGTTTCGAGGCGGTAGGGGCCGGAAACGACGGGAAATTCGAAGTTGACGAGGTTGAAGTCGAGTCCCCGGAAGGCGTGGGCGGGGAGGATCTGGAGGTCGCCGAGGGCGAGGAGGTTTTCCCAGTGGACTTCCCGGGCGGTGAACCGGATGGTGGCGGGGTCGAGGATTTCGGGCGGATCGAAGCGGGAGAGGCCGATCTTGTGGGGGCCGGTGAGGTTGGCGGGGTCCATGACGGCGGCGTAGGTGAAGGCGACGTCGGCGGCGGTGACGGGGAGGCCGTCGGACCAGCGGGCGCGGGGGTCGAGGTGGAAGGTGTAGGAGAGGCGGTCGGGGGAGATGGACCAGCGGTCGGCGAGGAAGGGTTCGGATTCGAGGGTGGCGGGATTGCGGGAGAGGAGGGTTTCGTAGAAGAGGGAAAAGACCTCGGCGGACATGACGTTGGGGTCGAGGTAGTAGTTGAGGGATTTGGGGTAGGGGCCGAGGAACGCGGTGAGGGAGCCGCCCTTGCGGGCGCGGTGGTCGGCGTCGGGGTTGTCGTATTCGCGCCAGTCCGGCGGGGGGAAGTCGTCGGCGCGGAGGGCGGGGGGGAAGAGGAGGAGGGCGAGGAGGAGGGATGCCGTCCGGCGGCGGAATCCTGGGCGCGGGAGCCGGGGTTTCACGGGGCGGGCGGAGGGAAGGGGCTAGATGTCGAGGTTGCGGACGTTGAGGGCGTTTTCCTCGATGAAGGTGCGGCGGGGGGCGACGTCGTCGCCCATGAGGACGGTGAAGGTCTGGTCGGCGCGGACGGCGTCCTCGAGCTTGACCTGGAGGAGCTTGCGGTTCCTGGGTTCGAGGGTGGTTTCCCAGAGTTGTTCGGGGTTCATTTCGCCGAGACCTTTGTAGCGCTGCTTGGCGGTGACGCCGCGTTCGCCGGTTTCGCGGACGAGGAGGAGGAGGTCGTGGAGGGAGGGGATGTCGTGGAGTTTCTGGCCGTCGACGCGGGCCTTGAAGGGGGCTGGGTCGGCGGGGAGGAGGTGGGCGGGGGAGAAGCCGAGGGCCTGGAGCTGGGAGACGGGCTTGAGGAGGGTGGGGGCGAGGCGGAGTTCGTCGATGCGGATGCGGGAATCGTCGAGGGGGCCGAGGCGGGCTTCGGCGGCTTCGCGGGTCTTGCGGATGTCTTCCTCGGTGTAGGCGAAGAAGGTTTCGCAGGCGTCGGAGGCGGGGGAGTCGTAGATGCGGATGCGGTAGAGGGGGAGGCGGTGGAGTTCGGGGTCGTAGCACTTGACGTAGGAGGGAAAGTCGATGCCGCGGCGGCCCATGACGTCGCGGATGGTTTCGACGTCCTGGAGGATGCGGAGGAGTTCGGGGAGGGATTCGCGGGGGATGGCGGGGGTGGCGGCGTCGGGGAGGAGGAATTCGACGTCTTCGATGCCCATTTCGATGAGGACTTCGGAGAGGTGGCGGTCGTCGTCGATGTAGCGGATTTTCTTCTTGCGGGTGATGCGGTAGAGGGGGGGCTGGGCGATGTAGACGTAGCCGTGCTCGATGAGCTGGGGCATCTGGCGGTAGAAGAAGGTGAGGAGAAGGGTGCGGATGTGGGAGCCGTCGACGTCGGCATCGGTCATGATGATGATCTTGTGGTAGCGGACCTTGGAGATGTCGAATTCGTCCTGGCCGATGCCGGCACCGATGGCGGTGATCATGGTGCGGATTTCCTGGTTGTTGAGCATGCGGTCGAGGCGGGCCTTTTCGACGTTGAGGATCTTGCCGCGGAGGGGGAGGATGGCCTGGAACTTGCGGTTGCGGCCCTGCTTGGCGGAGCCGCCGGCGGAGTCGCCTTCGACGATGAAGAGTTCGCAGAGGGCGGGGTCGCGCTCGGAGCAGTCGGCGAGCTTGCCGGGGAGGGAGCCGGAGTCGAGGGCGCCCTTGCGGCGGGTGAGGTCGCGGGCCTTGCGGGCGGCTTCGCGGGCGCGGGCGGCGAGGAGGCCCTTTTCGACGATCTTGCGGGCGATGCCGGGGGTTTCCTCGAAGAATTCGGCGAGCTGGTCGCCGACGATGGAGGAGACGATGCCTTCGACTTCGCTGTTGCCGAGCTTGGTCTTGGTCTGGCCTTCGAACTGGGGGTCGGGAACCTTGACGGAGACGACGGCGACGAGGCCTTCGCGGATGTCGTCGCCGGACATGGCGATGTCGTCCTTGAGGAGCTTGTTGCTGCGGGCGTAGGCGTTGACGGCGCGGGTGAGGGCGGAGCGGAAGCCGGAGAGGTGGGTGCCGCCTTCGACGGTGTTGATGTTGTTGGCGTAGGTGTGGACGAGTTCGGCGTAGCCGGAGTTCCACTGGAGGGCGACTTCGCAGGCGATGCCGTCCTGGGCCTTCTCGATGTAGACGACCTGGTCGTGGAGGATTTCCTTGTTCTTGTTGAGGAGCTGGACGAATTCGCGGATGCCGCCGTCGTAGCGGAAGGTTTCCTCGCGCCAGGAGGCGTCGGGCTGTTCCTGGCGGAAGACGATTTCGATGCCCTTGTTGAGGAAGGCGAGTTCGCGGAGGCGGTTGGCGAGGATGTCCCAGGAGTAGACGGTGTCGGAGAAGATTTCGGCGTCGGGGAACCAGGTGACGCGGGTGCCGCGGTCGGAACAGGTGCCGACGATTTCGAGGGGGGAGACGGTCTTGCCGCGCTCGAAGCGCATGCGGTGGATCTTGCCGTCGCGGCGGACTTCGACTTCCATCCAGGCGGAGAGGGCGTTGACGCAGGAGACGCCGACGCCGTGGAGGCCGCCGGAGACCTTGTAGCTGCCGTGGTCGAACTTGCCGCCGGCGTGGAGGACGGTGAGGGCGACTTCGACGGCGGGTTTCTTGAGTTTGGGGTGGGGGTCGACGGGGATGCCGCGGCCGTTGTCGGCGACGGAGATGGAGCCGTCGATGTTGATTTCGACGCAGATGCGGGTGCAGTAGCCGGCGAGGGCTTCGTCGATGGAGTTGTCGACGACTTCGTAGACGCAGTGGTGGAGGCCGCGCTGGAAGGTGTCGCCGATGTACATGGCGGGGCGCTTGCGGACGGCTTCGAGGCCTTCGAGGACCTGGATCTTGGAACCGTCGTACTTGGAAGGATCGGCGGGCGCGGGGGCGGGGGTCTGGGAATCGTCGGACATGGAAAAACTCCGTTGGAAAAGTATCATGTCGAGCCTACGCTTTTCGGGGAAAAACACAACGGAAAATTGCGTTTTCGGGGGCGGAAAAGGAATGGCCGTTCCGGGGGATGGGCGGGAATTCCGGGGGGCGTTTCCGTTTTGCGGTTGCGGGGGGCAGGAGAATGGGGTACAGTAAAAAGAAATCCGGCAAACGGAGGGATGGCTGAGCGGCTTAAGGCACCCGACTCGAAATCGGACAAGTATGAAGAATGCTTCGTGGGTTCAAATCCCACTCCCTCCGCCAGTTTGGCCGTTTTTCTTGTGTTTGGTTTTGGTTGCGCCGTCCCCCCGATCCCGGGGGACGACGTTTTTCCGGCCCACGGCAGGGAGGATTTGTCCCGGCGGCGGGGCGTCCGGAGAGGCGAGGAGTGAATGTGGGGGACGGAGGCCCCGACAAGCGGGGCCCTCCCGATCCGCGCCGGCGCGTTCCGCGGGAGGGAGCCCGGCCCTCCCCCTTCCAACTCCAAATGCGCCTTGCAAATCCATGGAGTTTCGAGGGAATTTTCCCGGTTGCCGCGTTTTGCCAATGTTTGGGCATCGGAGACGCCTTGCTTGCACTTTTTCCGCTTCGCGTAAAAGTGCCTCCGCCTCCAAACGGCTTTGCCAATTGACTTGGCAAATGGCTGGACGGGGCGGCGGGCGGGCAGTATGGTGCGGGATACAAAAGGATTTTTTCCGTGTTCCGCCTGATTTTCCGACTCCTCTCCCTGGGCCTTCTCGTGTCGGCCGCCGTTTTCGCCTGGCGCACGTGGATGGTTCTCGGCCGCACACCGCGCGGCGCGCGTCTCGCCCGCTGCCAGGCCTCGCCCAACTGGCGAGACGGCGCGTTCCGTTTCTCCGAGCCGACCGTGGTGATGGACGGCAAGCACAAGTGGAAATGGAGCGAAACGAAGGACTTTTTCTTCGGGAACGAGGAACTGCGCCTTTCCCCGGAAACGCCGCTCGAAGTCGTCCGGACCGACCTCGCCGCCCTGCCGCGCGACCGCGACTGGTTGGTGTGGTTCGGCCACTCGTCGTATCTCCTCAACCTCGGCGGCGTCCGCTATCTGGTCGATCCGGTCTTCGGCCGCGCCTCGCCGATTCCGCTTTCCGGGCGGCCGTTTCCCGCGACGTACCGCTACACCGCGCGCGACATCCCCGCGGTCGATTTCGTGGTCCTCACCCACGACCACTACGACCACCTGGAATGGCCGACCGTCCGCGCCCTCCGCAAGAAAGCCGCGCGTTTCGTCTGCCCGCTCGGCGTGGGCGAACACTTGGAAAAGTGGGGCGTCGCGCCGGACAAAATCACCGAACTCGACTGGGGGGAGAGCGACGAGGCGAGCGGCTTGACGGCGCTCCCCGCGCGGCATTTTTCGGGGCGGACGTTCAAGCGGAACCAGTCGCTCTGGGCGGCTTGGCTCCTCGAAGCGGGCGGAAGAAAGCTCTTTCTGGGCGGCGACGGCGGATACGGGAAACATTTCGCCGCCACCGGGGAAGAACATGAAGGCATCGACCTCGCGATTCTGGAAAACGGCCAGTACAACGACGCGTGGCCGCTCATCCACTGCCGCCCGGCGGAACTGGCGCAAGCGGTGCGCGACTTGCGCTGCAAGGCGTTTTTGACGGTCCACCACGGCAAGTACATCCTCTCGCGCCACCCGTGGGACGAGCCGTGGGAGAACGAGCGCGCCGCGGCGGAAGAAACCGGCGTTCCCCTCCTTTCCCCGCGCATGGGCGAAGTCCTTTGGCTGGACGAGCTTCCGCCAGTCACGCGCGGCGAGCCAGTTCCATGACGCATTGAAATCGAAGCCGGAATGTTCCCGGTTGGAGGGGGAAGGGAGGGGGGCGATCAGGCGCGGGAGGCGAGGTAGGCGGAGAGGGCGGCGAGGCCGTCGGGGGTGCCCATGTCGAGGAGGGGCGGCGGGATGGGGTGGGCGTAGAGGCGGCGGGCGGCAACGAGGGAAGGGAAGACGGCGGTTTCCATGGAGAGCGGGGCGTTTGGGGTCGGGGGTGGGAGGGTGCGGAGGAGCGGGAGGGGGAAGAGGTAGGCACCGGCGTTGACGTAGCCGCTGGCGCGGAGGGATTTTTCGCGGAAGGCGGTGACGAGTTCGCTGGCGGGGTCGAATTCGACGGTGCCGTAGCGGTCGGGGGTCTGGATGGGGGCGACGAGGAGGTGGGCGCTGCCGGGGGGGGCGGCGGCAGCGCGCGCGAGGATGTCGCGAAATAGGCCGGGCGAGAGGGAGGGGAAGAGGGTGTCGCCGTTGAGGACGAGGAGGAAGGGGGCGTCCGGCGGGAGCAGGGGGAGGGCGTGGAGGACGGCACCGCCGGTGCCGAGGGGCGCGGGTTCGACGGAGAGGGTGACGGACAGGCCGGAAAAACGGGGCGGCAGGGAGGTGGCGAGGTAACCGGAGAGGACGTTGGCGAGGTGTCCGGCGGCGAGGACGACGCGGGTGGGGCCGAGGGCGGAAAGGGCGTCGAGCTGCCATTCGAGGAAAGGGCGGCCGAGGACGGGCACGAGGGCTTTCGGGCGGTCGGGGAAAGCGGCGGCGATGCGGGTGCCTTTCCCTCCGAGGAGGACGAGGGCGGGGGGGATTCCGGGGGAAGGGTTCACGGGGACGAGAAGATGATGCGGGAGCCGGTGTTTTCGAAGCGGAACGGTACGCAACGGAAGCGGGAGAGGCGGGAAACCACGGCGGAGCGGGCGGCGGGGGGTACGAAGAGGCAGAGGAAGCCGCGGCCGCCGGCACCGAGGAGTTTGCCGCCGAGGGCTCCGGCGGAGCGGGCGGCGGCGTAGGCGTCGTCGATGACGGGGTTGGAGATGCCGGCGGCGAGGCGTTTCTTGCGGATCCAGGTTTCGTGGAGGAGGGCGCCGAAGGCGGGGAGGTCGTTGGCGGAGAGGAGGGCTTCGGCTTGGTCGACGAGGCGGAGCATGCCGAGGAGGTCGGGGGTGTTGTCGCCGGTGCGGGCGATCTGGGATTGGAGGATGGCCTGGGCCGAGACATCGGCGTTGAGGAAGAAGAGGAGGAGGGAGGATTCGAGGGCGGCGAGGGTGGCGGAAGAAGCGCGGACGGGGCGGACGGAGACGGCACCGGTGGCGGAGAAGTCGATGCGGTTGAAGCCGCCGTAGGCGACGGTGTACTGGTCCTGGCGGCCGCCGGCGTCGCGGACGCGGTCGCGTTCGACGGCGATGGCGTTGGCCGCGAGCCATTCCGGGGAGGGGGTTTCGCCGCGGAAGGCGGAGAGGGCGTTGAGGAGGCCGACGGTGAAGGCGGAGGAGGAGGCGAGGCCGGAGCGGCCGGGGAGGTCGGCGACGTGGACGAGTTCGAGGGAGTCGTCGACCGCGAGGTGGAGGAAGCATTCGCGGACGAGGGGGTGCTGGAAGTCGGCGGGGTCCTGGACGGATTCAATGCGGGAATAGGAGGCGCGGTAGCGCCAAGGGAAGTAGGGGGCGAGGCGGTGGAGGGAGAGGTAGCAGTACTGGTTGATGCTGGTGGCGAGGACGGCGCCGCCGTGGCGGAGGTAGAAATCGGGGAAATCGGTGCCGCCGCCGAAGAAGGAAATGCGGAACGGGGTGCGGGAGATGATCACGGGGAAAGGGCCTTTCCGGGAAGGGGGTCAGGGGATGAGGGGTTTGTAGGCGGGGGTGGAGAGGGTGCGGAGGTTGGAGAGGCATTCTTCGACGGGGAGGAGGTCGAGGTTGTGGAGGCGGGAGTCGTAGTCGAAGACCTTGAGGTTGGAGGCGCGGCTTTCGCCGGGGCGGAGGACGTAGTAGAGGCCGTTGTAGCCCTGGCGCATTTTGGAGGCGAATTCCTGGATGTCGCGGTTGCCGGGGAGGGTGACTTCGACCTGGAGGTAGAGGGCGACGGCTTTCTGCCAATCGCGCTGGACGGCGGTGCGTTTGGCGAACCAGGCGGCGCGGCCTTTTTCGCTGGTGTTGGTGTCGCCGCTGGCGTCCTTGGATTGGGAGGTCTGGACGAAGTGGAGGAGGATGCAGGCGCCGGTCTTGCGCTGGAGTTCGAGGATTTCGGGCCAGTTTTCGGTTTTCTTGAGGGCGATGGGCTTGCGGGGGAGGAGGTCGAAGCGGGGGGATTCGATGAGTGCGCGTTGTTCGGGCGGGGTGCCGTAGGGGATGCGGTATTCGCCGTAGGGGCGGTTGGTGAGGACGTCGCCGAAGGCGTTGGTGGTGAGGGAGGGGGCGGGGGCAGCGGGGACGGGATCCGCGGCGGGTGCCGCGGGAGCGGCGGGTGCGGGGCGGGAGGGCTGGACGCGGGAGGGGAGGGCGGGGCGTTGGAGGGTGGGGCGCTGGTAAGGGGACTGGGCGGGCGCGGCAAGAGGTAGGGCGAGGAGGGCGGCGGCGGCGAGGAGGGGGGCGGGGCGGGGCATGGCGGGGCCTTTCGGTTCAGAGCCAGTCGTTGCGTTTGAGGAGCCAGTAGAGGATGGCGATGGTGACGGCGATGACGGCGAGGACGAAGAGGTGGGCGGTCCAGAAGGGGATTTTGAATTCGGGGAGGTCGAAGTTCATGCCGTAGAAGCCGGTGATGGCGACGGCGGGGAAGGAGAGGGTGGCGAGGACGGTGAGCATCTTCATCACGCGGTTGATCTGCATCTGCTGGAGGTTGAGGTGGATCTGGAGGGTGGAGGTGAGGGATTCGCGGTAGGTTTCGGCGAGGTCGGTGATGCGGAAGAGGTTGTCGAGCAGGTCGCGGAAATAGGGGGTGAGGTGGGCGTGGAAGATTTTGGGGAATTCGCCGCGGATGAGGCGGCCGATGACTTCGCGCTGCGGACCCATGATCTGGCGGAGGCGGTGGACTTCGCCCTGGAGGGAGACGATTTCGTTGAGGATTTCGGCGGTGTCGCCGACGAGGACGCGGCGTTCGAGGGCGGCGAGCTCGCCGGAGAGTTCGTCGAGGGCCGGCTGGTAGTTGTCGAAGAGGACGTCGAGGATGTTGTAGGCGAGGATGGCGGGGGTGCGGGCGATGCCGCCGTTCTTGGGCTTGAGGATGCGGTCGGTGATGGAGTTGATGGAGCGGAGGGGGTCGTCGTGGTGGGTGACGAGGAAGTTGCGGCCGACGAAGAGGTTGAGTTCGGTGGTCTGGAAGACGTGGAGGGAGTTGATGTAGTCGACTTCGTGGATGACCATGAAGGCGTAGTTATCGTAGTCGTCGATCTTGGGGCGTTCGGAGGGGGCGAGGCAGTCTTCGATGGCGAGGGGGTGGAAGTCGAAGACGCGTTCGAGGAGGATCTTGTTTTCTTCGGGGGTGGCCTTTTCGACGTCGACCCAGACCTGGACGTCGTCGTCGTAGAGGACGAGGCGAAGGAGGTCGGGAGGGAGGTCCCGGTTGAGGAGCTTGCCTTGGCTGAATACGAAGGTGCGGATCATGGCGCGCGGTGTCCGGACGGGTGGAATCGACTCCGGAAAGGATGCGCTTCCCGGGGGCGTTTTGGCAAGCAAAAGCGGCGGGGGTCGGAGCGGGTCAGGCGAGGGTTTCGGCCTTGGGGTCGCGGCGCATGAGGGAGAGGACGGCGGCGTCGGGGGAGAGGCGGCCGGCGAGGAGTTCGCCGACGTGGGCCATCAGGGGCGTTTCGACGCCGGCGCCGCGGGCGAGTTCGAGGGCGGGGCCGCAGGTGCAGACGCCTTCGGCGACCTGGAGCATGGGGCCGAGGATGGCGTCGAGGGATTCGCCGCGGCCGAGGCGTTCGCCGACGGTCCGGTTGCGGGAGGAGGGGGAGGAGCAGGTGACGATGAGGTCGCCGACGCCGGAGAGGCCGCAGAAGGTGCGGGGGTCGGCGCCGAGGGCGACGCCGAGGCGGGTCATTTCGGCGATGCCGCGGGTGATGATGGCGGCCTTGGCGTTGGCGCCGTAGCCGAGGCCGTCGCAGACGCCGGCGGCGATGGCGATGACGTTCTTGAGGGCGCCGCCGAGTTCGAGGCCGACGATGTCGGAGGCGGTGTAGGGGCGGAAGGTGTCGCAGAGGAAGAGGGACTGGAAGAAGGCGGCGACGGCGGGGTCGGGGGAGGCGATGGTGACGGCGGTGGGGATGCCGCGGGCGGTTTCGCCGGCGATGGAGGGGCCGGAGAGGGCGGCGACGGGGGCGTCGGGCCAGGCGGCGGCGAGGAGCTGGGTGATGCGGG
>Ga0310786_10002079_pt1 | contig 31327 bp, 20 predicted proteins | sample AusTroGonzalo_MG_FD_203881 | JGI IMG/M metagenome (GOLD analysis project Ga0310786, IMG submission 203881) | Bovine rumen microbial communities from tropical cattle in Woodstock, Queensland, Australia - Gonzalo_03 (v2) (version 2) | ecosystem: Host-associated > Mammals > Digestive system >...
ACATGGCAGCGCGGAACGATAACGATTCATTTCCAGGACCCGGAATTAGAATACGATACACTGGTGCTTGATCCGTTGCAAACGGAAGTTCCGTATGGCGATACCCTTATTGTGGTCGAGGAGGAAGGCCAATGCACGCGATGGATACAACGCCATGTTACATTTGATAATACGCCGATTGTAATAATGATAGACACTACGCTCTGCCTGGGCCGTACAATGACGGTGGGCGGGGTCGAATATGCGAATGACACCGTGCTAAGCGATTCCCTATGGGTTGAGCCGGGACTATGGAAGATTGATAACTATACGATTCATTTTACCTTGCCTGAGATGGAGTACGATACGATAGTCGTGACACCGGAGCAGATGATAGAGGCAGGAGATACGCTCATCGTAGTGACGAAGGAAAACGAATGTACGCGATGGATAATGCGGCATGTGGAGGTAGAAGAGCCTGTTGACCCGCATGAGGCGATCGACAGTACGTACGGTTCGCGGGATGAAACCTATAAGTACTTGCACCGAGGGTGCCTGTACATCCGTAGAGGAGAACAAGACTACGACCTTTTAGGTCGTCCAATAAATAGACAATAACAAAACAAACTTTTTTAATTAACAACATTTATTAACCAATTTACAACTCTATGAAGAAAATTCTAACATTTGTTGTCGCGTTGGTAATGGTCATCCCTATGATGGCTGTTGGCCGAAACGACGGCTCCACCAAAGCCAATGCAATTGACTTTGACTGGGAAGCCCCGATGACGCACGATGGCGGAACGCTTTGGTATGTTGTAAACCTGGATCCCCTCTACGAAGAGGAGACTCCGGCGCTCAACTTGTTCCTCGCCAACAGAGATGCGTTTAACGACACGCACACGAGTTTGAAGGCAACCGTAGCTGGACAGACGGATGAGAAGACGTTTACGATCCATCCGAAGCAGCAGCGCGTATGGTCTGCTAATGCTACGATGTTGGTTCGTCTGAAGCAGAGAGAGATTTACCTCACCCTGACTTCTGATGGACCTGTCATGATGAGTGCACGTGTCTTCGAGGCCGCTGACTTGGATGAAACATGTACGGATGCGTTGATCTACAACTGGTCAACGGGCATCACCAAACCTGCCGGTGTGCCGGTTTGGTACAAGCTCAACATCAAGGAAGCAAAAGCTAACACGGCTCAAGACGTGTGTGTTGTTGTTACCAACAATGGTACCAGCAAATTAACCATGTATGCTAATCAGTCGCTTGACTGTCCTTCCAGTGGTGTTACCAGGCGCACCATCGAATTGGAGGCAGGGCAAACACTGCGTGACACCGTTCCTAACAACATGCTCAGGAACGTAGCGTTCGACGAGATGTATGTAAGCATCGAGAATGATCAACCGGTCACGATCACCACTGAGTATGCGGACCGTCCGCTGATTCCCGTTCTTCCGGTAGCTGTACCCGGTCTCTATGTTGACAAACATGTGCCCGACACAGCTATGCACAAGAACGACACTACAAAACTTCTTGCCAATCAGACTTACTACTTCCGCTACACGGTTGCAGAACTGAACTCGCTCAAGAAATATGAGCCGGAGTTCACCTTCCGCAATATCGGAACGGAGAAAGTATCGATCGAGCGCAAGATGTCGTTCGAAGTACCTGCCTATACTGCACAAGGCAATACGCTTGAGATTGAAGGTGGCGAAGAGTCAGTCGAGGTGATCGCTAAGAACACCTTGCTCGGTTTGGACGCAACCTATATCTACGTGAAGATCGTGCCTAACAAGGACATTGAGCTTATCAGCCGCTTCAAACACATTCGTGAGGGTAAGGCTTGTAAGACCAATATCGACTTCAACTGGGATGGCGGTCATCGCCAGGATGCTATGACCACTCAGTGGTATGCAGTTGACCTGACGGTTGCCAAAGAGACGCTGCAAGACGTAGTTGTATACATCAACAATACGTCTAGCGCAAAGGCTTCTGTAGGAGCTGCACTGGCATTCTCCTGCCCGTATATCGACTTGCAGGAGATCTCCCGCCCGATTGAGGCTGGCGATACGCTCACTCACCGCATGGCTTATTCGACCTATGCGATGATGACGGATACCGTTTGGGTAAGCATCAATACGAACCAGGATATCAAGTTCTGGGCTGAGATGGTTCCGACCACGAAGAAAGCGGTAGTGGATACGATCTGTATGAATGCTATTGATTTTAATTGGGATGAGGGCGCTAAGCAGTTCAAAAATGATACCGTTTGGTACCGCATCGATATGAAAGAAGTACGCGATAAAGCCGCTAAGTTCCCGACCGTATTCGTTCAGAACTTGAGCAGCACAGATGCTGCGACAATTACGGCTGAGCTCTCGTTGGAGTGCCCGGATTCGATTGAGAACCAGAAGCGCTCCGTGACGATTGCAGCCAACGGTTCGTACACCAAGCAGCTCTCGCGTAACATGTTCGAGAATATCAAGGCAGACACCATCTACCTGCGTGTTATCACTACGCAGGATATCTCCTTGCAGATTCGTCTGACCGAGGAGGCTGAGGGTGCAAGCTGCTCATCCGCTATCCCGTTCAACTGGGTTTCCGGTAATACGCAGGCAGCTGACGCTAACCTCTGGTACATCGTTGACCTGCATCAAGTGATGAAGGATGGTAATGACATCCGTATCCACTTGGAGAATAAGGAGAACAAACAGTGCAAGGGTCTCGCTCAGTTGCTGTACGAGTGCCCGACCAACGAGACGCCGTCTGTTCAGAACTTCAAACTGTCCGGACTCGGTGAAGAGGCTATCACACTGCAGAATAGCGCCTTCGAGATGGTTGAGGATAGCGCTGTATATGTAAACCTCCAGGGTAATACTTCCCTCCGCGTTTGGGCCGAGATACTTCCGCTGAAGCCGTTTGATACAATTTACGCAGAAGGTCTGACGCTCATCCCGCTCCAGTGGGATACACTTTACACGCAGACTACCGATACCGCATGGTATATCATTCCGCAGTCAGAGATTAATCTGGTACGTAACCTGGATGAGAAGGTTAAGCCGGTTGTTCATACTATCAACTTGACCGGTACGGCAATGACCGTCAGGGGCGAGGCTGCGTTTGCATTCCCGATTGGAAAGAAGATGATGACCAAGTCGAAGGAACTCAAGGCCAACAATCACTCTACGGATACCATTCCGGCAGGTACGTTTGACCAGTTCCTCAAGAAAGATTCTATCATCCTCCGTGTTACCCGTCCTGCTGGTGCCGGTAACTTCCAGTTCCGCGCTGAACTCGTGAAGGCATTCAGTGGAAATACACGTAATGACGCAGTACATATCCGTTTGGGTGAGCGTTATACACAGGGTGCAAACACCGAGATGTGGTATCGCCTCAATACGGCGGATATCAAGAAGGATAAGACGCTGTACAACAAGGTACTCTGGGTTGATACCAAGAATGCCGGCGCAGGTGACGCCAAGGTGAATGCAGCCGTTTATGAAGGTCTGCTTTCTGATATTGACCTCTTGGAAGAGTATGGTCTGAAAGACTATAGCGAGCGTACGATCAAGAAAGGCGAGCATAAATCGCATAACGTACCGGCACAGTCGGTTTATGCGGTAGGTGACTTGGATCTTTATATCAAGGTTCGCACCACGGACTCGCTCGTATTCGAGACTAAGTTCAATGGAACCTACGCTCCGCAAACAGTTGATCCGAAACAAGCTCAGGCAACGCTCATCGTTCCGAATGTAGAATATACACTTCCGGCAAACGAGGAGAAATGGTATATGGTATGTATCCCGTACATCCAGAATAACTACATCTATACCGAGGGTAGTATGCTGACCTATGAGTTGAATGGTACGGCTACCATCGAAGCAACCGCTACCTTCCAGGATGAGATGGATTGCGCAATGCCGGTTCGTAAACGTACTATCAACAAGAGTGGTGGCTACCATAAGGGCCAGAAGTCAATCCGCGAACTGATCGAGAAAGCGCTGAAGAAAAAAGGATACACATTCGACTTCTCCAGCACGGCTCCTGAGTTCATGGATAGCTTGCTCCACCGCTTCATCACGAATGATTCCGTTACCTTCTACGTTCGTATCAAGAGTGATAAGGAAATGAAGGCAAAACTGATTACCCCGCAGACGACCGGCGACGGCTGTACAACGCCGATGGCCTTCGACTGGGAACACGGTAATGTGAACCCGGCCGGTGCGGACAAATGGTATCATGTAGCGCTTGACTCACTCATCATTCCGGATACATGTGATCTCCGTATCCACGTAGACAACTGGGAGAATGCGGATAACAATGTTCAGGCTGACCTCTATTTTGATTGCAATGATCCGGCAACCAAGAGTCAGAACTACACGCTCAGCGCGGGTGGTAAGGACTCGATCGATATCGACCGCGACCTGCTGGTTACTCTCGGCTGGGCAGACATGATCATCAACTACACTTCGGACAAGGCTTCGCATATCTGGGCAGAGCTCATCCCGAGTGCTCCGCGCGATACCTTGTGCGACACCATCCGTGCATACGTTTGCCAGGGTGGTTCGTACACCGATACGATTACCAATATCACGTACGATCCGGTTGACTTCTCGATGAGCTGGACCGATACGGTTACCTTCCAGGACGGTGTGACGATGAAAGACTCGTTGACCACGTTCTACGTATATCCGCTGGTAACGCCGGAGGTAATCACCGTAGATTCGATGAACAAGCTGGGCGCAGCTCCGCTGCTCGCTCAGGGTATGCAACTCTTTGTTGACTCCTCGAGCGTGAAACTGACGGAGTACTATCGCAACCTGGGTAACGCCGTAGATACCATCATCAAGGTAGATACCGTTTACTGGGCAGAACCGGTTTACGATGCAGGTGTGCTGGACGACAAGGCTGAGGCTGCTCTCGACCTGACTTCGTTCTACAAGAAGACCGATACGGCCGACACACTGCTGCTCGTCATCCGTGGCGCAGAGTGCGGATTCGTTTATCGCAAGGACGTAGTCTTCCCGATTGGCGACTACAAGTATGCGGCTAAGAACGACACCGTTTGTCCGCCGATGCCGGCAGTGAACCCGGATACGATGAGCTACACGACTACCGTACTGGATACGCTCAACCTGCCGCGTTATGTGGATACAATAGTAACGTATTACGTACGCGTAGCACCGACGCTCTACACGAAGGATCAGCTGACGCTCCTGCCAGCTGTAACCAACGACCAGGCTATCGATACCGTTTACACGATCACGTCGATGATGCAGCAGTTTGAGAACGATGCTACCGACCTGACGATGAAGGTAACGGATATCAAGTGGAAGGTTTACGACGATAACAACGGCTGGGTAGAGATGCCTTACACCGTTTCGCATACGGCTACGCTCGTACGCATGCGCTATGAGGTTACCACCGAGTGCGGCACGACCCTCACGAGTGATAATATCCTCTTCGATCTCGTTCCGCCTTGCGACGACGATACGATCAAGTTGACTCCTGTAACCGCTTGTGACAGCTATACATGGACGGCTGCTGACTTTGGCGACGACCAGACCTATGTGAACTCCGGCGTTTATTACTACGACGACGGACCGCTCACTCCTGGTTCGACTTGCCACCAGTACTACGAGTTGACGCTGACGATTCTGAACTCGACGGCTAAGACGCTGGATCCTGTTACGGCTTGTGATACCTACTACTGGGCTGACAAGGATACAACCATCACGACCTCCGGTACGTACACCTACGTTACAACCAACTTGGCCGGTTGTGACTCCGTTGTAACGCTCCAGGTAACGATCAACAACTCGAACGCAGGTGAAGAGTATGTAACCGAGTGCGACAGCTACACATGGAATGGCACACCGTACACCACTTCGGGTGACTACCAGATGACGCTGACCAATGTGGCCGGTTGTGACTCTGTGGCTACGCTCCACTTAACCATCAACTACTCGACTGCTTCGACCGAGACTCCGGTTGAGGTTTGTGATTCGTACTACTGGGCTAATGCCGACACCACGATCACTACGACCGGTACGTATACCCACGTCTTCCAGACCGTTCTGGGTTGCGACTCGGTAGTAACGCTCCAGGCTACAATCAACAAGTCGGTGGCTACGACGGCACCGGCTGTAATAGAGTGTAACATGTACACCTGGGCTGATGCAACGCAAGCATTCGACACGCTGATCACGACCACCGGTACGTATACCCACGTATTCAATACCGTTCATGGTTGCGACTCGACGGTAACTCTCAACGTAACGATCAATACTCCGTATCTGACGACGCTGAGCGTTAAGCACTACTACGGTGATCGTATCATCATGATCGACCGCAACGAGATCAACGCTATTCCGGGCTGGCACCTCGATTCGCTCGATACCGAGCATCCTGAGTATGTGACCTGGTATGAGATTGATCCGAGTGGTAATGAGAAACAGGTGGCTACGGGTTACTACTACACCCTGCCGACCGGTGAACCGCTGCCGACGGGCTATACCTACTATGCAGTAGTAAATATCCCGGCTTCGACGGGTGCTACTTGTGGTGCTCAGGGAACAACCGAGCATTATACAATTCCTACGCATGCTGCAGCTCCGGCACTCGTGCCGACGCTCGCACGTCCGGGTGAGAACATCCGCGTGCTGAACCTCGATCCGGAGACTGAGACTACGATTCGTATCTATACCGCAGAAGGAATCCTGCAGGCTACTTACACCGTTCAGGGTGAGCAGACCTACACGATCCAGGCTGCTCGTGAGAACGGATTCTATCTCGTAGAGCTGAGCAACGACAGCATGAAGTCAACCTTACGTTACATCGTTAAATAAGAATAGGAGGTAGTACAATGAAGACTATAAAATCAATCCTAATTGCAGCCACCCTGATATGTGCATCTGTAGTGTCGACCGTGTCGGCACAGCAGGCACAACATCAGTTCACAGTGGCTAAGGGCGACTCCGTCATGATTAAGCGCGAGTGCCAAAAGTACTCTACAGGTGAGAAACCTTCTGTTTGGGTATGGGACAAGGTGCATACCGTACGTCAATTGGGTACCAAGAAATATCCTGACGGTGTACTGCTTATGAATATCTACTCTTGGATCTGCGATACCTGCTTGGTCAACGTCAATGGTCATGCTCAGGAAGCTGCTACACAAGCAGAGAAGGAGCAGGCTGAGGACAAGGCTGCTTTTGAGAAAGCTCAGCAAGCGCAGGCTCAAAAAGAGGCTGAGGAGAAGGCTGCAGCCGAGCAAGCTGCCGCCGAGCAAGCCGCTGCAGAGCAAGCCAAGAAAGAGGAAGAAGAGAAAGCAAAAGCTGACTCTATCGAGGCTGAGAAGAAATTCAAGTCCGACTACGATCGCTTCACCATCGGTGTGCGTGGTGGTGCTTCGGCATTGATGCACCATGCTCAGATGGGTAACTGGACTTGCGGTGGCGATGTAGTACTCGATCTGCAGTATGCACATTATTGGACGGATGACACCCGTCCAGTGGACCTCGGTCTGATCGTAGGTCTCGGTATCGGTTACCACCAGAGTGGATTGGCAAAAGACAGCGATCATACGGAGTTTGACAGAACGACTGGTGCGACCAACGTACACTACACCGTTGATGTGCAGAATGTGAAGGAAACCGATCATCAACTGCAACTCGAGGTGCCCCTGATGTTCTCGTTGATCCACGACAACGGTCTGTTCTTCAACATCGGTCCGAAGTTTATGATCCCGGTTTGGACTCCGTACAAGCAAACGGTTGACCAGAACAATACGCATATCTCCGCCGTATTCGAGGAGACCGGCGTCACTGTTATCGACCAGACGCTGACCGGTGTGTACACCGGCCAACAGCCCGAGGACAAGAACGGTATCCAGTTCAACATCAACGTGATGCTGACCGCTGAGATCGGTTATGAGTGGATCCTGAAGAGCGGTAACTCGCTCGGCCTGGGTGCATATGCGAACTATAGCGTATACAATACATTCAAGAATACGCCGAATACGGAGGGCTTGTTCAACCTGACAGCTCCGGCTGCCGACGGTTCTTCGATCGCTAATCTGGATGTGTTGTCCGCTACCCATGCGTATGCAGACAAGCTCGGTTACTTCGACGCTGGTATCAAACTCGCTTACCACTTCAACTTTCCGAAGAAGAAGTACAAAGAGTTCAAAGCTAGTAAGCTATTCTAAAGCATGACGATACTATGTATCGAAACTAGTACGCAGGTTTGTTCGGCCGCCATCTGTATAGGTGGCGTGCCGACAGACGTGCGTATATCTACTGTTGAGACAAATCATGCCAAGTTGCTCCCCCGCTTTGTGGATGAGCTGCTGGCAAACCTGACTAAGAAAGGACTGCGCGTGGAGGCTGTGGCACTCAGTGCAGGTCCGGGCAGTTATACCGGCCTTCGTATAGGCACCAGCCTGGCGAAAGGCCTTTGTTATGGATGGCAGGTTCCTCTGCTACCTATCGACACCTTACAAATAGTATGTGCGAGCGCCTGTGCGCGTACGCACGTAACGGACGGGCTGCTTTGCCCGATGATCGATGCGCGTCGTATGGAGGTCTATACTCGCCTGTATGACGCCAACCTGCGCCCACAGGGCGAGACCAAGGCTGTTGTCGTAGAGAATGAAGCGAGTCTGTACTCTGTCAGTGAACGGAGTGAACAGTCTTTATTCTGTCAGGCGAAGCCGGTCTACTATTTCGGCGATGGCGCCGAGAAGTGTCAATCGGTATTGACACAACCGAATATGCATTATATAGCGGGCATCGTGCCCGAAGCACAATATATGGGTCTGTTGGCCGAAGAAGAAGCGGCCAAAGGCAAAGGACTAAAGGCGAATGAGGTTGCCTACTACGAACCGTTCTACCTCAAGGAGTTTGTGGCGGCCCCCAGTCACGTGAAAGGACTGAAATAAAGGCGAATGGCGAAAGGCGAATGGCTAAGGGTAAATATATAGTGTCGTTCTTGTTTGCAGGGCTGATAGCCCTGCTTGCTTGCTCTTGTTCTACGCAGAAGAATACGCGTGCTACGCGTGTGTTCCACCAGACCAAGGTGCGCTACAACATCCTCTATAATGGCAACCTGGCCTACGAGGAGGGACTGCGTGCTATCCAGACGGCGGCTGAGGACGACTACTCGGGCATCTTGTCGCTCTATCCCGTCAGCGACCACAAAGCTGCCCAGGCGGCTACTTCGCAGATGGACCGTACGATAGAGAAATGCCGTAAGTCGATCAAGTTGCACTCTATCAAGGCCAAACCCAAACCCGACCCCAAACGTCGTTCCGACCCCAAATACAAAGCATGGCTCAAACAAGAGGAGTATAATAACATGCTCTCCGAAGCATGGATCCGACTGGGTGAAGCGGAGTTTCATAAGGGCGATTTCCTGGGTTCGGTCGGCACATTCAACTACGTCATCAACCACTACCAGCACGATGCCGATGTAGTGGCCCGTTGCCAACTGATGGTGGCGCGCGCCTATGCCGAGATGGGATGGCAGTACGAGGCGGAAGATATGCTCGCTAAGGTGCAGCAGGACGCCCTCCGCACGAAGCATGCGCATCTATATGGGGCTACCTCGGCCGACGTGTTGCTGCATGCGAAGCAGTACAAGCAGGCCATCCCGTTTCTAAAGATTGCGGTGCCGCACGAGAAACGTAAGGTCTATCGTCCGCGTTTCCAGTACGTGCTGGCCCAACTCTATCAGTCGCAAGGTCAGCGCCAGGAGGCTATCGAAGCCTATCGCAAAGTGATACGTCTGGCACCGCCCACGACCATGGATTTTCATGCGCGACTCAACATGGCGGAAATCAAAGGCAAGTCCGGGTTGAAGGGATTGCGCCAAATGACGCGCCAATCCAAGCACAAAGACCACCTGGATGTTATCTACGGTACGATGGCTAATATATGGTTGCAGGCCGGTGATACGACCAAGGCGCTGGAACTCTATCAACTGGCTATCGACACCGCGAAGAATGCTACGCTCGACAAGGCCGGTATATTGGTTCGAGCAGGTGACCTATATTTCGAGCGCAAGCAGTATGCTGAGGCTCAGCCGTGTTATCGGGAAGCACTCACGATCTTCTCGTCTGAACACGAGCAGTATCGTCGTCTGCAGTCGCGCTCCGAGGTGCTGGACCAACTCATCACCTATGTCAATACCGTCACGCTCCAAGACTCGCTCCAGGCACTAAGCCGACTGAGCGAAGACGAACAGATAGCGGCCGTCAAGCGGGTGATCCAGGCCGAAGAAGAACAACGCAAGCGCGACTCGGCCCGGTTGGCTCAACAGGCCCGTGAGGACGAGATGGACGAAGGTCCGCGCAGCGTGAATACCTCGAATATGATTGGTGGCCCGGGTGCTGCCGGAGCGGCATGGTACTTTTATAACCCGCAACTGATTCGTCAGGGTAAGCAGCAGTTCCAACGCAGTTGGGGCAACCGCCCGCTGGAGGACCAGTGGCGTCGTATGTCTAAGTCGATCAGTTCGTTCGGTGAGGACCAGCCGGGAGGCGAACAAGCGGGTGACTCTACGAGCGGCAAGTCGGACAGTACGTTGACGGGACCGCTGGCATCGCTGGATGCCCAGGCGCGTATGTACTACCAGCAGATACCGCATACCGAGGCCGAACTGCAAGCCTCAGACAGTCTCATATGCGATGCGCTCACCCAGATGGAACGTATCTATCGTTTCGACTTGCGTGATACAGCCTTGGCCAACCAGACGCTGTCGACCTTGGATGGCCGTTGCCCGAATCGGCCTAAGATAGAACTGACGGAACAATGGCCCGAGATAACGGCTCGGTTGGATACGCTGTACGAACAGACCTACGATGCGTTTCGCTCGCGACACTATGCACAAGTCAAGGCAGATTACCAGATGGCTCAGACGCTGGCCGGCGAGACGCAGCAGGCAGGTATTATGCCGCGCTTTATGTTCCTCTCGGCTGTGGCCTTGGCACGCACCGAAGGACAGGAACCTTTTGTGGCACGACTGCGCGAAATGGTAGAGCAGTATCCTACCCATGAGTTGAGTGCGAAAGCTAAGGACATGTTGGCTATGATGGGCCAGGGTATGGAGTCGCAGAAGGGAGGCAATGATTCAGACCTGGCTGACGCACGCCAGAAGGCAGCAGACGAGGCAGCTAAGGCGGCCGAGGAAGAAGCTAAGGCAAGCGGCGATGTGACGTTGCAGGACCAGAAACCTGTCGTGTTGCTGGTGCTGCCTAAGCAGGATGAGAAGCTATTCAACCAACTGCAGTATGAGGTGGCGCTGTTCAACTTCGAGGTGTTCCTGCTTCGTGACTTCGAACTCCGTCGCCAGCTGACGGCCGAAGGTCTATGGGCACTGGAGGTTGGACCGTTTGATACGAAGAAGGAAGCGGAGTGGTGGATAGGACTGATTGAGAAGAATCCGTCGTTGGCAAGCTTTATGCAAGAGCATACGATCGTGCCGCAGACGAAATAAAAAAAGAGAAGCCTCAGAAAGACCTCTCTTTTGTCGGGATGACAAGATTTGAACTTGCGACCTCCGGTCCCCCAGACCGTTGCGCTACCGGACTGCGCCACATCCCGTCGTCGGAACGAGCTTGCGAGACAGAAACTCGCTACACGAGTTTAACTCGCCGCTGTTCCTCCTCTTCAATCGAAATATCGCTTCGCTAGCATTTCGATTGAGTTGGTTTTGCTTAGAAAGCGGGTGCAAAATTACTGCTTTTTTTTGATATACGCAAGAAAAATGATAAAAAAATTCTATATTGAGACCTATGGCTGCCAGATGAACGTGGCAGACAGTGAAGTGGTGGCAGCTATTATGGGCACGACGGATGCTACGTATACGGATAGCATCGACAAGGCCGATGTGATTATTCTCAACACCTGTTCGATTCGCGACAACGCCGAGCAGAAGGTGCGTCACCGCTTGCAGGAACTGCACGCAAAAGCTAAAAGCCAACAGCCAAGTGCCAACAGCCAAGTGATAGGTGTTATCGGTTGTATGGCCGAGCGTATGGGGCAGGAACTGGTGGATACGTGCGGTGTGGATTTCGTGGCCGGCCCGGATGCGTATATGGATATCCCGAATTTGATTGCCCAATGTGAGCAGGGGTTCAAGCCCGTCAATGTAGAATTGAGTACGACCGAGACCTACCGAGAGGTGCTGCCTGCACGTCTGGGCAAGTCGATATCGGGCTTCGTGTCGATCATGCGTGGGTGCAACAACTTCTGCTCCTACTGCGTGGTGCCCTATACGCGTGGCCGAGAGCGTAGTCGCGACGTAGAGTCTATCCTGCGTGAGGTGCGTGACCTGCGCGACAAGGGCTATAAGGAACTGACACTGCTGGGTCAGAACGTCAATTCCTACCATTTCACGGCCGAGGACGGAACGCAGATTGACTTTCCGGATCTGTTGGCTATCGTAGCGGAGGCAGTGCCGGATATGCGTATTCGCTTCACCACCTCGCATCCTAAGGATATGTCCGACCGTACGCTGGAGACTATAGCCCGTTATCCGAACCTGTGCAAGTTTATTCACCTACCGGTGCAGTCGGGCAGCAATGCCATTCTCAAGGCCATGAATCGCAAATATACGCGTGAGTGGTACCTGGACCGCATAGCCGCTATTCGTCGCATCCTGCCTGATGCAACAATTGGTACGGACGTGTTCTGCGGCTTCCATGGCGAGACACTGGAAGATCATGCACAGACACTGAGTCTCATGCGTGAGGTGGGTTTCGATACGGCCTTTATGTTCAAGTATTCCGAGCGTCCTGGTACGTTCGCTTCGAAGCATCTGCCGGACAATATCCCCGAAGAGGAAAAAGTGCGCCGTCTGAACGAGATTATCGCCCTGCAGCAGGAACTCTCGTTGGCGTCTAATCAGCGCGAGATAGGTCGTACGGTCGAGGTGCTAGTCGAGGGATTCTCCAAGCGCAGCCACGAGGATATGTACGGACGTACCAGCCAGTACAAGACGGTGGTCTTCCCGCGTGCCGGCCGACATATAGGCGAATTGGTGCAGGTTCGTATCAAGTCCGCATCCGCCGCTACCTTATTGGGTGAAGTAGTGGCTAATTAATGGCTAAAGGCTAATGGTTATTGGCTAAAGGCGAGTTTCTATTTCGTTGTTGCTGAGAAGCGTTACTACGCGTTTACCGTCCGGCGTACGTGTATAGTTCTTGAGTGCGAGCAGTCGGTCGCACAAGTCTTGCATTTCCTCTTGCGTCAGCACCTTGCCGTAAGGAACGGCAATATTGCGTGCCATAGAAAGCGCAATCTGTTCTTGCCATTTCTGCGCTACGTCGGCGCCGGTCTCCATGACGGCATGCAGGATATCGCGAACCATCACGAGTGCATCGCCCTGGGGCAGTTGAGCCGGTACGCCGGAGATACCATAACTGGTCTTGCTGAACTGATCGATAGCGAAACCGATGGCACGCAGATCATCTACTATTGTCTCCATGATGGCCATCTCGTCGGCTGTCAGGTCCAGCACTTCCTGGAAGAGCAGTTGTTGGCTCACTCCTTTTTGCTCATGCATCTGGCGAAGCAGTGCGTCGTACTGGATGCATATATGTGCACGATGCTGATTGATAATCATCAATCCATCTCGGGTGGGCAGCAGGATATAACGTTCGGCATACTGATAAGGTACGCCAGTGGCAGTCTCGTGCTCGAAGAGCGGCGTCTGCGGACTGCTCGGGATAGACGGGGCAGGACGGTCCGGATAGATCGTGCTCCAGTTGGACGGAGGTGTCTGCTTGCGGAAGGGGTTGTAGGTGGGGTCTACTTGGATATGCGGCATCGAAGGTTTGGATGGCGCGCTCAGCGGACTCTGGGTCGGCAGGGTAGGCATCTCTATCTCGCCCGAACGGTCGAAGTCGATCGTGGGGGCCAGAGAGAATTTACCGATAGCTTCGCGAACCGATGCCAGCAGAATCTGGAAGATCGTCTGCTCGTCGGCAAACTTGATCTCCGTCTTCGTTGGGTGGATATTCACGTCGATAGCCTCGGGTGCGATATCGAAATAGATAAAGTAGGAGGGCGCATAGTCGCCAGGCAGCATGCCTGCATAGGCGGTGAGTATCGCTTTGTGGAAATAGGGGTGACGCATATAGCGCCCGTTGACAAAGAAATACTGCTGCGCATTCTTGCTTGTGGATTCCGGTTTGCTCACAAAGCCTCGGATAGAAACCAGTTCGGTATCGGTCTTCAGGTCCACCAGGTTGCTTGTGAACGAGCGCGAGTTGCTCTTGCCGTAGATGGCTTCGATACGTTGCTTCTCGTTGCTGGCGGGCAGGTCGAGCAGCACTTCGTCGTTGTGGACAAAGGTGAACTGCACCTTCGGATAGACCAGTACGATATGGTAGAACTCGGTGAGCAGATTGCGCAGCTCGGTCTGGTCGGTCTTGAGAAACTTACGCCGAACGGGTACGTTGTAGAAGAGGTTCTTAACCTTCAGGTTGGTGCCTACGGGGCATGCGCACAACTCCTGTTCGATGAGTTCCGACCCGTCTATCTCGAGCCGAACACCCATCTCGTCTTCTGCGCGACGGGTCGTCATCTCCACTTGCGCCACGGCGCATATGCTGGCCAGCGCCTCACCACGGAAACCCATGGTGTGGAGCGTGAAGAGGTCTTCGACTTGGCTTATCTTGCTCGTAGCATGCCGCTCGAAGGCCATACGGGCGTCGGTCTGACTCATGCCCTTGCCGTTGTCGATGACTTGCAGCAGGGTGCGTCCGGCGTCGCGAACGATGACTTGGATATTGGTGGCACCGGCATCCAAACTGTTCTCCACCAACTCTTTCAGACACGAAGCGGGCCGCTGGATGACTTCTCCGGCAGCTATCTGGTTGGCTACATGGTCTGGGAGTAGGTGGACGATGTCCATGACGATGCGTTATAGAAAGATATAAAAACCGATGACCAGCGCAGCGAGCAGTACGACCCATAAGAGGAGTCTGGATTTCTGCTTCTTGCGCAGCTGGGTCATGTTCTTCTCGTGTTCCTCGCGGAACGAACCTCGATGGAGGCGCGCACGTCGCTCGTTGCGCGCCTCCTTATCGGGGTCATAGTAGATAGGACGATAGTCCCAATCTCGTGGTTTATTTACTTTTGGAAATAAAACCGACATTACTTAATGATTGCCTGGAACTTAGCGTCCTCTTTGTACTTTGCGAACTCAACGTCCGTTTTAGCACGGGTCTTGTAAGCAGCGTCGCCGGCAACGGCATCCTTCATGTTGCTATAAACACCCTCACGATCGTTGGTGCGAGCAGCCAGGATAGCTTTCAGATAAGCGGTCTTGGCGTTCGGAGCTTCGATCTGGTCGAGCGTCTGGCGAGCAGCCTGATAGTCCTTGTCCAGGATCTGCTGGAGGGCAGCGTTGTTCGAACGGCTGGTGCCGTACGACTGCTTAGCGTTGTTGTAGTCACCCTTCATGGTGTAGAGCGTACCGAGTGCGCCATCCAGGTCACCCTTGGTGCCGGCAGCCTTACCCAGGTGTTGCTCAGCCTTAGCAACATCACCCTTAGCCAGGTCAACCAGACCGGCGTTGTAGTTTACGTCCGGGTTGTTCGGAGCCAGAGCCAGAGCTTTCTGGAAGTACTGCTCAGCCTCGTCCAGCTTGTTCTGGTTGTAAGCGATCATACCGAGGTTGTTGTAAGCGCGATAGTCGTTGTAGAGCTCAGCGGCCTTCTTGTTGAGGGCGATTTGCTCTTCCTGGGTCGGAGCTACCGATGCAGCATAGAGCAGTTCCTCTACGCTCAGTTGCTCGGGGTTCTCGTTAGCCTCTTTGAGCAATTGCTCGTCCGACTTGCCGGTAACGGCTGTGGTAACCAGGATACGGCTACGACGCAGCTTCGGCAGAATGTCTTTTGCCAGGTCGCTATATACTTGGCTCAGGTTGCGAATCTGGGTCTCACGCTCTTCGGGGTCGCTGTACATCTCCAGTACGCGGATCACGAGTTCCTTATCCTGGATGTCGCTCTGCTCGAGCTCAGCGCGGAAACCTTCCCAGTCCTCAGCAGTGGTGCTGCTGATGTAGCGGGTGTTGTTGCCGTTGACTTTGCCACGGATGTATTTCTCGGTGTTAGCCTGACGGCTGTTAGCCAGGCGCTCATTGAGGTCAAGACCACCTTCCGGACTTGCGTAACCGGAGATCTCCACCTGGCTGATGTTGCGAGCCTTGTCCTTGTTGGCAGCCTTGATAGCCTCTTGCAGCGCCTTCATGTCGTCGGCCGACAACTCGCTGTCGCGCAGGTTAGCCTGAGCTACGATGAAGTTGATGTCAGCTTCGGTCAGTTCCTCAACAACGGTCTGGAACTTGCTGGGGGTAGGAACGGCTTGCTCCTCGGTGTTAGCCAGCGTAGCGGTGGTGTTGATACCATCGGCAATCAGTACGTCGGGGATATCATATACCTTCTTGCCGCACGTAGCCTCGCAGCGCAGATAGAGCTTCAGCTCCTTGCCTGCCATGTCCGGCGTGTATTTGAACTTGCAGGACTGTGCATACTTACCACCCTTCTTGTACGAAACGGTCTTGCCATTTGCTTTGGCCTTCTCGCCAACGTAGGTCTCCGACTCGGAGAGGACTTCCTTGTCACCATACTTGAGGACCGGAGTCACCTTGAGGATGCCCTTGCGAGCAAATTTCTTCGGAGGGAACGTACCGGTAATGTCGGCTTTGATCTCGCCACCAACAACGGCTACATCTTCCGGGGTAACCTGAATCTCTTGTGGTTTGTCCACAATCTTCGAGCAGGAGGTCATCATGACAATGGCCATGAGAGCCATCAGAAATGTAATCTTTTTCATGCTTTTGTTTGTTAATAAAATTTATAATTTTGTCTGTTTTTATGCTTACGTTTTTCGTATGTGCACACTTATCAGCATGCAAAGGTACAACAAATTTCGCACATGGGCAAATAATTCTGTCGTTTTTTTAGAAAAAAACGCTCTTGCGCTTGCATATGTGCAAAAAAAGCAGTATATTTGCAGCCTGAATAATATTGCATGAGTAGGCTATGAACGAATTATCGCATATGGTTGTGGAGAAACTGTTGCAATTGCGCTCCTTCCAGATTCAGGTGAACAACCCGCTCACTTGGGGTAACGGATGGAAGGCGCCTGTCTATCTCGACGACCGCAAGATACTATCGTATACCAAGGCGCGCAACTTCGTGAAGTTGGAACTTGGACGTCTGGTGGCTGAACTGTATCCCGATGCAGACGTGATAGCCGGTATTGCGACCAACGCCATTGCCCATGGTGTGCTGGTGGCCGAGCAGTTGGCTTTGCCCTTTGTCTATGTGCATCCTACGCCTAAGACGCATGGACTGGAGAACCAGGTGGAGGGTGATCTGCGTCCCCGCCAGAAAGTAGTGATCATCGAGAACCAGGTGAGTGTGGGCCGTAGTGCCCTGCCCGTGATCGATGCCGTCCGTTCGGCAGGATGTACGGTGCTGGGCGTAGTGACAATCTTCGACTATCAGTTGCAGGGTGTTCAGGAGAAGTTCAACGAGGTGGGTGTGCCCCTGGTATCGCTGGCGCAGTATGATGAGCTGGAGCGCAGTCTGCTGCAGTATGGTTATGATGAGCAAACCTTGCAGACTCTCAAGCAGTGGCACGCCAATCCTGCTGCCTGGTCGAAAGCGCATAAGTAATGGCGAAAGGTTAAGGGCGAATGGTTAGAGACTAAAGGCTAAAGTTTTATGTCAGAATCAAAATATACCAGTCAAGTACGTACGATACCGGCGCCGATATCGCTGGTCTACGAGTCGCTAAGCAACCTGCAGAATCTGGAGCGGGTGCGTGAGCATATCCCGCAGGACAAGGTGCAGGAACTGGAGATTACGCCCGACAGCATCCGCATGAAGGTGGACGGTCTGGGGCAGAAGATCAGTATCCTAATAGTAGAGCGTATCCTGGACGATACCATTAAGTTCGGTGCGGAGGGACTGCCGATGCCGATGAATTTCTGGATTCAACTCAAGCCGGGCGAGGGGGACAGCTGTTTTGTGCGCTTGACGCTGAAGGCCGAGATACCGATGATGTTCCGTATGATGCTGGACAAGAAGATCCAGAAGGGTATTGACGATGCGGCCGAGATGCTCACTCAATTCCCTTATAACCAGTGGGCGAATGGCTAATGGTTATTGACGAATGGCTTGTAGAAAAATAAATTGTAAATCCTTAAATTGTAAAATATCCTTATGAAACGACCGAGAATACACCGTGAAGGACGCGGATTGATCGTAGGAACCGTATTGCTCTTGTTTTTGATCAATGTGCCAATCTACCTGTTTGTTCAGCCGCATTGGGTGTTTGCTATCACGCTGGTGCTGACGGCTCTGCTGTTGGTGTTTGTGACCTATTTCTTCCGCAACCCCGTGCGTGTGTTGGAGGTGGATGATCCGAACTTCATCATTGCCCCGGCCGACGGACGCGTGGTGGTGATTGAGCCAACGGACGAAGACGAGTATTTCCACGAGAAGAAACTGCAGGTGTCGATCTTTATGTCGCCCTTCAACGTACATGCCAACTGGTATCCGATTGAGGGAACGATACTGGAGTCGTCCCATCAGAAGGGGCGTCACAAAGGAGCGTGGTTGCCTAAGTCGAGCACCGAGAACGAGCGTTCGCTGGTGGTGATTGAGACCGACAACAAGGTGGTTATCGCCGTTCGCCAGATAGCCGGAGCTATGGCTCGTCGTATTGTGACTTATGCCAAGGCCGGCAAGCGCTGCCACAGGAATACCCATCTTGGCTTTATTAAGTTGGGTTCGCGTGTAGATATGTACCTGCCGCTGGATACAGAGATGTTTGTGGAGGTAGGTGAATCCGTTCGCGGCAACGAGACGATTATTGCCCGCCTGGCAGACAAGGATGAAGGTGAAAAGTGACCGGAGTAGGCTCCGGAGCCGAAAAATTGAAATCATAAATCATAAATTATAATATCATGAACAAGTTTGAAGAATTATTTGCGCAGTATCCCTGCCCGTTTACCGATGAGCAAGTCAAGGCTCAAGTGGCTGACATCGAAGCAAAGCATTTTGCGGAGAACAACAACGTAGAGGTTTGGAAACAATGCCTCCATCAGATTGACTACACTACGCTGAGCGCGGACGATACCATCGAGCGCGTAGAACGTATGGCCAATGCCGTGAATACCTTCGAGCAGAAGTTCCCGGGTGTGCCCAACGTAGCCGCTATCTGTGTTTATCCCGCTATGGCGGAGTATGTACGCAGAGCCCTCAAAGACCCGAAATTCAACATCGCTTGCGTGAGTGGTGTATTCCCCAGTAGCCAGAGTTTCCTGGAGGTGAAGGTTGCCGAGACGGCTCTGGCGCTCAAGGCTGGTGCTACGGAGATAGATATCGTGCTAAGCGTCGGTAAGTTCCTGGAGGGACGTTATCAGGAGTGCTACGACGAGATAGTAGAGCTCAAGGCAGTATGCGGTACGCATCACCTTAAGGTGATTCTCGAGACCGGTATGCTCCAGACGGCTGAGAATATATGGAAGGCATCGATTCTGGCTATGGCAGCCGGTTGCGACTTCATCAAGACTTCCACCGGTAAGATTGCTGTAAACGCAACGCCGGAGGCTACGTTTGTGATGTGCCAGGCTATAAAGGCATGGAAGGAGAAGACGGGCGTTAAGATGGGTTACAAGCCTGCCGGTGGTGTGAGCACCACGGACGAGGCTGTGCAGCACTATACGCTGGTTAAGGAGATCCTGGGCGAGGATTGGCTCAACAACGAGTGGTTCCGTTTCGGCGCCAGCCGTCTGGCCAACAACCTGCTCTCCAGCATCGTAGGCAAAGAGACCAAGCACTTCTAAGCTGCGGCTCTCGATACTATAAATCGCACGGGATATCCTCCTGTGCGATTTTTTTTGCTATTAGCTATCAGCCATAGTCAGTTCACTCTCGCGACCATTACGCGACCATCGCGGACGTCACCGTAGTGTGCGTGTTGCATTTTTCAAAATCCCAAGTATTTCGGGGAACTGTTAGCCTTTAGTCTGTAGCCTTCTTCAGCCGTTCGTAGAGTTGTTCGACGGGGAGGCCCATGACGTTGAAATAGGAGCCGTGGAGAGCGGTGCAACCGACATAGCCTATCCATTCCTGGATACCATAGGCACCGGCTTTGTCGAGTGGTTGGTAGCGGTCGACATAATAAGAGATCTCGTCGTCGGTGAGACAGCGGAAGGTGACATCCGTGGCATCGACAAAGGACTCGAAGCGGCCGTCGGCATAGCGCAGGGTGACGCCCGTATAGACCTGGTGGGTGCGGCCGCTCAGTAGGCGCAGCATACGTCGTGCGTCGTCCGCATCCGTAGGCTTGCCCAGCATCTGATCATCGCACCAGACGATAGTATCGGCCGTGATGAGCAACTCGTCGTTGGCGAGCGGTTCGCAGAAGGCGTTGGCCTTCGCGCGCGATATATATAGAGGTATATCCCCGCCCTGAAGGTGCTCGGGCCAGCGTTCGTCGGCATCGATATCCACGATGCGGAAAGGGATATCAAGCCCCGCCAACAACTCTCTGCGGCGGGGCGACTTACTTCCAAGAATCAGGCGCATAACTGAGCATTGATAACATAACTATAGAGCAACCCGAGGAACATAGCGAACTTCATGAGCCGCTGCGCGTTACGGTAGTCGGACGGGATACGTGCCGCCCAAGTGAGTGCCATGACGCAGAGAAGCGGGATGATGAGTCCGAAGACCAGATAACGCACGTTGAGACTGCTCCATGTGTGCGGAAAAGGCAGCAGGCCGAAGCAGAACCAGCAGAGGAGGCCTGTCGTGAGACAAATCATCAGCGTAAGGATGATCTTAGTCCACAATTCGCCCAGCTTGATAGGCAGCGTGCGGCATTCGAGTTCGCGATCGCCCATCTGGTCCTGCAGGTCCTTGAGTATCTCACGAATCCACGTATAGAGGAATATTATCAGCGCAAAGCCTCCGAGCCAGGTATAGATAACATGCACCACCGGCTGGAGTTGGGCATAGAGCGGTCCGAGGTCACGCTCGAGGAGGAAAGGCAGGAACATCCCCTCGTTGGCCAGTCCGAGCAGCATAGGCACCAGTGCGGAGGCAAACGCCACGATGAGGTTGCCGATGATAAACTGGCGCTTATAGGCCGAGGAGTAGAACCAGAGCAGTCCGGGGGTGAGCAGAATAACGATGCCCAATGTCCAGCTGCTGCACAGCCATGCGGCCAGTCCGCCCAGGATGATGCCTGCGGCACTCAGACCGATACTCAGACGCATCGCCGTAGGTTTGCTCATCGTCTCGCCCACGATAACGCGGTCGGGACGGTTGATGCGGTCGATCTTGATATCAAAATAATCGTTGATGACATATCCTCCGGCGGCGATAAGCACTGTGCTGAGGATGAGCAGCCACAGGATAAGCGGAGGCAGCACTTCGGGCAGGCCGTTGCCGTAGGCGTAGAGCAAGGGTACTACAACCCACTTCTCGAGCACCCACATGAGGATAGCGAGAAAGAGCAGGTTCTGCCAGCGGATGAGTCGGAGTATGTCGCGGATAGTTTCTCTCATGCTTTTTCTATTTTGAGGATAGCGCTCTTCCATGCGTCGAGACGGAAGTTGAGCGGCGTATGGTCGGTGAAGGAGATGTCGGCGGTCTCACCGGTCAGCAGGTCGGTTGCTTTCGCCCGCGCAGCTCCTTCCAGTCCGAGATAGACGAAGGCATCGGTCGGTATGTTCAGGCGCAGATCCACCGTGCGGTCATCGAAATTGACGATGATGAGCAGGAAGTCGCCCTTGACATAGCGTAAGAAAGCATACTGGCGCATGCGGTTGAATCCCTCCCCCTGAGCATAGACAAGGTCGTACATCTTACCGCTGTTGAGGGCGGGGTTGTCGCGCTTGAGACAGAGGAGCCGCTGGTAGAAGGTGCGCAACTCGCGTTGCTCGTCGTCGAGTCCGCCTCCGTCGAACTTACCATGGTTAGCCCATGCCTGGAGCGAACGAACACCCCAGAAGTCGAATATCGTAGTGCGTCCGTCGATGCCGGAGAAGCCCTCGTAGTCCATACCTTTCTCGCCCAGTTCCTGGCCCATATAGATGAGCAGCGGATTGGGCGTGAGCGTAGCGGCTACAACCATGGCGGGTTCGGCATTGAGTCCGCTGCCGCAGAAGAAGCCAGAAGCGATACGTTGCTCGTCGTGGTTCTCCATGAAGTAGAGCATATGCTTGAGTTGCTCGCCGCGTTCGATCCAGCGCGTGGAGATACCCTCGGCCGACCATCCCTTGCTGACTACGCCGCGCAGGTAGTCGTACATGCCGACTTTGTCGTAGAGGTAGTCGAAGCCGGCATGGATATACGACCAGTAGCGATTGGGGTCGTAGCACTCGCCGATGAAGATCATCTTCTTGTTCTTCTCCTTGACCTGGGGGATGACCCACTCGAAGAACTCGACGGGAACCATCTCGGCCATGTCGACACGCAGTCCGTCGATACCCTTGCCTGCCCAGAAGAGCAGGATGTCGCGCATCTTAATCCAAGTGTTGGGGATAGGCGAGAACTGCTTCTCTCCGCCGCCTTGGTAGAAGACACCGTAGTTGAGTTTGACAGTTTCGTACCAGTCGTTCTCCGAAGGATGGGCCGTGAAGCAGTCGTTGCCCGTTACCTTGGCGGGGAACTCGCGGTAGCCATGCATATCCTTGTCCATCGTGAACTCCTGGCCGGGCAGGTAGTAGAAGTTGTTGAGCGGCGAGAAAGCCCAATCGGGGTTGTCGTCCTGACCCAAGTCGCGCACACCCTTCGGACGGGCGGTGGACTTATACTGGCGGGAGACATGGTTTGGCACGAAGTCGAGGATGACCTTGAGGCCCGCCCGGTGGGTACGGCGCACCAACGCTTCGAACTCGGCCATGCGGTTCTTCTCGTCGGAAGCGATGTCGGGATGGACATCGTAGTAGTCGGTGATGGCATACGGGCTACCCGCCTTGCCCTTGGTGATCGCAGGATTGTTGCGCTCGCCTGTGGCGTGACGGATAATGCCGGTGTACCAGATATGTGTGGCGCCCAATTCGGCTATCGACTTGAGTGCCTTTGGCGTGATGTCCGCCATCGTACCACAGCCGTTCTGGCGACGCGTGCCGTTAGGAATACGACTCTCGTTGGCGTTGCCGAACAGGCGTGGCAAGATTTGATATATAATCATTCGATGTTGTGTGTATTAGGTTAAGTACGTGTGTTTTTCGTGTGGCGGTTATACCAGCGCTGCGGTGTCGGTAGCAATCATCAACTCCTCGTCGGTCGGGATGAGGCAAACGGTCACCTTAGAGTTCGGGGTGGAGATGATCCGCTCCTCGCCGCGTACGTTGTTGGCAGCTTCGTCGAGTTCGATACCCAGAAAGCTGAGACCCTTCATGACCTCGGCACGGATATAGGGGTCGTTCTCGCCGATACCGGCAGTGAAGACGAGGATGTCGATGCCGTTCATAGCGGCAGCATACGCACCGATATATTTCTTCACGCGATAGATGAACATCTTGCGAGCCAGGTCGGCACGGCGGTTGCCCTGGTTGATAGCAGCCTCGATGTCGCGGCAGTCGCTCGATACACCCGAGACGCCCAGCAGACCGGATTTCTTGTTGACCAGGTTGTTGAACTCAGCCGTAGAGAGGCCTTCCTTGTCCATGATATAGGTGGCCGCACCCAGGTCGAGGTCGCCGGCGCGGGTACCCATCACGAGTCCCTCAACAGGCGTCAGACCCATGGAGGTGTCAACACATTGTCCGTTCATAACCGCTGCACAACTGCCGCCGCCACCGATATGGGCGGTGACGATCTTCTGCTTCTTGGGGTCTACGCCCAGGAACTCGCAAACGCGAGCACTGACGTAGCGATGGCTGGTGCCGTGGAAGCCATAACGACGGATCGCATATTTCTCGTAGAGCTCGTAGGGCAGGGCATACATATAGGCGTAGTCCGGCATGGTCTGGTGGAAAGCGGTGTCGAAGACAGCCACCTGGGGAACAGACGGCAGTATCTTCTCGATGGCATCGATACCCTTGAGGTTAGCGGGGTTGTGGAGCGGAGCGAGCTCAACGCACTTGATGATCATCTCCTTTACTTCGGGGGTGATCACAACCGACTTGTTGAACTTCTCACCGCCATGCACTACGCGGTGACCAACAGCGTTGATCTCCTTGAGGTCGCGGATGCAACCGATCTTCGGGTCAACGAGTTTCTCCAGGATGAGCTCGATACCTACGGTATGCTCCGGCATCGATTTCTCGAATTTCACTTTCTCGCCATTCGGCAACTTAACCAGCAGGAAGGAGTCGGGCAGACCAATCTTCTCAATACCGCCTTGTGCCATGACTGTCTTGCTCTCCATATCGAAGAGCTTATATTTGATACTACTGCTACCGCAGTTAAGAACTAAGATTTTCATAATTTTAATGAATTAAAATTCTGGAGCTTCGGCTTCGTTGAGTTGCGTAAGCGAGCTTACACTCGACTAGCGCGAACCTTCATAATAGTATTCAGTTTTCAGCTTTCAGTTTTCAGTTTATTTAATTGCCTGGTTGGCCGTGATGATAACCATCTGGACGATGTCTTGTACCTTGCATCCGCGGCTGAGGTCGTTGACCGGAGCGGCGATACCTTGCAGTATTGGACCTACGGCATCAGCGCCCGAGAAACGCTCTACGAGTTTGTAGCCGATGTTGCCGGCTTGCAGGTCGGGGAAGACGAGTACGTTAGCCTTACCGGCCACGGGGCTATTCGGAGCCTTGGTAGCAGCAACGCTCTGGATGAGTGCGGCATCGGCTTGGAGTTCGCCATCGAGTGCCAGTTCGGGTGCCATCTCGCGAGCCAGGCGTGTAGCCTCGGTGACTTTGTCCACCAGTTCGTGCTTAGCCGAACCCTTGGTAGAGAACGAGAGCATCGCTACGCGCGGTTCGATACCCGCGATGCTGCGGGCTGTCTCAGCCGTAGAAACGGCGATCTCGGCCAGCTGCTTAGCATCAGGATTGGGGTTGACCGCACAGTCGGCGAAGAGCAGGAATCCGTTTTCGCCCAGCTGCTTGGCGGGAGTGAACATAAGGAAGGCACCGCTGACGATACTTACGCCCGGGCGGGTCTTCAGAATCTGGAATGCAGGACGAATCGTGTCGGCCGTCGTGCCGCGTGCACCGGCCAGCTCACCGTCGGCATCGCCGTTCTTAATCATGAGGCAGCCCAGATAGAGCGGATCTTGTGCTTTCTTCTTAGCCTCCTCTTCGGTCATGCCTTTTGCCTTGCGGAGCTCGTAGAGCAGGTTGGCATACATCGGCATCTTCGGATCGTTGATAGGGTCGATGATCTCGGCCTCGCCGATGTGCTCGTAGCCTTTCTCTGCGGCCATCCGGCGAATGGTCTCGGGATTGCCGATGAGGATGAGACGGGCAATTTTGTCACGAAGGATCAGGTTTGCGGCCTCCAGAGTACGCGGCTCATCGCCCTCCGGCAGCACAATGCGCTGGGGGTTCTCCTGCGCACGTTTTAGCATTTTTTGTAGGATGTCCATAGTTGGAAATAGTATAATTTTAGTTATTGAATATGCGTGTTCATTTAGTCGTGCAAAGTTACGAAAATTTATGGATATATGCAATAGTTGGTAAAAAAAAACTTTTTTTTATGCCGAAAATTTGTCGGAATCAAAAAAAAGTAGTACCTTTGCACGCTGAATTGTCAATTTTGGAGTGACAAACTCCCTTTAATACAATCATTTTAAGTATTTAAGTATATTATGACACTTAAAAAATCTATCATTCTGCTGGCCACTGTAGCGCTGAGTGCCGGTTTGTTCGCTGAGGAAACCGATGCGAAGGGTGCTCATCCGTATAAGGCAGAGGAGAATGAAAATGCTACCACGGAATTAGCACACTGGTCGTTGACGCCGCATATCGGCTTCAACTATTTTGATGGAGACTTCAATTCTGAGATGAAGCACGGCGTTGCTGTGCCGAATGCCGGTTTGGATATTGAGTATTCGTTTAACCCGGTGTGGGGATTGGGCGTGTCGTATATGTACGATATGTACACCGTAACGGGTGACAAGAGCAATCCGACGAATGCCGATACGTTGCTGAACGGTCATATGCACAAGGCCGGATTATATGTGTCGATGGACTTCATCAACCTGTTCTATCCGCGGGCAAAGAAGAAGATCTTCTCGGCCAACGCTATTCTGGGTGGAGGTTATGCATGGTATAAGAGTACGACCATGTATCATGATGACTACTGGATTGATGCCAATGGCGTGATACAGAATCCGACACACAAACGTGGCAACACGGTGAATTATGTGAATGCGGATGGTGATGTGGCGCCTGATTATATGTCGAGTTACGACGGTCAGTTGTACCTGCAGGCAGGTTTGGGACTGGAGTTCAACCTGAACCGTACCTTGGCCCTGGGCGTTCGTGCTACGTACAACTACTTTATCAACGATAAGATTGATGGTCGTGGATATAGCTACAACCAGAATGGTGTGGCTTCGAAGAACAACGACGGTATTGTGGACGTGACGCTGAATATGCGCTTTAAGTTAGGCGGTGTGAAAAAGACTCACGTACGCAACCTCTCGCACGACACATCGCTGGACGATCTGCTGAAGCGCAGTGTGAAGAAGGATACGGTTGTGATGGTAATTCGCGATACGGTTGTGATGAAGCCGGAGACGATTTCTATCGCTGCTACACCTTCGACCAGCACCAATACTTCGAAGAGCGAGTACCATTCTCGCACCAGTTCGACGATTACGGGTCAGACGTTCTATGTATACTTCGACAACGCACATAGCGACCTGACGGAGCAAGGACTGACGATTGTTCAGCAAGTGGCAGACCGCATGTTGAACGACAGCAACCTGTACGTGGACGTAGTAGGTATGTGCGACAATACGGGTTCGGATGAGATCAACAACCGTCTGGCTCGTGCTCGTGCTGTGAGCGTATTGGATGAATTGCGCGATGAGTATGGTATTGCCAACAGCCACTGCCTGACTTCCGGTCGCGGTAAGATTGTTGGCCGCAAGAGCAAGGCTGCATACGGACCGAACCGCCGTGTGGAGATCCGACTCATCTCGAAGCAAGAGTATGATCGTCTGAAAGCCGAGCGTGAGCAACGTGGCGACGTAACGGATGCCAGCAAGGAGAAACCGGCAGCTCCGACGACCACTACGCAGACAACCGTAGAGGAGAGTTCGTCGAATACGACAACGACTTCGGTAACCATCACGGAGGAGGATAACGAGCAAGCTGCCCGTCAGACGGTGCTCAACGATCCGACCGGTCGTACGGTTCGCCAGAAGGAGTCGGTGAATGCCGTAACGCTGACTAGCCTGGCTCGTAAGCACTACGGCAATGCCAACTGCTGGGTGTTTATCTACGAAGCTAACAAAGAGAAGATTGTAGATATCAATACGATGCCGGTTGGCGTGGATATTACTATCCCGCAACTCACCGACGAGCAGAAGCGCATCTCAAAAGAGGATGCATTGGTATACTACTATCGCATCAAATAAGGTTCGTGCCCTTTAATTGCACGATGGTCCTATAGCTCAGTTGGTTAGTAGCACCTGACTCATAATCAGGGGGTCCTTGGTTCAAGCCCAAGTGGGACCACGAGGGATTTCATCTCAGGATGAGATCCTTTTTTTTTATGGCAGGGTGGCGCGCAGCAGCAGATGGATGTCGGTGCGTGTCTGCGGACGAGAGTGGGCGGCCGCCCAGGTCTTCTCGAAGACGGTTTCACTAATCTTGAAATAGAGCGAGAGTTGGTCGATGATGCGCCATCGGAGGTTTAGGTAGGCACGCCCTCCTCGTCCGTAGGTGGCGGGTGTGGAGATGGCATAGAGCACATCGTTTTCGTACAGGTAGATGCGGTTGTCCCACGCTCGTGCGTCGAATCCCTGGAGTCGCAGTTGGAGGGTCAGAGGTATTTGTTGCCAGGAGTAGGCTATGTCTTGCGCCAGGCTCAGTCCCCAACCGCGTTGCCGGAGACTGTCTTGCGTGAGGTTGGCCTCGGCCGTTGTGGCTAAGCGCCATCCGCCCCGTTGCCAACTGAAGCCGGCGCGGAAGCTATAGTGGCCCTTGTGGGCTTTTTCTCTTGCGCGTACGCGCCAACGCACGTTCCATACTTGATTGGGGATATAGGCTGTCTCCAACATGGCGTCGTAGCCATAGGAGGGGGCATAGTGGATGCCATATTTGATGCCCGAGAAGCGGAAGATGTCGGCGTAGCCTCGAAACTGCCATCGGGATAGTTCGCGGATGTCGAATCCAAGATATATGCCCTGTTCGTCGCCTATACGACTGGTCTCGGAGAAGCCGTAACCCAAGGCATTGTCGAACCACGGCGAATAGAAGCGGTAGAGCAGTGTTAGATCCGTCTTGTCGGATGCGGCAAAGCGAGCGCCGGCTTGCACGCCTATACCCCATTGTTTGTTTTGGGCCGTGGCCACCTCGCCGAACAAGTCGAGCCAGCGCCATCGGTATCGTCCGTTGATACCCACGACGGCTTGTTGGCGGCCTCGGAAATAATGCTGGTTGTATTGGGCGTATTGATAGGGGTGAATACTGTCTGAGTAGAAGTTTTCGACAGCGGTGATGCCCACTTTCCAGTTCTGTCCCATAGCGGTCAGGTTGGCACCGATGGTGTGGTGCCATATGGTATCTTTCTCGTGCTTGATAGAATAAAGCGCCGAGGCGTTGAAATGGACCTTGCCGACTTGCCAGCGGGTGGTGGCCCCAAGGCCATGTAGTCCGCTACCATCTACCGAGCTGAGAGCACGTACGCCTTCCGGCTCGGTGCTGATATTGTTGACGTAGGCCGACCGTCCCATATGGAAAGGGGAACTCAGTACCAGTCCCTGGCCGAACGAGGCTTGCAAGTTGCCCACGACTAGTGACTGGAGTGCGCCTACGTTTCGCAACCGCAGGTAGCCGCCGTACTGCAAGGATTGGGCATCTCCGCCTGTAGGTCGGCGGAGCTGGAGATTCATGTCGAATTGGTCTCGATAATGCATCTTGTAGCGCGTCTGTACGTAGACCGGGTCGGCGGCGAAGTTCTCTGCGTTGCGAACATCCACGCGGGTGGTTATCTCGTGCTTGAGTTGCTGTAGTGCTTCGCGGAAATAGATGCGTGATGTCTCCGTTTGAACAGGCACCAGGCGAACAAATGCACATAGGTTGCGTATGTCATAGTCGGTCAGGCTACCGATAAGTTGCAGTTCGTAGAGGCTGTCCATGGGATGTCGGTAGACGTAGGATAGGATGTCGTCTATCTGGCGGGGGCTGAGAAAATGGAGCCGCTCCAGGTCGTTTTGCGTGGCGGAATTCAGGTCGATAGGTTGCTCGGCTATCTCCAGCAGTTCTTCTTGGAGGGTCTCGTAGTCCACCTCACCCAGTTCGGTTAACTGGGTGTAGATATCCAATATGATATCTTCTGTTCGCGGTTGCGCAAAACTGATGTTTGCACAGAACAGGAGGAGTATGAGAAATCGATTTTTCATGTTTGTGCCCACAAAGATACTGCAAAATTTGCATATATGCAAATAATGTTGTAAATTTGCAGTGTGAAACGAAACGATGAGAAAAAAGAATTGGCTGCCAGGAAGCTGGTGGCGTGGCTGACGACTATCTTGGCGTGTGCCTATCTGGTGTATAAGCTGTGTGCCTATGATCAGTGGGAGCAGCTGGGTGCCAGTCTGGCCGAGGCGGATGCGGTGGCCTGGATGTGTGGTGTGGTGGCGTTGTTGCTCATGCCGCTCAATATGCTACTAGAGGCATGGCGTTGGCAGTTTCTGATGGGGAATCTATCGCTTCGTGAAGCCCAGCGGCAGGTCTATTTCAGTAAGTTGGCTGGTCAACTGACGCCTTATCAGGTGGGGGAATACCCGGCTCGCGGATTGCTGATTCGCGATACGCCCTGGTCGGAGGTGATCAGCAAGGGAATAGTCGGTTCGGTGACGATGACGCTGGCGATTATTCTGATGGGGATTGTGCCACTGTTGATATGGCTGGGTGACGGTCGTTGGCAGACGGATTGGGTGTTGTACGGCTTGATACTGCTGAGTGTTATTCAGTTGGCGCTGTTGCTGCCGCGTTTGCTGCGCCGATGGATAGAGTTGAACTATCGGATGCTGTTTGTCTCGGTAGGACAGAGTCTGCTGCGCTATATGTGCTGGTGCGTTCAGTTCGCCCTTGTGCTCCGTTTGTTTGGCATGGCGCCTATGGCGGAGTGGCTTGTGTTGATTCCGGTCTATTACCTGCTGGTGACGGTGGCACCGACCGTTTCGGTGGCCGAAGCGGGTGTTCGCGGAGCAGTGGCTATCTTTGTGTTCGGTTCAGTGGAAGCCGCCTTGGCCGGCGTGTTGCTATGGGCGATAAATAGCCTTTTACCAATGTTAATTGGTAGTTTTGTGGATAAAAATGCAAAAATATTTGGCAATTTGAAAAAAAATGCGTAATTTTGTAGCCAGAAACTACTTAAATACAATATATCATGACTCTCACATTTCAAATCAACTATCGGGCCGAGTACGGTCAGACGCTTTGCGTTATTGAAACGCGTGATTCTATCCTTGGTTGGACCGAGAAAACACCTCTCTTGCTCAATTGTCACGGGGCTGATTTTTGGACGGCCACTATTCCAATTTCTGATTTTGCCGGATCGGTAGAGTACAAGTATGCGATTCGTCTGCAGGACGGTAACTATATCTACGAGGCCGGTGAGCCCCGTAAGCTGACGCTTCGTGCAGCGGACAAGAAAATGGTAGTGCGCGACTTCTGGCAGGCTATTGACTATGAGAAGTCGTTCTATACGACGGCCTTCCTCAAGGCGCTCTTCCTGCGTCAGAAACCCGTGAAACCAAAAGCTCCGAAGGGCAATATCCGTCTTTCGATCGACCTGCCGCAGATACTGCCCTATCAGGGAGTGGCTGTTGTAGGTAATATCCCGGCGCTGGGAAACTGGAACCACGATGAGAAACTGCCGATGGTGGATGGTGAGTTCCCATTGTGGCACGTCGATTTTGAGGCTGCGCCCGACCAGATTATTGAGTATAAATACGTCATCTACGACCTGCGTACGGGTCAGACTGTTGACCAGGAGTGGGGTGAGAACCGCAAGATATGGGGTGTACAGAAGGGTGTGAAGATTAACCAGAACGATCGCTCGTTCCGTCGTACTCAACCGCGCTTCAAAGGTGCCGGCGTAGCTGTTCCGGTATTCTCGCTGCGTACGGAAGAGGGATTCGGAATTGGTGAGTTCCTGGACCTGAAG
>Ga0310786_10002080_pt1 | contig 31321 bp, 34 predicted proteins | sample AusTroGonzalo_MG_FD_203881 | JGI IMG/M metagenome (GOLD analysis project Ga0310786, IMG submission 203881) | Bovine rumen microbial communities from tropical cattle in Woodstock, Queensland, Australia - Gonzalo_03 (v2) (version 2) | ecosystem: Host-associated > Mammals > Digestive system >...
TCAAATTCCATTTTCCATAATACAAATAACCTTTCAAAAAAAGAATTATTTGAAAAAGAAACAACCGGTTTTGAATACAAATATTATGGTGATATATATGGATTAGATGATGAAGGAGAGCTATTTACTGTAACATTAATACCTACAATATACTTAGATTTACCTGCAACAATTAATGTATTTGATCATGAATTATCTATACCTGTAGAATATGACACTTATTCGGATTTTATCAATCGACTTGATGCTGACAGAAATGGTCGTATCGACTCTGTTGATGCTTCTTGGATATTAAAAATATACGCCATTAATTCAACAGGGGGAAATGTAAATACAATCGGAGATTTATTAGATTATAAAAAAGTTGAATAATATGAAAAGGAGCTTCAAATATGAGATGTATGTTATGCGCAAAAGAAATCAGTGAAGAAAATGCTCAATGGATAAATGATGAGAACGCAATTTGCCCCGAATGTGCTTATATTGCTTCAAAACGCGAGTCAGAAAAAGCTATTGAGGATTATTCTGAGGACAATAAAAATAAAACAGGCACCACTATCCAGATAGTCGCAATTGTATTATGGATATTGGGCGGAATATCAGTCGTTGCTTTCAACTTTATGACAAATGATTTCTCACTTGCAACGATGATAATAGGTCTTTTTGCAGCCTTTACCTCTGGACTTATGGTATATGGTCTGGGAGAAATAATAATACTCCTTGATCAGATAAAACATAAGATACCAACAAAAATGAAATGATACCATCACGTAACGATATCAATATTGTTTAATCCACGGGCTGCCAAACAGCCCCTGCACTACTCACTAATAACTGTTCACTGATAATAAATAAAATCCCCTTGCAGACCGTGAGTTGTCCGCAAGGGGTTAATTCTTATATGATCAAAAAAGACCTATTATTCAGCAGAGTTGAGCTTCTTAGCGAGCTGAGACTTCTTTCTTGCAGCCTTATTCTTGTGCATAAGACCCTTAGCGCAAGCCTGATCAACTCTCTTGATAGCAACCTTGATTGCCTCTGCCTTATCAGCAGCACCTGTTGCTACAGCTGCATCAGCCTTCTTGAGAACTGTCTTAAGGTTTGACTTTCTTGCCTTGTTAGCAGCAGCCTTTGTTGCATTAACCTTTACTCTCTTCTTAGCAGACTTAATGTTTGGCATTTTGTTACACCTCCTTGAATTATGCAGGCGGAATAATCGTCCGCATTTTACAGATAATAGGAGCAAACACGGGTTCGTTCACTCCCGACAGCTGCAACGCACAGCTGCCATACTGAGACAAATATAATTATAACATTTTTCCACATTGTTTTCAATATCTAAAAGTGAAATAATAGTGATAATTTTTTTCCACAATTAAAGCAAAATGCACAATATGGAGGAATATATGAATATTCGCACCGATCTTGCTCTCGAAAGCCTCTCTTATGATCACCTGCCAGAAAGCGTCCATATCTCAACACGAGGCAGTTATTTCAGTATTACCGAGATAGTCATTGACGATGACAGCTGTCTTTCCACCATAGGCAAGGGAAAAGGACGTTATATAACACTTGAGAGTGGCAGTCTGAGTCGATTTTCCGACGATTACAAGCTCATGGCACAGGAGCTTGCAGATGAGCTTTCGCGGCTTATCCCCGAGGGTGATGTACTTGTGGCAGGTCTTGGAAATAATGATATCACGCCAGATGCTATAGGTCCGCAGACAGTCTCAAAGGTGCTTGCTACGCGTCATCTCAGCGAAGAGCTCGGCAATGATGATGAGAAGTTCCTGACCTCTCTGCGGAGCGTCAGTAGCTTCTCGGGAGGAGTCATGGGACAGACAGGTATAGAGACAGCCGAGATAATCCGTGCCATATCCGCTGAAATAAAACCTAAAGCAATCATTGCAATTGATGCTCTCGCTTGCGGCGATATAAGCCGCCTTGGTACGACTATACAACTCACAGACACAGGTATATCCCCCGGAAGCGGCGTTTCAAACCGCCGCAGGGAGCTTTCGGAAAAGCTATTCGGTATACCTGTTATCGCTGTGGGAGTCCCTACGGTCGTGGATATGCACACCATAGTCAGAAGTCTAACGGGAGAAAAAATAAACGGGAAACTGCCAAACATAATAGTAACTCCCCGTGATATAGACCGCCTGACCGAAAGAGCATCTCAACTCCTTGCTTTTGGGATAAACCTTGCATTACAGCCGACTCTCACATTTGAGGACGTAAGAGGGCTGTTTTAAATTAGAAATTCGGAATACGGGATTATTAGATGTGAAACAAATTATTTGTAGGGGGCGATGCCCACATCGCCCCGAATGTTTTGGATTATTTCATGGGTTGTCGAGGACGCCAGCCTCTACACAGCTTATGACACAAGCGGATAATATCCGCCCTTACAGCTAATAGCTAAAGGCTAAAAAAGCGTCATGCTGCTACCACATAAATTCAACATCGGGGGCTTTTACCATATTTATCTCAGGCTCAGGCTCTGAGAGCTGATGCTCCTTTTCCTCTTTGAGAATTGCCTTTGCAAGCTCCTCAATTTCAACAATTTCGTGGAAATAATCATTCAAAGGCTGGAGTGCCTTAAATACCTCGGTAGTATGCTCGGCTATTTTACGCGAAAAAAGCTCATCAGGGTCACTGACCTTAGTATACACGCTGAGACCCTTTTTAACAAAAAACTTTTCCAGTTCAGGCTTTGGACAAGGCTTTTTCCGCTTATATTCGTCACCGCCCAATGTAAGTCCATAGTTTTCAACAAGTTCTGAGATAATGTTGAGAAACGGAGATGAGTCCTCACTCAGCTGACTGCGGAAACGCTCCATAACAGCAGCCTCAGGCTTTGAGATGCGGAAGCCGAATTCTGCTCCTTCGGGTGAAAGTTCGAAATACAGGGTGGGAGTCTTGTTCCAGTACCACGCATCATAGCGCACATATATCCACATAGTATCACGGTAATGCAGATAAGGCGCGAAATTCTCGTCACGATATATCCTGCCCACCTTGTACATCATGCCGTCTACATCGCTAAAGGGCGCGAAAAGCTCCTCTCCAAGTGCTTTCATGGGCTCGAATATCTTCTCGGTATATACCTTTTTATGCGGCTCGAACCATTCCTTATTGTTATTATGCCTTATGCCAAGGAGAAACTCCAGTGCCTCCTGTGAAAATCCTTCAAACATTCCTACTCCTTACTTTCCGGAAATCTTATTAAACGTGCGCGCAGAGCGCGTCACTACAGATACGAATTACGATTTATTATATCACAACCTGCGACATTATTCAAGCAGAAACATTTTTTAACCAAAAAATTACAGCAATATAGTCCTAATTATATTTCACACACGGGTGGAAAAGTTTTCAACATGGTGTTGAATTGAGTGTGGAGTCATATGTTCGATTGTTGATAACTCTGTTGAAAGAGTGGAAAATAACGTAAAATACACTTTCTGGAAGCGCGGAAAAGTTGAAAACCATGTGGATAATCAGGGAAAATGAGTAAACAATAAAAATAAGTTGTGGAAAACAACTCCACAACAATACTCTGTAAAGGATATGATTTGTATGAAAAAGCTTTTAGCAATATGCTCCATATTTTTGACGGTTTGTGCAACCCTTACAGGCTGCGGCGATAACAGTGACGGTCATTATACAGATGACGGAAACGGCACTGTGATAACTGAAAATACGACCGATAAAGAATACAAAAGCACTACCGACAGGAAAGATGACGACTCAATTCGTGACCGCGTTGACGATGCCGCAGACGGTGTCGGTGACGCAGGTAAAGACATCGTTGACGGTGCAGGAGATGCAGGCAAGGAACTGATAGACGGTGCTCAGAATGCCGCCGATGACGTTATTGACGGTCTTGACGGTGACAAGAAAGATGACAAAAAGACCACAACAAAAAAGAAGAAAGACAGATAAGCAAAAGGCGGACATTATGTCCGCCTTTTTACGTTAGTGTTTCGTTTTTCAACATCTGAATACCCAAAGTTGAAAACTCAGCCGCAAAGCTCAACCATTGCCTCAGCCATTATCTCTGCATTTTTCAGCAGATTAGTTGAAGTAATGAACTCATCAGGAGAATGCATACGACCGTCCTCGTTTGGAAACTCCGCTCCAAAAGCAACTCCGCCCTCTATCTCGTGGACGTAGGTGCCGCCGCCAATGGCTATACAACGACCTTTGTCGCCCGTAACACGCTCGTATACACGAAGAAGTCCCTGAACGAATTCGCTGTTTTCGTCTGTGCAGTGAGGCTCAACTCCCTCGCAGGAGTCGATATCAAAGCCTGCCTCGCGCAGCTTTTCGCAGATAATATCACTTATCTCAGCTTTTTTACGGTCAAGTGGGAAGCGAATATCAATACCGCCGTAAAGTCTGCCATTTTCAGTATTTAGCATTGAAAACACACAGGTCATATCTCCGGATATATCGTCACGGAAGCCAAGTCCACAGCTTTTGCCGTTAAATTCTCCGTGACGGAAGAGCTCCGCCAGAGAGTTTATCAACATATTTTCTCCACAGTAAGAATCGAGAAACTGAGTTATTGCATTTTCGCCCTTTTCGGGAGTTGAAGCATGAGCCGAAATTCCCTCATAAACAGCCTCAACAGTCTCACCCTCATCATTTTCCATTGTTATCGTGCAGAACTGAGGAACAGCATTTATAACCGTTCCTGCCTGTATTTCCAATATCTCATCGTCAAAAAAATCAGATGAAAAATACACCCTCAGCATGCCCTTTTCAGCATTGATAACAGGGTACTCTCCGTCAGGAGTGAACACCATCGGCGGTAAATCGCGCTTTTTGCGGTAATATGCAAGGTCAGCCGAGCCGTTTTCTTCGTTAGTTCCGAAAATAAGCCGTACTCCTTTTTTCAACGGTATACCGAGGTCTTTAAGTGCCTTAGCGGCAAAAAAAGCAGCTACAGCAGGTCCTTTATCGTCAATAGCTCCGCGTCCTACCAGCTTATCCGTATCAGCCTCATAGCGAAGCACAAACGGATCCGTGGTCCAGCCAGTTCCTACGGGAACTACATCAAGGTGAGTAAGAACAGCAAGCTGCACAGGGATATCATTTATATCGGCCGAGCCTGCGTAGTTTTCAACATTATCAACATAAAAACCTGCTTCCTCACACTTTTTCAGCATTAACGTCAATGCTCTTGCAGGTTCTTTGCCGAAAGGAGCTCCCTCATCGGCTTTTCCCTGTATACTCGGAATTGCAACTAGCTCCGCAAGCAGATCTATCATTTCCTGTTTGTGTTCTTCAAGATATTTTCTTATTTCTGTCATTTTTGCCTCCGATTTTATGTTGAACACAAAAAACCGCAGTAATAATACTGCGGTAATTTGCCTGTACACAACATCTCACGATGCTGTGTACTAAGAAAGAAAGGATAAATATGAAAAGAATTAATCAGTTAACAATAGCCTTTTCAGTTTCCTTATCAAAGATATGGATTCTGTTAGGATCAATAGCAACCTTGATATCATCTCCGGGTCTTGCTGTTGATCTTGGGCTAACACGTGCTGTGAGCGGGATACCTTCGCAAAGGAGGTAGAGGTATGTCTCAGCACCCATCATTTCTGTAATTTCAACATTAGCATCAATAACACCTGTTGAAGCATTTGAGAGATACATCTCTTCATCGTGGATAGACTCAGGACGAACACCGAGAACTATCTCCTTGCCTACATAGTTGTTGAGCTCTTCGTTTACCTTTGACTCAGGAACGATGATCTGATATCTGTTTCCTCTGCCGTTTGCAGCACCGAATTCAACTATATACTGACCATACTCTTCCTTGAGCTCTGCATCGATGAAGTTCATCTGAGGTGAGCCGAGGAAGCCTGCAACGAACTTGTTTACAGGATTCTCATAAAGGTTCTGAGGTGTATCGATCTGCTGAACGAAACCGTCCTTCATACAAACGATTCTGTCACCCATTGTCATAGCCTCTGTCTGGTCATGAGTTACGTAAATAAATGTTGTACCGAGCTTCTTGTGGATCTTAGCGATCTCGGTTCTCATCTGAGCACGGAGCTTAGCATCGAGGTTTGAAAGAGGCTCGTCGAGAAGGAATACCTTAGGTGAACGAACGATAGCACGACCGAGAGCAACTCTCTGTCTCTGACCACCTGACATAGCCTTTGGCTTTCTGTCAAGAAGGTGTGTAAGGTCGAGTATCTTAGCAGCTTCGTTAACCTTTCTCTCAATCTCAGGTCTCGGAACCTTACGAAGCTTGAGTCCGAATGCCATGTTATCGAATACTGTCATATGAGGATAAAGAGCGTAGTTCTGGAAAACCATCGCAATATCTCTGTCCTTAGGAGCGATATCATTTACGAGACGGTCACCGATGTAAAGCTCGCCCTCTGAGATCTCCTCGAGTCCGGCGATCATACGAAGTGTTGTTGATTTACCGCAGCCAGACGGTCCAACAAGAACGATAAACTCCTTATCTCTTATCTCTAAATTAACATCTGAAACAGCAACTACGCCGCCCGGATATTTCTTATAAATGCCTTTAAGTGTTAAGCCTGCCATTTAATCCAGTCCTCCAGTTCAAAATATAATGCCGATTATTTTATTCCATTATCAGCTATGATAATATAATAGCACATTTTTCATAACATTTCAAGTTGCTAATTCGCCAAACTTATAAATGGTTGTTTATTAGATTTGCCGAAAAAATAGGCGAATATCGCTTGCAAAATACCTCAAAATCCTGTTCTTTGAACAAGTTTTCAACATCTTTGTGCAATAATTCCATACACTCTCCGATTGCCAGTTTTTCGGGCAGAACCAGTGCTCCGAGAGAAACCCGCATAAGAAGCTCTACATGATTGCCCACTGCTGCGAACATTCTTCTGACCTGATGATATTTTCCCTCATGCAGCTCAACAAATGCCAGTCTATCGCTATTTTCGGCTTTTTTCAGACGAGCCGGGAGACAAGTCTCTCCGTCTGCTAAGGCTATGCCGCTTTCAAATTTGTTAATATAATTATTCTCAAATGGTCTGGCAAGTTTCACAATATAAATTTTGGGTATGTGGTGTTTCGGAGATAACATATTATGCGCAAGTTCGCCGTCATCGGTGATGAGAAGAGCCCCTATGGAATCCTTATCAAGTCTGCCTGCGGGGAACATACCCTTTGTACGAATTTCGGGAGGTATCAGCTTCAGTACCGTTTCTCCGTCCTTATCGTCCGTTGAGCATACATAACCCTGAGGCTTGTTAAGGAGTATATACTTATAGCGTGAGCCTCCTATTTTCTGTCCGCATACTTCTACATCCGCCAATTCGGGATCTATCTTTGTATCGGTCTTTTTTTCAACAGCACCGTCAAGGCGTATCCTGCCCTTTGCGGCAAGCTCCTTTATCTGACTTCTTGTATATTCTGTCCTTTCGGAAATGAATTTGTCGAGCCTTATCTGTGCCATTGCTTCTCCCTTCGGAATATATCCCGCACTCTGCGAATAAGATGTATTGATATGCCTTACATACGGCATATCGGAAACGGAGTTGTCTCACATGAAAAAATTCACTGTTATGGTCTTTGCCGCAGCTGCCTTTGCACTTGCCTCCTGCGGAAAAAACGAGGATACGCCCGCACAGCTTCCGAAAGCTGCTGACGTATCTCAGCGTATTGATTATTTTGCCTCTCACGGCTGGGAGGTGGAGGAGATATCAGAAAAGGATATCCTTATCCCACACGAATTTTCGGATATCTATGAAGAATATGCCGAAATTCAGGATAAACAGGGTCTGCCTCTCCGCAGCTATTCGGGAAGAAATGCAAAACTTTATACCTATGAGGTAAAGAATTACAGTCCCGATAACATGAGAATGCTTGCTGAATTGTTGGTATGCGATGATACAGCTGTTGCCTCAATGGTCTACAGCGAGGACGGCGGCAGCATCAGAATGCCGGTAAGCTAAATCAGAATATTTTGAAAAGATCTCCTACAAACGGGAGTTTGTATGCCTTACCCTTTAAGCTTCCAATAATAAATGCAAGGTCGATAGCAAGTATGATTAAAGGAAATGCTATTCTCTTTACAATAAATCCTATTACAGGGATTATGCCTATTATCATGGAAAGGATACCCAAAGCAATAACTGTTATAAGCCATATAAAGCTCTGATTTGAATGAAATTTACAGTAAGCGGAATTATTGTCGCTTACGTAAGGAAGGAAGAAAAGAACGGGTATAAGATACGCAAAAACAGCAAATACGCCGCTTTTGTTCGCATCATAGTCGTTGAATGTCCTTTCAGTGTCCAGATCATTGAACTGTTCGAGTATGTTTTCAAGCTTATCCATACAAATATACCTCCATTATTTATTGATCAGAGTTATCCTCCGATCTGTCATATTTATGATTGAATTCACTGATAGCGGCAACAAAGCTGTCGATATCAGTAAAATCCTTATATACCGATGCAAATCTTATGTATGAAATAGGGTCTATATCCCTGAGTCTGTCAAGGACCAGCTCGCCTATCTCTGATGATCTTGCGACCGTCCTCAGTGCATTGGCATAATAATTCTCAACATAGTTTGCTATCTCAGTGACCTTCTCAGCAGAGACAGGTCTCTTTTTTATTGCGGAAACTATACCGTTTATGAGCTTTGCCTTATCAAAAAGCTGAACGCTTCCGTCCCTCTTTTCAACCATTAAAAGCGGGACCTCTACAGCCTCATAGGTAGTAAATCTTTCTCCGCATCTTGTACATTCTCTCCTGCGTCTTGTCTTATCCTCAGCAGGACGTGAGTCTATTACTTTAAGGTCTTCAAATCCACAGTAAGGACATTTCATTTTTTCTGCTCCCCGCCATAAGGCTCGGTCATTTTTGTGAGTATGTTATAGCTGGAAATGAGATCGCTTATACCTGAGAAGCCGCTCCTGTAAAGCTCAAGGACTACACTGCAATCGGGATTATAGCCTGCAAGCTTTTCAAAGAATTGCTTAAAATTAAATCTTCCTCTGCCTATGAGCAGACAGTCTCCCATTTCTCCCGAGTCACTTATATGTACATGAGCTATCTTGTCGCCGACTACATCAAGAAATTTAATTGGACTTTCGTTTGAACGAATTGCCTGCTTTGTATCGAGAACAAATGCAAACTCATTGCCCAGCATATTCTTTATTTCCTTTACAAACGCTGAAGAACCGCTTTTGCATCGTGATACATTCTCCACAGCTACCGTAACACCGAATTCCCTGCCAAGTCGGTAAAGCCTTGAATACCTTTCACAGTAAAGCTCGGCATTGCATACAGAGGACGGCTTTCCGCCGTGGAATACGAAAACATCTGCTCCGACTATGTTCATAAAGCGAAAGTAAAGCTTATAATATTCAAGTATATCATTTATTCTGCGCTCATATTCCGAAAAGAACATCTGCGGCTCTATCTCACAGGTAAACGGGTGTACAGAAGGACACCTTACATCAAATCTTTTCAGCAGATTTGCCATACCGTGTGCATAGCCCTTTTTCAGCTCGGAATGAGTATTCAGGAATATCTCCACACAGGAAACTCCGTTGACTGCAAGGTCATAAAGTGCTTCCTCAAGGGGCTTCGGATACAGGCAAGCTGTCGAAACACCTGCTATCAATTCAACCCCTCCCTGCGAAAATTTAATATATTTTAATTATACCCGTATTTCCTCGGAAAGTCAATAAAAAATAATAATTTTGCTATGCAAAATTATTATTACAGAGCAAAGCCTTCAGCAATTAACAATCATGGTAGTATTCTGAACATAATGAGTTAAGAATCAGAGAACGGATAATATCCGCCACTACTTACTAATCACTAATCACTTACAAGCCGCATATGATAATGCGGAGGTGTAATGCTTTGCTGAAAGAATTTTTCATTGCATTTATTGTAAGTATAGATATATTCCTTGCCGCCGCAGCCTGCTGCAACAACGGCATAAAAATCCCGATGCTGTCGGCTGCCGTCATAGACCTTATATGCGCTGCCGTACTCGGTATATCCATAGCCTTTTCCCGTCTAATTTGCAGTTTTGTCCCTCTCAATATATTCAAGATATGCGGTACTGCCGTACTTATTATCCTCGGATCTTTTACTATTGCAAAAAGTCTCGTGAGAAGCCTTATCCGTCGTACTTCCGATAAGGGAGAGCTTTCGCTAAAAATGGGCAGCATTTCTCTTATTTTAAAGCTTTATCTTGATGATACTGCCGCTGATGCCGACCATTCAAATCTAATATCAGCAAGTGAAGCTACTGCCCTTGCACTTGCAAGCTCATTTGACTGTGCTGCAACGGGATTAAGCTGTGGATACGGCGACATCTCACCATATACTGCTTTTGCTGCCGCTTTTGTATGCGGTGCTGCCGCACTTTTTCTCGGCTCTCTTACGGGCAGAAAAATATCCTCTCTGCGCCATGATCTCTCATGGTCAGGAGGACTGTTTCTCATTATATTTGCCGTATTATCAGCTTAAATTCATATTTCATACACTACTATCTCGGGCGGATCAAAAAGTCTCAGCTTTCCCAGACCTGCCGACACAAGCAGCTTCATTCCGCCGATATTATAAACTCCCTTTGAGTTTTTAGGAAAGAATTTTCTCTCCGGTGAAAGCATTGCAATACCGAAAATGCGCACTGCACCACCGTGAACATGACCGCTGAAGGTATATTTTGCGCCCCATTCCGCGTAAGCTTCCCCGAAAAAGGGATTATGCGCCATTAACAGCACCTCACCCTCGGGACACTTTCCTAAAAGCCTTTCAAGATCGGCAGTTTTTATTGTATCAAGGTCGCGGTAGCCGCCGTTTTTCTTGTACACACCGTAATCCTCAAGAAGTCCGTATATTTTCAGATGTCTGCCGTTGACATTTATCTCTGAGCAGTCGTTTTTCAGCAGTATAACGTGACTTCTTTCCAGCATAGCTTCAAATTCGGGACGTTTTTCCTCGGAAATGCTCTGCTCGTGATTGCCGTATATCATGTACACGGGAGCTATCCTGCAAAGTGCCTTCAATGTTGCTTCTATGCAGGAAAAATCCTGTTCATAGCGGGTTATAAGATCGCCGCTGAATATTATCAGGTCCGGAGACTGTTCCTTTACCTTTTCACATAGCCTTATATTGTTTGCTCCGAAATGTCTTCTGTGCAGGTCGGAAAGATGTGCTATTTTTATACCCTTTCCGAGCTTTTCACGCCTTACGGTGAGGATACAGAAATTTTCCGTAAAAGCATATATCACAAACAGTATAATAACGATAAGTATAATGTATTTCACTGTATTTTCCTTTTTTCATCAAGTCTTTTCAGTATAAAACGGTCTATAAATGCGAATATAAGCAGATACAGCGAGGTAAAGAGAAATCTTCCCGCATATATGGCTATAGACTCGCGGACTGTACCCTTATATTCGGCTTCGGGCGAAAAAACGCTTATCTCAGGTGCTGAAATCAGCATTATGACAGTCAGAAGCAAGCCTGTGAGCAATGGTACGACCACTGAGAATATAAAAAAGAACCGCCGCGAAAAGCTGTCCTTGCGTCCACCGTCAAGCTGTACGGCATGATACATGACACATAGTACGAGGGGCGTCACTAATGTGATGCCCCATGCGTAACCTATTTTTTCGTATGCAAACCAGTTCAGGAACTGACAGAAAAGGCTCAGCACCGTTATCACAAGTGCTGTAAATTGGCTTTCTCCGAATTTCAGAAAGCTCCTCTCAGTCTTATTCCTCATTCTCCTCGTCCTCAGGTTCTGCCTCGATTATTACCTCGTTCTGCTCTTCAAGTGCAGCCTCTGCTTCAGCAGCCTTTGCCTGTTCTTCTGTGAGCTGCTCGACCTTTTCGGTCTCGGCATTGTCGTCATGCTCTGCACGTGTGAATGCAACTACATTTGCGCCCTCGCTGACTCTCATTACACGAACGCCCTTTGCGATACGTCCCATTACGCGGATATCGCTTGCAAGTATTCTGATAATGATACCGTCGCTGGATACGAGGATTATATCGTCCTCCTCGTCAACTATCTTGATGCCGCATACGTGTCCGCGTATATCATCGACCTTATAGTTTGTAAGTCCGAAGCCGCCGCGGTTCTGGATACGGTAGCTGTCAATCTCTGTACGCTTTCCGTAGCCGTTTTCGGTAACTGTCAGGAGAGTTGCTCCATCACGTACTCTTGCCATGCTTACAACATAGTCGCCGTCACGGAGCTTTATAGCTCTTACGCCGTGAGCCGAACGTGAAAGTGCTCTCATCTTGCTTTCCTCAAGGCGTATTACCATACCGTTATGAGTTGCAACAAAGAGCTGAGCATTTCCGTCTGTCATGCGGACTCCCTCTATCTCATCACCTTCATCAAGTCCTATGGCGATAAGACCGTTCTTGCGGACATTCTTGTAAAGTGACAGGTTAGTCCTCTTTATCTTGCCGTTCTTTGTGACCATGGTAATGAACTTGTCATCGCCGAAATCTGTGGTCTTTATCATTGCAGCTATCTTCTCATTTTCTGTGAGAGGAAGCAGATTTATCAGATTAAAGCCTCTTGAAGCCTTTGAACCGTCAGGTATCTCATAGCATTTAAGCTTGTACATGATACCCTTGTTGGATATAAACAGGATATTGTCATGTGAACCGCAGATGAACATTTCCTCAACGAAGTCCTCTTCACGCTGCTTCATACCTGTTATTCCGCGTCCGCCGCGGTGCTGTGTCTTGTACTCAGTAAGCGGCATACGCTTGATATAGCCGTTATTTGTAAGAGTAACAACGCAGTCCTCCTCGGGGATAAGGTCCTCGATATCGACCTCACCGCTGACATTTTCGATGTCTGTACGGCGTTTGTCGCTGAACTTTTTGCGGATAGTGTTGAGGTCATCAAGGATAATGCCGTAAACACGGTTTATATCAGCAAGGATATCCTCATAATCGGATATCTTTGTGAGAAGTCCGTAAAGTTCATCAGTTATCTTCTGTCTTTCGAGACCTGTGAGCTGTCCTAAACGCATCTGAACGATAGCCTCAGCCTGTTCCTCGGAAAGACCTGTCTGAGCTTCAATGTGAAGTCCTGTAAGGTCGTACTGAGCACGGTCAAGGAGTGCAGACATATCAACATCGCTGAAACGCTCCATCATACGTGTCTTTGCTTCCTGTACAGTTGCACTTGAACGGATTATTGCGATAACTTCGTCGATATAATCAGCAGCAAGCACAAAGCCCTGTAAGATATGAGCTCTTTCGAGAGCCTTACGGAGATCGAAGCGTGTTCTTCTCTGGATAACATCAACCTGGAAATCAAGATAATGCTGAAGCATCTGCTTCAGTGTAAGTATCTTAGGCTCGTTGTTTACGAGAGCGAGCATGATTATTCCCACTGTATCCTGAAGCTGTGTGAGTGCAAAGAGCTTGTTGAGAACGATATTGGGTATAGCGTCCTTTTTCAGCTCGATAACTACTCTCATACCGTCCTTGTCGGACTCATCACGGAGATCGTAAAGTCCCTCTATACGCTTGTCTCTTGCAAGCTGATTGATGCTCTTGAGAAGTCTCTCCTTACGGAGCATATATGGTATCTCATCAATGATGATACAGTTTCTGCCCTTTATTTCCTCAAAGTGAGTACGGCTGCGGAGAGTTATCTTGCCCTTACCTGTAGCATAAGCTGCACGTATACCTGCTCTGCCCATGATTATGCCGCCTGTCGGAAAATCAGGTCCCTGAATATGCTCCATGAGCTGTTCAAGAGTACAGTCCGGATCGTCAATAAGGAGCTGTAAAGCATCTATTACCTCTCCGAGATTGTGGGGAGGTATATTTGTAGCCATACCAACTGCGATACCTACAGAGCCGTTTACCAGAAGATTAGGGAAACGTGAAGGAAGCACCACAGGCTCTTTCAGACGGTCATCATAGTTTGAAGTAAAATCAACGGTCTCCTTGTTGATATCTGTAAGCATATCAAGTGTGAGCCTTGCCATTTTAGCTTCTGTATAACGGTAAGCCGCAGGACCGTCACCGTCAATGGAACCGAAGTTTCCATGACCGTCAACAAGGGGATAGCGCATAGAGAAATCCTGCGCAAGTCTTACAAGTGCGTCATATACCGATGCATCGCCGTGTGGATGATAACGTCCCAGTACAGCACCGACTGTATCGGCACACTTACGGTAGGGCTTCTCGGGAGTAAGTCCGTTTTCATGGAGCGTATACAGTATTCTTCTGTGTACCGGCTTCAGACCGTCTCTTACATCGGGAAGTGCTCTGGAAACAATTACCGACATGGCATAATTGAGCATGGAATTTTCCATTTCGTCAACTATCTCGGTATTTATTACCTTTGAATTGTCCTGATATAGCAAAATTTTTTACCTCCAGTCGAGATATTATGTATTTTTTCTATGGATATACGGTAAGACAGTACCTTTATTCCGAAGATATGCTATTTTTATCTGCGGAGGAAGACTGATTATTCTCACCGTTGCTTATGATCTCTTCATATTCTTTCTTTATATGATCTATTCCGTAATTACATCTGCCTATTATTACATCACTGCTGCAAAATGCGGCATCCTCTGACGATTTTACTAAAATATCACTGCTGTATATCAGAGGAGGATCAAGTTTTTCTATCTCCTCATATGTCTTGTCTATCTGTGAAATATCCGAAATTTCAAAAATCAAGGTTTTTGATCTAAGCGTTATATCATCACCGACAAGATTTTTGACCTTATCGGTAAAGCTTACGTTTATGCCGTTTTCTTTCATACCTGCAAGATATTCATTACCGAATTTTTCAATGTATTTCTCAATGTAATTATCGGTATAATCCCAACTTGTTACTCTCGGTGCAAGACCTGTATGATTGCGGCATTTTACAGTAAATTCCACACCTTTGTCATCGGAAAAGGTCATATCTGTATCAATATCCTTTTCTTTTATGGTGTTCTGCTGTAATAATTCAAAATTTCTGCCGTATTTCTTTTCAAGCTCGGCTTCAATATTAGTGCTTTCTTCAATTTTCACAGACTTTTCGCAGGAAACAGCGCAAAAAGACAAAATAGCTGCTGCTGCAATGATATGTCCGATAAATCTCACTTTACAGTCCCTCTGACTATTTCAAGCTCGGACTCGGAAAAGCCGTCCTTAGGGAGTATATAAAACGACTCCTTTCCTGAAAGCATCAGGAAAAACTTGTCATATTCCATTAGCTGAAAAGTATCATCGACCTTCAGTCTTGTTTTTTCGGGAAGAGGATCCTCATTCTGTACATTTTCTCTTTCTTCCTCGGGAACATTACTGAGATCCTCGGAAACTGTAGATATATCCACATATTTGTCACCTACGCCTATTTTATATACAGGCTCACCCAGTGATCTCACCGACTCTGTAAGATTGCGGCGCATTTTTTCGGGAGTATACCACTCTTTGAAAGCAAATGCAGCTGCCATTATAAAGGCGATATAAGTAATGTACTTACGCTTATTTGAAGCATCACTCATAGCGATTATGCCAAATATGAGTATTCCCACAGCCAATACCGAAAAAAGTATGACATATACTCTGCTTTTCGGGTATATGAACTTTTTCTGAAATTCTCTGTATGCCTCGCGGAAGGTATCCGCAGGAAGCTTGAATTCTTTTTCGAGTTTGTAATTTTCTTCCATAGATACTCCGATCATATATCAAGATCCTGTGCGAATTTAGCGTTTTTCTCAATAAACATACGTCTTGGCTCTACCTTGTCGCCCATGAGTATGCTGAATGTCTCGTCAGCCTTCAGAGCATCCTCCATGCCTATCCTTACGATAGTACGATGCTCGGGATCCATAGTAGTCTCCCAGAGCTGCTCTGGATCCATCTCACCAAGACCTTTGTAACGCTGTACTTCGATGTCCTTGTACTTTCCGTCCTCGGAAAGCTCTGCGATATACTTGTCACGCTCCTCATCGGAGAAAGCGTAGTATACCTTTTTCTTTCGCTCAACTCTGAAAAGAGGAGGCTGAGCTATATAAACATTTCCGTTTGTGATAAGAGGTCTCATGTAACGGAAGAAGAATGTGAGCAGAAGTGTTCTGATATGCATACCGTCAACATCGGCATCGGCCATGATGATGACTTTTCCGTAACGGAGCTTTTCTATATCGAAATCCTCGCCTATGCCTGTACCAAGTGCAGTAACAACAGGCTCGAGCTTGTCATTGCCGTATATCTTGTCTATACGAGCCTTTTCAACGTTGAGCATCTTGCCCCAGAGTGCAAGTATAGCCTGAAAACGTCTGTCACGTCCCTGCTTTGCAGAGCCGCCCGCAGAATCTCCCTCGACGATGTATATTTCGGTATATCTTGCATCACGCTCGGAGCAGTCGGCAAGCTTTTCCGGCATAGAAGCATTTCCGAAGGCGTTTTTCTTACGCTCTGCTTCTCTTGCACGCTTTGCAGCTTCACGGGCTTTAAGTGCGGATAAGCTCTTCTCGAAGATAAGATTTGCGGTCTCGGGATTTTCCTCCAGGAAATTCATAAGCTTTTCCTGTACCATTTTCTCGATGAACGGACGTACCTCGGGATTTCCGAGACGGCCCTTTGTCTGTCCCTCGAACTCACATTCCGTAAGCTTTACGGAGATAATGGCTGTAAGACCCTCGCGGACATCCTCGCCCTTCAGCTTGTCCTTGGGATCCTTTATCTTGCCCATTTTCATTCCGTAATCGTTTATTACCTTGGTAAGAGCGTTCTTGAAGCCTGTTTCGTGAGAACCGCCGTCCTTGGTATGGATATTGTTTGCAAATGAAAGTATTACTTCATTGTAGCTGTCATTGTACTGGAGAGCTATCTCTGCAAAGGAATCGCCCTGAGTTCCTGAAATATATATAACATCGCCGCTTATAGCTTCAAGCTCGCGGGTCTTGTGGATATGCTCTACGAACTGACGGATACCGCCCTCATAGTGGAGAGTTTCACCGAGAATATTCTCCTTATCGCGCTTATCCGAGAAGATTATCTTTATTCCTGCGTTGAGGAAAGCCTGTTCACGGAGTCTCCTTAGAAGTATCTCATAGCTGTAAACAGTAGTCTCAAATATCTGGTCATCAGCCTTGAACATTACGCTGGTACCTGTTTCTGTAGTATCTCCGATTATTTTAAGCTGTTCGTCATAGTGACCGCGCTCAAAACGCTGGAAGTATACGTGTTCGCCGTCCTTTACGGTAAGCTCCAGCCACTCGGAAAGAGCATTAACTACAGAAGCTCCGACACCGTGGAGACCGCCCGATACCTTATATCCGCCGCCGCCGAACTTACCGCCTGCGTGGAGTATGGTATAAACAACGGTTGCTGCGGAGATGCCTTCCTTCGGGTGGATACCTACAGGTATACCACGTCCGTTATCGGAAACGCGGATAATATCTCCTTCAAGTATCTCAACAGTTATCTCTGTACAGTATCCTGCAAGAGCTTCGTCTATGGAGTTGTCCACTATCTCGTAAACAAGGTGGTGGAGTCCCCCCGGACCTGTTGAGCCGATGTACATACCCGGTCTTTTGCGGACCGCTTCAAGTCCTTCCAGGACTTGTATGTCGTTTTCATCGTAGTTGTTGTTCTGCTGACTCATGATTTACCTCCAATAATTTTGGTTGTATATGTCATTTACCCAATTTATGGGATTATTGTCAATGTAATCGCAAATTTCAAGGAATTCCTTTTCGTTGCGGATAATGTGGTCGTGGAATGAACGCTGCCATGTATTGAATCCTATTTTTTTATTCACAAATCTCTTCAATGTAGATACAATTGACGGAATAACCGCATTTGTAGGTGACGGCGTCCTCGACGTCCCACTCAATACAATACCATCATCAAATAAATATATTATCATGTGTAAATGATCGGGCATAATACAATATTTAACAACAGAAATATTATCATAATGATTTTTTATGTCATTTATCGAATCATCCAATATCTTTCCAATATTTGTAAGAACCGTTTTCGGGCGGATGATATCCGCCCCTACACATGAAGGTTCCTCAATAATTTCTGAAAAATAATGAATCCTGTCTTTTGTGCATATGGTAATGAAATATAATCCATTCCGCGAATAATCGTAATTTTTAAGCCTGTTGAGCTTACGTTCAGGACTCTCCATTCAGAATCCTCCGCCCTCTTTGAGGCGTTTTCGCAGTGTCGCTGCGGAGAGCTGTGATATATATACCTTTTCTTTACCGTTTTTTACGGTAACTATAAAGCTTTTAGGCATTTCGTATGTGGTATAGATACAGTGTTTTTCCTTTTCTGCTCTTTCAAGAAGCTTCTTGGTACACTTTTCAACAGTTGTGTTCTCAATGTCGAAAACTCCCACTATATCCCTGACATCTACGGAGTAGCTATTCCCTATGTGAAGATACATTTTCTTCCACCTCCGCAATACTGCCGCCGCTTATATGCAGAACCTTTCCCTTTATTTCAGGAAGGAGCGCACTTTCATTCGGAGTCGTTATGAATACCTGCATATCCCTTATTATTTCAAAAACAAACCTCTGACGATTTTCGTCAAGCTCGCCCATTACATCATCAAGGAATATTACAGGTGCATCCTTGGACTTCTGCATGAATATCTCTGCCTGTGCAAGCTTCATAACAAGAGCTGCACTCTTTATCTGTCCCTGTGAGCCGTAATCCTTCGCACTCACACCATTTATTTTTATTATTATCTCATCGCGGTTCACACCTGCATGGGTGCTTCCCGTTCTGATGTCATAATCTGCTGTTTCTGAAAGCTTTCTGTAATACTGCTCATATGCCTCCTCACCGCAGGGCTTTTCAAAGTCCTCCGGTCTGAAAACATTTGACTTGTATTCAAGCTCAAGCTCCTCAGAGCCGCCCGAAATAGTGCGGTAAAGTCTTCCGCATATCTCGTTGAATTTTTTTATATACTCGCTGCGCATATAGGATATGACTGCGCCTTCCCGTGAAGCCTGCCTGTCCCATACCTCAAGGATACCGCGGTCGGTATTTCCCTGCATTATGCCTTTCAGCAGAGCATTTCTCTGGTTCATAATGGCGTTGTTCTTGTTTATATGCATAACAAACACGGGATTGAGCTGCGAAGCCGCCATATCTACGAAATTACGCCTTTTCTCGGGTGAGCCCTTTACTATCTCCGTATCATCCGGAATGAAAGCGATACACTTGAAAACATCGAAAAGTGCTCTCGTACCCTTCTGTTTTACGCCGTTTAAGGTGATATTCTTGGGATTTGCGGTGCTTCTTGTCATCTCAAAGGAAATTTTCTGCTCACGTACACTGTCAAGTATCTTTATTTTTGACTGCATACGGTCGCCGCCAAGACATATATAGTCCTTTTCCTTTGAACCGCGGAAGCTCTTACAGCCGGAAAGTATCCACATTGCTTCAAGAAGATTGGTCTTTCCCTGTGCATTAGGTCCGACTATTATGTTATATTTAGGGTCTGGCGCAAAGGATATACCCTTCAGATTTTTGAAACCGTCGATGTCAGCATATGTGACTATCACTCTACGATTACCTCTTGACCGTCAAGCTCTACCTTATCGCCCGGACGAATCTTTTTGCCTCTCATGGTGCATACTTCTCCGTTCACAAGGACTTCTCCGTCCTGTATGAGCTGTTTTGCTTCTCCGCCCGAACCGACCATTGAAGCAAATTTCAGAAGTGCGTCCAGCTTTATGAACTCTGTGGTTATTTTTATTCTGTTTTCAGGCATTTATATCACCTCTCAGGGGAAAATATCAGCATTTTATCTGTGAAAGAAGCCATTTTTCGGGATAAGGGCTCATTTCATCACATATAAGCATCCATTTATACTCTCTTCTTTTGCTTGATTCCGAGCCTCTTACTATTTCCTTGGTTTTATTATCAAAAACATAGTCCTTCATTACTGCGGTAAATTCAGCTTCCATGGCATATCCTCCGCCGTTATTGCGGATAGTCATTATCTCAATATTATCAACGCTCAGCACTTCGATCTTATTTGTGCGGTCGGAATTGATATATCTGACTTGGAGCAGATCATAATTTCTGTCATAAAGCTCATCTGTCATGGTATTGCGGACAGATCTAAGATCCTGTTCCTCCCATGCTTTCTGAAGCCTTATAAAAAGATCCTTGATATACTCGCAAAATCTTTCCTCGTCTATCTGCTGTCTCAGCTTCATACACTGATCACTTACATCATACATCAGACTCTTGTCATTTTTATGCTCTGCGTAATACTGATCTATCTTTTTATTGCTTCGTTTATAGAGATATTTCAGCAGCATTATCACCAGTACAGAAGCAACGGCAATTATCGAAATCATAACGGCAGTTTCTTTTTTGCTGAGATTAACTCCTTCTGAGTCTCCGCTGCTGCTTCCGCCCTCATTGTAGTAATAATAGCTGTCATTTTGTCCGCCGCCGCCTCCTCCGCTGTCACTGTCGAGACCATAGTCTCCGAAATCGGCGTGTGTGATCATTATACTTGCATCAGAGGTATTATATGAGAGCGTGAATAAGCAGAACATGGCTGCAATAAGCAAAAAAAGTCTTTTCATCAAATTTTTGAATATATTTCGATTTATCAGCCCTTCAGCTGTATAGGCATTACAAGGAATATAAAGCTTTCACCTTCAAGTGGAAGTATCTCTATTACCTTCATTGCACCGTTGAAACGCAGGCGTACCTTATCGCCCTCTGCTGCCTTTAAAGCTTCGAGTATGAGCTTGTTATTGAAGCCGATAGTTACTATTTCTCCTGAAATATCAGCAGATATAGCATCATTTATCTTGCCTATTCCTGTTTTGCAGCTTATCTTTATAACGCCGTTTCCTACCTCACAGCGTATAGGCGACTTGTTTTTGTCATCAATGAGAAGTGAGCATCTTTCAAGGCAGGTAGTAAAGTCTCTTTTATTGACGATTACTTCCGTCTTGCAGCTGCTTGGGATGCTCAGCTTATAGTTATGGAAAACTCCTTCAAGGAGTCGTGATATCACGAAAACATTGCCGATCTCGAAGATGATATGACGGTCATTGGTGCATATAGTACACAGCTTTTCATCATCATCGTCCCTGATAAGTGTTGAGACTTCAAGAAGAGCCTTTTTCGGTACAACGAAATGATACTTTTCAGTGCAGTCTGTAAGCTCGTTTCTTATAGCAAGTCTGAAACCGTCTATTGCTACCATATTGAAGCTGCCCTCCTCGATATCGAAGAGCTCACCCGTGAGAACAGGTTTGCTTTCATTGAGTGAAGCAGCATAGCTTGTCATATTTATCATTGATTTGAGTACGCTCTGCTTTACGTTAAAGCTTCTTGCAGAGTCTACCTTAGGGAGCTCGGGATATTCGTTGGCTGACATTGCAGAGAAGCTGCACTCTGTAGCACTGCATGAAAGAGTGATAACAAGATTTTCGTCAATATCGAATTTTATCTGATCACCTGACATACGTCTTGTGAATTCACTGAAAAGTCTTGCACTTACTACGAATTCGCCCTCGCCTTCAGTTTCTGCATTTATAGAGGTGCGTATTCCCATTTCAAGATTATAGGCAGTAAGCTCAACGCTTCCTGCCGATACTCTTACTTTTATTCCTTCAAGTGCGGGAATAGTGGATTTCTGTGAGACAGCCTTTGAAACATTGCTGATAGCCTCACTGATTTCTGTTTGGTTGCAAATGAACTTCATTATTTTTTTCCTCCGTAAAAGGTCTTAGCCGAAGGATAAGATAAGCTAAGATAAGAATAATAATATTGTTGTTGTTATTGTGTCGGTGGAAAAGTTGGAAGAGGCAGTATTTGAAGATATACGCCGCAAAGCTCGTCCACAGAGGTGTGTTGTGAAATTCTTGAAATTGAGGAAAACTTTTCTGAAAGGATATTTTTGTGTTAAATGAGTCGAATAGTGTTGAGTTGAAATGGAAAAAAAGTTGAGAAAACGGTGGAAAGATGATTTTTGTAATATTTTTTTTCTATGAATTTCACAGTAGTGTTAAGTGTTGAATGTTTCCTGTGTTGAAATGATATCCGACCATGAAAATATGAAATGACTGAAATTCATTTTTATGTCGGTGAAAATAACAATGAAAAGTTTTTAGCATAGTTTTAAACATAGTGTTGAAAACTATGTGGAATAAACTTTATTCAACACTTTAAACGTTCACTTTATGTTTATCAGACCTTGCTCTTGTCTTTGATATTCTTGATGATATCGTTTACAAGGTTCTTGAGATTTGAGTCCTTTTCCATAGATTCGGTAACGCTTGTAACAGAGTAAACTATAGTAGAATGGTCTCTTCCGCCGAATTCGGTACCGATAGATGCAAGAGGCATCTGTGTGATCTCTCGTACTACGTAGATTGCAACCTTACGAGCTGTTGAGATCTGTGCTGAACGCTTGCTTGAACGGAGATCATCAGGAGATACGCCGTATACTGTGGATACCTCTGAGATGATCTTTTCAACAGTTATCGGTATAGGCTGTTCATCTGTGAGTACATCGCGTATAACGCTCTGAGCCATAGAAATTGTTATAGGGCTTCCTGCAAAGTGATTGAGAGCTTTTAAGCGTACAACTGCGCCCTCGAGCTGACGGATATTTGATTTAAGGCGGTTAGCCATGAATTCAGCGACTTCACTTGGCATTTTGAGCTCTAAAAGCTCGGACTTTCTGTTGATGATAGCAAGCCTTGTCTCATAATCAGGAGCTGAGATATCAGCGATAAGACCGCCTTCAAAACGTGTGCGAAGACGCTCTTCAAGTGTGAGGAGCTCCTTAGGCGGCTTATCAGAGGTGATAACTATCTGCTTGCCTTCCTGATGAAGCTTATAGAAGGTATGGAAGAACTCTTCCTGCATACGCTCTCTTCCAGAGAAAAACTGGATATCGTCAATGAGAAGTATATCGGCATTTCTGTATTTATCATGAAAATCAGAGATAGATGCCTTGTTGAGTGCGCTTACAAGATCGCTTCCGAAGGTCTCGCTTGTAACGTAGACAATATTGAAATCAGGGTGATTTTTTCTTACCTCATTTGCGATAGCTGTAATGAGGTGAGTCTTTCCCATTCCCGACGGACCGTAGATAAACAGCGGATTATAATCGGGAACAGCCTTTGTGCCGCAGTTCTTTGCAACAGATTTACTGCAGGCAAGGGCAAATTCATTTGAACGTCCTTCAATGAAAGTATCAAAGGTATAGTCATAGTTTGCAAATTTATATGACTGTTCAAGCTCTGCGTGCTTCTGCTCCAGCTCAGCGTCTGTGGGGACCTTTATTGTTTCGGGCTCCTCGGATTCAACATTGATAACGATATTGACATCGAGTCCAACAACGTTGAGGAAGGCTTCCTTCAGAACAGCACTGTATGATTTCATTACAATATTCTTCTGGAAGTCTGTCTGTACGCTGAAAATAGCATCAGTTCCTTCAAACTTCAAAGGAACAAGCGGATCTATCCAAGTTTTCATACCAATATCAGGTATTTTACCGTTTTCAAGGCAGTAGCTCTTTACTTTCTCAAAAACTTCATCAAATGAATTCATAAAAACCTCCGAATATATGTAAGTTTGATTGGGAGAAAAAATAACGATACTCTCCTATATTAATATATAAGACCATTATACCATAAACAATGTTGAAATGCAAGTAAAATTCATGTTAAACAATTAGAAAATGACTCATCTTTCCACACACAAATTGACATATTGTTGAAAACTGTGTTGAAACACGCGAAAATCAACACAAAAATCCTTTAAAAAACACTGTTTTACGGGTGTGAAAATGTTGAAAGAGATTGGTGAATAAGATTTTTACCCATTATTTTCAAAAAATTCAACATATTTTGGCTGATATATCATATAGACCAGAAATTGGACAAAGTATTGAAAATTAAAGGCTTTTCGTTTAAGATATATTGTTAAAAAAACAGAAAATGTACTCCCTGATAAAAAAATTTCATGATTTGCTTGACATAAAGAGCTTTTTAATATATAATGATTTAGTGTAATGCAGGGAAAAGTGTCCCTGCGCCCTAAAATAATGTTATCCAGAGCTGTTTTTCGGCTCTTGTTTACAATCGGAAGAGAGGAGGACACTGAATATGAAGAGAACATATCAGCCTAAGAAGCTCCACAGAAAGAAGGAGCACGGCTTCATGAAGAGAATGTCTACTAAGAACGGCAGAAAGGTTTTAGCTCGTAGAAGATCTAAGGGCAGAGCAAGATTAACTCACTGACGAGGCTGACCACAAAATCTTTATTTTGTGGTCTTTTTTGTTAGGACGGCTATGTGCAAGGTGCAATTATGCTTTATACGGAAATACTGAACGATAACAAGGACTTTCTTGCCCTCTACAAGAAGGGCAGGTACGCCGCTTCAAAATATTCGGTCATCTATGTCAGACCAAACGGCAGACCTTTCAACCGCTTAGGCATAACAGCGGGTAAGAAGGTCGGCAATGCTGTCTGCCGAAACAGAGCAAAAAGACTTATCCGTCTTGCCTATCGCAATGCTGAGGTAGAGCTTCCTGTAGGCATGGATATCGTCATAGTTGCAAGAGCTGCTATATGCAGCATAAAATCACAGGAATACTGCGGCTATATGGAAAAGTACGGAGTAAATGACATCATGAAGATGTTCAGGAGCTTCGATAATAAGAATAAGCGTGTATGAAATATATAGTTCTGGGTCTTATAAAGTTCTACAGGAAATTTATATCCCCGCTTTTTCCCCCTAAATGCAAGTATTACCCTACCTGCAGCACTTACGCCTTGAAAGCAGTTGAGCGTTTCGGCGCGATAAGGGGCTCGGCTCTTGCCGTGTGGAGGATACTCCGCTGCAACCCATGGTCAATGGGCGGTATAGACTATGTCCCCGAAAAATTCACGTTCAGGGTCAAAAAGTATGATTACATTGATCCTGATTACGATGAAAATGATAATAAGATCTAAGAGGGATGAATATTGAACGCACTTTATGATATTATCGGTGTGCCTTTTGGCTATCTGATGAGACTTATTTACTCTTTATGCAATAACTATGCCGTAGCTATCATTTTGTTTACGGTAATCACAAAGATATTGCTGTTCCCTGTCAATTATAAGACACAAAAGGGTTCGGCAAGAATGCAGCTTCTTCAGCCGAAGCTGGAAAAACTAAAGAAAAGCTTCGCCAATAACCCGCAGAGACTTCAGGAAGAACAGCAGAAGCTGTACCAGCAGGAGGGCGTAAACCCTATGGGTTCATGTCTGCCTATGTTTATCCAGATGTTCCTGCTCTTCGGCGTTATCGACGTTATTTATAAGCCTATAACCCATATCCTTGATATATCCAAGAATGTTATCAAAGAGGCTGTAACTATAGCTCATACTGCTACAGGAGATAAATCTTTAGATATGAGCAACCTCAGATGTGAGCTCTTGACTATGCAGAATCTCAGAGGTAATGGTGATCAGTATGCTTCTCTCAGTGAGAACTTCCTTTCAAAGGTATCTGAGTTTATTGATAAATTTACTATCTTTGGAGCTAATCTTGGAACTACACCTACTTTAAGTCCTGAAGGTGGCTGGACAAAGGAAGCATTGATACTCGCTTCTATTCCTTTCCTTGCAGGTCTTTCACAGCTCCTCGTATCTGTATACAGCCAGATACATCAGAAAAAGGTCAATCCTGTTTCACAGCCCGGAGGCGGCTGTCTGACATTCATGACTTACTTTTTCCCTATTCTTTCTATCTGGTTCGCATTCCAGGTACCGGCCGGTGTAGGCTTCTACTGGATATGGTCATCTATCTTCTCATTCATAATAACCTTTGCACTTAACTGCTACTTTACTCCCGAGCGCATCAAGGTAATAAATGAGCAAGAAAAAGAAAAAGCAAGAATTTACGCAGAAAAACATCCGAATAAGAAATCATTCATGCAGAGGATGATGGAACAGCAGGCTGCACTTGAACAGCAGAACGGCAGCTCATCATCAGGCAAGGCTAACGGCGTTTCACGTTCAGAGCAGAATAAGCAGAACAGAGACAAGATCAAGGAAGCAAGAAAGCGTATGGCTGAAAAGTACGGTGATTCTTATGAGGATAACGATGATGAGGATTAAAGTCCTCAGGGAGGTAATGTATGACTGAAATATTCACAGCAAGATCTGTTGACGAGGCAAAGGAACTCGCAGCAAAGAAATTCGGAAAAAAAATCAGTGAGATCAAATTTGAGATCATCGACGAAGGAAAAAAGGGCCTTTTCGGACTCGGCTCAAAGGAAGCCAAGGTAAAGGCTACTGTTATAGAAAATACAGCTCAGACCGCAGCACCTAAGACTGCTGCTCCAGTAGAAGCTCCAAAGGCTCCTGTTACAACAGCTCCCGCACCAAAAGCTGAGCCTGTTGTAAAGACTGCTACTGAAGAAAAGCCTGTTGTTACAACAGAAACAACAGCTGTAAATGCTGAAGAGCCTGTGGCTGTATCAGCTGAAGATGTAAATGTACCGGAAGAGTCTGATGAAGCTTATTCACTTGATAATTTTACTCTTATCGAGGATGAGGCTCTTGTTAATCCTAAGGTAAAGCTTGCAAGAGATTATATCACAAGCATATTACGTGCTATGGATATTGAGGCTGAATATAAGATATATCAGAATGAAACAGGTGCTGTACTCAATATCGAGAGCAGCAACAACGGTACTATCATCGGCAGACGCGGCGAGACCCTCGACGCTATCCAGTACCTTTGCTCTATCATCGCTAATAAGGGCGACAAGGATTATTACAGAATTACAATTGACTGTCTCGGCTACAGAAGCAAGAGAAAGGAAACTCTTGAGCAGCTTGCTGCAAAGGTTGCAAAGTCTGTTCTCAGAACAGGTCGTTCACAGCCTCTTGAGCCAATGAATCCTTATGAGAGAAGAGTTATACACTCAGCTATATCAAATATTGAAGGCGTTTCTTCACGTTCAGTCGGTGAAGAGCCTTACAGAAAGATAATCATTTCTTCAAATAACCCGAGAAGGGGCGGCGGCAGACGCGATAATAACAGACGCGACGGCGGCAGAAGAAATGATAACAGACGCGGCGGCGAGAGAAGAAATAACCGCGACAGAGAGGTAAGCATGGAGCGCAGAAGCGTTGACCTCTCAACAAGCTTTGAAAAGGACTACAAGAGACCAAAGCCTGAGGATGAGATCCAGGGCGGTCTTTACGGTAAGATCGAGCTTTGATGAAAATATCTGAAACAACGGCGTAATGCCGTTGTTTTTTTAGGAGTGATAAAATGTCCACCATAGCAGCTATTTCAACTCCGAATGCGATAGGCGGTATATCTGTCATACGTATATCGGGTGACGATGCTATAGGCGTTGCAGAAAGGATATTCTCCCCTTGCGGAGATAAAAAAGTCTCTGATATGGCAGGCTATACCTGTGCATACGGTATAGCCCATGACGGTGATGAACGGCTTGATGACTGCATACTTACAGTGTTCCGTGCTCCCCACAGCTATACCGGTGAGGACGTTGTGGAAATATCATGTCACGGCGGTCTCTATGTTACAAGAAAGGTACTCCGCGCAGCTCTCGGAAACGGAGCTGTGAACGCAGAAGCAGGAGAATTCACAAAGAGGGCTTATCTCAATGGAAAGCTTGACCTGACACAGGCAGAAGCTGTAATGGATATTATTTCCGCAAAGGGTGAGCGTGAGCTGAAAATGGCAGAAAATCTCCGTGAGGGTGCTGCATTCAAGAAGGCTGAAAAGTGCTCAAAGAAGCTTATGAAAATTCTCGGCGACCTTTCAGCATGGGCTGATTATCCCGAGGAGGATATCCCTGAAGTTCGTCCCGAGAATCTTATTGAGGAGCTTAATGAAGTGCGCGATGATCTTAAAACATTGGTGCAGAATTACGACAGCGGCCGTATTCTCAGGGAGGGCGTTTCTACAGCTATAATTGGCAGACCAAACGTTGGCAAATCTACCCTTTTCAATTGTCTCAGCGGCTGCGAGAGGAGTATTGTTACCGAAATAGCCGGTACGACCCGTGATATTATCGAAGAGTCCGTTCGCATCGGAGATATCACTCTCAGACTTTCAGATACTGCCGGTATTCACGAAACAGATGATATCATCGAGGGTATTGGAGTGGATATGGCTGAAAAAATGATCGCTTCATCGGAATTGATAATTGCTGTTTTTGATGGAAGTTGTCCTCTCACCGCGGACGATCAATATTTAATTAATAAAATTAATAAAAATAAAACAGTTGCTGTAATTAATAAAAGTGATGTTGAACAGCTCCTTGATACTGCCTTGCTTGAACAACAAATTAAACATATCGTATATATTTCAGCTAAGGAAAATACAGGTGTTGAGGATCTTCATAAGCATATTGAGGAGATTTTTAAACTCAATGAAGCAGATTTTGATACGGTTACTGTTGCAAATGAGCGTCAGAAATACTGCATTGATAAAGCACTCGAAAGTATTGAAAGTGCTATTTCATCACTTGAAATCGGTGAAATGCTGGACGCTGTGAATATTCTTATAGATGAGGCTGAGCAGTCGCTGCTTCAGCTTACAGGTGAAAAAGTTACAGACGCAGTTGTTGATGAGGTGTTCTCACGTTTCTGCGTAGGAAAATAATGTTTCATGTGAAACAATGAAGGAGGGGTATTTTTGAATTACGAAATGGGCGAATTTGATGTTGCAATTGTCGGTGCGGGACATGCAGGTGTTGAAGCAGCTCTTGCTTCTGCACGACTTGGATGCAAAACTGTTATGTTTACAATATCGCTGGATCAGATTGCTAATATGCCATGTAATCCGTCTATAGGAGGTACAGCAAAGGGCCATCTTGTTCGTGAAATAGACGCTTTAGGCGGAGAAATGGGCAAAGCAGCCGACAAATGCTTTATACAGAGTCGTATGCTAAACAGAGGAAAAGGTCCTGCTGTTCATAGTTTGAGAGCGCAGGAGGATCGTGTTAAGTATCATGAGTGCATGAAAAATGTATGTGAAAAAACAAAAAATCTTTTTGTGAAGCAAGCTGAAATTTCTGAAATCGTAGTTGAGGACGGAAAAATCACAGGTGTAAGAACTTCACTTGGAGCTGAATATAATGTAAAAGCTGTCGTCATCGCAACAGGAACTTATTTGAAAGGTAAAATACATATAGGAGAAGTGTCATATGAAAGCGGTCCTGATGCTGCTCTTCCAAGTAAATATCTGTCAAAAAGTCTTATTGAAAATGGTGTAGAGCTGAGAAGATTTAAGACAGGAACTCCATGCCGAGTAAACAAGAGAAGTATTAATTTTGATATAATGGAGAAACAGGACGGCGATGAGAATATCGTTCCGTTCTCATTTGAAACTGATACAGAGCATCTTGAAAATAAAGTAAGCTGTTATGTCACATATACCAACAGTAAAACACATGAAGTCATACTTGCAAATCTAGACAGATCACCGTTATACTCAGGCAGAATAGAGGGTGTAGGTCCAAGATACTGTCCGTCAATAGAGGACAAGATTGTAAGATTTTCTGATAAACCAAGACATCAGCTTTTTGTAGAGCCCATGGGACTTACAACAGATGAGTACTATTTACAGGGAATGTCATCATCATTGCCGGAGGATGTACAGCTTGCCTTTCTCAGAACAATAGATGGATTAGAGGACGTGGAGATCATGCGTCCTGCATATGCAATAGAGTATGATTGCTGTAATCCGAATCAGCTCCTCCCTACCCTTGAATTCAAGAACATTGAGGGATTGTACGGTGCAGGACAGTTCAACGGCAGTTCAGGTTACGAAGAAGCAGGTGCACAGGGACTCGTAGCAGGTATTAATGCTGCCCTGAAAATTAAAGGCAAGGAACCAATGATACTTGACCGTGCAAGTTCGTATATCGGTACTTTAGTCGATGATCTTGTTACGAAGGGATGCTCAGATCCTTATAGAATGATGACTTCAAGGAGTGAATATCGTCTTATTCTTCGTCAGGATAATGCTGATCAGAGATTAACACCGATAGGTCACAGGATAGGTCTTATATCTCTTGAAAGATATGAAAAACTTCTCGAAAAGGAGCGTCTTACATCTCAGGAGATAGAGAGAGTTTCAAAACTCAATGTTTCCCCTTCAGATGAACTCAACTCTTTTCTTGAAGAAAAAGGTACATCGCCTATGACTACAGGCTGTAAGCTGGCTGACCTTATACGTCGTCCGCAAATAAGTTATAATGATCTTGTTTTCATTGATAAGGCTCGACCACAGCTGTCTTGGGAGGTTTGTGAGCAAGTTGAGCTTCAGATTAAATACGAAGGATATATCCAGAAACAGCTTATACAGATAGAACAAATGAGAAAAATGGAGTCAAAGAAATTGCCTAAAGACCTTGATTATAGCCAAATTTACGGTCTCAGACTTGAAGCAATCGAAAAATTGAACAAGATAAAACCACTTTCTGTTGGACAGGCTTCACGTATTTCGGGCGTCTCTCCTGCTGATATTTCTATGCTTGCTGTCTGGCTGATGCATGAGAAGGGAGAATAAAATGCTTCCTGATTTTGAATTATGTTGCTCTGAATTTTCAAAGTTTGATATCTCTTTAAATGAGAAAACCTACGATAAGCTGAATATATATGCTGATTTTCTTGTAAAATACAATGAAAATGTTAATCTCACAGCTATTACCGAGCCTACAGAGATACTTCGCAAGCACTTTATTGATTCGGTTTTACTTTCTAAATACGTTGATATAAAAGATAATTCATCACTTATAGATGTTGGTACCGGTGCAGGTTTCCCCTCTGTTCCGCTTAAAATTTTCAGACCTGATTTTAAGATTACACTTCTGGACAGCCTTAATAAGAGAATTGATTTTCTTAAACAGCTTTGTGATAAGCTGGAGATTGAAGCAGAGTTCATACACGAAAGGGCTGAAAATGTTTCAAAAATGCCTGAATACAGAGAAAAATTCGATTACTCTTGTGCAAGAGCTGTAGCTAATATGTCGCTCCTGAGCGAGTTATGTATCCCTTTTGTTAAGGTTGGAGGAAATTTTCTTGCAATGAAAGGACCAAGCGAGGATATTTCTCTTGGAAAAAATGCAGTTGAACTTCTTGGAGGAAGTATTGATGAAATTCTTGATTATGACCTTTTTGATGAAAGTCGAAGAATAGTTGTGGTAAGTAAAATATCGCAGACTCCGACAAAATACCCGCGTAATAGCAGTCAGATCAAGAAAAAAACGCTTTAATAATGTTTTAAATTGTCATATAAA
>Ga0310786_10002081_pt1 | contig 31318 bp, 40 predicted proteins | sample AusTroGonzalo_MG_FD_203881 | JGI IMG/M metagenome (GOLD analysis project Ga0310786, IMG submission 203881) | Bovine rumen microbial communities from tropical cattle in Woodstock, Queensland, Australia - Gonzalo_03 (v2) (version 2) | ecosystem: Host-associated > Mammals > Digestive system >...
CTCAAGCGGATTTCATGCTTTGCGAAAAAAAACGGGGTGGGGGGTCGATCTGAGGCGGTCGTGCCACGGTTGCGCCACGAGGCAGGCAAGGCGGGCGATTTCGGGTTTGTGGCGCAGGATTCCGCGCCGCGGCAGTGCCACGGCTCAGGCAGTGGCCCAGCGGCAGAGAGCCGCGCAGGAGGGAGGGTGAGTGCTCGCAGGCATCGAGGCACGGTCTGAGCTGGAGCAGGACGGCAGAGATCGTCCCGGCAGGCTGAGACAGGGTGCACGGTCTGCACGGTAGCGGAGGAGGCAGAGATACCTCTCCCCTATATCTTTCACTACAAAGTCAGAAAGGGAGGGTGCAAACCGTGCAACCGTGCAAAGCAAGGCAGAACAGACAAAAACGGCCGCACGGTCTGCACAGTCTGCACGGGTTAGAGGCGGAGAACGAGGAGCGCAGATGGCAGGAAGTCGCCCGATCTTCCCGGCAGCATTGCCGCCCAGATCGCGCAAGGGCGGCAGCGGCAGGGAAAAATCCTGTCAGGCAGAGAGGGCAGAGAGAGCAGACAGCGCGAGCAGAAAAAGCATAGGCAGACTGGGCAGATACGGACGCCGCGGCAGCTTCGCACCTGTACGGCGTCAAGACTTGACGCCGCGCCCCTCCCCTGCTACTATCCCTCCACCAACTGAGCACAGGATCCCAAATGCGCAAACTGAGAGTGTTTCTCCCCGAGAAGATCATGCAACGCATCGCCAAGTTCTCCGCAGAGGAGCTTACCATCGACCCCAAAGTCGAAGAGCTGGAGCAGGCAGGACATCGCCTCCAGTCGCTGGGCTGGGCGCTGCTCCCCGTGTGCGGTAAGCGCCCCACCACTCCGCGCGGCGTCTACAACGCCACGACATCTCCAGACGAACTCTCGGGCTGGATCAGACTCGCGAGCGACAGGGTGACAGGTCTCGGGGTTGCCTGCGGGCAGAGCTTCGACGTGGTCGACATCGACACACACCACCCCGACCCGTGGATCGATCGGATTCTCAACTGCTACGAGGGCCCGATCGCCCTCACGCCGCACGGCGTCCACCTGTTCGTCCTGCCCTTCGCCTCCGTCTCCGCCGTCCGCCCGATCCCTGCCGTAGACGTACGCACCCGCGGGTCGTACGTCGTGATCCCTCCCAGCGTCAACGCAGACGGTCTTCCCTATATCTGGATTGCTCCCCCGTGGGAGTCTGCTCTCCGCCCCTGCCCCTGTCAGCTGCGCCGCTGCCTGCTCGACGCTGAGGCAGACATCGCCGCCCACGACGGGCTCGATCTGCCCGCCCGTCCGCTGATTCAATCCGAGGACCGCATCGACCGTTACGTCGACGCGGCTGTCGTCCAGATGGGGAAGGACGTTGAGCTCGCAGATATCGGCAGGCGGAACCGCACCCTCTACGCGAAGGCGGTCCGGTGCGGCGGCTATATCGCGAGCGGCATCCTCGACCCAGATCGGGCGAGCTCCGTCCTCGCTGCGGCAGGCTTCCGCGCAGGGCTCACTCTGCGAGAGACGCAGGCGACAATCGCGTCTGGGATCAGGGCTGGGCAGTCGAGGCCGTGGGAGCCTCGCCTGTACTGAGGCGGGATTTTCGGGGTCCTAAAACCGTAAACCCCGCACGAGGCGGGGTCTACAGTACCAATCAAGCTATGAACGTGAACCGAATGCACCTTTTGAGGTACGGAGATTTATTACCACATGAGCGCCGAACTGCGCAAGCAAAATCCCTCGTGGACTCAGCCGCTGGGGCTGAAAATGAGCAAAACCGGCTCGATCTGCTCGACAGCGAGCAATCTCAAAAAATTGATCCTGCGGCACCCTGACCTCGCGCACGTGGCCACGTACGACGAGTTCGCAGACCGGCTCCTCGTGAATCGCCCGATCTCGCGCGGGTCGCGCGGACCGTGGCCTCGCGTCTGGGAGGACCGAGACACCGCAGACCTGCTCGTCCGACTGGACGAGGATCTGGAGATCGACTCCGTCTCGCTGGAGGCGCTCGATCGAGCTGTCGATCAGGTCGGGCGAGAGCCCGGCAACCGGCAGAACGAGATCGCATCCGAGCTCCGCTCCCTCGCTGCCCGGCAGCGAAGGCGGAAGCGCGAGACGACCGCCTTCGCCGATCTGCTCGACGCGCTGCACGTGCCTCAGGGCGGCGTCGAGCTGAGCATGCTCCGCCGGTGGTTCACCGGGGCAGCTGCCCGAGCACTGGAGCCCGGGGTAAAATTCGATTCAATGCTGATCCTGATCGGCGGCCAGCGCTGCGGAAAGAGCCGATTCTGCGCCCAGCTCGTCGAGAGCATCGCATCGCCGCGCTATTACTCGGACATCTCCGCCAACGTCTCCACCAAGGAAGCCCCAATCGCAATGCGGGATTGCTGGATCTGGGAATGGGCAGAGCTCGATCAGCTGAGCGGCCCGACCGTCGAGCGAGTGAAGGCGTTTTTATCGACGCGAGTCGACGAATACCGCGAGCCGTACGGACGCCGCACGATCCAGATCCCGCGGCATACGGCGATCATCGGCACCACCAACGAGCGAGACTTCCTGCGGGACCTGACCGGCTCGCGCAGGTTTTGGATCGTGGAGACCTGCCGCGAAGGGGCGAAGACGTTCAAACGGATCTCGCGCGAGACAATCCGCGAGGCGTGGGGACAGGCAGCGCTCGACGCGCAGGAGTGGCTCAGCGGACCACGGTCAAATCTGCCGCCGTGGGTCATGAGCGCCGAGGAGGAGGAGGCGTGCGCTCGCATCGCCCGCAAATCGACAGTGGAGGACCCGTGGATCGACGCCCTCAACGCGAAGCTGGAGACCCTCTCCGTGCAGGAGGCGCGCTGGGGCATCCCGACCGAGGACCTGTATCTCCTCCTCGGTCTCCAGAAGGCAGACCGGACTCTCTCCGCTGCCCAGCGTCTGGGCCGCGCAATGAACGCTCTCGGCTGGAGGCGCTGCGGTCAGCCCTGCCGGGGGAACTCTCGCTACGTCAAGACCGAATAAAGGAGGGCACGGCATGAGCCCAGATCGGCAATCCATCATTCAGTCTAACATCGCCAAGTTTCGCCGCACGGCGCGCGGGCGCTCGTTGTTCTCGCAGCTCGCGTCCGCAGACCGAGACCTGCACGACCTGCTCCGCGCACGGTGCGGGATTTGGCCCAGTCGCCCCTCGCTCGCGTTCGAGATCGTGTTCGGGCAGCTGGACCGCCCAGACGGCACGGCGTGGGACCTCGCCCGCACTGTCGATCAGTTCCGCGCTCAGCATCGCGGCGTCTGGGGCAATATGAGCGAGCTCTCCCGCGTCCGCGAGCTCTTCGCTCGCAATCCTGCCAAGGGTCGACCGTGGACAGAGGAGGAGGTGACTCTGCTCGCTGCCTATATGGGCAGCACCCCCGCAGACATCGCCTCCCCGAGCTACTCCCCCGAGCAGCCCCCCCGTGGCAGAAAGGAGCGCACGGCATGATCGGCGCTCGCACGTTTGGGGACCGCCTGCGAGCGTTGCTGCGCGCGAAGCGGGTCTCCCAGCGGGAGCTCGCGGCGCGGATCGGCGTCACTGAGGCGGCAGTCTCGCGCTACGTCAAAGGCGATCGATTCCCGCGCGCCGATACCGCAGCGGCGATCGCGGACGTGCTCAGCGTCCACACCGACGAGCTGCTCTACGGCACACCGATAGACCCCGCGATCGCGCACGAAGAAATCAGCGAGGCGCTCGAAATCCTGCGCGCCCGTCAATCCGAGCTCTCGCACGATTATAAGCGGGAGCTCATCGAGCTATTGCTGGGCACCTCCCCCGCAGAGGACGCAGTCCCTGCGGCGCAGCGGCGGAAAGAGAGAAAGCACTTGTGAACCCCAAATACCCCTCCGAGGAGCAGGAGCAGAGCCTGATCGTGCAGTGGTTCCGCCTCGTCTACGCCCGGCAGCATCGCCTCGACCCGCGCCTCCTTTTTCACGTGCCGAACGGAGGACAGCGGTCGAAGAGCGAGGCGGGGCGATTCCGCTCTGCGGGCGTGACCCGCGGCGTCCCCGATCTGTTTCTCGCTGTGCCCCGGCGCGGGCACGCTGGGCTCTGGATCGAGCTCAAGTCTTTATCCCGTTCTGCTCGCCTCTCGGGCGAGCAGGCAGAAATGATCGAACTTTTGCGGGCGAGCGGATACGCCGCGGAGGTCGCCTACGGGCACGAGGACGCGCAAAGCGTGATCGAGTCGTACCTGTACGAGGAGAAAAAATGAACGAATACACCGAATCCGAGATCGTCACCCCCGAATTCGAGGAGCTGCATTATGCGGTCTGCCGAGTTGCGGATCTCGCAGGCGAGCCGCATCCGCGCCTCGTCTGCCCTCTCCCTGATCAGCTCCGCCTCCTCTCGCGTGCGCTGATCCGCATCGAAGATCGAGCGCACGCCGCAGGCGTCCACGACATCGAGCACGACCTCTCCTCGTGCGACTATTACGTCCAGCTGCTCCGCGCCGTCCTGAACCAGCTCGCAGACGAGCCTCTCGATTGATTCGCGGGCTCTATTCGCCCCCCTGATAGCAGATCTTTTTCTCCGTCCCGCCACGCCATCTCCGATTATTTTCCGCGCCGCGCCTTGCGATTCAAAAAAAATCAGATTATTTTTCTTTCCAACCTTGACGCCATTAAAAAAAAGGGAGTAAAAAGAAAGCACCAAGCAACCTACGGAGAACCAAATGTTCGCAGTCACCAACAACGCCAAGCTCTTCACCTTCGCTCACAAGCTCGCTAAGGCCAGCCGTCAAAGCTTCGCCACCTACCGCGAAGCGTTCGCAAACGCTCTCCGCGAGGCCTACAAGGCGGTTGCCCAGATGAGCGCCAACTGCGCAAAGATCGCCCACAAGGCCATGATCAAAGCCGCCCCGAAAATGGTCAAAGGCCTCGACCGCGTCGCCCGCAACCTTCGCCGGGTCGGCTGCAAAATCTGGCAAGGCCGCCGCCTTTACGCGAACTATCACGCGGGCGCGATTTTCGCCGATTTCGACAACTTCATTCAGGCGCAGCAGCGCCGCATGGGCAACGCCTACTACGACCTCGAAGATCACAACTGGCACGACGTCCCCTGCGGCAGCCTCAAGGCTGAGTTCGTCGCCTGATCGAGAGGAGGTCGAGATGCGCAGAGTCGAACCCAAAGCCACCGCCAACGAGCGAAAGCTCGCCAAAATCGCCAAGCTGGAGAGCCTCGTCGAAGAGGCAACAGCTGAGCTCTTCGCGAACTTCCCCCTTTCCTCAGAAATGCAGTGGTGGAAGATCGAGAAGCTGCAAGAGATTGTCGACGCAGAGATAGACTCCACGTATCGCCGAGACGAGGTGCTCTTTCACCGGCTTTATCTGGCCCGGAAAGACGTCGCCCGAGCGCGCAACGAAGACGCACGCAGAGCCGCTCTCATCAGGTACGAGACCGCAAAATTCGACGCGATCGCGTGGCCCTATCACGACGTCGAGCACTCCCGATATCGCTCGGGCCTGTGGTTCTAAGGAGGGCGCCGTGAATCCCATCACAGATCAGGAGCTGCTCGACGAGCTCGACAAAATCGAAAGCGGAATCCGCGCGGCGGAATATGCGCTCGTTTGGGAGTCAGGTCGTCTCGGATTCCGTGCCCTCAAAGATGCGTGCGTGCGGATAGCAGATCACCTCGTGCAACTCGCAGACCGCATCTCAGAGATGCGCCATCTAGACGAGGAGGACTGAGCCGTGCAGAGATCCGAGCAGATCAAGCTCCGCAGTCTGGGTCAGGCGGCGGCAGACGCCGAAATCGACTACTGGGAGGAGTACCTCTCCCGGGACGACCCCCGAGAGATCGAGCAGGAGCTGCACGATCTCCGCGCAATCGCAGAGCAGGCAGACGCAGAGCTGGAGGCGCGCATCGCCCAGTCGCTCCCGCACTGGGGAGTCTGGACAGATCTCGCAGCTGCCCGGCAGGTCTACCTCTCCCACCGAGAGAGCGAGCAGTCTCGCTCTCGATATCAAGCCGCGCGGGATCGCGCGATAAACGCAGAAAGGAGGGCCGCATGAGCGAGCCTTTGCCCGACCGAGAGGAGGCGCGGAACAACTTCGACCTCGTCCTCCTGTCCCTCTACCTCACGATCGACGATTACCGGGGCACGACAACCCCTGCGGCGCGCCGCTACGCTGAGCGGCAGATTTTGGACCTTATGCGTCAGGGCCTCACGTGGGGGCGCATACTGCACGAAGAGGAGGAAGCATGAGAACCTATAAACCCCAGCGCACAATCGCCCCAGTCACGGAGAGCGTCTATCGCGTGTTTTTCTGGGCGCCGTTTCTGAGCGCCTACACTCGGCGCGAGAGCATCGCCGCACGGCTTCGCGATCTGCTACGCCTCGCAGACGCAGGCCCAGACAGCCTCACTCCGCGGCAGACCGAGCGGATCTACCCGCGAGTCCGCGAGCTCCTCTGCGACCTGCTCGCTGTCCCGGCGTACGCTCCGCTCTATCAGAGAGTCGCGGCTCGCCTGCTCGATTTTGCCCGGCAGGCGCAGGATCAGGCTCAGGAGTACGCCAAGCGCGGCAGGTCGGAGCATGCCCTCCGAGCCCGTGCCGTCGTGGACTATATCTACGAGCACGAGTGCCCAAAGCAAAAAGGATCGCAGCGTCCCGACTACGATCGCCCCAGCTTCGCGAAGTCGAAGCGCCACGCAGAGCGGACGCTCAACCGCGAATTTTCGGACTTGACCGCAGAGGAGCGGCTCTTCGCCCTCGCTGCGTTCCTCCCGTACCAGTCCACCTACGGACGCTACCGCGAGGACTGGAATCGCATCGGCGCAGATCCTGCGCGCTGGGCGGAGAGGAGGTCGGACAGTGTCGCCCGCTGATATGGATATGGTCTGCCGTCACTGGATCGAGCTCCGCCGCCGATATGCCCTCGGGCGGCGCCTCCCCATCAACGGCGCCGTGGACGAACTGACCGAGGACTGGATCGCCTATCACGCGGTCGGGGACCGGTACCTCGACAGGTACCGCGCCCCGATCCGCGGCATCGTCGCCCGCATCCTCGATCTCGTCGATTCGGTGGAGCACGTATGAAGGCGCAAGAGCTCGCGGATCAGTTCAGCGCGGCGATTGTTCTCGCCTGCACTGCGACCGGCTCGACAGATCCCGTCTCGGTGCGCCGCATGCGCGGCGGGCATTTTCTCGTCGAGTTCGAGGCACCCCCGGAAGGGGCAAAAGACGCTTTCTTTTTCATCCCGAAAGAGGCGCTCTCTCTCGTTTTGGGAGTGCGGTCTCCAAACTGAAGACCGCGCCGCACGCGGAGTTTCAAAAAAAAACAGATTATTTTTCCCTCTTCTCTTGACTCGCAGAAAGGGCCGGGAGTATAACGAGCTCACCATCAAGCAACGGAGCGCCAAATGAGCACCAACTTCTCGACCCTTTTCAAGACCGCCCACCAAATCGCCAAGCAAAACCGGGCGAGCTTCGCCTCCTACCGCGAGGCTTTCCGCGCAGCGCTGATCACCGCGTGGCAGCTAGAGCGCATGGGCCAGATCCAGACCGTGACCCTGACCCGCAAACAGCGCGGCATGATCGCAGAGGCAGAGTCACGCCTGAGCGCGCAGGCTCCGCGCTCAGTCGAGCAGGCGCGCCGCGCTGCGACTGGCCTCCAAAACTGGGCGGACAAAGTCCGCGATTTCGCCCCCCGCGTCGCAGCTCGCTGCGAGGCGAAACTGGACCAGATCTGGAGCGTCTGGGGGGATCAGATCGCCCAGATGAACCGGGAGCTCGCCGCGTGGCATGAGCGAGTCCGCAACATGCCCGATCGCGAGGACCACTATCGCTACAACAAGCCCTGCAACTGGATCTAAGATCGAGGAGATAGAAAATGAGGATTCTACAGTTCACCTCTGCCCAGCTGATCTATTTCGCAGATCTGCACCACCTGCACCGGCTGCACAGTTGTTTCGTCGGCGAGGTCGCCCTGATCGACTCCGAGCACGTCTTCGAGCGCGTGACAGGCTGCACGCCTGAGCGCGAGTGGTTCGGGGACATCGTCTGTCTGCGCCCTGCCTCCGCCGAACCGGCGATCACACGCGACCCAGACGCCGGTCCCCGGCAGCTGAACGCGCTCATTACCTCGATCGTGCTCGACCTCTCCAGCGGAGAGGTCCGCGTCGGGACCGGTGCGATCCGTCCGCACTCCGAGGATCCCTCCGCGGCAGACCTGCGCGTGACTCAAGTCCTCTCTCAGGCAATCATCGCCGCGATCGAGGAGCATCAGACGCGCGAGGAGAGACTCGCGGCAGCGAACGCAGTCCCTGACCAAAAAATCGCGGACGCGCTCGCCCAGTGGTGGAGCTGCGACAATATGGAGGGCGACTGGATCTACGACGCGGGGCTCGTGATCGCGACTGCCCCTGCGGAGCAACAGACCGCCGAGCTCGACCGCATGCGCGAGTTTTGCACGAGCTGCCCTGCGTGCGAGGTTGTCTGCGTCGAAGGCGTCGGAGCGTCGATCGTCGGGCCGCTGTCGGACGTGAGCTCGTATCTCGTCCGCGCCGCTCGCGCTCAGGCAGTCCGAGACTACAACATCGCCGCAGACGATATCGCAGACGCGCTCACCGGCGAGGTCGCCTACGTGTTCGAGCCCGTCTGTCTCGACTGGGACCTCGACGTCCTCGACATCACAGAGTTTCACCGTTTCGCATTAGACGACATAAAAACCCCGGCCATGAAGTGGTTATTGGAGACGCAGAGCTGGAGGAGGTGGTCACAGACAGAGGCGCGCGAATTCTGCCGCGCGTGGAATAAACTCGGCCTCGACGACCCCGAACGCCCCTACTGGGAGCGGCACTACCTCGCGATCTGGATCCTGCACGCGAGCCCGATCAAGGCGTCCACCTCGGGCAGAGTCTGCCTCGAAGAGGAAAGCGCAAACGTGCTCGACCTCGCCCGGCGCACCGCGTGGGGCGAGTTCTCCTCCCACGAGGACCGCGACCCAGATCTGGACCGCTTCGACATCGCCTACGCCGTCGATCGACGCTCAGACGAGATCTGGACCGTCGCAAACGAGGCGGACTTCACCTGAGGAGCTGCAATGGACGACAACACCTACACACTCGACCGGCTGAAGGCGGCGTTCGCTGCCGCGAAAAAACGCGGACAGTTTGACGGACTGTACCCAGACAACGACCCCGATATCGTGAGATTGCGCAGTCTGCCCTACTTTGTGAAGGCGTGTTCCGTTCTCCACTACTGGCCGCCCCTATTCGCGAGAGGCTTGACGGCGTTCCGGATGCGCTTCGGGGACCACTGGGAGCTTGTGCCCGCGCGAGAGGTCGCGCTCGTGGTGGCCGAACTGATCGCTCTCGCTAAGAGAGAACCAGAAAAAGTGCAGGATTTCACCGGATTCTCACTCGAAAAGCTGCTCCAGTCTCGAGACGACCTGAAACGCATCGTCTCGTCTAGAGTGGAGCTTCCCCCCGGATTTTAGCACGTGCAGATTGTGACAACCCGCCCCGGTCGGAATCCCCGGGGCACTGTCTCCGCCCTGCGAAACCGGGGCAGAGAGAAGGGATCGAAACACGGGATAGGAAACAGGGAACCGCCCCCCACTGCACGGGGGGGCAAACTTTGTCCCGTCCAGATCCCCAGATTCGCGGCAGGAACTGGACCCCGCAGGGCTGCGGCCCTGCCCTGACTCTGTCCTCGCTGAGCGACAGGGAGAAAGACTGCCTCCGTCAAAATGAAAGCACCCGCCCGGCCTGCCGCGGGCGGATTTTTTGCGGCGGCACAATCAAGCATGAACCCATCGACCAAACGCACCACCCGCAGAGCACGCCGAGAGCGTGACCTCATCTCCTACTTTTTCGTTTTTCTGTCGGAGCTGCTCGTCGCAGCTGCCGTCCTGAGCTCGATCCCGTGATCGAGGCAGATTCGCATCCTCTCTCCGAGTGCCTCGCTTTTTTTCGACGGGCGTCTGCTCTTATCGAGCAAGCGCCCAGCGCGGCACGGCTGGAGAGGTCACTCTGGGCTCTGATCGACGTCCGGCTCTTCGTGCTCGAACACCCGGACGCCGATCGGGGCACGAGAAAAAATATCGCGATATTATCCGCATACGACGACCTTGATCGACTGATCGAAAGGAGGCTCCATGAGCTGGGACGATCCAAGCGGCGGACGTGAGTGGGCTCGCCGCATTAGAGAAATGAAGCGCCGCTACGCGGCGAAGCGCGCCCGCGGAGCACGTGAGCTCCGCGAGTGGTTCGGCCGCCTGCGGGCTGCCCGCAATCTGACCGAGGAGGCTCTCGCGGATGCGGTCGGAGTGGACCCTGTCGCCCAGCGCGCCATCGAGCAGGCCGCGGTCCCGCTGTCGCAGGCCTACCTCGCAGCTCTCCGCGGAGCTGTCCCGCTGAGCGAGCAAGAGGAGAGCGAGCTCTCCGCAGTACTGGAGGATTTATGGGCCTAGAACAGAGCGAAACCGGACGGCGATTTCTGCGCAAAAAAGAGATCCAAGCCGTGCACCGTCGGATCATCGCCTGCGCGCTGAACTGCGTCACCTACGCAGAGGCGGCAGGCTGCGAGGACCGAGCGCAGGCTGTCATCCTCGCAGCATACGAGCCGCCACTCTTCGCCATGATCCGCGAGCTCGCATCGTGGAAAAAGCGCCTCGCGGAGCTACTCGACGCAGACGACCTCGCGATCTGGGAGACCTACGAAGACGCGCAAAATCTCGTATGGTATGCGCCGTTTTCCCCTCGTGAGGACTGGGACGAGATCGTCGATCTCGGCGCATTTTTCGCCCAAGCGATCAGGCGGCACGGAGCGCAGCTCTGCGGCACCAAATACGAGCAGTTCTCCGCTGCGACAGCGGAGAAAAAACTCGCGCACAGAATGGGCCTCAGTAGATCCGATCTGATCGCCATCATTTACGGCCCCCCCGAGTGCCTCCCGGACGACTTCGAGGAGCGGTTCGCGGACGGGTGCTATCTCACCCGGGCAGAGCGGGCGGAGCTCCGCGACATCCTGCACCCTGCCGCAGACGGTGGGGTGCGAGCTGCCCGTCTGGGCGAGCTTTGGGAGCAGGCGCCACGCGATCTCCTGTTCTCAGATCCGGACGATCTGGAGGAGGACGAAGACGAGGAGGAGGACGAATGAGCGCGCCGTCCCTGATCTCTGCCCGTGCACGCAGCTACTGGAGGCAGATGGGCGCCGAATTCGAGCGTCTGTACCGGGTGCAGTGCAGCATCCCTACACGCGAGGGGCTCGCCCGGCTCCGCATGATCGCAGACCTGCTCGACGAGCACGAGCGGGTCCACGGTCTGCCCTCGGACTGGGTGCGCCGCGAGAATATGATCGCCGCGGCATCGTTCCCTTTCGCCACCGAGACGGAGGGTTGAATGTTTGGATTCGAAAATCTGAGCTGGGGACTCTCGGACGAGGAGCAGAACATCCTCGAAAGCGCCGCAATCGAGGCAACTCATCGACAGCGGGCGACCTGTTTCCACCGCGCAGGGCAGCGCTTTGTGGTCGAGGTGGAGCCGGATCTGTACTTTGTGATCCACCGCCGCGATTTCCTTCGCGTCAAAATCCGCGCTCGGAAAGGATCCGAACAGCTGCTCTTCGACGTGCCCTACGTCCTCTATCACGGCTACTCACGCGAAGAGATCAACTTCCCGAAAACGGATTAAAATCAGAGGAGCCGGTCTCTGCCCAGCTGGAACAAATCCGCCTGCGAGATCGGAATGGTCGAAGGGATCAGCACTGCGTCCCAGCCTGTCCCCCCTGAGGGGTTCGCATACGTCGAAGTCTGATAAAACGTTGCCGTGTGCGTCGCCGCGTTCCACGCGGTCAAATAGCCCCGCTTCACCCCGCCCGCTGCCGGTCCCTGCGTGTAGATCAGATAGTAGTAAACACTCGACGACAGCTGCGGCGCCCAGTTGGTGAGGTCCTCCTCGCGCCTCACGTCTGCGACTGTGGTCGGAGTCGTCGCTCCTCGCAGGGTCAGCGTGTACGAAGAGCCGCTCACCGTCGAGACGTAAACGTCGTAGGACGCAGACCACCCCGCCCCGTAGGACGCATAGGCGATCAGCTCGACGTCGCTCACCCCCGCCGTGAAATCGTGCGTAAGAGACAGGATCCGCGCGAGCCGATCGGAGACTCCCAGCCCGCCGCCCGGATCGAGCAAATATTCGGACGTCACCGCCACAACATCGCCCACCCCGAGAGACAACGTGCGCTCGATCGGCACCCGCAGGACCCAGCGCCTGCGGATCGTGCCGAAACGATCCCGCAGCCGGTCAACGAGTGCCTCGATCACCTCGTCCGTGACAGACTTCCGGCGCGCAATGATCGGGGTCAGGTCGAGCTCCAGCTCGTCTCCCTGTCCGAGGATATCACCTGCGAGCCAGTCGTTGATCTGCCAATGCCGATTCCCGCACGTGATCGAATAGCTCGTGTAGATGGGCCCGGCGAATCCGTCCGTGGTCTGCGGGATCCCGATCAGGTCGTCGTCCGTCCAGCGAGCGACCTCCTCGTTCGACATCGGGCGCCCCATGAGCACTCCGTGGGGGCAGTAGCCCGCGACAAGATCGGCAGGATCAGCGAGTCGACCGACCACGCTCAGACCCGAGACGCGGCAGGCCGTCTCGATAAAGTCGTTGTAGGAGAAGTCCTCGTCCGCTGCGAACTTCGCGTTCGCCGTCAAGCCCGGCAGCATCACCGAGCGGAACGAGAGCAGGGCTGCGTTGGTAAGCGGCAGGGCGAACCCATCGCCCAGTTCATCGCCGAGCCTGCCTGAAGTCGAATCTGTCGACGCGATAATCTTCGCAAGGATCCACCCGAGCATCCCCGCGCGGACAAAAGTCGGGGGCGTAATCTGACAAGGCGCGAATCCGTGCCACGTGCCGAACCCCACACAGGGCGAGCCGTCGAGCATCGTCACGTCCTGCCCGATCGAGTAGGTGTAGATCCCGCTCGATACGCTGGAGTAGGTCACAGTCCCAAGCGCGCGCAGCCACTCCCCGCTCGGCTCCTGCCACCGGATCTCCACCTCTCCAGTCGTGCCGGTGAGCGGGATCTGTGCGTTGGTTTTTATCGTCGCAATCCCCGGCTCCCACCATTGCCCCTGCTCGCAGTAGTCGATCTCCAGCGAGCCCGAGACCCGCGTCCTGTCCCAGTCCCACGCATCGAGCGCGCAGACCACCCCGCGCTCGGTCACGACCACGTTGTGCACCGCCCCCTTCTCGACTGGGCGGACAGCATAGAACGTGTGGGTCCAGTCAGGATCTGCGCCGCCGAAAACGGTATTGATCGGGCCGTCTGTGGTCGCGTTGACCTGAGTCGTTGAGCTCCAGTCCGAATAAAGCCCATCGACAAGTCGCGTCGCAGTCTGGAGCTCTCCTGCGTCCTCCTCTGCTGTTACGTTCCGCCGGTGAACGATCCCCACGTAGAGGGGGCACGAGATTACGCCCATATTCGGCCATCCGGCCTGTATCGAAAACCGCGAGATCAGGGCGAGGCGCCCGCTCGGTTTCATCGAGACGGACCACGGCGAGAAAAAACCGGAGCCAGAATTCCAGATTCCGACAGAGGCGAAATCCGAGCTGGAGTTGAGATACGAGAGCCCGGCCCTCGCCCAGTACGTCCTCGGCCCAATCTCTGCCCGCCGCAGATAGAAGTTGCGCGAGCTGCTCTCCGCGAGGAACTGCTCTAGATCAGGAGTCGGGGCAGCCGGGCCCAGATTGCACGTCGAGGAGATCGTGGTCGTGGCAGAGCCGCCGCCGCCTGACATCGGCAATTCATACCGGGTCTCCTGCTCGACCACTGTCGGGTCTGCGATCAGGCGCAGGGTCAGGGGCGGGATCCCGCTCGACCCGTTGCGCACCGTCCAGCCGTTGGAATGCTGCCACCAATCGCCCAGCGAGTAGAGGATCCTCTGCCGGGTGTAGAGCGTGCCCCCAGTGAACGCGCCGTTCGTCCCCCACGTGCCGGGAGTTGTGACCATCGCGTCCGCTCGCCTGACAGCAATCGCAAACCCGGGGCACGAAAAGACCGGATCAAAGGTGAGCGAAATCGTCTGCGGCGCGAGGCTCGTCGCATAGGCGGGCACCTGACAGGATTTTTTTTGAACGGAGAGCACATTGACCGCGTCGATCATCGACAACGAGACGAACTGCGCATCCACGTGCGGATTGTCCGTGAGGATCATCACGCGCCATAACTGCCCATCGACGAAGATCAGGACGCGGCGCCCGATCCACTCGGTCGGGACTGTGGTCACTGGGATAGTTCGGGCGAGGAATCCGGACAGATCGGCTCGGTGCGGCAGCGGCAGAGTGTACGCCTGCCCGCGTGTGATCGTCACTCCGCCGATCGACGGGATCGAGGTCGAGCTGGGCCGCACCGCTTCCACGCCAACATGCAAAAACGTTGTCGTGAGGGTCTGCGCCGTCCCAGACGACAGCTGGAGCGTCGTCCCGCCTGCCGTGATCCCTGTCGTCGCCCAAACCTGAGACGCTGTCAGACTCTCCGCGCCAACGCGCGCGAAAATATCGATCGGGCGGTATCCGATCAGGGAGAGGTCGTCTGCGTGCAGGGAGAGCGTCGTCACTCCAGACGTCGCACTGCTCGCGCCGTCCTCGATCGCAACTGAGAACGCGCTGATCGACTGGATCGCGCCTGCTCGGAGGGCGAACGAGTTCGCGTCCCGAAACGGCGAGTTGTGCAGGTCATCGTCGCCCGAACTGTAAACGATCGGGCGTCCGTCCGCAGTACAGACCCCCGAGACCACCACCGCGAGATAGTGCCGCATCGCGTCCTCCTCTCAGCTAATAAAAGCCATGAAGTGCGGCAGATTGCCCGAGTAGCCCCACGTCCCCGCGAGCCGCAGCGCCACAAACGCCCCGGGGAATTTGTTCGTTGCAGACTGTCCGACAGTGATCGGGCAGGCGATCTCGTTGGTCCAGTCGCCCATCTTAGGCGCGGCGAAGGACGAGGCCCACTGCGTGGGGACCGTCTGTGTCGAATACGTCCCCACCGTCCCGTCTGCGCCTCTCCACCGCAGCTCCCACGAGAGCACGTCTGCCGTGATCTGCCGCTCTGCCGTCGTATCAAACAAGATCGGCGAGAGCAGGACGTGACAGGTGCAGTCCCGATAACTCTCCACAGTGGGGACTGGGACCGCGATCGCAGTCTGAAACTCGATCTCCGTCTTCGATCCAGTCGCGAGCACCCCCTGCGTCCCGAGGTACGTATACGAGGCAGTCGAGGGGCATTCTATCAGGACGCGCTCGATCTCGTTGTAGAGCTCGTTCAGCTGATTTGCTGTCACCGGCGAACCGGTCGGAATCCCATCGAAGATCATCTACCAGTCCTCCGTGATCCATGCTGAGAGCGCATTTGTGGCGTAGCTGCGGCTGCGGCACTCGCAGTTGACAATCGGACAACCTCCGACCGTCCCGACTGGAGTATAGGCCGCATCAGTCAGGCGCGCCTTATAGACCCGGTAGTAGTTGGAGGAGTAGACCGTGGTCCACGACGAGATCAGCTGCTCCCCGACCTGCACGTTAAACGTCCCGATCGAAGAGTTGTTGCCGTATTCCGCAACCACGTAGGCCTTCGGGCGGCGGGGCGGCGCGAGCGGAATTTGACGGCAGAGGCGCTCTTTGATTTCATAACTGGCCCACGGAGTCGTCCGCCCCGAGACGCCGGTCACGTGCCCCGGCAGGATTGCGAGCACGATCGGCATCGCCTCCGCGACCTCCAGCTGCTCCTCGATCGACCGAGCCCACGCCGCAGTCAACGGCGTAAACGCGGTATCGGGCCACGCCGAGGTATAGCCGCCGCCGTACCTGTAGCCGGTGTAGCCGGAGGTCGAGGAGGAGGCGTAGCCCGGGTAGGGATAGCAGATCACCGAGACGCCCAGCGGCGAAGTCGCCGTGAGGCCGTCGAGCATCACACGCCCGCAGCCACTACCCAATAATGCGTAGGTCGTGTTTCCGGGGTACATCCTCGCGCCGCAGCGCCACGTCCCGCCCGTCGTCCCGCGGAGGTCGGTCGGATTCGTGAGCGTCGCAGACGTGCCCGAGAACGTCGTATACGTCGAGCTGCCGCTCATCGTCTGGATTTTGATCCCTGTCGAGAGCGTGAGCGTGTTCGGGGATTGAATAATCACCTGAGGGGTGCATCGCCCAGTCGAGCCGAACGGCATATAAAAATAAATCTGCGCAGCCGAAAACGTGACCCCAGCACCATAGGCGAACGTCGCCGCCCAGCGCATGTTCGAGAGGACGGTCGCTGCACGCGAAAATCGCCGAGTGTTGGCGTCGAATGGGATCCGGCCGACCTTTTCGCGGACGGGCCACTCCAGCGTATCGAGCGCGGGGAGATTGTAGATCACGACAACCTCCCCGGGGGCAGCTGCTCCGCGATCGTCATCGTGACAGTGTACCGCATCATCCGCTCCCCCACCCCCGGCTCCCACCGCACAGAGGTGCAGTCGACGAGCTGCCCTGTAATCCGCGTAGGTGAGCCGAAATACTGCTCCCCGGCGGGAAAATAGGGAGGCTCACCGGTCCCCTGTGGGTCGTAGAGGATCGCCGTCCCGCCGATCGAAATATGCCACAGATAGACAGTGATCCCTTTCTCGAACCAACGCAGGAACCACGGCCACCCCACGCGATCGTCCACGCCGAGCTTCGTCTGTAGCGCGTCGAGCGGCCCATCGAGGAGCAGGTCGAGCACCCAGTGCCGCCGCTGGGAGTGAGTGTTCCGCGCCGTGATACCGCCCAGCGTGACAGCGACTCCGCCGTCCACCTGATCGACTGCGATCGGATCGGCAGCGAGAGGACGCAGCGGCACGATCGCCGGGACGCAGACCCGCGGGCTCTGATTCTCGATCCCCTGTCCTGCGAGGTATCCGTTCGCCGGGACATTGATCGTCCCGGTCCCCTTGGGGGCGATCAGTCGATAGATCGGCACCTGATCGACGATCTTCGCCGCGTAGGGAGTTGTCCATTGCGGATTCCCCCACGGGGGCATCGCGCCGAATCCGGTCCCCGACATCATCGCCTCAGGCCACGAAGCGAAGACGCCCGGGTACCACGTACCCGAGAATCCCGTGCTCTCGCCTGCTATTGGGCGGGTATCCGCCCACGGCATAATCAAGGGCACGTAGCCGTTGTAGGGCCATGCCATGCTCTACCCCCTTAAGACGGCAGAATTGATCCGCGCGCCGCCTGCCGTGCGGGCTTCCGCGTTGATATCCTCGATCAGATAGCGGCCCAGCCGCCCAGCCTGCCCCGAAAACTGCATAGTGACGTTGATCTCCTGCGTGCGGTCACTGCTTTTGCTGCCGGTGAGCGAGGACGTGCTCGCGGTCTGTGTGGGGGCAGCTGTCGCGGAGCTGTCGCTCGCAGTGTTCGGCGCCGAAAATCCGAGGTCGAGGAGACCTTTTGCGTAGGCTGCGGCGGCTGCCGTTTTGCCTGCGGCAGCTGCCGCGAGCCCGACCCCGGCGCCCACGTTGCCGATCGCGAAGCTCGCGACAGACTGGGCGGCGAAGTCGATCGCATCTGCGGCAGCCTGTATCCCAGACGCTGTCATCTGCGCAGCCGTGATCACCTGCGAGCCTGCGCCCCACTGCTCCATTGCTCCCGAGATCGAATCGAGCGCTTTCGTCTGAGCGTCCACCGCGGCTTTCTGCGCCTCTGTCAGGGAGTGCGCGGCGTAGACCCTGTCGTACGTCGATTTTTTGACGCGGGCGTCTTCCTCGTTGATCCGTTGGAGCTCTTCGTCGAAGAGTTCCTGCTCGCGGGCGGCCTTCGCGTTTTCACTCGCGAGAATCGCGTCGTTCGTCTGCTTGAGGAGCTCTCCGTACTTTGTGTAATCGTCGCCGCTCAGTTCAAGCATTTTTGCGCGGTCTGCCTGTAGCTGGGCGAGCTGCGCGTTGATCCGTTTCAGCTCGGGGTCCTCCCCGGAGCCGAGCACGTCGGAGGAGTGCTTCGCGATCTCCTCGCGCATCTTCTGATCGGCTTCTGCGTCCTTTTTCGCCTGCTCCTGTTTCTTGGTGTAGTACTCAAGATCGATCAGACCGAGAGCTTCCGCGAGACGCTCTGCGTTTTTGATTGTCTCCTCTGCCGATTTGCGACGCGCTTCGTGCTCGCGCTCGATCGACTCCTGCGCGCTGTGCCCCTCCGCTGCCCAGACTGCGTCCAGTGCGGACTTGCGATAGTTCTCGACCGCGTCGATCTCTGCTTTCGTTTGCTGCCGGGCTCGCTCGGCGGCTGCCTTCGCATTCGCCTCCTGCTCTTTGCGTCGCGATTCCGCATCCGCCGCGGCCTTTTTGGCCTGTTCCTCTGCGTATTGCGCTTGTTTTCGCTGCTCCTCAGCAAGAGCCGTGAGGCCTTTTAAGCGCTCTTTTTCGATCCCGACTTGCTGGACCGCCATCTCCAGCTGAGCTTGCGCCGAATCACGCGCGGCGTTGTGCTGGATCACCTGTTGAGCGAGATGCGCGTTCTGCTTTTCGAGCTCTTGACGTTCTTTGCCAAAATGAACCCCAGCATCGGAGAGGGCTTTCAGGCGGGCTTTGTTTTTGTCGATCGTCTTCTGCGCGGCTTCCGCGAGACCTTCCTCTGCTTTCACCTGCGCGTAGATCTCGTTGGTCTGCTCGCGAGCCTCTTTCAGGGCAGCGTCTGCGGCGATCTTTTCTTCTGCGCCTGCAATGGAGGCGGCATCGCCGAGAGCCTCATACGCCCCAGCGAGATCGAGCACCTGATCCTTGTTGTGCTCAGTCGCGGGCGAGACATCCTCCGCGAGTAGATCCTTCAGCGTCGAAAATACGCCGATCACGCTCGTAACAGCGAGCGCGACCATCCCGACAGGTCCGGGGATCAGACTCAGGGCGCCACCGAGATTTTTCAGCTCAGCCGAGACGTCCTTCGTCCTCATGCCCATTAGTTTATCGTTGAGCTGGGCGGTATTTTTGCCGAGGACGTCGAAGGCTTTCGACAGCGCCCCAGCCTCCTCGGTCGTGCCTTTGGTCGAGCCCGCGACAGACGCGATCGAGGAGTTGATCTTTTTTACCTCGGACGAGACGTTGCCCGCCCCGTCCACGCGGGCGAGGATCGTCAGATTCTGCTTGCTCGCTGTCGCCTTCGGCATCTTTGATCACTCCCACCCGAGCGTTGCGTGCGTCACCAGTGGACCCGGGTCGATCTTCCGCCCCGGCGAGACGGTCAGGTGCCCCACTATATCAGAGAGCGCGATATTGTACCGCGCACGCAGAGCATCGCAGAGGACGCGGCACGTCCACAACTGCTCCCGCGTGATCTGCTCGAAAAACGAGTAGCCGTTCCACCGAGGGACCTCTTGAGCCACTCCGCCGAATTCTCCCCCGTAGCAGTCGTAGAGCTTCCCCTTCGATAGGGTGAGCGGTCCCACGTTGTCGAAGTCGATCCCGATCGAGAACAGATTGACCGAGGTCGAGCTCGCTGTCCCGTCTGCGCAGACCCAACTCGATTTCCCGGCGTTCCAGCTTGCCCGCTCGGTCGAAACCATCTGATAGAGCGCACCCGACCGCATGATCACGAAATGCGTCGAGCTTTTGTCGGCGGCATTCGCGGCCCAGCGCTTGATCCTCGCGAGGTTGCCCTCCTCGGTTTTCTGGAGGGGGGCAGCTGTCCAGTGCAGGACGATCATCCGCGGGACTTTGGTCGAGAGCTTCGAGCTCTTCGTGCAGGGGATCCGCATCGATTCCGCTACAAAAAATCCGGGGTTCAACTCGAAAATCTGGGGGACAGAGTTCACGTCGGAGCCTCCTCTCGCGGCACGCCGCCGCCGTTAAACGCTGCGCGGAACGCAGCGTTCGCCTCTTGGTAGACCTGTTCGGTCGTGGTTTTGAGCGGGTGACAGGCTACCCCGACAGAGCCCGCCACGATCGATTTTACCCAGACGGAGAGCGCAGAGTTGACGCGCTCCCGTGCGCTCTCGTCGAGCCCCCACCACTCGCGCGGAGGCTGCGGCCTGATTTTTTTCCCTTCGATCTCGGCTTTTCGTTTGCGGAGCTCGCGCAGATCGCCCTCGATCGCGTCGATCGTATCCTGCAATTTTTCCCATTTTTTCGTCATCGTATTTGTTTGGGCGGCCTGATTTGTTTTGCGGATCAAGCGAGCCTCTTTCCGGGCGATCATTCGCTCGACCACTGCGAGCCTCTTCGCCTTGTAGCCCTCAGGCTTCACGCCTGCGTTGACGATCCACGGATACCTCTCGCCTGCTCCCGGGTCGCACGTGATCCCGACTGCGGCGATATAGCCGCGCGCCTGTAGGTCGCTGCCCTTGGCAGGGCGCACGCCTGCGAGCATCGCACCGGATCGGGTGAGGTTGGTCGGCTCATCGCTCCCGGCGAGCTTGGCGAAGGGCTCGCCGTGTATATCTCGCCCGCCGCGAGTCCGCTCGACCACGTTCTGGATCATCCAATTATTCGCGAGGGTTTTCAGTTGGGAGGGGAACTTGATCTCGACATCGAGGGATTTCGGCGTCGTCTCGTCGCTCCAGCCGTCCACTGAGAGCTCAATCGAAAATTTTGCTGCCACGGGATCACCTCTTTCTCGATTTTTGGGCGGCGCGCTGAGCCGCCGCGACCTTGTCCCGGTACCGGCGCTCCGCCTCCTCGATCGCGAGAATCTGATTGTCTATCTCGATCAGGTACTGGGGCTCGATCTCAGGCCGGAATCCGAACCGCTTCGCCTCAGCGTATGCCTCGAAGGCGTCCGAGACGAAGCTCGCGTGCGCTCGGGCGAGAGCCGCAGGACATCGGCTGAAGGCGCCCAGATGCGCATCGCCGCCGATTGCGATCTCGCTCTCGACAGGCTCTGCGAGCTCCTCGCAGTAGCCCCGGCGCGCCCACAGTGCGGGCTGCTGTCTGCAATCGTCGCAGCGCCACGCCTGCGGCCCCGGGCGGAACTTCAGCCAGCAGGAGACGGCGAGGGCTCTTTTTTTTCATCGTCGATCGTCGACAACGCGGAGATTTTGCCTGCGAGCTCACCAAGTACGAGCCGCACTGCGTCGACTGGGCGCATGCACTCCAGCGCGGACTCGACGTTGATCTGCTCGTCTCCGTCGATAGCGTCCACGCCGTAGACGCAGACTGCGAGATCGTAGTCTGCGTACCAGTCCGCCGCTTTGTCGTAGAGGACACGCTCTCCCACGGAGAGCGCATCGAGGCGCGCCTGCGCCTCTGCGACCCGCTGCGCCTGCTCCGCTTCTTTCTCCGTTTTGGTCATGCGCCGCCGCGCCGCGAGCTGCGCGTCTGTTCGGGGCGGGTGGACCTGCCCGTGGACAGCGAGCGCACGCAGAGGCGCAGGACCGGCGCGCCGGTCGACTGCTCGCCTCTCGCTGAACGTGAGCGCGTGAATCCTCCAGACCGTCTTCGGGGTCGTCGGATCGTTTTCGAGGGTGACTTCGTCGTCGTTGTGTGGGTTATGGATTAGCACTGCAACTCTCCACGATATCGAGGATTTGCTGCGCCTGCTCGTTCGAGATGCGGTCAAATCGCTCGCAGACGAGCGTCGCCATCGACTTTTTGACAGCGCTTGCGCCGTCGAGATTGATCCCGCAGAGGCGACCGAGGATCTGCACCTGCTCGCCCTGCGGGTCGTCGATCTTCCCGACCTTCACCCCGAGAAACGACCCGAGAATGATCAAGATCAGATAGGCGATTTGTTTCACGTATTGCATGATTCGGCTCCTGTTTTCAGATCAGAATCAACGAGATCAGCGGGAGAGCATCGTCTGCCGGGAGTCCTGCCGTCAGCTCCGCGCTCGTCTGGATCGCGTCTCCGCTCAAGTCCTGAATCAGGACGTCTCCGCTCGTCACGTAGGCCGCGGGAATAATGATCGCACCGCCCCACGGACGCGGGCTCGCGGAAGCGGAGACGTCTCCGCCGAACGGCAGCTCCACGGTGAACTTCGAGCCGTTCTTCCAGTACGAAGCGAGGACCTGCCGCAAATCTTCCGCGGGGTGCCCGATCGTGAGCGAGATCGTGGTCTCCAGTGCGGTAGCTTCGAGGGGTGCCCGCCCGGACCAGTACGAGCCGCAGGCACTGCCCGCAGTCGTCCACGACAGCGAGACAGACCACGTCGAGACGCAGGGCGCGGTCGAGGAGCCCCCGTTGTAGTACGAAGCCCCGATCACGGCAGGCGAGCCGAGCGCGTGGAGCACCGGTCCCTCGGCAGGATCGGGCCACGCGGGCGTCTCGATATCCGCGGCGTCCACGTCCACCACGTAGGGGCAGTCAACCGTCGCAGAACACCGAATCGCTCGCCCGTCGCCCTCTGCCGTGATCGTGAGCGCAGTCATCGAGCACCCAAAGCAAAGTTGCTGCCAGCCGTCCCCAGTGAGTCGCAGGGCGACCGTGTTCGAGCCGTAAGTGATCGGATCTGCTCCAGTCGCGGGCTGTACCCACTGGGAGATCTGCCCGCCACCAGCACCGGGCACAACTCCGCGCCCAGATATCGCAGCGGCGTAGGTCCTCGTCGGTAGGTTCGAGCCCGTCGTGTTCGTTGCGATTCCATACGTGACCCGCCCGTCGCTGAGCTGATAGGCGAGCGGGCGCCCCTTGACGGGGGTCCCCGATCCGTAGGTCACAACGCCGCCCGTCGTCACGCTCGCGGTCGTCACGCTCGCGTTGTTCGACTGGAGCAGGAGGCGCGTCGTTAGCAACCTGCGGAGGCCCAGATCTGCGTCGCCTTGGTCGATCCCTCCTCGGAGGTACCAGTCGATCGTCAGAGTCCCGGACCGGACGGGCTCTCCAGACTGCGGATCAATCAGCGCCTCGCCCACCGGATGCGCAAATCCGCCCGTCGCAGTGTTGTACTGGAGGGTCTGGGTCGTCCCGATCGCCACGACCGCGGACGCATCCGCGAGCTCGCAGGCATCCCAGTCGAGGCCGGTCGCGTCAGGTTCACCGTTCGCTCCGCGGCTCATGTACGAAACCTCGGGCGCAATATCGAGCTGCCGGATCGCAGAAGAGGGCATGCTCAGCTCCTTTCAGTGCGTGATCACCTCGAAGGGGATCGTCGCAACGTAAGTCTGGGTTTTCTGCTCGGCGTCGATCATCGCCGCGAGCGTCGCTCCTCCGTTGACGGGCCAGACTCCGTCCGCCCCGCCCCATAAATCAGGCCGTGAAATCACGGCAGAGATAATCGAGTTGACATCGTCCGCCACCATGACGTCGCGGACATCGTCTGCGAGCTCGGCACGGTAGACGACAGCGACCGAGAGCTGGGTCGAGACGTGACAGGGCGCAGAGCTCGCCGTGAGTTTCGGTAAGCCCGAAACGTACACGACAAACTCTCGCGTGAGCCGCATCACGTCCTCGATCCAGTCCACGGCGTCCGCTGCTCCGAGGTTCCCGGGAGGAGTAGTAAACGTGGATTCCTCGTAGCAGAGGGGCAGGATCGACTCGACTCGCGTTTTGATCGCAGCGATCACAGGCCCGATCGATTGCCTCATCGCCACCTCCCCGGAAGCCACGGAAGCCGCGGCGGTTTGGGCGGCAGGCGGTAGGAGAAGTCCTTCGACCTGAGGCCTGTTATATTCAGCGTGTCGCGGGTGCCCTGATTTCCGTCCGGATCGATATCGATCCACAGGTGCCGCAGGGCATCGTCCGCCGCATAGCGTGCCTCGCTGCGGAGCGAGTCGTGCAGGTCTCGGTTTGTGACAGCGTAAACCGCGGCAGCTGCGTAGAGCCGGTGAGCATCGAAGAGCGCAGACGCTGCGGGGATATCCGCTTCAGTCAGGCCGCGCTCCGCGAGCTCGACGCGCAGGTGCCGCACTAGATCGTTCAGACCGGCAGCAACGGCAGGCTCCAGACCTGCGTCTGCCGTCGGACTGGACGGCGAGCCGAGGAACTCGCGCAAATGCTGCGCCGTGAACCCCGTCTCGAACAGCTGCCGCACGTAGGCGGCGTCGAACGTGATCGTGGTCTCAGGCTCGCCTACTCGCGAGACAGGAGAGTAGACCACGTCGATTTTGCACCCCTTCACGGGTGCGGTCTGCCGCGGCAGAACCGCGGCCCAATACCGAAAAACGAGCTGGGCCGTCGTGCCCGCGGGGAGCTCTTGCTGGAGTGCGTCCGCGAGAGTCGCTGTCGTGATTCCTCCGCTCACTGAGTAGGACTGAATCTGACAGGGCCACTCGAACGAGTCGGTCACGACAGAGGCTGCACCCTGCCGCCCAGCGAGCGGACGAGTGGGCGCATCCCGCAGGACGAGCGCACGCCGTCCGGGCTTGAGCGAGGTAATCTCGATCGGAGCCTGCCCGAGAAACTCCAGCGCGTAGCTCGTCCCCTTGATCTTGATCGAGCCGGTCGGAGCAGACAGCGCGGGCCGGGTGAGGATAACCTCGAAGAGGTTATCGCACCCGATCACGGCCTGAGTCTGACCGGCGCAGTCTACGCAGACGCGGCTCGCGGCCATGGGCTCCCCCTTACGACCCCACGACCCCGGTCAGGGTGCCGCCGAGCACGTCGTAGACCACGTTCAGACTTTCGATCATACGGACGCGGGCGATATAGGAGTCGTCGTTTTCCGCGTTGATTCGAGGGCCGATCACGTCCGCGTAGAGCGGCTGGGCGACAATGCTCGCGACAGCGGCAGACCGCGCACGGACGCGCCCGGTCGAAGTCGCGGACATCGCCTCCCCGATCTTGCCGATCCAGACAGTGGAGCCCCAGATAAACTGTGGGTCCGAGTTGCTCGGGTCGGGAGAAGTCTCTGCCTTCGCGGTCCCGATATAGATATTCTCGAAACCGAACCGAGATTTCAGGATCTCGACCAGCTGCTCCGTGGTGAGGGTCGCACGGTCTACCGTGGTCTGACGTGGACCGTTGAACGCCTCGTTCGCGAGGAGTGCGTTCGCGGCTTCGACGCCGAGAATCATCGTATCCGGGACCCCGAACTTCGAGACTTTGTTCCGCAAATTCTGGATATCTTGGATCGGGGTCGAGCCGCTGGAGGCAGTCCACGGAGTAGCCGCTGCGACAGTGGAGGCCCAGTTCGCGGTCGTCGAGAACAACGCGGCCCAGTCCGCCTCACGCGCAACGAGGACCTGCGTCCTCGGGATATCGAGAAACCACTTAAACGCATCGACGCCGATCTCTTCGATCTCCGCGACATCCTCGACGGAGAGGTTGTACGAGTTACCGTATTTGGTCCCCTCGTAGTCGAGCGGGTCGTACTCCTGCCCTGCGACAGGGATCAGGCGCTGCCCGTAGGCGATCTTCGAGGGGCGAGCCTGACCAAACGCGCCCCACATCGCCATTCGGGCAATCTTGCCGTGCAAGCCGCGCCCGTCGATATTCATCTCGTTCTGGATATCCGTTGCAGGGAACGTCACCGGCGCGCAGATTTTGCCTGCGAGATATTCATCGTCACCGTTGCCCAGATCGAACATCAAGCCCTCGATCAGGCGGGCGTTTGCGGCCATCGCCGCAAAAGACGGGTAAATTCCCGTCGGGTTCATCGTGGCCATCTATGCCTCCTCTTATCCGGCGTGAGCTTCTACGTAGTAGGGATTAATCGCGACTTCGACGAGTTCGCCCTCTGCGGCAGCGGCGCCGGTGGGGCGGACGAGAGTCCCGAGCACCCAGACTCCGTCCTCGTTGGTGGTCGTATTGACAGAGATCACGGTCCCGTCCGACGTCGTCGTCACAGTATCGGCAGCATCGAACGCAATCGCCGCCCCTGCCTTCACGAAGGCGACCTCTTGCGGGCCTGCGATATTCACGAGCCCGTTGGGGGCCACAGAAACAGCAACGCCGATCGGCTGCGAGGTGCCGTCACAGACGACGCAGGACCCCTCGGTCAGACCGTCCGCGACCACGAGCCCGGCGATATTGTCGACCCCAGAATAAACGCGAGATGCGCGGCCCATTATCGCCCTCCTGCTTTCTTGTAGAGTTCAGTAAACGACATCTCCGCGCCCGCCTTCACCGCCGCGAGAGCGACAGCTGCCGGGTCGGAGTAGCGAGTGCGAGGCGCGGCCTCAGGCGACGAGATCCGCGAGACCGTGGACATCGCAGCCGGGCGACCAAAGCGCCGGTCAAACAGCGGCTTATTGTTATCATACAGGAAGCGGGCGGTCTCCAGATCGGCGGCGCTGATCCGTCCCTCCGCGCTCAGGCGGGCGATCGTATCGTCGCGCTGCCTGCGTCCCACCTCGCGCACCTGCCGAGCGAGAGCTGCGATCTGCCGGGATTCGGCGCGGGGCTTGTCGCACTTGGCAACCGGGCGCTCCTCCTCGACCTCTTCGTCCCTGCGCTCCTCTTCGAGGTCTGCGGTATCGTCTGCCACTTCGCGCTTTTGATTCGCAATGATCGCTTCGAGTTCGGCAATGCGCCGCTCGTGGTCGTCACGAGCAGCCATCAGCTCGCGCACGACTTCGTCGATCGATTTTTCTTCGCCCTCTGCGGGCTCCACTTGTGGCATCAATTCTTCGTCCATTGATCCCTCCTCGACCACTCGGTCGATCAGGCCGCGAGAGAGAGCCTCCGCGGACGTCATCAGTTTTCCGTCGCCGCACCGTGCGGCGACAGCCTTCAAATCCTTTTCAGCCCAGCCCCGGCGCGTCGCAACGTGGCGCAGGAACCGCTCCGCCGTCGCGTCGATCATCTCTTGCCACTGCGGATCATCGACGGCGTTTTTGCGTGGGGATAGCTCAGCGACCACGTCCCGGTCCTCGCCCCTGTCGCCTCGGATAGTGATCATCGAGCCGATCGATCCAATCGTCGAAGACGGCCACGCGACCACCTCGTCGCAGCTGGAGGCGAGCCAGTACGCCGCGCTCCCGGCGCAGCCCGAGACGAGCGCGGTCGTTTTGCCGGGGTGCTCTGTGATCGCTCGCGTCAGCGCTTCGAGCCCGGCGACATCGCCTCCGGGCGAGTCGATATCGAAGACGAGCTCCGCGTCTGGATCCTGATCCGCGACCCAGTCGCGGATCACGGAGTACGCCGCAGAGTCGAGATCATCGACTGGATCTGTCCGCAGGGCGCCGCGGATTGCGAGGCGGCCCGGTGCCGTCTCCGTTGCGGCGAGCGCATACGGGACATCATTCGAGGCGATCATGCCGTGCGTCCTCCCGTGCCCATAGCACCGAGCACATCGCAGCGACCGAGAGCAGGCTCACGATCAGGATCAAGATTGCATCGTCGGAGATCATAGCACCCCCGATCCGGACGGCCTGCCGCCCTGCGAGATGCGAGGCTCGATCGAGATCCCCTGCCCGTCTGCCGTCCCCAGTCGATCGTCTCGGTCTGGGGTGGAGAGCGGATTGATCCCGATCTCGCGCCTGATCCTCGACTCCAGATCGTCCGTCGGAGTGAGGAGATTTGCGGTCACGAGCTGGGGCATAACGCCGATCAAATCGCGGAATGCGTCGACCGAGACTCCCTTATGCCGCAGCCGCGGCAGGAGGTCGGGCGGGATCTCGACCTCGGGCCCAAACATCGACCGCTGGAGGAACCGCGCAATCGTCCCGCCGCCGGGCCTGTTCGGCCCATTCCAGACTCCAGCGATTGCGTCGAGATAGTTAGATATCGAGGCCTTGTATGCGTTCCATTGGATCTCCCCGACGCTGCGACTCCCGACCTCTCCGAGCCCGAGTTCCATCCACTGCGTCAAGAATGCGGAGCTGATCTCTTGATCGCATGTCTGAATCGCCGAGATCATGCGCTGCGGGTCGAACGTCCCGCCGTAGAGCGAGAGATTGATCCCAGCGGGCGTCTGGACGTATCCCGTCTCCCCTGCCATATACTGCTCGGCCCACTCCCCCACTTTTTCTGAAAACGCTTTGATCTCGGTATCCGTGTACAGGGCGCGGAGCAGATCTCGATCAAACGTGATCTGCGGGGTGGGGATCGCCCACCTGCGAGAGCCTGCGTCGAGCGAGTTGATCAACGAATTCTTAAGGGCCCACCACTGATAACACGGGCGCAAAATCCCGATCCCGAGAGTCTCGTCTCCCTGCCCGCGGTACGTGTAGATCTGGACTTTTGTCGAGGGCAGGATCACCTCGCCGATCCCCGAGAGCGGGTTCTGCACGATCCCAGTCAGGACCGCAGTCGCCGGATCGCGAATCACGATCCCGATCGTGCGCTGATCGATATCGCCCAGTCCGTAGAGCCACTCGCGCCCGTCCGCATCCGTCGCCCAGATCTCCTCGACCACGTAGCGCCCATAGAGGGCGAAGTCGACGATCTTAGTCACCTCCGCCTCGAATGAGCCGCTCGACAGGTGGCAAATATGCCCATCGAGCCCCAGCGCGTCGCGGACCTTGTCCGCCACGAGCTGCGCCTGCGGATCGTCGGAGCCGGGCTCCACCGTCCACGACGCAGCGAGGATCGAGTGCCGCAGCGCAGAGGCGTAGCCGCTGATCTTTGGGTCCGTGGATAGCATCGTGAGCGCTGTCCGGATCCACGCCTCGGGCGACTCCCAAACGCCATCGATCAGGCGAGCCCGGTCTGCATACAGATCAGGACGCGACAGCCGCCGCGGTGCGTAGATCACGGGCTGCTCGTTTTTGCGTCGAAAGAGTCGATCGAAAAGCTTCATAGGCGCTCCTCCGTTCAGTATACGTCACAAGGCCCAACGCTTCAAAAGGATTTAGGCTTTTTTGACAAAAACTCGCGTTCTTCTGGATCCACCTCGCGCCTGACCGCCATCGCAGAGGCTGCGATCGATCGCAGCGCAGACAGCCCGGCAGGGCTGAGCCCGTAGCGAGCCCCAATCCGTGCGAGCTCATTTGTGAGACGGAGCAGGTCCTCCGTCCCACGAAAAATACGCAGTCGATCACAAAACACCGCGTCACCTGTACCACACGGGCGCCTTGCGCGGCAGGCCGCCGCCCACGTTTGCGCGCCTGCCGCCGTAGCGGATTTTCTCGTCGTCTGGGCGATTGCTCGACCTCATCACTCCGCCGCCGCCCAGTCGCTCCACGCCGCGGGCGCCGCCTTTCGCAATATCTGAGGCGTAGGTCGCAGACGTGAGCTCGCGCATCCAGATATTCGCGATCATCCCCATAGCATCGATCATATCGTCGTGGTCCCCTTCCGGGAACTGCGCCGCTTCGTCGATCAGCGCGTCGCCCATATCCCCCTCGGGAACCACTATATGCCCGCTCTCGACGAGCGGCGCGCAGAGCGTGATCCGTGTTTCTTTGGGGGACTGATTCGTCCACCGCTTGACGCCGCGCCCGCTGGGCTTCAGCGCCTGATCGAGCATGTCTGCGACCGCGAAGCCTTCGCCCCGCTCCTCGATAGCTACCTGCCTGCACTGCGGATAGACGTCGAGCGCGTTTAAAATCTTGTCGATCTTGGTTTTGATATCCCAGTGCCCGAACTCGAGAAACATCAGATAGGCCACGCCTGCCCGCGACAGCGCCCAGACCTCGACGACCGAGTTGTCGCTGCCGCGCCTCATCGAGGAGGCCGTGTCGACCGTGGCATACCACGAGATCACGTCAGACGGCGGGCAGGTCCACCGGTGCCACCACTCGCGGCGGAACGTGACCCCAGCGCCGAGCGCCATCGGGCGCTGCTGATATTGGGCGCGATAGGCAGCCTCCCCCAGCGTGCGCCGGGCGAGCATCACGTCCGCCTCAGAGAACCGCTGGGGCCACATGAGCTCCCCCTCCTCTGTGCGCGGATCCTTCCAGCCGAGCGGGCTTTTCATCGTGTGCCTCGGGTCGTACTGCATTGGGATTATGAGCACCGCGTCGAAGTCGACCACTTCGAGCAGGTGCCCGCTGAGATCGTTCGGTGCGAGGCGTTGCTGAATCACGACGAGGGAGTTGTCCTGCCGCTTCCGCGAGCTGAAGGCGTTATCGTACCAAAAATTAACCATATCGAGCTCGTCTGCGGCTACGCGCTGCGCATCGTTCGGGTCGTCGATCACTTGGTTATCAAAATGATCTCCAGTGATCGCAGACCCAGTCGAGAGCCCGCGGAATGCGCCGTTTTTTTGATTGCGGACGGTCAGGATATTTTTCGTCCGCAGCCGCGAGTCGAAGGGCGGGGCGAGGCGCCGATAGAGCGGAGACTGGATTATGCTCCGCCGATAGATCGCCTCCTTTTTTGCGTTATCGAGTGCATTCGTGGCGAACACCCAGCGCCGCTCAGGTGAGCGCAACCACTCCCACGTCGGCCACATTTGCCCGACCAGCGTCGATTTGCAGGAGCCGGGCGGGACGCAGATCAGGACCTTATGAAGGCGCCGCTCGCTCACCGCTTCCAAGTGGTCGCAAATACAGTCGAGGTGCCAGTTCCACAACATCTCCGTTCCCGGGTTGACTACGCTCCAGAACAGGCGGGCGAAGGCTTTCAGCCGCAGCTTCGCCCGGCGCCGCAATAGCTCCACAAGTTCCGCGGTCATGCGCCGCGATCCGCATCCGATCTCATCGCCTGCCAGCATCCGTCACCTCGTCGTCCATCCCTGTGTCGTGCAGGGGCACGATCTTTTTCTCCCCGCTCACCCGCGGGACCTCTATCCCGTCGATCTCGATCAGCTGCTCCCGCGCGATCTCGATCAGCTGCGCATCGTCGAGCCCCTCGATCGAATTCGCCTGCTCTCCGCCTGTCCGGTCTTTCACTGCGTAGATATCAGGACGCAGAGCGCCGAGGAGCTTCGCCGCCCCCTGCCATCCCATCCCACCGTCCGCGACCCGGAAGGTGAGCTCCTCGACAGCCGCGATCGAGGCCATCAATAGAGCGCGGTAGTAGGACAAGAACGGCTCCTCCCCCATGTTTGCACGGCTCTCCCAGACTGCCGGGTCGCCCTCCGCGCAGCCTGCCCGCACCGCAGCGAGCGGGATCGGGATCCCGTCTGCCGCCCTCTCGAAGAGGACGCGCGACTGCCCCGGCAGCATTCCCTCCAGCGTGAACGCCTCCCCCAGATCGCCCCACGGCTCCGAGCCTGCCCGCGGCGGAATCGCGAGCGCTCGGGCGATCATGCTCCCGGCAGCCGGGACGGGCGGCTGGGTCCTGCGTTCCCGTGCGGCAGAGGGCAGCCCTATCTGTCGCTGGATCCGCCGCGTCGCCTCGCGTTTCTCCCTATCCCTCGCCTCTATCGCCCCGACCACGTCGGGATCGTGTGACAACTTCCGCACCCGCTCACGCGGGAGCCCGAGCTGCACCGCTACCGAGCGGGCAGACGCGCCCGCGATCAGGAGTTCTTTCGCCGCTGCTATCAAATCTCCCGCGACCTTCGCCACCGAGCCGCCTCCGTGCCACGGCTCGCGCCGTGGCTCAAATGAGCCAACGTGCCAACTATGCCAACGAATTTTCCGAGGGGTCAAGGCA
>Ga0310786_10002083_pt1 | contig 31304 bp, 25 predicted proteins | sample AusTroGonzalo_MG_FD_203881 | JGI IMG/M metagenome (GOLD analysis project Ga0310786, IMG submission 203881) | Bovine rumen microbial communities from tropical cattle in Woodstock, Queensland, Australia - Gonzalo_03 (v2) (version 2) | ecosystem: Host-associated > Mammals > Digestive system >...
GCCTAATTTTTGGGCGAAAGCGGATGCAAAGGTACGACATTTCCACCAACCCACCAAACTTTTTCGCAATTATTTTCGAAAACAATGAAAGATTTTCGGGATTATTTACAAAAAGAGATTGCCCCCACCTTATTATATATAAGTTAGGGACAATTCTTTCTGAAATTCGCCAAAATTCAATTTCTTTTTGAGCCGAAGATTCTTAGCAGATAGAGGAAGAGGTTGATGAAGTCGAGATAGAGTGATAGTGCACCAAGCAGTGCAATTTTCTGAGCACTCTCGCCGGCATCAGGAGCCATCAGTAACATCTGCTTGATCTTTTGCGAGTCGTATGCTGTCAGTCCGACGAAGACGAGCACGCCAAGATAGTTCAATATCACAGCCAAGCCCTCGCTCTTCGTGAAAAAATTGACGATGGTTGCAATGATAATACCAATGAGCGCCATAAACAATATCTTGCCCAAAGACGTAAGGTCCGTTTTGGTGAAATAGCCGAATACAGCCATTGCGCCAAACGTGGCAGCAGTAATAAAGAACACGTTAGTGATACTGGAATAAGTGTACACAAGAAAGATAAACGACATGGTGGCACCGTTAATCACCGAATACAGCACAAACATCAGGGTTGCAGTCGTTAGTGACAGCTTGTTAATGGCAGCACTCAGCCCGATGACCAGTGCTATCTCAACGATAGCAAGCCCCCAAAAGAGAATCTGATTAGTGACAAGAGCCGTCATCAGTGTCTCGTTTGTTGCAACATAGTAGGCAGTAAAGCCCGTAATGACAAGTGCCAGCGTCATCCATAGATACACTTTACGCATCAAAATAGGAAAAGCGGCAGACATTTCCAGTTCTCTATCACGAGAAACAGCTTTTACATTTAATTCTTCGTAATCCATTTTTCTAATTTGAATAAAACTGGGCGCAAAGATACACATTAAATCGGAATCTGATGCCACTTGTGCCCAATTTATAAGTTTTTTTTTAAGATTTTAAATCACGTGCAAGCCCAGGAACACCATCAGACCGTTCATCAGGATCCAGAAGATGGCAAAGGGCAGCGTCTTCCGCATAATGTCACCATCCTGTCCTTCCATGTTGCAGGCAGCCGTAGCAATGGCAATACTTTGTGGTGACAGCAGTTTGCCTCCCTCTGATCCAGCACAGTTAGCTGCTGCAAGCCAATTGGTTTCATTGCCCGTTACGCCAAAGAACGCGGCATCGTTTACCAACCCTAGCTGCCCGGCTGCCGCAGCCTGCAATTTTCCAAAAAGGATATTGGCCGAGGTTGCCGATCCCGTGACAAACGTCCCAATAGAGCCGATAAGTGGTGCAAAGAACGGATAGGCAGAGCCGGTCATGGCAACGAGTCCCGTTGCGATGGCAAGTGTCATACCCGTATTGTTCATCAGCATAGCAAGAGCCACAAGGCAGCAGATGGTGAGAGCCGTTTTCTGCAGACCGTAGGCTGTCTTGCCCAGCATCTTCATCAGCTTGCCGAAGCTGAGTCCCTGAATCATACCTCCGATGACAGCACCGAGGAAAATCATCAGGCCGGCGTTCGACAGCCATCCGAAGGAGAACGTATTACCAATGACAGGCATATCGAACTTCGTGACCAGCGTCGACTTCAGCAGCTCGTTCATCGACGGGACAATCTTGCTACTGATAAGGATAAAGAAAATAATAAGGGCGTAGACACTCCATGCCTTGAGAGTCTTGACCATGCCGAACTTCTTCTTTTCAACATGTACCATGTCCTTCTCTGCTTCATGGCGCAGGAAGAGCTTGTTGTAGATGAGCATGGCGATAATAGCAGCTACAGAGCCGAGGATGGCGGGAGTCTCAGGGCCGAGGAAGTAGGCACAGCAGAACTGCACAATGATAGAGAAGCAGCCGACGAACAGTGCCAGCGTCAAGTTCTTCAGGATTTTTGTACGGTCTGTCATCATCAGAATGAGGAACGGCGTGATGAAAAACATCAGCGATAATTGTAAAATAATAAATGTGGCTACCTCGCAGAGCATTTCGGGCGATGCCGTACCATCGGCCACCTGATTAGCCAGCGTCGTGGCGGGGAGACCGACGGCGCCGAATCCCACAGCCACCGTATTAGCCACCAGACAGATGACGGCAGAGAACATGGGCTTGAAGCCCAACCCGATGAGGATGGCAGCAGGAATAGCCACAGCCGTACCAAAGCCGGCCATGCCTTCGAGCACGCCACCGAAGCCCCAGGTCAACAGGAGCACGAGCAGTCCTTTGTCAGAAGTAAGCTGTATGAACTGCGTCTTGATAGTCTCTATCTCCTTCGTCTCAACGAGAATGTTGTAACTGAAGATGGCACAGATAATAATCAGGATAATGGGGAAGCAGGCTTTGAGGAATCCTTCGACAATCGACCACAAAGTAATGCCATATATAGAGGTTTCGGCATATTTCTCAGGAACGATGCCCAAAGCGGGAGCAGCAAACAATGCCAGAAGGATTGTTACAACAAGGGTAATCAACGCACTCTTCCAACCTGACATCTTCAGGCCCATCATCAGAACGAAGAGCAACAGAATCGGGATAACAGAAACAATTGCAGCCATATACTTTTTGCTTTAGTGTAGTACTATTATTATAAAAGTTTGGCGCAAATATACGAAAAAAAATGAAAAACGCCAAATTTATTCTGTTTTTTTTGTATTCTGAGATTTTTTTTGTATCTTTGCCACCAAAGTAATACACCAATAGCAAAAAAACGATGACAGAACAATTTCTAACCGACCTCAGACAGTTCCTTCCGTCTGACCGTATTTACACCGACGAGCTACGTACCCTCGGCTGGGGTACAGATGCCAGTTTTTATCGCCAGACTCCGAAGGTCGTCATTCGTAGCGATGGCGAAGAGGAAATCTCAAAGATTGTCAAAACATGTCAGAAGCACAAGTTGCCTTTCACGTTCCGTGCGGCAGGCACATCGCTCTCCGGTCAGAGCTGCACAGACTCCGTACTGATTGTGGCAGGGAAGAAGTGGGAGAAGTATGAAATCATTGACCATTCACCATTGACCAATGACCATTCACCATTGACTAATGACCATTCACCATTGACTAATGACCATTCATCCGATGCGCAGCCAATGTGCAATGGTCAATGTTCAATGTTCAATATAAAGCTGCAACCCGGTATCGTTGGTGCACGGGTGAACGAGATTCTGAAACCCTACGGACGTGTGTTTCCACCTGATCCTGCCAGTATAGGCTCGGCTATGGTTGGCGGCATCGTTATCAACAATGCATCGGGCATGAACTGCGGCGTGCATGCCAATAGTGACCGTATGCTCATTTCTGCACGGATAATCCTGACTGACGGCACCATACTTGATACAGGCTCAGAAAAGAGTCGCGTGGCATTCCGCAAGAGCCATCCAGAGTTTATTGCCAAGATAGAGGCCCTGCGCGACAAGGTACGTGGCGACGAGGAACTGGCATCGCGCATACGAACCAAATACAGTATCAAGAACGTCACGGGTCTGAACCTGCGCCCGTTAGTGGCCTACGACGACCCGTTCGACATCATTGCCCACTCAATGGTAGGCAGCGAGGGTACGCTGGCCTTCCTCTCAGAAGTGACGATGAAGACGCTCTGCGACTATCCATTCAAGGCATCGGCCATGGTTTATTTCCTGACGATGAAGGAGAGCTGCGAAGCCGTGGTGGCACTGAAGAAGCTAAAAGCCGGCGAGGAAGACCTGCAGATGAGTGCCGAAAACTTGATGGTGAAGAGTGCGGAGATGCTCGATTACATGTCGCTGAACTCGGTAGACGACCCCGTTTTCCTGCAATATAAGCAGGATGTGGATGCTGGCAAGATAGAGGGTGTGAAGCCGGGCGACTACCATAATCTGACGGCTATTCTTACAGAGACCAAGGGCATCACCCATGAGCAGCTGTTGGAAAAGATTGAGAAGATTAAGGAGTGTTTAGGGCAGTTCCGGCTCTATATTCCTGCCGAATTCACAGAAGACCCGAAAGTCTACGGCAAATACTGGGCCATCCGCTCTGGCATATTCCCGTCAGTTGGCGGCACAAGGCCTGTCGGCACGTCGTGTCTCATCGAGGACGTCGCTTTCCCCATAGAGTCGCTGCCCGAAGCAACGGTGAAGCTTCAGAAACTGATTGCCGACCACGGCTACACGGATGCCTGTATCTACGGCCACGCCTTCGAGGGCAACTATCACTTCATCCTGAATCAGAGTTTCAAAACCAAGAGTGAGGTAGACCGCTATGCCGAGATGATGCGCGACGTGGCCCGCTTAGTGGTCGAGGGCTACGACGGCTCGCTGAAGGCTGAGCATGGTACGGGTAGGAATATGGCACCCTTCGTGAAGTACGAATGGGGCGAGAAGGCCTATGCGGTGATGCAGGAGCTGAAGCAGATATTCGACCCTGAGGGGCTGTTGAACCAAGGTGTCATCTTCAACGACGACCCCGACTGCTTCATCAAGTGTCTGAAGCCGCTACCCGTGCTCGACTACGACTTCGACAGCGTGCCCGACGGAGGCAAATACCTGATGGATTCTTCACTTTCGACGGCCCATGAGACCATCGAGCAGGTGAAGCGCGCCAACAAGTGCATAGAGTGCGGTTTCTGCGAGGTTAACTGTATGTCGTGCGGACTGACGCTCTCCAGCCGTATGCGTATTGCCGTGCAGCGTGAAATCCGCGAGCTGGAGGCCACTGGTGCCAATCCAGAGCGCGCTGCCATCCTCCGCAAGCAATATAAGTATTACGGCGACCAGACGTGTGCCACAGACGGTCTTTGTTCCACGTCGTGCCCAATGAAGATTAATACAGGTGAGCTGACGCACCTGATCAGGCAGTTGGACATGAACCGCAACAAGCTGGGCTACCAAGTGGGCGAGTTTGCCGCCAACCATCTTGCGGGCATCAAGTCAGGCCTGCGCGTAGTGCTCGACGTGGCACACCTCGGCCACGTCACTCTCGGTCCTACGCTGATGACAAACGTTTGCCGCACCATGAACAAGATGGGTATGCCGCTTTGGACGACAGCCATGCCCAAGAAGCGGCGACAGCCCCAAAAAAGCGACCTCACACAGTTCATCATCGACCGTTCGCTTCCCCATAACCAGCCTACTCAGGAAAACCCACTGAAAGTTGTCTACTTCCCCAGCTGCATCAACCAGACGATGGGCTTGTCGAAGGAGTCGCCAGTGAAGCATGCACTGGTTGACGAGGTCTGCCAACTGATGGCGAAGGCTGGCTACGAAGTCATCTTCCCTGAAGGTATGGAGAAGATGTGCTGCGGCCAGATATGGGAGTCAAAGGGTATGCTCGACATTGCCGACCGCAAGAGCGGCGAACTGGAGGCAGCTCTCTGGAAAGCTTCTGAGGAGGGTAAATATCCTGTGCTCTGTGCCCAAAGTCCGTGTCTGCACCGCATGAAGAAGGTGATGGGTGAGCGAGAGCAGAGCGATGCTTGCATCGGCTCTGCTGAGCGTGAAGAAGCTCGCCCGGAGGGCAAGGTGATGAAAAAGATGAAGCTCTACGAACCTGCCGAATTCATCATGAAATATCTTGTGCCACGTTTGGACTTCCATCCCATCGACCGTCCCATCGCCTTGCACCTGACCTGCTCGACGCGGGAAATGGGCGTGGCCGACGACCTCATTGCCCTGTCCAAGATGTGCTCCAACCACGTCTACCTGCCTGAAGGCGTAGGCTGCTGCGGCTTTGCAGGCGACCGCGGCTTCACGTTCCCCGAAATGAACAAGTATGCGCTCAGGAAGCTAAAGCCTCAGATAGAGAAGAACCACATCGAAGTGGGCTACTCTAACAGCCGCACCTGCGAAATCGGCCTACAGACGAACACGGGCATCCCGTACATGAGCATCGTTTATCTGGTTAACGAATGTACAACACCTAAAACAAATATTTAAGCTTATGAAAATCGGATTATTCATTCCTTGCTATGTGGACGCTGTCTACCCTGAAGTGGGCGTGGCCTCGTACAAGCTGCTCAGGCATCTGGGGCTTGACGTTGAGTACCCTAAAGGTCAGACCTGCTGCGGACAGCCTATGGCGAATGCCGGTTTCGAGAAACAGGCAATTCCGCTGGCCGAGAAATTTGAGGAGAAGTTCAAGGGGTATGATTACATCGTAGCACCGAGCGTTAGCTGCACGGCGTTTATCAAGATTAATTATCCGCGGCTTCTGGGCGACAAAATCGCCCAGCACACTGGAGGGAGCGACGACCAAAACATTGGAGGGAGCAACGCCCAGCACACTGGAGGGAGCGAGGGGCAGAACGCTGGAGGGAGCGACAACCAGAACGCAGGAGGGAGCGAGGGGCAGCACGCTGGAGGAGGCCATGAATGCGTGACAGCGAAGAAAGCGATGGATATGGTGGAATTCCTGCACGACGTTGTTAAGTTAGACCGCCGGTTGGGCACCTTCCCCCACAAAGTAAGCCTGCACAACTCATGCCACGGCGTTCGTGAGCTTGGTCTTTCTTCGCCCAGCGAAGAGCATATTGAGAAGTTCAACAAAATTAAGGATTTACTTCAACTTGTTGACGGAATAGAGGTTGTGGAGCCCGATCGTCCTGACGAATGTTGTGGATTCGGTGGCATGTTCTCAGTTGAAGAAACTGCCATAAGTGCCCAGATGGGTAAGGACAAGGTGGAACGACACATCCAAACTGGGGCGGAATATGTGACCGGCCCTGACTGCTCGTGCCTGATGCACATGGCCGGAGTTGCCAAGAAGCAGGGTATGAAGATTGAGTTCAAGCACGTAGTAGAGATTCTCGCTGCAGGACTGTAAAAGGTGAAAAGTAAAAAGGTAAAAAAGTAAAAAGGTAAAACGGTAAAAAAGTAAAAACGGTAAAAAAGTAAAAACGGTAAGACTATGAGTACACAACATAGTAAAGCAGCCAAAGAGTTCCTGAAGAACCAGAAGTATGCGAAGTGGCACGATGCCACTTTTTGGGCCGTACGCACGAAACGCGACAACATGGCCTATGGGCTCGACGAGTGGGAACAGCTGCGTGAGAAAGCCTCAGCCATCAAGCGTCACACCATCACCCATCTCGACGAATACCTCGACCTGTTTGCGACGAAGGCAGAAGAAAACGGCTGCATCGTTCACTGGGCAAAGGACGCCAAGGAGTTCAACGAAATCGTCTACGACATACTGAAGCAGCACAACGTGAAGAAGATGGTGAAATCGAAGTCGATGCTGACGGAAGAATGTGAGATGAACCCCTACTTGGAGGCACACGGCATCGAAGTAGTGGAGACCGACCTCGGTGAGCGCATCATTCAGCTAAAGGGTCAGAAGCCCAGTCACATTGTGATGCCTGCCATCCATCTGAATCACGACGACGTTGGCGAGCTCTTCGAGGAAAAGCTTGGCAGCGAGAAGGGCAACCACGACCCCACCTATCTTACCTACGTGGCACGCCTGAGCCTACGCAACGAGTTCCTGACTGCCGATGCAGGCATGACGGGTGGTAACTTCGGTATTGCAGAGACGGGCGACATCGTGGTGTGTACCAATGAGGGTAACGCCGATATGTCGACCTCTTGTCCGAAGCTGCACATTGCCGCCATCGGCTTGGAGAAAATCATCCCCAACTACGATTGCCTGGCAGTATTCCAGCGCATGCTCTGCCGTGCAGGAACAGGCCAGCCGACAACCACGTTCACGAGTCACTTCCGCAAAGCCCGTCCCACGGCAAACCCCATGCACATCGTGCTCGTAGACAACGGCCGGAGTGAATGGATTGGCAACCCTGAGCACTGGGAGTCGCTGAAATGCATCCGTTGCGGCTCATGCATGAACACCTGCCCCGTCTATCGTCGCTCGGGTGGCTACTCTTACAGCTACTTCATCCCTGGCCCCATCGGCATCAACCTCGGCATGTTACGAGATACACAGCAACACTCGGGCAACGTCTCGGCTTGTACGCTCTGTCTGAGCTGTCAGACGGTCTGTCCCGTCAAGGTGAACCTCGGCGACCAAATCTACCAATGGCGCCAGCAGTTAGATGACTTCGGCACAGCCAATCCGCAGAAGAAACTAATGTGCAAGGGCATGGATATGATCTTTGGCAGCGAGGGCATCTATAATCTTGGGACGAGCATGGCCCACTGGGCAAACATCATCCCCTCACCACTGATGAATTGCGGCCTGAATCCCTGGGCAGAAGGCCACAAGATGATGGAATTCCCCAAGAAACCGTTCCACACTCTTTTCGAAGAATTGAAAGATTGAAGAATTGAAGTTATGGCAAGCAAAGAAGATATTTTAAAGAGATATCGGGCGAACGTCAGAGAGAAATTCGACATGCCCGACCTAAGTGACATCAAGGCCATCACCTATCCAAACCCATTGGCGCAGTTCATCAAGATGACTGAGAGTGTAGGCGGCCATGTGGTTGAAGTAAAGGAAGGCCAGGACGTGAACCAACTTGTGAAGGAACTCTATCCTGAAGCCAAGGAGATAGCCTCGAACCTGCCCGAGATTACCATCGCCACACGCAACCCAGACACCATTGAAAGCGCACGCGACCTGAACGGCACCGACGTAGGCATCATCCGCGGCAAGTTTGGAGTGGCCGAGAATGCCTGCGTGTGGATTCCCCAGACAATGAAGGAGAAGGCCGTGTGTTTTATTTCTGAGAATCTCGTCATCCTGCTGCCGAAATCGGCGATTGTGAACAACATGCACGAGGCTTACAAGCGCATCGAGTTCGACAAGGAGTACGACGGCTACGGCACGTTCATCAGCGGTCCATCGAAGACAGCCGATATTGCACAGGTTTTGGTAATGGGTGCCCAGGCAGCACGCAGCGCCACAATCCTGCTCATGCCTGATTAGAAAGCAAGCCTTTCCCCTCGCTTTTCACGTTTCGGAAAAGAGTTGGAAAAAAGTCGGAAAACCTCTGAAAAACCTTGGAAATATTATTTCATTCGGGAAGGCGTTTCACAGATAAAAGTCCGAACGAACAGTTCGAACAGTTTTTGCGATTGAACTGACATAGAGTTTATAATATATAAATATATTATAACCATAATTCAGCGCACGCACCGAAAACTGTTCAACTGTTCGTTCGTTCGGGGAGGTGTCTCACAGGCAGGAGACAGTGTGAGTGGAAAAATTGTGTAAGTAATTGGTTTACACGAAGTTATTCAATAGCCCGATAACGGCATCGACCTCTATGTCTGTCATCGCCTGATGACAAGGTATGGAGAGTTCTTGGGCATGGATGAGCTCTGTGACGGGCAGGGACAGATGGTTCCACTCACGATAACACCGTTGTTTATGCGGCGGTATGGGGTAGTGAATGAGGGTTTCCACGCCGTTTTCTGCGAGATATCGCTGCAATTCGTCGCGGCGAGAGCAGAAAATGGGGAAAATGTGATGGATGGTGTTGAGGGCTTCGTGAAGGGTGAAGGGTGAAGGGTGAAGGGAGGGAAGTGCCGGCTCACTGTCATCGAGCCGTAATCTCACTATGGGATTGCTTACGGCTCGCTCATAGCGAGCGGCAATGTCCTTGCGGCGCTGGTTATCGGCATCGAGATGAGGGAGCTTGGCGAGCAACACGGCGGCCTGAACCTCGTCAAGGCGGCTGTTGCGACCAAGGTAGTCGAAGTGATACTTGCTGGAAGAGCCGTAATTGGCAATGGAGCGTATGGCGGCGGCAAGCTGTGCATCGTTGGTGGTCACGGCGCCTGCATCGCCGAGGGCGCCGAGGTTCTTGGTGGGGTAGAAGCTGTGGGCGGCGGCATGGCCGAGGGAGCCGGTTCTTGACTGCGGCAACGCCGCAGCACAGCCGACAGAAGGGACGGAGGCAGGAGCTTCAGCACAAGAGCCTGCAGCAGAACGCTGAAGGCTTAGGGTGGGTTTGCAGCCGTGGGCCTGGGCGTTGTCTTCGATGAGGAGGAGGTTGTGGCGGCGGCAGATGTCGGCAATAAGGGAGGTGTAGGCACAGCGGCCGTAAAGGTGAACAATCATGATGGCACGGGTACGAGGCGTGATGGCCTGCTCTATCCGTGTGTCGTCTATCTGGAGGGTGGCGGGCGAGGGCTCTACGAGTACGGGGACAAGACGGTTCTCGGTGATGGAAAGGATAGAGGCTATGTAGGTGTTGGCGGGTACGATGACCTCGTCGCCTTCGTGCAGGGCGCCCAGCTCCTTGTAAGCACGGAGAATGAGGGTGAGTGCGTCAAGACCGTTAGCTACACCGATGCAATGGCGGGTGCCGATATACTCAGCGTATGCCTGTTCAAAACGCGCTGTGGTCTCTCCACGCAGATACCAGCCGGAATCAACCACACGACTGACGGCCTCGTGGATTTCATCGGCATACATCGCCGAAATGCGCTTCAAGGGCAGGTACTCTATCATCGAAATTTGAAGTTTGAGGTTTGAAGTTTGAGGTTTGGAAAATGAAGTTCAAAGTTCCCATTCGTACCAATCGTAGCAGACGGTGCGGCCTCCAAAACCGTGCTTCTGGAATATCAGGGAGGCATTCACCTCGTTGGAATCGGCTTGTGCAGACGTGCCGAAGTCGAAATAAGCCTGTGGAAAACTGGCCTCAAAGAGCAAATGCTGGAACAGCATATCGAGCGCTCCCACCCGTTTCCCTTCCTCCGAGGCAGAGATGTACTGGGTGTGTACCACTCGCGGTGTCAGGTAGAGGACGGTGCCACCAAGAGGAACGCCCGCACGGTCGTATGCCATGTAGAGGCGTATGTTGTCAGGGAAACGCGCCATGAGCAGCTTCATTTCAGCTGCCGTATGAACTGGCGTGGCGGCGTACTTTGAAGCCAGGTTTTCTGTAAGGATTGTCCAGAATCGGTCAACGTCCTGCGACTCGGCCACTGTAACACCCTGTGCCTGTGCCTTGCGAATGCCAGAACGGCGCGACTCCGTGAACTTCAATGGGCATTCCAGCAAAACCGTTGCAGAAGCATCGCGCTCGATAAGCCTGGCCTTACAACGCAACGACAAGGCATAGACATCTTCCTCAGCAGGCAACCGGTGGTAGATATGCGGGACGGGCTTGTAGACGACACGACGGAAGCCCTCACGCTGCAAATAGCCGTTGATGGCAACCAACGCCTCGCAAACCGTTTCAGGCACAGCACGCTCGTCAGTAACCAATCCGCCGTATGTCAAGCCCTGATGGCTGTAGAGCGTGTCCCCTACCCTATTGGCAGGCAGCAACGCAAAGAGACGGTCCTTGCGGAAGACCATGAGCGAATGGTCGCAGAAGCGGTCGGCATGGTAATCCATGTAACTGCGGTCGAAGAGAAAGGTTCCCTGCTTCGACTGCACAACAAACCGGTTCCACCGTTCAGCATCATCCGCCGTGTATCGCCTTACCTCATACATGTGCCGTCAGTTGCAGAAATTCATCGTAGTCGTAGATATACTCCGCTTCGTCGAACAGCTCCGAAGCCAGCACAAGGCAGACAGAGCCGCTGGAGAAGTCCTCGAGTGTGCGCCATACGCCCGTACCAACGTAGAGGCCCTGATAGGGGTGGTTCAAGTGGAACGTGCGGCGTTCACGGCCGTCGTAAACCTCGACATCGAACGAGCCGCTGACGGCGATGATGACTTCCTGACAGGTGCGATGGGCATGGCCGCCACGACGTTCTCCGGCAGGGATGTCGTAGGTCCAATAGACGCGGGCAATGTCGAAGGGTACGTTCTTCAACTGCTCGGCTACGGTGAGGTTGCCGCGTGGGTCGACGATCTTGGGCAGGTCGATGAGCGAGAAGGGGCGCATGGGCTTTATAGGCGGAAGGTTTTGCAGCGGGTTTGCTGCGACTGAGTCGCAGCTTACGCTGACTGTTAGCGGTTCTTGTACATGTTGTCGTAGTAGCTCTGGTAGTCGCCTGAGGTGACGTTGTCGAGCCACTCCTGGTTGTCGAGATACCAACGGACGGTCTTTTCAATGCCTTCCTCGAACTGGAGCGACGGTTCCCAGCCGAGTTCACGCTGCAGCTTCGACGAGTCGATGGCATAGCGGAGGTCGTGGCCGGCACGGTCGGTAACAAAGGTGATGAGGTTCATGTCCTCGCCCTCCTTACGACCAAGCAGACGGTCGACGGTGTTGATGACCACACGGATGATGTCTATGTTCTTCCACTCGTTGAAGCCGCCGATGTTGTAGGTCTCGGCTATCTTACCCTTATGGAAGATGAGGTCAATGGCACGGGCATGGTCTTCGACGAAGAGCCAGTCGCGTACGTTCTCACCCTTGCCATAGACGGGCAGTGGCTTACGGTGGCGGATGTTATTGATAAACAGCGGAATCAGCTTCTCAGGGAACTGATACGGGCCGTAGTTGTTCGAGCAGTTGGTCACGACGACGGGCATGCCGTAGGTATCGTGGTAGGCGCGCACAAAGTGGTCAGACGAAGCCTTGGCAGCTGAGTACGGAGAATGAGGATTATACTTCGTGGTTTCCAGGAAGAACTTGTCGCCATAAGCCAGATGGTGCTCGGAGCTGCTGGCTGTCGTTGTGAAAGGCGGCTCAATGCCTTCCGGATGGGTCAGTTCCAGGGCTCCATAAACCTCGTCGGTCGAAATGTGATAGAACCGCTTGCCCTCGTACTTCTCAGGCAGGCTCTCCCAATAGAGCTTGGCAGCCTGCAGCAGCGACAACGTACCCATGACGTTGGTCTTTGCAAACGTAAACGGGTCCTTGATACTGCGGTCAACGTGACTCTCAGCAGCCAGATGGATGATGCCGTCGACCTTCTTGTCCTGCATCAGTTTGTAGAAGGCATCGAAGTCGCAGATGTCCATCTTCACGAACTCGTAGTTGGGACGGTCCTCGATGTCCTTCAAATTGGCGAGGTTGCCAGCATACGTCAGCTTGTCGAGGTTGATGATATGATACTCAGGATACTTGTTCACGAAAAGGCGCACCACGTGACTTCCAATAAAGCCTGCGCCGCCGGTAATGACAATTGTTCTCATATTCTTGTTTTTTTATTTCTTGTTTCTCTTGTGTCGCTGATAGAGCCCGAGGACGAACATGACGAGGAACGTCACGCCGAACGTATTGGCGGCATCCTGCCATGAGTGATCCATACCCACTACATAGAATAATAACGTAACGACCGCCGCAACTATTGTGCAAAGCACTAATTCTGTAACATATTCTTTCATCCTCTCAATTTCTCATTTTCCCAAACTTATTACTTCCAGGTCTTTCATTTCAGCACCATCGATGACGAGCCGCATCAGCGTACGCTCCTTATGCCAGCCCTGTAATCCGGCAGCACCAGGATTGATGTGCAACAGCCCGAGGGTCTTGTCGTACTTCACCTTCAGTATGTGCGAATGCCCTGCTATGAAGAGCTTGGGCGGATTGGCATAGAGCGTAGAACGCACGGAGGCATCATAGTTGCCAGGATAGCCGCCAATATGCTTGATGAGCACGTCGACGTCCTCGCACTTGAAGCGGTTCAGCTCGCGGAACATCAGCCGCAGGTCGCCACCGTCGCAGTTTCCGCAGACAGCTTGCAAAGGCCGGAAGGCAGCCAGTTTCTCGGCCACCTCAGTAGAACCTATGTCACCAGCATGCCATATTTCATCGCATGGCTCGAAGTAATGCAGATACTTCGGATCCCAATAGGAGTGGGTGTCGCTGAGGATTCCTATTCTTTTCATCCGACATATAGGTTTTATGAGAGTCCGAAACGCTTGCGTACAAACTGAGAAATAAGCTTCTCGGTCTCCATGAGCCCCAACACGCTGGAATCGATACAAAGGTCGTAATTCTCAGCTTGTCCCCACTTCTTTCCCGTGTAGTACTTATAGTATTCGGCACGTTGGCTCTCACCCTGCTCAATGAATCGGAGAGCCTCGTCACGGTCAGTAAATCCCTGCTTGGCCATGACCTGACTGACACGGAAGTCCATGTTGGCAGTAATGAAGATATTCACCGTGTCAACGCGATTACGCAGGATATAGTCGGCACAACGTCCCACGAACACGCAGTTTCCCTCGTCGGCAGCACGAAGAATGGCATCGCTCTGAAACTTGAACAAAGCATCCTGCGAGAAGCCTCCCGACTGCTGATAACCCGAATTGGCCACTCCGCCTGGCAGATGCAGGAACGAGCGCAGAAAACTCTTGTGCTCGTCGTGCTGTTCAAACATGCGCTCCGAAAGGCCACTTTCCTTGGCTGCCCGCGACAAAATGGCACGGTCATAATACTGTGCCTTGAAGTCGAGTGCAAGCATTCGTCCGATGTCATGGCCGCCGCTACCAAGCTGACGACCCAGATTGATAATAATATGAGTGTCGTTCATTTTTTATTGAATTTTCTTAGATACCACCAAAGCAAAGGCCACGTCATGGCAAACGAACCAAAGTCGCTCGCAGGCATGGAATACCAAACGCCGTCCAACTGCCAGAACATGGGCAGCACGTAGGCCAATGGCAACAACATGAGCAACTGCCGCGACAGGGAGAGGAAAATGGAAATCTTCACCTTGCCAATGCACTGGAAGAAGTTGGTGATGACGGCTTGAGAGCCTACGATGAAGAACACCAACATGTCAATCCTGATGCCGTGTGCCGACAGTTCAAGCAGCAACGGGTCGGTAGTGAAGATACGTGCTATCTGGTTCGGGAACAGCATGGCCAATCCCCATCCCACAAGCAAAATACTCGTGGCAGAGGCAATGGCCAGCCACAGACAGCGCAACATACGCGGATATTTCTCGGCGCCGTAGTTATAACCCACAATGGGCTGCATACCCTGATTCACGCCCATGACGAACATGAAGAACACCATGGCCATCGAGTTGGCTATTGAATAGGCACCCACGGCCATGTCACCACCATAGCGAACGAACTGGTTGTTCATGAAGATGACAATAATACACGACGTGACGTTCATCAGGAACGGTGAAATGCCAATGCCAATGATGTTACGCACCAGGTCGGCCTTCAACTTGTAGATGCCACGCTTCAGGTGCAGCAGCTCTTTCTTGTCCGAGAAAAGCCACATCTGCCAGCACAGGGCCATCGACTGCGACGAAATGGTGGCAAGCGCCGCTCCACGTATGCCCCAGCGGAACCACCACACGAAAGCAATGACCAGCAGGATGTTCATACCTACGGTGAAGAGCGTGGCATACATGGCGTGTCGTGGCTTGCCTGCCGCACGCAGCACAGCATTCATGCCGAAGTACATGTGTGTCACCATGTTACCCAACAGAATCACCACCATGAACTGACGGGCGTATGGCAGCGTTACGTCGCTGGCTCCGAAGAAGCGCAGGATAGGGTCAAGGAATATCAGGCACACCACCATGAACAGAAAACCTATAATCAGGTTCAGCGTCACGGTGTTGCCCAGTAGGTGTTCAGCCGTCTCGTAGTCCTTCTGTCCCAGCTTCACGCTGATGCACGTCGAGGCGCCCACACCGACCGCCGCACCAAAGGCCGCACTCAGGTTCATGAATGGAAAAGTAATACCAAGGCCAGCAATGGCCTCAGGTCCCACCACCTGACCGATGAATGCACGGTCGATGATGTTGTACAAGCTCGAAGCCGTCATAGCCACAATGGCCGGCAAGGCATATTGCCACAGTAGCCGACCTACAGGCTTCGTGCCCAGCTCGAGTGTTGCTTGTCTGTTATCCATAATCAATGTGCAAAGGTACGCTTTTTTTTTGGTAGTTCCAAATTATTGTCGTACCTTTGCAGAAAATTCACAAAATCAAGCAAAAAATCACATGGGAATAGTCATCGGAATTGACGTGGGCATATCGACCACGAAGATTGTTGGAATCAGGGACGGACGGGTCACGGCACCTATCCGCATTACAGCTGCAGACCCCATTACGTCACTCTACGGCGCCTTCGGTAAGTACCTGCACGACAACGACATAGAACTCAACCAGGTGGAACAGGTCATGCTCACAGGCGTAGGCTCAGCTTACATCGAAGCCCCCATCTACGGGTTGCCTACGGCAAAGTCGCAGGAGTTCAGGGCCGACGGTCTCGGCGCTCGCTATGAGTCAGGACTTGACCACGCCATCGTTGTGTCAATGGGCACTGGCACCAGTTTTGTACTGTGCAACGGCAGCGACATGCGTCACATCGGCGGCATCGGCATCGGCGGCGGCACACTACAGGGGCTTTCACGGCTGATGCTCAACACGAGCGACATAAAGACGGTGGCGGCTCTGGCCATGCAGGGCGACATTCACAACATCAACCTGCTCATCGGCGACATTTCGGCACATCCGCTACCAGGTTTGCCAATGGAAGCCACGGCCAGTATTTTCGCCCGTGCCCAAAGCGACACAGCAAAAGAGGACATTGCCTGTGGCATCATTTCAATGGTGCTCCAATCCATTGGCTCCGCATCGGTATTAGCCGGATTGGGCAGCAACATCAAGGACTTTGTGCTCATTGGCAACCTGACGCTACTACCGCAGTGCAAGGACATCTTCCCCGCCCTGGAAAAACTTTACAACATCCGCTTCCACATACCCAAGTACTCACAGTACTGCACCGCCATCGGCGCTGCCCTCGACTACCTGAACACACAAGGGAAGTTGTAATACTATTCTATGCGCTCGATGGTCATGCCGTCCAAGTGCTCTATGAGTCCTACAATCTGGGACTCATATTTGTCGCGCTTCACTTTCAGCTCCATCGACACCTCGCTGAAATCGCCCTGGGCGGTGTGTTTCTCCTTCATTTCGTAGGAGGTGACACTAAAACCGTTGGCATGGAGTCGATTCAGAAGGCTGGCAACGGCTTCGTGCGATGAAGTAAGAAAAGTGACAATGATGTTACGGGCACCGAAATGATGCTGAACGAAGTTCATGGCCTCCAGACAGAGGAGCACAAGCACAGTGGCTGCAGTAGCCAGCATATACATGCCAGAACCGCAGGTCAATCCGATGGCTGCCGTCACCCAAAGTCCGGCGGCGGTGGTCAAACCACGGACAATATGCCGCTGGAAGATGATGGTTCCGGCTCCGATGAAGCCAATGCCCGACACTACCTGCGACGCTACTCGTGACGGATCAACACGATAGCCGGGTGTACCTACCACATCGCCATAGCCGAACATGGACATGAGCATGAATAGCGCTGCACCCAGCCCTACCAGGAAGTGAGTGCGTATACCCGCATCTTTGGCGCGGTATTCACGTTCCAAACCGATGGCTCCACCCAGCAGAGCCGCAATAAAAATACGAAGTACAAATTCCTGTGTCATAATCTATCTTTTAACGTTTATCTATTCACCTTTCACCCTTCACCTTTCACCACTCACCACTCACCCTTCACCACTCACCCTTCACCACTCACCACTCACCTTTCACCACTCACCCTTCACCACTCACCACTCACCATCCTCACCTCACCGTCGGATTCAAGTTCCAGCTAAGGAAGAAACGACGTGTAGCAGCAAAGTAAGTCAGCACGCCGGCAGCATTAACCACTACCACCGTCCAGAAAGCTGCCGCATAACCCAACAACTCGGCTACAACGCCGCCAACGAGTATGCCCAATCCCATACCGATGTCCCATGCTATGAGTATAGTGGAGTTCGCCGTGCCACGCTGATTATTGCGCGCCACACAGATGGTCATGTTCTGAAACGCTGGCCACATGTGTCCGTTGCCCAATCCTATAAGCAAGGCCGAAGCATAGTAGCCGACCCACATTGAATTTTGGCTATTGAACATTGACCATTGAACGTTGAGTTGTGCCAATGTGGGCATTAATATAAATAAGGTATAACCAACGAGTGAGATAACCATGCCAGTGGCGGCATTATGTGTCAGCCTCCCCTTGCGCAAAGCCCTGCTACCCTGTAGCCGTGAGAGCATGAGACCCACGGAACAGAGCATGAAATAGGTGCCTGTGCCGCCCGTGATGCCCAGTTGTTCCTTGCCGTAGATTGCCAAATAGTTGCTCAGTACACCAAAGCTGAAGCCAAAGGCCACCATGTTAACGCCTAAAAGCCAGCCTCGCACCAAGAAGAAGCGATCCCATGAAAGAGTGGAAAAAACTCCCGATGAAGTTTTGTCGCCCTTCACTATTTGCTTTTCACATCTGACCGTGGCGTCTGTCAGCCAGCCGGCACAAGCCACGGCCAATGCTACCCAGAACAGCAGCTCAAAGCTATGGGACACCCGATACAGGTAGATGCCAACGGTGGGAGCAACAGCCATAGCCAAGTTGTTCGACAATCCGTAGTAGCCTATACCCTCAGTGCGTCGGCTACTGGGCAACACATCAATGGCAACAGTCGAGTTGGCGACGGTCAAAGCACCAAAGGGTCCGCCGTGCAACGTCCTGACGATTGTAAACGCAAGCAGTGAAGCTGCCGCCAGATAGCCCGCAAAGAAAATGGCAAAGACGCCAAAACAAACCATGAGCACCTTCTTGCGTGGAAACGAATCGACCATGAATCCGCTGAACGGACGCATCAGCAAGGCCGTAATGGTATAACCAGAAAGCACAAGACCGATGACATCCTTGGTCGCCCCAAAGTGCTCGCTCAAATAAAGAGGCAACAGGGGTGTCAGAATGTAAAAAGCAAAGAACAGCGCAAAATTGGCTACCATCACCCGACAGTAGTTCCGATTCCAAAGTCTGTCTGTTTTTCCTGCCATCAGTCCGTTTTTGTTTGCCATTTTGGGGACAAAGATAGTCGTTTTCACGGAAAACACCAAGTAAAAGGCCGAATATTTGGTGGAAAACTTTTTTCTTTGTACCTTTGCAGCTGTTATGGGAAAAGGAAAGCTGGCGAAATTCGCCGATATGGAAACCTACGAGAACGTATTCCAGTGCCCTTATTCGGCATTGGACGACGGGGCTAAGCTACAGGCGCATGGCCTCGGTGAGTGGTCTTACGACCTCCGTGGCATCTGGCGTGAGGAATATTTCAAGAACGACAATCCCATCGTGCTCGAGCTAGGCTGCGGCAAAGGAGAGTACGCCGTGGAGTTGGCCCGTAACTACCCTGACAAGAACTTCATCGGTGTCGACATCAAAGGTGCCCGTATGTGGACAGGAGCCACGCAAGCATTGAAGGAGGGACTCAAGAACGTCGCATTCCTGCGCACGAACATCGAAATCATCGACCACTTCTTTGGAACAGACGAGGTACAGGAAATCTGGCTCACCTTTAGCGACCCGCAGATGAAGAACCCACGTAAGCGGCTCACATCCACTTATTTCATGGAGCGTTACCGCCGTTTCCTGGTCGATGACGGCATCATCCACCTGAAGACCGACTCGAATTTCCTTTTCACCTATACGACCTTCATGGTAGAGCACAACCACCTGCCAGTGGATTTCCGCACTGAGGATCTTTATCATGACGAACATTCTGCGGCTAACGTTGAGCCTGCTACGCTCGCCGTACAGACTTACTACGAGTCGATGTGGATGGCTCGTGGCTTAAACATACGCTATATGCGCTGGCACCTGCCCCACTCCACCCCGCTCGCCGAGCCTGACGTGGAAATTGAGCTCGACGAATACCGCTCATACCATCGCAACAAACGTAGTTCACTCGAAAAAGCAAAATAATTATGAGAAAGCAATTATTAGCCATCATCACTGCCTTGATGCCTTTCATGGCTATGGCACAGTCAATGAACGTCAGCGTCGACTCCACCGGTCAGCTGGCCATTCAACTGCCCGACAGCATCCGTTATAAAGTGGCAGAGCTGAAAGTGACTGGTCCCCTGAATGGAGCAGACCTGAAGCTGCTCTCGGAGATTGTCACCCGCACCAAGACAAACAAGAAAATTGCCGATGAATGTCTTGTAACAAGCATCGACCTCAGCGAGGCCGTCATCACCGAAGGCCGTTCAACCGACGGACTCTTCCAACTCAAGAAGGAGAGCATGACTACCGAAGCAAACGCCCTGCCTGCATCGCTGTTTTCTGGTGCCAAGAGCCTGGTGAAGGCCGTCCTACCCTATAACACGGTCAGCATCGGCCGCAATTGCTTTGACGGCTGCTCCAGCCTGACTGAGCTGAACATTCCTGAAACTGTCACCGAACTGGGAAACAATGCGTTCTCGGGCTGCAAGGCACTGACAAAAATGTCTATTCCCAAGGGTGTCAAAGCCATTGGTTCTGGTACATTTACGGAATGTGAGTCACTGGCTGAAATCAACATTCCGGAAAGTGTACGTTCGATAGGCAGCAATGCCTTCCGAGGTTGTAAGAGCCTGACTTCCATTAGTTTGGCTGACGACCTCGACGAAATAGGCAACTCTGCTTTTGAAAAGTGCAGCAACCTGAAAGAAATCGACATCAACAAAGTAGGAAAGATTGGCTCCAATGCCTTCCAGGAGTGTTCCAGCCTTGAGCAGTTGGAATTGGAAGGTGTCAGCAAGATTGGCAATGGTGCTTTCGTGAAGTGTATCAGCCTTAAATCCGTCAATATCCAGGGCAACCTCGACGAATTGGGCATGGACACATTCAGCGACTGCAGTAACTTGGAATCTGTCAGCCTGCCCAGTGGCATCAAGAAGATTGAGAGCCGTGTCTTCCTGAACTGCAAGAAACTGGAAGCCGTGGAATTACCTGCGGAGCTGACGAAGTTGAACGACAGGGTTTTCGAAGGCTGCTCTTCCCTGAAGTACATTGTCATCCCTAATTTGGTGAAGTCCATGGGTAAAAGCATCTTCGAAGATTGTACTGCACTCGACAGCGTACGGATTGACTGCATCATCGACGAAATTGACAACGATGCCTTCCGCCATTGCCATAGCCTGCGTACCATCAACATTCCTATCTCTGTCAAGGAAATTGGCTCGAAGGCGTTCGAGGAGTGTGTTGCATTGACAAGCATCACCCTGCCCGTCACCCTCCAATCTATCGAAGACGATGCCTTTGCCAAGTGTACATTGTTAAAGTCTGTCATCATTCCTGCTGCCGTCAAGAAGATTGGCAGCGATGCTTTCCAGGAATGTAGCTCATTGACGTCTGTCGAACTGCCCATCGGATTGAAGGAAATAGGCGGCGGTGCCTTTGCCAAGTGTGTCAGCCTGCGCGAAGTCAATGTCAAAGCCCCACTCCCGCCGAAGATTTCAAGGTCTACATTCAAGGACATTGTCTCTGCCGCCTGTAGGTTCTACATACCACAGGGCAGCAGGATGCTCTATATGCAAGACAAGCAGTGGCAGAAAATTTCACAGCTTGTTGAGAGATAAAACACTTTACCCTTCATCGTATGCGGGCATTCTATGCCCGCTTCACCCTTCAATATGATTTACCCAAAATTGATAATGGACGCGCTGGCTACTGTCACTTATGCCGGCACGAAGAAAAACTTAGTTGACAGCCAAATGGTGGCCGACCAACCCGCCGTAACCGCTCCCCAGAAAGAGGGCGAACCGTGGAAAGTGAAGGTTGTGTTGGAGTTCCCCCGCGATACCGACCCATTCCTGCGCTCCACTGTCAAGGCCGCCGAGGCCGCCATCAAGTACCATTGCAAAAGTGTGCTTGACGGTTCTGCCGTCGAGAACCCCGTCGAGCCTCCTATAGAAGTGGAAATCATCACCGAATTCAAGACGAAGCCGCGGCCTGAGGTAGGTCAGATGCTGCCTGACGTAAAAAACATCATCGCCGTCAGCAGCGGCAAGGGTGGCGTGGGTAAGAGCACTGTAGCTGCCAACCTTGCCATCTCGTTGGCACGCCTCGGTTACCGTGTAGGACTGCTCGACACCGACATTTTCGGCCCTTCCGTGCCCAAGATGTTCAATGTCGAAGACGAGCGGCCATACGCAATCAAGAAAGATGGCCGCGACCTCATCTGCCCCATCGAACAGTACGGTGTGAAGTTGCTCTCCATCGGCTTCTTCGTATCCCCCACGACGGCTACGCTTTGGCGCGGCGGCATGGCCACCAGTGCCCTCAAGCAGCTCATTGCCGATGCCGACTGGGGCGAACTCGACTATTTTATCCTTGATACCCCACCGGGTACCAGCGACATTCACCTGACGCTTTTGCAGACGCTGCCCATTACTGGTGCCATCATCGTTTCTACGCCCCAGCAGGTAGCACTCGCCGATGCCCGCAAAGGCATTGACATGTACCGCAACGAGAAAGTCAACGTACCCATCCTCGGCCTGATAGAGAATATGGCGTGGTTCACGCCCGCCGAACTACCCGAGAACCGTTACTACATCTTCGGGCGCGAAGGTTGTAAACAGCTGGCCGAGGAATTGAACGTCCCCCTGCTGGCTCAGATTCCTCTCGTCCAGAGCATCTGCGACAGTGGTGATCAGGGAACACCTGCCGCACTCGGAACCGTTAGCCAGGATTTGCAGTCCCCGGGTGAAACCACCATGTCATTAGCCTTCCTCAACCTCGCACAAGCCGTTGTCACCGTTGTCAACCGCCGCAACAAGGAACATCCCCAAACCAAAATCGTAGGTGTGAATTAAAGAAACAATCCACTAATCAGTGTGTTCTGAAATGTTAAAACTGTCGAAGACAGGAATTATCTCGGTTTTTATTCGTACCTTTGCACACTCAAATCTAAAAATGACGGAATGGCCCAGGAGTTAGTGTCTGTTATCATGCCTACATACAATGCCGGAAAATTTCTTTCCAGCAGTATTGACAGCATACTGGGACAAACATACCATCAATTGGAGTTGCTTATTACCGACGATCACTCCACAGATCCCGAGACACTGAGGATTCTGAAAGAATACAGTCAGCGCGACAGCCGCGTAAAAGTGGAATATCTGACCGATAATCATGGCCCAGGCTATGCCCGCGACCGTTCTATCGACCGTGCACAAGGTAGATATATTGCTTTTTGCGACAGCGACGACCGTTGGTTTCCTGAGAAATTAGAGCGCCAAATCAAATTCATGGCCCAGAAAGACTGCGCCCTGAGCTACACTTCCTATATCACTTGCGATGACATGAATCAGGAGACGGGGCTTGTCATAGCTCCTCCCCGTGTGTCGTTCGGTATGATGAAGCGCGACAACAAGATAGGCTGCCTCACAGCTGTCTACGATATAGAAAAACTGGGGAAAAAGTATTTTATGCCTACTCTGCGGAAACGCCAAGACTGGGCTTTGTTCCTGACCATCATCCGCAAGTGCCGCATGGCTTACGGCATTACAGAGCCACTGGCCTACTATCGCCACCGCTCCAATTCCGTTTCAAGCAACAAACTTTCACTCATACGCTATAATGTAAAGGTCTATGAGTCTATTTTAGGCTTTTCGAAGCCCAAAGCCTACTTATATTTTTTCTGTCTGTTCCTTCCCACTTATCATGCCAAGGTTATGAAGCGGAACCGCGACAGCAGGGCCTATTTGGAGGCAAAAAGCAAGACACATACACCTCAGATTTAGACTTTATTTGCACGAATTGGCAAAAAGTTTAGAGAAAAAGGCTGTTATCTCAAAAAAAAATAGTACCTTTGCACCCGCTTTCAAAAAAAGCGAGAAATTATCGAGTCTATGCAATAAATATACCATAGTCTCGTTAATATTATAAAACAGATACGATTATAAGAGGATATTTACAGACATGACGACACTCAAAAGTGGGTACATCGTAGATGGGATGAACGAATTCGAGCGCAATGTGAAGCGTGCTTTCGATTTCGTGGTATCAATCGTGTGTCTCATCTTGTTTGCACCGCTTTTCTTATTCTGCTATATGATTATCAAGCGTGAGGACGGAGGTCCCGCTATATACAAGCAGGAGCGCATAGGGCGTTTCGGCCGGCCATTCTATATATATAAGTTCCGCAGTATGGTTGTCGATGCCGAGACAGATGGGCCGGAACTGTTCAATTCGGACAGTGAAAACCGACTAACAAAGGCGGGAAGATTCCTGCGTGACCATCATTTAGATGAACTTCCGCAGTTCTGGAATGTGTTCAAGGGGCAGATGTCGTTCGTCGGTCCTCGTCCTGAGCGTAAGTTCTTCATTGACCAGATTATGAAGAACGACACACGCTACGAGTATCTGTACCAGATACGTCCAGGTATCTCGTCGCTGGCTACACTTTACAACGGTTATACAGACACCATGGAGAAGATGCTGAAGCGTCTGGAAATGGACTTGTACTATCTGGAGCACCGTTCATGGGCCATGGACTTCCGCATTCTCGGCCTGACGTTCTTAAAGATTGCTTTCGGAAGGAAGATATAAAGTTGTTTCCTACTATTCAATTATAGACATACCATAAAAGAAGCGGAACCGACGGCTCCGCTTCTTCTATAGTATATGGTAATTTTACCCTTTCATCACTCAATTACAACAGTTGTCCAACCGTGCTTGTCCTCGATTTCACCGTACTGGATGCCGCGCAGCGTATCAAAAAGTTTCTTCGACATAGGTCCGGGCTTGTCTCCAAACGAATACCGCTTGCCAGTATCGAGGTCATCAATATAGCTGATTGGTGAAATGACGGCAGCAGTGCCGCAGGCACCAGCCTCCTCGAATGTTTCGAGTTCCTCTTCGGGAATGGGACGGCGCTCTACCTTCATGCCCAAGTCCTCTGCCACCTGCATCAAGCTCTTGTTGGTAATGGAGGGCAGGATAGACGTAGACTTCGGAGTGACATAGGTGTTATTCTTGATACCAAAGAAGTTGGCTGCACCACACTCGTCCATGTATTTCTTTTCCTTAGCGTCCAGATAGAACTCGCATGCGTAGCCCTTCTCATGAGCCAGGTTGTTGGCGAAAAGCGAAGCTGCATAGTTGCCACCCACCTTGTACTTACCCGTACCGAGTGGAGCTGAACGGTCGTAATCACGGATGATAACGTAGGGGTTAGCTGCGAAGCCTCCTTTGAAGTACGGTCCAACAGGAGTGACAAAAATCAGGAAACAATATTCTTTAGAAGGATGTACGCCTACCTGCGCGCTCGTACCTATTAATAATGGACGGATATACAGCGTAGCACCGCTCTCGTAAGTAGGAATCCACTCCTGGTTCAAGCGCACCACTTTCTTTACCATTTCCGTAAATAGTTCTGTGCTTACTTCGGGCATCAAGATACCGCGGCAGGTGGACTGCAAGCGCGCGGCGTTCTCGTCAACACGGAAGATGCGCACCTTACCATCGGGACAGCGATAGGCTTTCAAACCCTCAAAAGCCTCCTGACCGTAGTGTAGACACGTAGCTGCCATGTGCAGGTTCAGATACTCGTCGGAGCAGACCTCAATCTCACCCCATTTGCCGTCGCGATAGTAGCAACGCACGTTGTAGTCGGTCTTCATGTAACCGAAGGACAAACTTGCCCAGTCTAAATTCTTCATATTCTCGATTGATTTTCTGATTCGTCCGGCAAAAGTACACATAATTATGGAAAACGCCAAATTTTTGGGTAAAAAGTTACGTTACAACGATGTTTCTTGTGCCGAATTTCCGTATCGTTAACAAAGTTTAAGTGAATGACAACAACCCTTAATGAAATTATTTGTACCTTTGCAACAATATTGCGAAAACAACACCTGCTCTAAACTTTAAAAACTGATAATATTATTGAGAATGAAGACTTTTGGATATTTCGACGACAAGAATCGAGAGTACGTTATTACCGACCCGGCAACACCGTTTCCGTGGATTAACTATTTAGGCAACGAAGACTTCTTCGGGCTGATTTCCAACACTGCCGGCGGCTATAGTTTCTATAAGGATGCCAAGTTCCGCCGCATAACCCGCTATCGCTATAACGGTGTACCGATGGATGCGGGAGGACGGTACTTCTATATTAAAGAAGGAGAGACTGTCTGGTCGCCCGGCTGGAAACCCTGCAAGACACCGCTCGACTTCTATGAGTGCCGCCACGGCATGAATTACACCCGTATCACGGGCAGCAAAAATGGCGTGGAGGCTTCAGTGCTCTTCTTTGTGCCACTGAAGACATGGGCCGAGGTTCAAAAGCTGTCGTTGAGAAACGCTACCAATGAGGTGAAGCACCTGAAGCTGTTCTCATTCACCGAATGGTGCCTTTGGAACGCAGCTACGGACATGGAAAATTTCCAGCGCAACTGGTCGACGGGCGAGGTGGAGATAGAGTCTACTGTGCTCGACGGTTCCCCCGTCAATACCACCACCATCTACCACAAGACAGAGTATAAGGAACGCCGCAATCACTATGCCTACCATGCCCTGACTAATGCCAAGGCCGACGGCTACGACACAGACAGAGAGTCGTTCATCGGACTCTATAACGATTTCTCCAACCCTCAGTGTGTCATGGCCGGTAAGCCAGCCATGTCAGTAGCCCACGGCTGGAGTCCCATAGCCTCGCACTATGTGGAGATTGAGCTACAACCTGGTGAAAGCAAAGACTATATTTTCCTGCTGGGATATGTAGAGAACGAGCAGGAAGAGAAATTCGTGCTAAACGGTTCCCTTGCCAAGTCCTCATCTCTTATTACTTCTCTTGGCGATTTGGACCATACTATTATAAATAAGGTGAAAGCGCATGCAGTGATTGAACGTTTCTCGACCGTTAAGGCTGTCGATGCTGCTTTTGCAGAACTAAAGGCACTATGGGACGACCTACTGTCGAAGTTCACCGTCCAAAGCAGCGACGAACGTCTCAACCGCATGGTAAACATCTGGAACCAGTACCAGTGCATGATTACCTTTAACTTCTCGCGTTCGGCCTCGTTCTTCGAGAGTGGCGTCGGCCGTGGCATGGGGTTCCGCGACTCCAACCAGGATCTCGTGGGCTTCGTCCATCAAGTGCCCGCCCGTGCCCGTCAGCGCATCATTGATATTGCCTCAACGCAGTTCCCCGACGGCGGCTGCTACCACCAATACCAGCCACTCACCAAGCGTGGCAACAACGACATCGGTGGCGGTTTCAACGATGACCCCTGCTGGCTCATCTTCGGTACCGTGGCCTATATCAAGGAGACGGGCGACTTCTCCATCCTCGACGAGCCAGTGCCCTTCGACAACCAGCCCGGCACCGAGGTGTCGCTCTTCGAGCACTTGCGCATTTCGTTCAACCATGTCATAGAGAACCTCGGCCCGCACATGCTGCCGCTCATCGGTCGTGCCGACTGGAACGACTGCCTGAACCTAAACTGCTTCTCCTGGGATCCCAACGAGAGTTTCCAGACCACCGAGAACCAGAGCGAAGGCTCGAAGGCCGAGAGCCTGATGATTGCTGGCTTGTTCGTCTTTACGGGCAAGGAGTATGTAGAGCTTTGCGACAAAATAGCAAAGCACAGTGAGGCCGAACGGGCGCAGAAGTGCATTGACGCAATGGTCGAGGCCGTGAAGAAACACGGATGGGACGGCGACTGGTATCTGCGTGCCTACGACTACTATGGCAACAAAATCGGTTCGCATGAGAACGAAGAGGGCAAAATATTCATCGAGTCGCAAGGTTTCTGCACCATGGCCGGCATCGGACAGGAAGAAGGCATGGTAGACCGTGCTCTCGACTCCTGCAAGAAATATTTAGACTCCGAGCACGGTATGGTGCTCAATAATCCGGCTTTCACCCGTTACTACGTGGAAATGGGCGAAATATCGAGCTATCCCGCTGGCTACAAGGAGAATGCAGGTATCTTCTGCCACAACAATCCGTGGGTCATCATCGGCGAGACCGTAGCCCATCGCGGCAATGATGCCTGGGAGCACTACACCAAGATTTGTCCCGCATGGATTGAAGACCAACAGCTGCACAAGGTCGAGCCTTACGTCTACTGTCAGATGGTGGCCGGCAAGGATGCTGCCCGCCCAGGTGAAGGCAAGAACTCCTGGCTGACAGGTACTGCAGCCTGGAACTGGCTGACCATTACACAGTACATCCTCGGCATCCGGCCTACTTACGACGGTTTGGATATTAACCCCTGCATTCCATCAACACTGAAGGAGTATACCGTCCGTCGCGTCCTCCGCGATGCTACTTTCGACATCACCGTAAAGAACCCCGAAGGCAGACAAAGTGGTGTCCGCTCCATAGTGCTCGATGGTTCTGCCATCGAGGGATGTACCATTAACGCTACCCCCGGCCACCACACCGTTGAGGTTACTATGTAATTGATAATTGACAATTGATAATTATGGCAAAATTAAGAGAAAAAATAGGCTACGCGCTGGGCGATGCTGCTGCTGGCGGCATTACATGGAAAGTAATGTCAATAGCGTTCCCGCTGTTTTTTACCAATGTATTCGGCCTGACCGTGGCCGACACGGCAACGCTGATGCTGATTGCCCGTATGTTCGACGTCATCACCGACCCGCTGATGGGATCGCTGGCCGACCGTACACAGTCGCGCTGGGGCACCTACCGTCCCTGGCTCATTCTGGGTGCCGTTCCCTTCGGTCTTATCTTTGCATTGCTGCTCTATACTCCCGATTTCGGGCCTATGGGGAAGCGCATCTGGGCCTACACACTCTATCTGCTGATGATGGTGGTCTATACGGCTGTCAACGTGCCCTACGGCTCACTGCTCGGTGTCATGACCGACGATGACAATGAGAAGAACCAGTTCTCGTCGTTCCGCATGGTAGGTGCCTATGCTATGGGCTTCATTACGTTGCTCTCGTTCCCCTATCTACAAAAAATGGTGGGCGGCACCGACCAGCATCAGTATGCCGTACTCGGTGCTTTCTTCGGTATAATAGCCGCCATCGGTACACTGGCTTGCGGCTTGCTCACCCGCGAGCGGCTGAAACCCATCCGCGCCGAGAAATTCTCGCTGAAGCCCTTTGCAGACTTGTTCCGCAACCGTCCATGGATTATCCTGACGCTCGTTGGTGTCTGCACGAACTTCTTCAACGGCTTCCGCTACGCCGTGGCAGGCTACATGTTCGAATACTGCATGCACGGCGATGTCACCGTCAGCGGACTCATCATCAACTACACCGTGTTCATGACCTTTGGCGAACTGACATGCATGGTCTTCGGTGGCGTGTCACCCGTGTTCACCAAATGGGTAGGCTCCAAGCGCAAGGCCTTTATGTGGGCTGCCGTCATCTGTGTCGTCACCTCGGTACTGTTCTTCTTCGTACCCATGGATCCCGCCTATATCTGGTTGATGGTAGCTGTGGTCATCCTGACATCCGTCGGAATCGGCATATACTCGCCACTGCTGTGGTCCATGTATGCCGACGTTTCCGACTATGCCACCGAGAAGAACGGAACTTCGTCGACCGGACTCATCTTCTCCAGCGGCACGATGGCCATGAAATTCGGCACCGCCATCAGCGGTTCTTTGGTAGCCCTGTTGCTGGGCTTCGCCGGGTTTATATCGGGTACAGATGCCACGGGGCAGACCGTCATCACCATCACCGATGCTGAGGCTGTAAACAACATGATCTGGTCGCTGTTCTCCATCTTCCCCGCCATCATAGCACTGATAATGTTGGGATTGTTATACGTCTATCCCATTAGGAAATAACGGCCGAATTGCGTTAATCTTCCCAAATTTTCAATTGTCAATTATCAATTATCGATTTTTCTTCGTACCTTTGCACCCCAAATTGAACAATTAAAAGAAAATAGTAAGATTAAACAGATGAAAGTTCTACGTTATTTCTTCATCTTCTGCATTGCTGTAATCAGCAGTGCCGTTAGCGCTCAGGACCAAAAGGAGCTGTTCGAGCTCATGCAAAGTCGCGGCGAGTATTATTTCACAGTTAGCGTCAAAAACCCTGCTGAGGCAGGAGCCATCAACCGCATCTGTTCCGTCGACGCTACGGATGGCAAGAATGTCACCTGCTACGCCAATCAGAAGGAGTACGACGAGATGATTAAGGCTGGCTACAAGCCCTTCTTGATGATGCCGCCCTCGATGAGAGAGACCCATAACATGTGGGACGGGAAAAGCAAGGAATGGGATTCTTACCCCACCTACGATCAGTATGAATCAATGATGCAGGGCTTCCCAAGCTCAATACCAACAACAGTCGGTCGTCGTTTCTGCTCCTTGCTTGATCTTGGCACGCTGAACTCGGGGCGCAAACTGTTAGGCGTGCGCATCAACAACGGCAGCCCCAATGGCAAACCGAAATTTCTCTACACCTCCACCATGCATGGTGACGAGACAACGGGCATGATTCTCATGCTCCGTCTTATTGATGAACTGTGTACCAGTTCGGACCAACGCATCGCCAATCTGGTGAAAAACCTCGATATCTTCATCTTCCCCAATACTAACCCCGATGGCACGTATTATGGTGGTAACAACACGGTCAGTGGAGCACGCCGTTACAACGCCAATGGTGTTGACCTTAACCGCCACTTCCCCGACTTCAACAACGGTGCCCATCCCGACAACGCTTCATCCTACCAAAACGAGGCGCAGTGGATGATGGACCTGGCGCAGGAATACCTGTTTACGATGAGTGCCAACTTCCACGGTGGCGCAGAAGTGGTGAACTATCCTTGGGATAACACATACGATCGCCACGCCGATGATGCCTGGTGGCAATATGTCAGCACAGAGTATGCTAACAAAGCCCATGCGGTCTCTTCCTCCTATATGACCGATGAAAACAACGGCATAACCAACGGCGCCGATTGGTATGTCATTACTGGCAGCCGTCAGGACTACATGAACTACTACGCACAGTGCCGCGAATTGACCATAGAGTGCTCTTCTACCAAAACGCCCTCAGCCTCCCAACTTCCTAACTTCTGGAACTACAACCACGACGCCATGCTCTCCTATATGGAGCAGTGTCTCAAGGGCGTTCATGGTTTTGTGTATGATGAAACGACTGGCGAACCCATCGAGGGAGTCACTGTCACTGTTCAGGACCATGATCATCACGGCTCAGAGGTAAGCACCCACGCCGTCGGCGATTTCCACCGTCCCATCAAGGGCGGCACCTACACATTCCTCTTCCAGAAAGACGGCTACTGCCCGAAATTCGTCGACGTGACCGTGGCCGACGGAGAGCGTGTTGAGTTGAATGACATCCAGCTTACCCCCGGCAACTGTCTGGTACCGAACTTCACGGCATCGACCACCGCTGTTTCTCTCGGAGAGAGCATCAGTTTTACCGATGCCTCCTTCGGCACTATCGCTTCATGGAACTGGACATTCGAGGGAGCCACACCTTCCACATCTACGGCACAGAATCCCACGAACATCAAATATAATACCACAGGTGACTATGACGTCACACTGACCATCACTGACTCCGAAGGCAACAGCCAGACTCTGACAAAGAGCAATTATATCCATGTGATGGAAGCCATCAAAATGGGAGACAACAGCACGGTAACGACGTGCAACGCCTTATTCTATGACTCAG
>Ga0310786_10002084_pt1 | contig 31289 bp, 24 predicted proteins | sample AusTroGonzalo_MG_FD_203881 | JGI IMG/M metagenome (GOLD analysis project Ga0310786, IMG submission 203881) | Bovine rumen microbial communities from tropical cattle in Woodstock, Queensland, Australia - Gonzalo_03 (v2) (version 2) | ecosystem: Host-associated > Mammals > Digestive system >...
CTCACCCATTCCTGCTTGTAGGTGTAAGTAGTGGTGGTCTCCTGCTTGCCGCCGAGCTTGTCCTCGCTCTTTGACTCAGATTGTTCAACCCACTGGAAGTACTCCACCTTGCGGCTCAGGCTGATAGCATTTTCACTGATACCGAAATCAGCATCTGTCAGAACCTCGTCAGTGTTAGCCATTGCAGTAGCGCAAACGAGCTCACCTTCGAACTCAGCGCTCTTCTTGTCGGGGTTAGGCATCTCGACACATGCACCCTGTGCATCTTCCAGCATGTCAGCTGTCTTCACGGCACGACCTTCATTCCACCAGAGCAGAATGGTAGCACCAATGATGATGACAAAGCCCATGAGGGTAGCCTTGATTGAGTTACCTACGCGGGTTCCATAACCCGTAGTTGTTTTCTCTGTGTAAGCCATAATCTTTGCTTTTTAAATGATTAGTAAATAGTGATTTTATAAATAGTTTCTTCATTTAACGTTGCAAAGATACTGCTTTTTGTTAACATTTCCCAAATCTTTGTAAGTTTTTTGTCATTATGTAGGGACTTTTTGTCATAAAGTGTGATGTTTTTAGTAACTTTGCACATCATTTTACGACTAATTAGAATATGGCACTCAAAGCATTAAACGCTCGCACGGCTCCGAAAAGCCATGCACCCGAAAGGATCATCCAGTTTGGCGAGGGAAACTTCCTTCGCTGTTTTGTGGACTGGATTGTTTACAACATGAATCAGAAGACGGATTTCAATGCCTCCGTTGTGGTGGTTCAACCCATCGAACGTGGTATGGTGGATTGGCTCAATGGGCAGGATTGTCTCTACCATGTCAATCTGCAAGGACGTCTGAACGGTGAGAAGGTCAATTCGCTCACCCGCATCGACTGCATCAGTCGCGCCCTCAACCCTTACAGCCAGAATCAGGCATTCATGGCATTGGCAGAACAACCCGAGATTCGTTTCGTCATCTCCAACACCACAGAGGCTGGCATCGCTTTCGACCCAGCTTGCAAGCTCGCCGACGCTCCTGCCTCTTCCTATCCCGGCAAGCTCACGCAGTTGCTCTATCGCCGCTTCAAGGCTTTCAATGGCGCTGCTGACAAGGGACTGATTATCATGCCTTGCGAACTGATTTTCCTGAACGGACACCATCTGAAGGAGTGCATCTATCAGTACATCGAATTGTGGAAGGACGACTTCGGTGCTGATTACGAAGCCTTCAAGGAGTGGTTCACGAAATATAATTATGTATGCGCGACACTCGTTGACCGCATCGTGCCAGGTTTCCCACGCAAGGAGATTGCTGAGATTCAGGAGAAGATTTGCTATGCCGACAATCTGGTGGTGCAGGGTGAGGCCTTCCACTTGTGGGTGATCGAGAAGCCTGAGAACATGGACATCGATGCGCTCAAGGCCGAGTTCCCTGCCGAGAAAGCAGGTCTCAACGTGCTCATCGCGCCCAGCGAGAAACCTTACCACGAGCGCAAGGTGACCCTGTTGAATGGCCCTCACACCGTACTTTCTCCTGTGGCATATCTCAGTGGCATCAACATTGTGCGCGATGCCTGCAACGATGAGGTGGTGGGCAAATATATCCACAAGGTGCAGTTTGACGAGCTTATGCAGACGCTCAACCTGCCAATGGAGGAACTGCAGCAGTTTGCCGCCGATGTGTTGGAGCGCTTCAACAACCCATACGTTGACCATCAGGTGACGAGTATCATGCTCAATTCTTTCCCCAAGTACGAGACGCGTGATCTCCCAGGCGTGAAAGTCTATCTCCAGCGTAAGGGCGAACTGCCACAAGGTCTTGTCTTTGGACTCGCTGCCATCATCACCTACTATAAGGGTGGCGCTCGTGCTGATGGTGCACCCATCGAACCCAACGATGCTCCCGAGATTATGCAGCTGCTCAAAGATCTCTGGGCAACAGGTGACACGCAGAAGGTGGCTGAGGGAGTTCTCGCTGCTGAGAACATCTGGCACGAAGACCTCAACAAGACCGTTCCTGGGCTGACAGCGCTCGTCAAGAAAGACCTCGACCTCATTCAGGAAAAGGGAATGCTCGAAGCCGTCAAGACAATTCTCTAAGACGATTCAAGTTCATCTATACAACGACCCCCATAAAGTTCAAGCTTTACGGGGGTCTGTTTTTGTATGATGATAAGTGTTATTGCACGCTGTCACATCTGTCGGTGTAGAACTTCTTGAAGTCCTCCCAACGGTAGTAAGGATAGAGGTCGTTAGGAAGGGGTAGGGATGCCTCTTCTCCATTGAGCACACACTTGATGAGAATGTCCTGACCTGGTTTCTTGCCACGATAGAAGATGATCTGGAGGTTGGATGCCTTACCCATTGACCAGTTATGGTAGCAATTCTTCACCTCGTAAGGATCCTCTGGGTCGATGTCGGCTCCGTTGATGCCCATGAGCACGGTAAGAGGACCCAGACAGGTGTCGTGTCCGAAGCGGAGATCGGCAATGCGCTTGGTTTGTCCGCTGACAACGTCATCAGCTTTCTTGATGATGTCGCGCAGGATAGGAATCATGTCGTAACGGGGCTCGAACACCCAAGTGTAGGAACCGAGGTTCTCCTGCTCCCAACGTGCAGCAATCTCGTCGTCGGTGATGATGTTGCCCATCATGCCGTCATGTCCGATGCTGGGCAGCGAGGTGTAGAGATTGATGAGGTTGCTGCCGATGTTGTTCATGTTGCCTGGCAGCCCCTCTGTGCTGGTGAATACGCGTGATACAATCTTCTCGCGCAGGTTGTCCTGATAGTGGAAACGCTGACGGTTTGCCTCAAATTTTGGTCTTGACCTGGGGAATCTCTTGAAATTCGGATTCTGGCGGTCGTCTGGCTTCACACCGTCGAGAACCTTACGGGCAGACTCTTGGCGAATCTCCAACTTTGGATTGCATTGTGCCAGCTCTTGGCAGAAGGATGCCATGCTGAGCACGCAACGACCTGTGAGCGAGGAGATGGCAAAGATGTTTCCACCATTCTTGAACACCTCATTGAAGTCGTTATACATGGTGCGTGCGATGTACTGATGCTGCTCCCAACCCAGTTGGCTTAGTTCGCTGACGCTGGTGGCAAGCTCCGTCTTGGCAGCCATGAACTTGGTGCGAAAAGCCTCTCCCTCGGGAGTGAGCTGGTTCTTGGCATGCGCCTTTGTGAGGAGCGAATCGAGGTCGCGGTAGAGCATGTCGTTCCAGTAGTAACGAGAGCCGTGTCGTCCGTAGTGGCTGATGTAGAAGGCCTTGTATCCCTTCGGAGCCTTGGTCAGCGTGGTGGGCTTCATGGCATAGGGATAATCTTGGCCATAAGCCTTTCTCGGGTCAGCCTTCACTTGTTCGAGCGCAGGAACACCTTGTGCCCATGAAATCAGGGCAATGCCCCACAGAAGCAGGACATGGAAGATTTTTTTCATTGTTTGTGTAGTTTTTGAATAGGATAGTAAAAATGGTAAGTAATATCAATTGTCGCCACAAAGGTAATGAATATTTTTGAGAATGGCGTATCAAATGAAGAAAAAGTTGTATCTTTGCAACAAAATCAGATACCTTTCCAACAATGGGAGAATAATATGGGAGATGTAAAAACAAGTAACCGTGTGCTCCATCCAGTGCGAATAACAGCCATCCGTCAGACGGTCTATGAGGACTTGATGGCGAAGTATGAGAACCCGATTGAACATGCGTGCGATGTCAAGAAGGGACAGCAATGGGTGTCGGTGGATGGCAAGTGTCCTGAGGGAATGTGCCCTGCTGCATGGTACTCCATGCGTGAGTTTGTGGAGTCCTTGGCCAAAGGTGAGGGTAATTTCTACGATGGCTGGATGCAGAATCCCATGAGTGCCATGATTAGCTGCAACGATGGGTTCCGTCCTGTCAGCTTTTATATAGAAACGATAGAATAACTAATAATTATGATGAGAATGACGAAAATGATGCTGGCCGTGCTGCTGACGGTCGTATGCTGCACCCAGGTAGCAGCACAGGGTTTCCGCAGGGAGAGTTTCCCTGAAGGGTCTTATTCCCCAGTGACAAACATTAACCGTGGTGGGTATCCACGTGTGTTGGCTGACAACAGCGTGACGTTCCGTGTGAACGCTCCGCAGGCACAGAACGTGCAGATTGACTTGGGTGGCACCAAGTATGATATGCAGAAGTCGGAGGGTGGTGCATGGACGGTGACCACAAAGCCTCAGGTACCTGGATTCCACTACTATTCGTTGGTGGTGGATGGTGTGTCGGTGGCTGACCCTGCCAGTCAGACGTTTTATGGATGCAGCCGTTGGTCAAGTGCCATTGAAGTGAAGGAGTCAGGAATGGATGTATTTGAGGTGCAGGATGTGCCTCATGGTGAAGTGCGTACCGTTTATTATTACTCGAAGGTGGATGAGTCATGGCGTCCGTTGATGATTTATACTCCTGCAGGTTATAACGAAAGCAAGCAAGAATATCCTGTGGTTTATATTCAGCATGGAGGTGGTGAGGATCATCGTGGATGGATGGAGCAGGGAAGAACAGCTCAGATCATGGACAATCTGATTGCAGCAGGTAAGGCTGTGCCGATGATTGTGGTGAGCGCCAACAGCAATGTGCAGTCACGCAATGGTGGCATGGGTGGCGGTTATAGCTGGCAGGGCATGCAGACGTTCCGTAGTGAACTGATAGACAATGTTCTGCCGTTTGTGGAAAAGAATTACCGTGTGAAGAAGGACCGCAAGAGCCGTGCTATGTGCGGACTCTCGATGGGTGGTGGACAGTCGTTCTACATCGGTCTGCGTGATCCAGAGGTGTTTGCGAATGTGGGTGTGTTCTCTACGGGTATGTTCGGTGGAATCTCTGGTGCATCGAATTTTGACCTCGAGGCTGAGGTGCCAGGTATGTTGACCGACACCAAGACGTTCAATAGGCAGTTTGATGTGTTCTTCTTGAGCTGTGGCGAACAGGATCCTCGCATTGAATATACACGCACTATTGTGAAGAAGATGCGTGATGGTGGTGTGGAAGTGAAGTTCAATTCATATCCAGGCGACCATGAGTGGCAAGTATGGCGCAAGTCGCTACACGAGTTCGCTCAGTATTTATTTAAATAAAATATGTGTATCTAAACTATTTCTATAACAATTTATTCAATTACTAACGATCAATGATCTTTTTATGAAAGCTAAACTGTTTTTTACTTTGATGCTTGTCTTCACGATGAAGGCAGGTGCGCTTTTTGCGCAAACTAATGGTACGGTACTTGAAGAGGGTGGTACAGGCCCTTACAAGGCAGTTATGTACGAAGTGGATGGATTTGGTGAGCACACGGTGTTTGCTCCCAAGGATCTCTCCAAGTTCAATGCAAAGAATCCACTTCCTGTTTTGGTGTGGGGCAATGGTGGATGCGCCAATTCTCCTCGTGGACATGAGAAGTTCCTCAATGACATTGCATCCTATGGTTATATTGTGCTTGCAACAGGTGTGATGCCAGCACAAGGTGCCGCTCCTGGTATGGGTGGTGGCATGGGCATGGGTGGCCAGTCGCGTACAGAACAGCAGGTGGAGTCGATGGATTGGGCGTTTGCACAGAACGAAGACAAGAACAGCCCTTACTACCAGAAGATTGACACGAAGAATATCTGTATCGCAGGTATGTCGTGTGGTGGTTTGCAGGCGCTCTTCAATTGCTTTGACAAGCGTGTCACTTCCATCATGATTTGCAATAGTGGTCTGCTCAACGATGGAGGCAATTCTCCAATGGGTGGTATGCCAAGTGTGCCAAAGGACAAGCTGAAGGACATTCATTGTCCCATCATGTATATGCTTGGTGGCGAATCGGACATTGCTTATGCGAATGGTATGGACGATTTCAAGCGCATCACACATGTTCCAGCTCTTGCAGTCAACCTGCCTGTAGGACATGGTGGTACTTACAATCAGCCACATGGAGGCGAGTTCGCAATTGTGGGTCGTGCATGGCTCGATTGGCAGCTTAAGGGTGACAAGGAAGCTGCTAAGATGTTTGTGGGTGACAGTCCTGCAATTCTGCAACGCCCAGACTGGAAACTGGAAAAGAACGCTAAGCTGAAGTAACAATTTCCATAGGTGTTATAGAGATAAAAAAATCCCCCGCTCCGATGTGGAGTGGGGGATATCTATTTTATTCATCCTCGTCTGGAATGTCATCAATGCTGTCGATGTCTTCGATTTGAATGTTGTTCTCGTCAAGTTCCTCTTCTTCTTCCTCTTCTTCCATCTCACCGTCAAGTTTCTTGAGTTCCTCATCATTCATGTCTTCCTCCTCCTCTTCTTCTTCTACCTCGTCCAACATCTCGTCGTCATTCTCATCGAAGTCGTCATCCATTTCTTCTTCGCGATGCTTGCGACGGCGGCGGCGGCCATCTTCTTCGTCATCAATGCTATAATCGATGTGGACTTTCTCCACCTTGGGTTTTGGTTTCATGAAGATGCCTTCAATCCAGCCACCACGTTCGAGTTCGAGGACTTCGTAACCATCATCCTTACGGCGGTCAATGATGCCTCCAGGCTTACGCATGGTGAGTTCAGGCATGACGGTGCAATCGACGAAGAATGCAGACTCGATGATGTCCTGAATGGCGAGTGGCAGTCCCTTCCAACCTGTACCCATGTTGTGGGCGATGAGGTCGAGCACTTCCCATGTCTCCAAATGCTGGATGTTTTCAAGGGTGAGGTCGGTGACCTTCTTGATGGGGTGCTTGCGGATGGCGATGGCATTGTTGCCGTCAGCGTCTGGGGTGGAATAGACTTCATACCCCATGTTCTCCAGCTGATTCACCTTGTCATGGTCGTCTCTTTTCAGATATTGGAGATCGAACACGGTCTTGATGATGTTCAGATAATGGTTTTCATTGGCAGAGAAGTCATCTTTCTTCTTCTTGGCATTGATAATCATCTGACTCAGTTCGACTGGAGTCACGGTCCAAACATTGCTCTTGTCTAAGTCGTCAAGCGAAAATTTCGTCTTTTGCTTCATTGTGTTGTTGATGATAATATGTAAATTTGGGTGCAAAGGTAAGGAAAAAAGTGAAAAGTGAAAAGTGAAAGAAGAAAAAACTAAGTATCTAACCATGCCGATAGCAAATTATTTATAAATCCTGCTGCAGAACTTTAAACTTTTATGTAACTTTGCAATCTCTTATTGAAAAGGGAACAATAGATACACAAACGTTTTTATGTCTCAACAAGTAAGTATTTTAAGGTATAGAGCCTGCCTGCGTCGTGTGTGGCGTGTGGCGGCTGTTTGTTTGTTGTGCGTTATGCCGATGTGGGCGATGGCGCAGGGTGTGAGTGAAGTATCGGCTACTGATGTGCAAACGAAGGGTATAGTCTCTTATGTGCAGCACGTGATGGGCTTCAACAGGGCTGTGCCTCAGGAGAAGGTGTATATGCACTTTGACAATACAGGTTATTTTGAGGGGGAGACGATGTGGTTCAAGGCGTATGTGACGCGTGCTGACAATGGACATCCGACGGATATGAGCAAGGTGCTGTATGTAGAGCTGCTGAATCCGAGTGGTGACGTAATCAAGACGAACAAATACTATATCAACGAGCAAGGGCAGGCGCATGGTGACATGAAAGTTGACTCGCTGTTTGGCACAGGCTTCTATGAGGTGCGTGCTTATACGCGCTACATGACAAACTGGGGTGTGAATGCTGTGTTCTCGAGGGTGTTCCCTGTATTTAAGGCACCTGCTACAGAAGGAGACTATTCAGACTTGACCATTGATACACGCTTGTATCAGGAGCGTAATCCGAACAACCGTGACCAGCAGGATTCACTCTATATGAAGGCGGTGAAGGAAGGCATCTACTCTGACAATGAGGCGAAGACCGTGAGTGTGCAGTTCTATCCAGAAGGAGGTGATATGGTGCAAGGAAAGAAATGTCACGTAGCGATGCTGGCGGTGACGGATGATGGACGCCCCTATAGTGGAGAAGGCTATGTGGTGAATAAACAGGGAGATGTGTTGGCATCGGTGAAAACAGATACATTAGGTAGGGGAGAGTTTACTGTCATTCCTGATGCATCGGGATTGACGATGAAGATGATGAATGTGCGTGGCAAGGAACAACAGTATTCTTTGCCTGCTGCACGACGTGAGGGTTGTGCTCTGACATTGGATGTGGTGAGCAATGATGTGTTGGCAACGTTGCAATGCACGGGTGGTGTGTGTGGCGAACTGATTGGTTATGCATTGATGAACAATGGCAGCATCTACTATTGTGACACGTTGGTGGCATCGCCGCTGATAGAACTGGAACTGAACCGTGAACAGATGAAGGAAGGTGTGAACCAGATGACGGTGTTCAACAGCAACGGACAGGTGATGGCTGATCGTTTGTTCTTCATTTGTCCCAAGCCATCACCAACGGACAGCATCTCGTTTGTGGCAGAATCTGCATGGCTGAAACCTTGTGGAAAGGTGACGTTGAATGTGCAGACCTTACCCAATGCGATGTTCTCGTTCTCGGCCATGGATGCCATGTCGATGACGGGTGAGAAGCGAGGTAACCTGAAAACTTGGATGTTGCTGAGTTCAGAGGTAAGAGGATATATTGATCATGTGGACTACTACTTTGAGTCAGATGATCAGGAGCATCGCAAGGCATCGGACATGTTGATGCTGACGCAAGGTTGGAGACGCTATAACTGGAATGAGATGGCAGGCTTGACACCAAGAGAGAAAATGCAACCCATTGAGGACCAGTTTTATGTGTTTGGTAAATTAAATGAATACCGCAAGCGCAATCCTGTGGACAATGTGGATTTGGAATTGATACTCTATAACCAGCAGGGACAGAGCTTGACGGGTAATACGAGGACGGACAAGGATGGTAATTATGTCTTTGGTTTGCCGTTCATGAATGGTGAATGGAAGATGTTCTTCTACACCCGTATCAATGACAAGAAAAAGACATTCCGAGTGGGCGTGGATCGCCAAATCTCCCCCGTACCACGCTATATCAGTCCTGTGGAGGCAAGTCTAAAAGTCCCAACAGGCCCGAATATGTTTGTGCATAAAGAAGATGAGTCTGTGCCAGAAGGTGAGGAATTCATCCCGATCACTCAGAAGAACATTGTGTTGCAGAACGTGACGGTGAAGGCAAAGCGTCGCTATTTTACGAATGATGACTTCAAGTTCAAGAATGAGAACTTTGCCCGTAGATGGGCTTCCCTCTACTATGATATTGACCGCGAACTGGACAATATCCGTGACCGAGGCGAAGTGGAACCCACTATTTTTGAGTTTTTGGCCAAGAAGAATGCGATGTTCAACAATCCTGATTGTGTTGATTTGCCCAGAGTGACAGGTGATTCTGCTGCCACATGGTCAGAATGGTATGGTCACATGGCATACGGACACCAGCCCATCGAGTGGATTGTGGATAATGGTGAGACGATGAACGCAGGTGCCATCACGTCGGAGTCAAGTGCTGCAGGTGATACGTTCTTCCCTCTCTGGCTAGATGAAATCAAGAGTGTATATATTGCTCCTTATGATCCTGACCACGATAGCCGTGAATCTGCCCGTGGTGCTTTTGGCGAAACGCCTGGTGAGGTGGGTGATGACCGAAGTAACCACGTGAAGATTTATCTCTATCTGCACCATAGGTTCACGACGGAGAGCAACAAGGGTCTCCGACGCACGTATTTCCAGGGATTCAGCGACATCTCCACCTTCGAAATGGAAGACTATAATGTCATTCCTCCGATGGCAGATTTCCGACGAACCATCTATTGGGACCCCGAAGTGAAAGCAGATGAAGAAGGCAAAGCGAAGATTGAGTTCTTCAACAATTCCACCTGCGAGGAAATGTATATTAGTGCAGAGGGTATAACGCCAGAGGGTAAATTTGTGTTGAAGGATTAGTGTTAAAAAGAACAAAAAACTCGGCGATGCTAGGGCTTGTTACAATTATTTTGCCTAACTTTGTCGAAACTTTCTGAGTTAGCTAAGAAATATTCAAACACTCAACAATATTTTACACATGAAAGAACTCGCATTGAAGTATGGCTGCAACCCTAATCAGAAGCCATCACGCGTTTATATGGAGGAGGGCGAACTCCCTATCGAAGTGCTTAACGGTCGCCCAGGTTATATCAATCTGCTCGATGCCTTCAATAGTTGGCAGTTGGTCAAGGAACTCAAGGCTGCAACAGGTATGCCTTCAGCTGCATCCTTCAAGCACGTTAGTCCTGCTGGTGCTGCTGTGGGTGCTCCTCTGAACGACACATTGAAGAAGATTTACTTCGTGGATGACGTGAAGATTCCACTCACTCCGATTGCTACGGCATACGCTCGTGCTCGTGGTGCCGACCGCATGTCATCGTTTGGTGATTTCATCGCACTCTCCGACACTTGCGATGAGGCTACTGCCACACTCATCAAGCGTGAAGTGAGCGATGGTATCATTGCTCCTGATTATACCCCTGAAGCTTTGGAGATTCTCAAGGCAAAGCGCAATGGCACTTATTGCGTCATCAAGATGGATCCTAATTACACGCCTGCACCAATCGAGCGTAAGCAGGTGTTTGGCATCACCTTCGAGCAGGGACGCAACGAGATTGACCTGACGGGCGACAACCTCTTCGAAAACATTCCTACAGACAACAAAGACATCCCTGCTGATGCGAAGCGTGACCTCAAAATTGCGCTTATCACTTTGAAATACACCCAATCCAATTCTGTCTGCTATGTGAAGGACGGACAGGCGATTGGCATCGGTGCAGGTCAGCAGAGCCGTATTCATTGTACCCGTTTGGCTGGCAACAAGGCTGACATCTGGTGGCTGCGCCAATGTCCTAAGGTGTTGGCATTGCCATTCAAGAGCGACATCCGTCGTGCTGACCGCGACAACACCATCGATGTGTATATCGGCGACGAATATGAGGATGTGCTTCGTGAAGGCACTTGGCAGAACTTCTTCACCGAGAAGCCTGAACCACTCACGGCTGAGGAGAAGAAAGCTTGGCTGGCTCAGAACACAAATGTGTGCCTTGGTTCCGACGCGTTCTTCCCATTTGGCGACAACATCGAGCGTGCCCACAAGAGTGGTGTGCAGTACATTGCACAAGCAGGTGGTTCCGTTCGTGACGACAATGTCATTGAGACCTGCAACAAGTACGGCATTGCGATGGCGTTCACTGGCATCCGCCTCTTCCACCATTAATTCTATGGCAACAGACAACGAAATCCAGTATGCCATCATGAATGGCATCAACTTCGGCAAGGCGAAGAGCGAGAAAAAGGAAGATCCCAACAAGGTGAAGACCAAGGCTCGCAAGAAAGCCTACCAGACAGGATCCCACAAATCGGGTGCGGCCAAGCACAAGGCAGAGATACGCCAACGTGTGAAGAACCGCGCCTCCCAGCGCAAGGGTTAAGCGTTTAGCATTAAGGGGTTATCGTTAATGTTAAAGTTAAGGTTAACATTAGGGCTAATAGTACTGCTCAGCATCATGGCTTGCGACTCCAACAAGTCGCAAGGTGGCGCTGGGCGGTCTCCGTTTAAGACCAACGCCAACGATAATCCTCCGCATTTCGATCTGCCCGATATTCAGCAAAACGGCGAACTCATCGTTCTCACCCTCTATGGTCCCGAGAGTTACTTTGAGTTTCGGGGTGAGGACTTCGGTGTGCAGTTCATGATTGCCCGTCAGTATGCCAAGAGCATTGGTGTGAGCATCCGGGTGGATGTGTCACGCAGTCAGCGCGAACTGGTGGAGAAATTGGAGAATGGGGAGGGAGATTTCATTGCCTTTCAAGTGGACAAGAAGGACTCGCTCGCCTCGTTGTTGGACTATGTGGGCGAACAGGAGATGAGCCTCTTCATGGATAGCCTCGCCAAGGTGCGCAAGGACACCTCATTGAAGCCCCGCCAGGGTGGGGCATGGGCGGTGCGTAAGGATTCGCCCCTCCTTTCTGCCTCGCTGTCGCAATGGATGACAGCCCATCAGAAAGATTTCTTCGACTACACCACCATCCGCATCAAGTCGAGCAGCGGACGCACATACGTACCCCGTCGCAAGGTTTCCTCACCCATACTCAATGCTGCCCGTGGCCAGATTTCCGTCTATGACGACATCTTCAAGAAGTATGCCATCTCGTGCGGATGGGATTGGCGTTTGATAGCTGCGCAGGCTTATCAGGAGTCAGCATTCGACCCGCAGGCTGTTTCCCACATGGGAGCAATGGGCTTGATGCAACTGATGCCAGGCACGGCACGAGACGTGGGTGTTTCTCAAGCCGAAGTGTTCGTGCCAGAGCGTAATGTGCGGGGAGCTACCAAACTCATCAAGCAACTTAACACCCATTATTCCTTCATCACCAATGGCGACGAGCGCATCAACTTCATCCTCGCTGCTTACAATGCCGGTTCGGGTCATGTGGACGATGCCCGTGCCTTGGCTCAGAAATACGGAAAGAACCCCAACGTGTGGCTCGGCAATGTTGATGCCTTCATCCTCAAGATGAGCGACTCGCAGTACTACAATCAGCCCGAGGTAAAGTATGGTTACTTCCGTGGTAGCGAGACCTACGACTACGTCAACAGCATCCGTGCCCGCTGGAGTGAATACAAGAAGAAAATCAGACAATGACACCCTTTTCAAACATGAACAAAACTGATCAAAAGCCACTTCCTCATCCGCTGGTCGCCTTCATTCCCATCCTGGTGCTCATCCTTTTCCTGTGTGTGGTCATCTATCTCTTTGGTAGCGAATCCTTGAGTGGTGCCAGCCAGATGTCGCTCCTTTTGGGCACAGCCGTATGTATCACCCTTTCCATGACCTTCTATCGTGTTCCTTGGAAAGCCTTCGAAGAGCGTATCACCAAGACCATCGGCGATGTGGCAGTCACGTTGCTCATCCTCTTGGCTGTGGGTATGCTCTCAGGTTCTTGGATGGTGAGTGGGGTGGTGCCCACCTTAATCTATTATGGTGTGCAAATCATGTCGCCTCAGTTCTTCTTGGTCAGCGCCTGCATCATTTGCGCCTTAGTGTCGTTGCTTTCGGGCAGTTCATGGACGACCATCGCCACCATCGGCGTGGCGTTGCTTGGCATCAGCGAAGCTTTGGGCATCAATACGGCATGGACGGCAGGTGCCATCATCTCAGGTGCCTATTTCGGCGATAAGCTTTCTCCACTCAGCGACACCACCATCTTGGCATCTTCTGCCACAGGTACAGACCTCTTTGTTCACATCCGCTATATGATGTACACCACTGTGCCCACATTCCTCATCACCCTCACCATCTTCTTCATCGCAGGACTAGGCAATGGGGAAGGAGTGGAGCTGCATGTGGCACAATACACGGAAGGGCTTTCCCACACCTTCAACATCTCTCTTTGGACACTTTTGGTGCCCGTCCTCACAGGCATCCTCATTGCCCGTCGTGTCCCTTCCGTCATCACGCTGTTCTTATCTGCTCTGATGGCAGGTATCATGGCGCTGATACTTCAACCCCATATACTCGTGCAGATTGCTGCAGACGAAACCCTCTCCGAGGCGATGGCATTGATACGCGGATTGGCCATCACCTACTATGGATCTACAGCCATCGACACTGGCAATGCCTCGCTCAACGAACTCATCTCCACAGGAGGTATGGCTGGTATGCTCAACACTATCTGGCTCATCCTCTGTGCCATGTGTTTCGGCGCATCGATGGTGGCGAGTGGCATGATTGAGAGTCTTACCCGTGTCATCATCCGCTTTGCTCGCACCCGTTTCACCCTCGTTGGCACCACTACTTTCACGGGACTATTCCTCAACATCACCACAGGTGACCAATTCATATCCATCGTCCTCACCGCCGACATGTACCGCAATGCCTACCGTCAGCAGGGCTATGAGTCACGCCTCCTCAGCCGCACCACAGAGGATGTCGCCACCGTCACCTCTGTTCTCGTTCCTTGGAACACCTGCGGCATGACCCAAGCCGCCGTCCTCGGTGTTCCCACGCTCACTTATCTCCCATACTGCTTCTTCAACATCATCAGCCCCTTCATGACCTTGCTGGTGGCAGCGATAGGATGGAAAATAAAAAGGGAAAAGGTTTTCGAGATGTCGAAAAACGTTTCTGGGGACTTCGAAAAGTTTTCGGGATGATGAAAAACGTTTTTGGAGACTTGGAAAAGTTTTCGAGACGATGAAAAATGTTTTTGGAGACTTGGAAAAGTTTTCGAGACGATGAAAAATGTTTTTGGAGACTTGGAAATGTTTTTGAGACATTGAAAAACATTTTTGCAATATGATTCTTTTGTGGGCGACGCTGGACTCCTCGCTGAAAGTGGTGGAGGAACAAAAATAAAGGAGCATCCGTGTAGGGTGCTCCTTTTCTTTTTATCTATGTTTCTGTTTCCTTAGTTCGCTGCTTCGAATTCCTTGAGGAAGCGGACGTCGTTCTCGGAGAAGAGGCGGAGGTCCTTCACCTGATACTTGAGGTTGGCGATGCGCTCGATGCCCATGCCGAAGGCGTAGCCCTTGTACTTGGTGGAGTCGATGCCGTTGGCTTCGAGCACGTTGGGGTGTACCATGCCACAACCGAGGATTTCAAGCCAGCCTGAACCCTTACACATGCTGCAACCCTTACCCTTGCAGAGGGTGCAGGATACATCCATCTCGGCGCTAGGCTCAGTGAAGGGGAAGTAGGAGGGACGGAGACGAATCTGGGTGTCTTCGCCGAACATCTCCTTGGCAAAGAGGAGGAGCACCTGCTTGAGGTCGGTGAAGGAAACCTGCTCATCGACATAGAGTCCTTCGACCTGATGGAAGAAGCAGTGGGCACGAGCGGAGATGGCTTCGTTGCGATAGACGCGACCTGGGCAGAGCACACGAATGGGTGGCTGCTGCTTCTCCATCACACGAGCCTGCACAGAACTGGTGTGGGTGCGGAGGATGATGTCGGGATGCGCCTCGACGAAGAAAGTGTCCTGCATGTCGCGGGCAGGGTGGTCGTCGGCAAAGTTCATGGAAGAGAACACGTGCCAATCGTCTTCCACCTCTGGACCTTCAGCTAGAGAGAAGCCGAGGCGTGAGAAGATGTCGATGATTTCGTTCTTCACGAGGGTGAGGGGATGACGTGTGCCGAGACCGATGGGGTAGGCGGTGCGGGTAATGTCGAGGTGATTAACCTCTGTCTCCTGCACGGCGAAGTTGTCGCGGAGGGCGTTGATCTTGTCCTGCGCCTTGTTTTTCAGCTCATTGATCTTGATGCCAATCTCCTTCTTCTGCTCGGCGGGCACGTTGCGGAAGTCTGCCATGAGGGCTGTTATGGCGCCCTTCTTGCTGAGATATTTGATGCGAAGCTGTTCAATCTCTTCGGCGGAATTGGCGGTGAGACCTTCAACTTCTTGGAGTAAACTTTTAATCTTATCTAACATATTTAATGCTGTTTTGTGAAAATCGGTGCAAAGATACGAAAAAACTCCTAACTCCTAACTACTAACTCCCAACTTTTAGTTAACTTTGCAACGTTTTAGGCAAAAAACATGAGAAAAGGTTTAGTTATAGCAGTTGCATTGGGGTGTCTTTTGTCGTGTAAGGACAGTAAGATGACGAATGCTTTCGACAACGAGGATGAGATGGAGGAGGACTCTATCGAAGCGTTTGTGGGTGACACTCTTCACTTGTTTGAAGCGGAGGAGCCACCTGCGGCTGTGGATGAGCTGTTTGATGACTTTTTCTATAACTTTATGGATGATGCCCGTTTCCAGGGACAGCGCATCGCCTATCCGTTGCCTTGCAAGGAGGGTGATGACCATGAAAAATTGACGAAGCAGGATTGGTCGCAGTATGACCATTTCAAGAATCAAGAAGTGCTTACGGTGCTCTACGAACGTGAGCAGGATTATGCGCTGTCGAAGGACACGTCGATGCAGCACGTGGGTGTGGAGTGGATCCAGTTGAAGGAAGATGAGGTGGAGAAATTCCAGTTCAACCGTGTGGATGGCAAGTGGATGTTGACGGAAATCAACAAGAAGAAGCTGGACGACATGCCGAACGGGGAGTTCCTGACTTTCTATGCGAAGTTCATGGCTGACACGGTGTTCCAACGCAAGTCGTTGACGGAACCTGTGAAGTTGATCTTGACCTCTGACGATGGGGAGGAAGAACCACAGGAGGAATATCTGAATGCAGACGAATGGTTTGAAATGAGAAACAGTCTTCCACTGCCGACGGATGAACTCATCAACGTGGATTATGGACAGGCGTGTATCAGCCAGAACAAGAAGACACTCCTCTTGCAGGGCATCAGCAACGGCATGCAGATGAAGTTCAAGTTCACCAAGGATGATGACAACTGGAAATTGAAGGAGATAGAATACTGATGAAAGAATACACGAATTATAGTTTGTTGAACCACAACACGTTTGGCATGGATGTGAAAGCCAAGCGATATGTGGAATATGACAGCGAAGATGAACTCAAGACGCTTATTCCTACGTTGAGTGGCGTGGTGCTCCACATGGGTGGTGGCAGCAATCTGCTTTTTAAGGGAAACTTCGACGGGATAGTGTTGCATAGTGCCATCAAGGGTGTCGAGGTGGTGGAAGAGACAGCTGATGCGGTGCTGGTGCGTGTGGGTGCTGGTGAGGTGTGGGATGACTTTGTAGCGTGGGCAGTGGAGCATGGTTATGGCGGTGTGGAAAACCTGTCGTTGATTCCTGGCGAGGTGGGTGCGAGTGCTGTGCAAAACATCGGAGCATATGGTGTGGAGGCGAAGGATGTGATTGCGCTGGTTGAGGCAATGGAATTGTCCAACGGACAGAAGCGTATCTTTGGCAATCTGGAGTGCAATTATGCCTATCGTCAGAGTGTCTTCAAGAATCAGTTGAGGGGTAAGTATGCCATTACATACGTGACGTATCGTTTGCAGAAGCAGCCGATGTTGAAGTTGGAGTATGGTAATATCCGTGCTGTGCTGGGCGATAGAGAAGAGGTGACGGTTGCTGATGTTCGCCAAGCCATCATCGACATCCGCAATGCCAAACTGCCCGATCCGAAGGTGCAGGGCAATGCAGGCAGTTTCTTCATGAATCCTGTGGTGAGCCGTGAAAAGTTCCTGTCCATTCAGAAGGACTATCCGCAGATGCCTTTCTACGAAGTAGAGGGTGGGGTGAAGATTCCTGCTGGCTGGATGATTGATCAATGCGGATGGAAGGGCAAGTCACTCGGCAGGGCTGGCGTGCATGACAAACAGGCATTGGTGCTGGTCAATCTAGGTGGCGCCACCTCCGACGAAATCATTACGCTATGCAACACCATCTGCCAGGATGTCCGTGAGAAATTTGGCATTGACATTCATCCAGAAGTGAACCTGATATGAAGATCACAATACTTGGAAGCGGCACCTCTTGTGGCGTGCCTCAGATAGGTTGCACCTGCGAGGTGTGTACATCCACCGACCCCAAAGACAAGCGTCTGCGCTGTTCGAGTCTCTTGGAGGTGAGAGGTAAGCGCATTCTCTTCGATTGCAGCCCCGATTTCCGCGAACAGATGTTGCGTCTCGATGACTTCAAGTCCTTCGATGCTGTGCTCATCACCCACGAACATTATGACCATGTGGGTGGACTCGACGACCTGCGTCCTTACAGCATTTTCGGCGATGTGAATGTCTATGCCGAGAAGTTCTGTGCCGATCATCTGATGGAGCGCATTCCCTATTGCTTCACCCCATTGGACAAGCGATATCCTGGTGTGCCCACCCTCAACCTCATTGAAATGGAACCCCACGTGCCCATCATCCTTGATGATGTGGAAATCATCCCCATTCGTGTGATGCACGGAAAATTGCCCATCGTTGGTTTCCGTATCGAAAACTTTGCCTACATCACTGACATGAAGACCATTCCCGACTCGGAACGGGAATACCTCCAGGGCACCGACTACATGATTATCAACGGTCTTCGCCACAAAGAACATCCCAGCCACCAGAGCATCGACGATGCCATTGCTTTTGCCCAGCAATTAGGGGTGAAGGAAGCATGGCTCATTCACATGAGTCACCACATCCAAAAACATCAGCAGGAAGAGAAGTCCCTTCCTGCTGGTATTCATTTAGCTTATGATGGTGAAGTGATAGAGATTTAATCTGTCAACTATCAATTCTTGGCAAGCCAAGCGTGCTAAAGATACGATAAGTCAACTGTTAACTATCAATACTTCTTGTATTCGCCAATGTACTCCATCACGCTGTCGATGGCTTCCTGGCGCATGTCGAGATGGAGGGAACCATCGTGGAGAACATCATTTACCACCTTGTACACCATGCCCCAATCGCCGTCCAGATGTACCTGCGCATCGATGAGTGAAGCGATGAAAGCCACAGAAAAACTCTTGGTTTTGTTTTTCTTCACTGCCTTGTGTGCCAAATCCTGCGCTTCTTGTACTTCGAAATAGTTGCTCATGGCCAAGGCGTAGGCATAGACAGCGAGTGTGCCAGCATCTAACTTCTTGGCGAGCTTGTCAACCGTTTTTGCCTTGTAGCGAGTTGACAGGTATTCGTAAAGCTGCTGACCAGAGGTCTTGCCATTGAAGTTCCATCCGATGGCATTGATCACAGCCAGACGTACATCGACAGGAGATTTCTTGTCTGCCAAGTAGTTCAGCATTGAGACGGGGATGTCTGTGTCACTATCGTCAGAAAGCTTCAGCGCCATCTGCACCATGGACTGGTCTTTGTAACTCTCGGCGAAGTCGGAGGAAGTGAGGGGCGAGTCTGCCCACGTGAGCACCCACGAAAGAGTGAGCAACATAATGGTCAATAGGCGTTTCATATAATATTTGTTTTAGAGATGGTTGAACACTTCGTGTACATTCCTTTATCACTGCAAAGGTACGTAGAATTCATGAAACAGCAAAATAGTAGTGGAAATATGTCGGTTATCATGAGAATATCCAAGGAATATCTCCCTTAGAAGCCTAGAGCGAGAGAAATACGAAAGAAAGGGCTCATACACAGAAGGTGAACAACTGAATGTCCACCTTCTCTCATTTGCATCATATTGTCCTTCCATTCTCATTATGACGGGTCAAGTAATCCGTATTCATCGATGCCACCAAAGAGAACATCATTAACCAAGTCATTACCTTGTACACTATCGTTACCTGCAACACCACTGGTGCACAGCGGCAATACAAATTCCATATTGTCTTGCTCCATCAGTGGAGCTATGTATACCTTTTTCATTTTTTTTCCACATTGCTTGATTAGTTAATAAAAACTTTCTTGCCATCTACATAATAGATGCCCTTGGGCAGTGTATTCACGTCAATATCCTTGCCAATCAGTTGACCGTTCACATTATAGACAGCACCTTGTAGCACACTGGATTCTCCAATGCCCTCTATGATGGTTGGCTCCTCGTCAATAACGTAGCGGATATTTGCTTCGAAATCCGTTGCCTTGTCCAGCACGGCACCCAGTTCAAACCATCCACGGAAAGCCTTGATGTTGGTTTTCCCCACAGAATACCAGAACTTGTTGCCGCTGAGGAACAAGCCGTCGGCAGGCACTTTCGTCTTCACAAATGTACCTGTCATCTTACCAGAAGTCTCGAACTCATCCTCCTTCTCTACATCTGCGATTTCGGAAAAAAGTGTCGCGTTATCTGCCTCAAACTCCGTGATGTCCTTTGTGGTCTTGATGAGAAATAGCTTGCCTCCAGTCATGCCCTTCTGGGCGGTCATGGTGTAAGTGGTGAAGTTCAATGTGATGGCATCAGGTGTGACGTCATCCTCATCGGCATATTCCGTTTCGAATCCATCGAACTCAGCCAGCTGTACATCGCTGCCAAATGCATCTGTTGCCTTTTTCTTGGTCAGGGTGAAGGGCAGCACGATAGTGCTCCACTCGTTTGCCTTGATGGTGCGTTTCATGCGCACGTTTGCTTTCTCGCCTGCAGTATAGACTGGCAAGGTGGTGGAAGTTTCATCGAAGGTGATGCGGTTCTCGCTGATGGCGACATTGAAATCCAAATCATCGAAAGTCACTTCCGTCACGCTGGTGGTGGTGAAAGTCAGTTCGCTGAGCGTGGCTGTCAGTTCTGTGCCGACACCAAGATCTCCATCCGCTGTCACATATACCTTGAGCAGTATGCCGCTTTTGCCCTTGATGGCAGCCTTGTCACCAGACAAACAGCCAAAAGAGCCTACTTGTCCGGACACTGATGATGATACGGTGTGAGACTCGTCAAAGCGGTCGGTCTTCTCGAAAGAGGGCTTTCCTGAACCGTTCAGCATAAAACTCAGTCCTTCAGGCAGGGTGAGCTTGAAGGTGAATGCAGTGAAGTCATAATCATCGTTGTTCAACTCGATGTTGATGGTGCCCGTTCTGCCTTGCGGAATGGACACGTTACCCACTGATATGCCATTGTCAGCATAGGCAGACACGAAACCTGCCAATACAGTGAGCAGCATTAAAAATTTCTTTTTCATTTTATTACTTGTATTTAAAAGTTAAATAATAGTTTCCTTTTTCTTTTATTGCGGGTCAAGCATATCATCTTCCACATCAACTCGTTCATTTGCCAAGGCAGTACCATCCAGGATCATATCCACAATGGCCACTGCATCCGTGATGGTAATCTTACCATTCCCGTCCACATCGGCTGCTGCTGCGACAAAGCTATCAATGTCTTCACCCAAGATGTGGCTCACAACCGCCACTGCATCCGTGATACTGATTTTCCCATTTCCGTCCACATCACCAAGTTTCACATCGCTTACTGTCAGTTTAGCGGTCACATCAATAGGATTAATGGCTTTTGTGGCTGCTGTGGTCAGCTCTATATTTTTGAGGCTGACTGGATAATCCCCAGCGGTCACGTTCTCGTCCACGACTAATGTAAGATTCAATACCGCCCCCTCTGTTCCACTGAACACTGCTTTCGAACCAGAGAAAGCTGTCACCTGATAGTTCCCGTTTGCCAATTTCTTGCACGATGCTGTATGGTCATTACCCTTTCTGTTTGTCAGTTGGCATTTGGAGATAGTCACACCGTTAGGCAGAGACACTTCAAACTGAAGAGCTGTAATGTCCTCCGTGTTAATCATGCTCACAGGCAGCACAATCTGCCTGCCGCGAAGCACTTGGGTGTTATCTATGTCAATATAATTGCTCTCTTTTATAGTCACATCACAACTTGCACTCAAATTTGACCCATCAATCGTTTTAGCAGTAATGATTGCTTTGCCAGGAGACACACCTGTAACCATACCGTTATTATCCACGACAGCAACACCCTCATTACTACTACTCCAAGTTACATCTTGAATTGATGCGAGTGATGAAGATGACATTACTGCATAATGCAGGTTTTCCGTACTTCCCACAAAAATTGTAGCTTCTTTCTCAATAATGTTTATACTTGTTGCGGATTTGTAAGTTTCAATAGTAGCGAATTTATTCCAGTAATTTGTTGATTGTAATTTGCTGACAGTTGATGACCAATAGGACAATAATTTTGCTGTAGTATATGTGGATTCTGAAAAACATCCTGTAGTTATAGCAATAGGAGTATACCAATTTACTATAATAGCTTTCAGACCGCTACAGCCAGAGAATGCATAATTGCCGATGGTGCTTACAGAAGAAGGAATGTTAATAATGGATAAGCCTGAACAAAAATAGAAAGCAAAATTTCCGATAGAACTTATGGAACTTCCTAATTTTATAGATGAAAGTCTTTCGCAATTGCGGAAAGCCTGTTCTCCTATCGCAGACAAATTAGAAGGTAACTTTACGTCTACAAGATTTCTACACATATTAAATGTATTAGAGGGTAGAGTGTACAGAGAATAACAGTTGGAAAGGTCTGCAGAATTCAAATTACTGCACGATTGAAAAATAGCACTCCCCATCGAATTAATGGAAGAAGGAAGGGTGACTGATGTCAAATTTGAACAGTTGCTAAAAGCAGAATTGCCAATAGAAGTCACAGATGTGGGTATTTCTATTGCTGTCAAATCCTTACAACCCGAAAAGGCCGATTCTTCAATGGAGGTCACAGAAGATGGTATGGATATTGTATTAATACCTTCGCAATTTAGAAAAGCGGATGCTCCTATGGTCTTTATTGTATTCGGGATAGAACTTTTCTTGCATCCTAAAATCAAGGTATTTGAACTTTTTTTAATGATAGCATTGCAATTATTACGGCTGTCATAAGTCGCATTTGATGAGCTGATTGAAATAGACTCCAATTTGAGACAGCCAGAAAAGGCTGAAGATTCAATCGAAGTAACTTTTGATCCAATTTTAACTGATTGCAAATTGCTACAACCAACAAAAGCATTTGCACCAACAGATTTCACATTTTCCCCCAATTCCAAATCCGTCAAACCGGTACATTTACCAAAAGCATTATACCCAATTTCTGTATTGTTTGCGTTTAACTCAAAACTCGTCAAACTTATACAATTGGAAAAAGCATTGCTTTTGATATTGCTAATTTCCATCACTACTTTCTTCAGATTCTCACAATTTGAACAAATGGAATTTCCGATATATTGTACTGTAGATGGAATTGTTATTGACTGAATACCACTATTTCGGAAAGCGCCGTCCCCTATTGATGTCACACTTGTTGGTATAGTGATTGTTGGCATCGTACATTTAGACTTTGAAGAATAGGCGCTTCCAAAAGCATAATTTCCAATTCGTTGTATCGTGTTGGGGAGGCTAACAGATGTGATAGCGCCCGATGTTGTTTTTGAATTAGAAAAGGCATTGTCTCCTATCGCTGTAACAGTATATGTAGTACCACCATAGGTCACTGATGATGGTACGACAATGTTACCACTACATCCACTATCAAAATCAATCGCATATTCTGTATAAGAACTATATGTAACTTCGACTGTTTTCCCCTCTGTACTTGTGATATTATAAGAAATACCACCAACAACAAAGTCCACATCCGTATTAGGATATTGACCATACACTCTACTGCCACATAGTAGAAATAGGATAAGTAAACTCCATAGATTGAGTCTCGATTCATTGTGCTCCATAATCATTTGTTTTTATTAGTTATTGTTGTGGAAAAAAATCAGTTATAAAAGTCATATTTATAGGTTCTCCATTTATAAGGATTCTATTTTGAAAAAAGGAGTATCGTGAATACAACGGTTTGTCACCCATATAGAATGAACACATTTCATCCTCCAAATAGAGGGGCATCGCTGTTGTTATAAATGCATTCTCGTAACTTTCAGGAATCCAGACAGCAAGCAATAGTTCTCCGCCACGAATAAGATATAAGTATTTTTCTTGAGAAAGAGTAATTTCTGACTTGTATATGCCGTGTTCCGAATTTGTATTGACTGTATTATAATAAGGAAAAAAAGATTTGGCAATCTTAACAGGGCAACTACCAACACCCAAAACAGAACCTCCGTTCAGATATAATTGTCCAGATTCCGAATCAAAACTTTCATTGGGAAACTTTTGGTTAAAAGAAATAACAAGTCCACCAGAGATTATAATGCTTCCGTTTGAATCTATCCCATCATTGTTGACAGAATTACAGTAAATTAATCCTCCCGATATTTCTATTGAGTTCCCTACATTGATTCCATCATCATAAGTGTTGCATTCGAGAGAGCCTCCATAAATGTACATTTCATTATTGCACTCTACACCTTCACCTCCTTGCCCCTCTGTGTTGACAAGGATATTGCCATCATAGATATTAATTCTTTCGTCGGCTTTAATTCCTTTAGGACATCCAAATCGTTGATCTTCATCAATGTCATCATAGATGCATGTTCCCTTTGTTTCCACTCGGATATCAGGTGCTTCATTCTTTTCATCTTTCTGCTCATTGCCAATGGACAAGAACTTTCCTGCCACGATACCTTTTCCACCAAGCCCTGTGCTAAAGCATGTGATTGCTCCACTATTGATGAAAATGGAGTCATCTGCCGTGATACACTTGGGTGTATAATAGTCTTCCTCATCATCTTCGTTGATGTATTTTCCACCATCACCATTACATTCCAAAGTGAATGTACCCCCAGTAATCGTCAGATTCCTGTCTACAGAGATGCATCTGCCACCATCACCAGTATGTGTTAAGGTTATGGTTCCATCGGAAACCATTATACAACTGTCACTTTTCAGCAAAGCACAATAGGAAAGGTCACCATCCTCTATGGTGATTCCTCCTGAAGCCTCGCCTTCGATGCTTCCACCTTTGATATTCAATTCTTCTTTGGCCTTAATGCCTTTTGACGCGTTGTTCTGCAAATGGAGGTCTATCTGTCCTTTCTTCAGCGTGAACTTGTCGCAATGGATGCCGTTCTTAACGGTATTCTCGATGATAAGATGACCACCTTCAACGGAAATATTCTTGCTGCTTGCAATGGCATGACTATAGTTGCCGGATACAGACAATGAACCTTTACCTATGAATGTCATTGTTCCTTTGCCATAGAGACAGGCTTTGGCTTCATCTCCTTTTGTTCTAGATGATGCGTCACTTAAGATACTATGACTTCCTTTGGGTAGTCCGATATTCACCTTTTGCTTCTTCGTGAAACTAATCGCCGCAGACTCTTGAGAGGATAGTTGCAGATTGTTCAAAGTTAGGGTGCATGTAGTATCTGCATCAATTACCAAAGTACCATCGGAACTTTCACCTTCTGCCAGACAGACGAAGGGGCGTTTGCCTGATGATGTGACTTTCACCTTCGTCCCCTTGACGGATACTTTGAGGATGTTCTTGTCAAAGTTGCCATCAACAAGAACTTTATCCTCCAGATATTTTATCGTGATGGTGTCAACAGATACGTCAGGATTATCCCCTAGAATTAAGGAAACAATATACACTGCATCTGTGATGGTTATCTTTCCATCTCCATTCACATCGCCTGCATCCAATGGGAATGATAGAGTGTGTTCACCTATGATATAGTCGATTATACCTACGGCATCGGTAATGGTCAACACACCATCCCCATTCACATCGCCAACAACATCCACAGACTTAGCTGAGGCATTGGCTGATGCAATGTCTGCCAGCAGTAAAGAACTGCATAGGAATAATCTATTTATCATCGTTCTCAAAACAATAAAAGAGTTTTCTTTTTTTATTGAGGATCAAGCACATCTTCTTCCACATCAACTTGCTCATTTGCTGACGCAGTGCCGTCCAGGATCATATCAACAATTGCCACAGCATCAGTAATGGTGATCCTACCGTTTCCATCTACATCTGCTGCTGCTGCAACAAAGCCGTCAATGTCTTCACCCAAGATGTGACTCACAACTGCCACTGCGTCCGTGATGGACACCCTTCCATTTCCATCCACATCAGCAATCCTTACGTCACTCACTGTCAAAGTAGCACTCACATCAGTAGGATTGATGGCTTGCGTAGCGGCTGTGGTCAGTTCTATGTTCGTAAGGCTGATGGGGTAATCTCCTTCATCAATATCCTTATCCACATCTAACGTAAGGTTCAATACAGCCCCATCTGTTCCACTAAACACAGCTTTCGAAGCTGAGAAAACAGTCACTTGATAGTTCCCGTTTACAAGTTTTTTATAAGATGTAGTATGATCTTCCCCCTTTCTATCTGTTAGTTGACATTTGGAAGGAGTTACTCCTGCTGGCAGAGAAATTTCAAACTGAAGGGCTGTGATAGATTCGGTGTTGCTCATGTACATTGGCAGTACAAGACTTCTACCTTTGCACACCTCTGCATCTTCAATGGAAAGATAATTATTAGATGTTAAATTGTCGGCTTCTACTATGCCACCCATGAAAACTTCCTCTGTCCAACCTTTTGCGATATATACGTCTTTTGTACCTTTAGGAACAGTAAGTACACAATTCGGAGATAAATTGTAAAAAGCTAAGTTACCAAAAGTAAATGGTTCTTCAATATTTGAGATAACAGATTTTAATTCACTACAATTATAAAATGCGGATGAACCTATGAATGTGACACCATCGGCTATGGTTATGGTAGTCAAGCCACCACAATTTAAAAAAGCACGGTTATCAATAGATGTGACACTATTAGGGATTAGGATAGATGTTAAGCATGAGCAACCTGAGAAGGCATCGGAACCGATGCATGTAACACTATTGGGGATGCTCAGAGAAGTCAAACTACTACATCCATAAAAAGAACTATTTCCAATGGATGTTACACTGTTGGAGATAGTCACAGATGTCAAGCCACTGCAGCTAGCAAAGGCACTGCCTCCAATGGATGTCACGCTGTTGGGAATGGTCAAAGAAGTCAAGCTGCTGCAGCCATTGAAAGCATAATCACCGATAGTTGTCACACTGTTGGGAATAGTAACAGAAGTCAAACCACTGCAACCTGAAAAAGTAGAAGATTCAATAGTCGTCAAATTATTGGGAATGGTCACAGAAGCTAAGCCACTGCAATCAGAAAAAGCGCTATACCCAATGGAGGTGACGCTGTTGGGAATGGCCACAGAAGTCAAACCACTGCAACCTGAAAAAGCACAATCATAAATTTGCTCTATTCCTTCAGGAATAGCATATCCACCTTTATATGTGGTTGGCATGAAAGCAAAACAGAAAGTATTATATATAGGTGTTTCTAACTTATTACACCCCCAAAACACGTTTGCACCGATTGATGTCACGCTGTTGGGAATGGTCAAAGAAGTCAAGCCACTGCAGCCAGAAAATGCAGATGAACCAATAGATGTGACACCATTGGGAATGGTCACAGATGTCAAAGCACTGCAACCATAAAATGCAGATGGGCCAATAGATGTGACACCATTGGGAATGCTCAAAGATGTCAAAGCACTGCAACCATAAAATGCGTATGAGCCAATAGATTTTACTGTATAATCAGTGCCATTGTGACTAAAAGAGGATGGGATAATAATTTCTCCTGTATATTTTCTCTCACCTGATGAAACTGATGCTATCTTGTTATTGACATCAAGATTATAATAGATTCCACTTACTTGGACATCATATGCAATTGCATTGAGTGAGAACAATGCTACCAACACTGCCATCACAGATTTAAGGAGAGTTTTTTTCATCTTTTCGAATTATTATGTATTATTAGAATTACTTGGGCAATTATATACACACAAGAAGCGTGGAACTGTATGTCCACATCTTCAAGGTGAGGGTCCTAGGAATTACCCAAAGTGAAAAAGATTGTTTCAATAAGCAGTTCCACGCAATACGCGTGAAGCCGCTATGTCCGTCTTCCTTCACTTTGAGTTGAACCACGTAGCACACGAGCCTTCTCAAAACATTCTTTGCAATGATTGAAAATTTCCTAGGTTTTCACCTTGCAAGAAAGAGCATAACGCTTCTATTTTACCAATAAGGCACGGCACAAAAATGCCGCACAAGAGCACAAAAGGCACTCTTTAGGTGGCAAAGTAAGTAAATAAATGTGAAACCTCCAAATATTTCTGAGACTTTTTTCGAAAAAACTGCTCAAGGAGTACCTTAAGGTTGCCCTAAGGTTACCGTAAGGTTTCCCTTAGGTTGAAGTAATAAACTACACCCCAATTATGACTGACGTGAAGACGAGTCAACGTGAATTAAAAATTAAGTTTAACCCTGTCAACCCTTATCGTGAGTAAGACTTCAAGTAGTCAACTAAAATCGTTAAACTACATTTAGAACGGAACAGAAAAAAATGGCACTCGAGTCAAATCATGAATTGGCTCGAGTCAAATGACAAATCGACTCGAGTGACGGATTTTGGGAGCAGTTTTAGGATGGGAAACATCAGTAGGCAATTCTATAGCCGATTAGTAGGGTAATGTTATGGGAAAGAGTGAGCTTTTGTTATTAAAGATACTAGGCTATTGTCAGCAGAGGCCAAGTATTGAGCAATAAGGGACGCTTATCGGCCAGTAAAGGTTGGTTATTGGGAAAAGGAAACGCAAACAAAATGGGCAACCGACGTGTTCGGTTGCCCATTCTTATATTTATATATAATGTGTGTTTCTTACAGGCTCATGTTCTGCAGGAAAGAGATGAGCACACCTGCTGCGACAGCTGAACCAATCACACCTGACACGTTGGAAGACATGCAGTAGTTGAGGACGTGGTTCTTGGGGTCGTACTTGGTAGAAATCTCGTTGCAGACACGGGATGCCATAGGCACAGCGGAAAGACCTGTTGCACCGATGAGCGGGTTGATCTTCTTCTTGCTGAAGAGGTTCGTCACCTTCACCATGCAGATACCTGATGCAATAGAGAGGCCGAAAGCGAAGAAGCCGCCGACCACGATGCCGATGGTGGTCCAGTTGAGGAATGCCTGTACAGTCATGGTTGCACCGACGCAAAGTCCGAGGAAGACGGTGGCGGTGTTCATGATGGAGTTAGAGATGGTGTCGAAGAGACGACCTGTGTCTGAACCAATCTCCTTCAAGAGGTTGCCGAACATGAGCATACCGATGAGCGATACTGCTGATGGAACGAGCAATGCCACGATGGTGGTCACAGCGATAGGGAAGATGATCTTGATGACCTTCTCGTTCTTCATCTTCTGACCAGAAGGGAAGAGCTTGTCCTGCTCCTTCATATTGATCTTCAGTTCCTTCTCTGAGCAGAGCATCTTCACCACGAGTGGGATGATGACTGGTACGAGTGCCATGTAGGAATAAGCCGCGATGGCGATAGGAGCCAAGAGGTGAGGAGCCAGTTTGATGGTGGTGAAGATGGCGGTAGGACCGTCAGCGCCACCGATGATGCCAAGCGATGCAGCTTCCTTGATGTTGAACTGACCAGATGCCACAGCGATGATGAGCACAGCGAAGATACCCATCTGTGCAGCAGCTCCGAAGATGGAGAGGCGAAGGTTGCGGAGCATAGGACCGAAGTCGGTCAGTGCGCCCACACCCATGAAAATCACTGGAGGCAGGAAACCTGTCTTGATGAGCATGTAGTAGAGGAAGTTCATCAAGCCGAGGTCGTGCGCAATCTGGGGAAGCGACATCTCCCAGATGTTCTCTGCCAACACTTTGCCTGAAGCATCGACAATGCGTCCGGCTTCGTCTGCCTGATACACACCCATGTCACCGCCAGGGAAGTTGGCAATCAACACACCAAAGGCGATAGGGATGAGCAGCAGTGGCTCGAAGTGCTTGACAATGCCGAGGTACAGGAGCACGAAGGCAAGCAAGTACATGACGAGGTATGTACCATTGGCGGCGATGATGTCGCTGAACGCCGTCATCTGGTATATGTTATTGAGTATTTCTTCCATTGTCTAATTGATTAAGCCATTTTCATGATTGGATCATCTTCTTCCACTGAGTCGCCTGAGTTGACGAGGATAGCGGTGATTGTACCTGCCTTGTCAGCACGGATGGCGTTGAAGGTCTTCATGGCCTCAATGTAGCCAAGGGTGTCACCAGCCTGAACAGCGTCGCCCACCTTCACTGGAGTCTCAGAGTTGTCCTTCACGAGGTAGAACTTACCTTCGAGTGGAGCCACGATGTCTTCACCTTCGCCTGCTGGAGCAGCAGCTGGTGCTGCACCTGCTGCAGGAGCTGCAGGAGTGGCATCGCCGTAAGCAATCTCCACCTTGTAGTTCACACCGTTCACCTGAACCGTCACACTCTTAGGACCTTCGGCACCTGCTGCGGGAGCGTTCTTGGCAGCCTTACGCTTAGCGAGGTCTGCCTCGAAGTCAGCCTTAGCCTTACCGCTCTTGTAAGCACGGTACTGCTCTGGGTGCATAGCGAGTTCGAAGAGTTCTTCGTCGTCCTCACCAAGTTCCCAACCGTTCTGCTTCATCTCCTCACGGAATTCGTCAAGTTTGTCGGGGAAGTATGATTGTGGATCTTGTGTCTCAAATTCACGACCCTGCTCCTTGGCCATTGCCACGAGTTCAGGTGCTACAGGACCAGGCAGCTGACCTGCCTTGCCGAGAATCATGTCCCAGATGGTGTCGGCAATCATGCTCCAACGCTGCTTGCCCTTCTCCATCTGCATCACGTTCATCAGGGCGAGGTTCTTCACATATTGAGAGAATGGAGTCACGAGGCAAGGATAACCCACCTTAGGCCATACGTATGCTACCTCGTCGAAGAGTTTGATGAGGAGGTCGTCGGTAGTCAGTTCTGGCTGACCATTCTTCACCTTCCACTTGTTGAGCGACTTGAGGTTGTCCTCGAGGTCGGTCATCAAAGAACCCATCATACCACCTGGAAGACCTGGCTTCACGAGGAGTGAGTTGTTGATGTGGTTGAGGTCAGGGATATAGTAGCCGAGGAAGTCGTCGCACATCTCCTGGATCTGCGTGCGAACCTCCATGTAAGCAGCCATGTTGATTTCCTTCACCTTGAAACCTGCGTCCTTCAACATCTCCTGAACGGCGATGATGTCAGCGTGACCAGTACCCCAAGAGAGAGGAGACATACCTGTATCAACGTAGTCACAACCTGCGTTGCAGACTTCGAGGATAGAAGCCATGTTGAAGCCAGGACCAGCGTGAGAGTGATACTGAATCACGATGTCCTTCTTCAGGTTCTTGATGCCAGCCACAATCTTACCGAGTGAAACTGGACGACCGATACCTGCCATATCCTTCAAGCAGATTTCGTCAGCACCAGCCTCGATGAACTTCTTGGCGAGGTTCACGTAGTAGTCAACGGTATGGATAGGGGAGTATGTGATGCAGAGAGAAGCCTGGGCAATCATGCCAGCTTCCTTAGCATACTGGATGGAAGGAATCACGTTGCGTGGGTCGTTCAATCCGCAGAAAATACGAGTGATGTCAGTACCCTGTGCCTTCTTCACCTTGTAGAAGAGCTTGCGCACATCCTTTGGCACTGGGCTCATGCGCAATGCATTCAGCGCACGGTCGAGCATGTGGGTCTGGATGCCAGCCTCATGGAAAGGCTTTGTCCATTCGCGCACAGACTTGTTGGGGTTCTCACCATAGAGAAGGTTCACCTGCTCAAAACCACCACCGTTGGTCTCAACGCGGTCGAAACATCCCATCTTGATGATGGCTGGAGCCACCTTAACGAGTTGGTCAACGCGAGGCTGATACTTACCAGCACTCTGCCACATGTCGCGGAAGACCAACGAGAATTTTACTTCTTTTGCCATATCTTTTTAACCTTAAAATTTTATTACAACTTGGTGATTTTGGTTGCGCGACCCTTGCCACCAGTAATCTGGTTGATGGTAGCGTCAATGATCGCCTTCGTGTTTGCGTCAATGCTTTCGATAGCCTTGGCTACAGGAGCAGCTTTCTTAGCCACAG
>Ga0310786_10002086_pt1 | contig 31268 bp, 57 predicted proteins | sample AusTroGonzalo_MG_FD_203881 | JGI IMG/M metagenome (GOLD analysis project Ga0310786, IMG submission 203881) | Bovine rumen microbial communities from tropical cattle in Woodstock, Queensland, Australia - Gonzalo_03 (v2) (version 2) | ecosystem: Host-associated > Mammals > Digestive system >...
TTCTCCGCTCATATACCCCTCCCCCGTATACATGGGGGAGTGTCAACCCCGGCAGATCACGCGTCCACACTCATCAACTGTGTATCGTCTTTGATTCTTGTGGTGTTCCTCGTTGTGGCATTCCTGACAAAGAGCCTCAAGATTCTTATGCGACAACAGCACAGAAGGATCAGTGATGTTGTTTGTGTTTATGTACTCCTTGTGATGTACGATCCGAGCAGGAACCACAAGACCTTTCTTTAGACACCGCTCACACAATCCACCAACAATGGAAAGATATTCGGCTCGACATTTATTCCATGCTGCGGAATTATAAAAAGCTTTCTGCGCTGCTGGCGCTTCCTGTCTCATGCTCATTTTCTTCTGTAATGAAAAACGAGCCCATCATCTGATAGACTCGTTTCCGCTCGGAGGCTCATCATACATGTCTGACTCTCGTCAATTAACCCAAGTACACGATAATATAAATGTTCTTTGCAATCAACTGAAATGGTCTGCAAAGTTTTATAATCTTTCGCCAAATGATCCCAAAGCTTCCTCGCGTAAGTAATAAGCACTGCGCTCTGACATATTCATCCTGTTTGCAGTATCAGTCATTGATAAGCCGTTTAGGTAATACCACTCAATAATCGTTCTATGGTCAGTCTGCTCAAGCTCTCGGACAATAGCATATGCTTTTCCTTTGCGCTCTTCAATCAGAGCCTCCTTCTTTGCAATCTCTTTTTCAAACTTTACAATGTCATCCATTGCCATCGATAGATAATCTTGTGGAGATGTCTGAACATGATCCTTGTCATATCGGATCGCGCCCACTCCCGAAGCCTTGTACCGTAATGCATCAAGCTCATCCCTCTCACTTTTCAAATCCCTGTCTATATCTCGAATTGATTTCAGATATACCTCTGCTTTGCTTCTGTTGTCATTTTCCATTTCATCCCTCCCCTTATATCACCTCATACGGCTTTCCTGTTGCCTTCCACATCTCGACTATGCTTGACGGATCACTGATCAGATAGTCAGCTATGCCCAGCGCACGTTCAAGATTCTCGGATATGTCAATGATTACATGTGGATGCTCTCGATACCGCTCAAGGAATTTGTTATATGCTGGCTCCGTGTCAGGTCTCATGGCTCTGATCGTTGTTCTGAGTAATGGATGCGGCCTAAAGATGACTGCCTGTGATTTAATCAATTCTTCTTCTATGATCAGATTGTATGCCACGATCTTCTCATATGGTCTCCTTAAGTAAGGTCCCAATGAATTGGTCAGCAATGTCACCGGTCTGTCCTCAATCTTCGGCAGCCAAATATGAGGAATCTTTCTCTCGACTTTCAGAATCGCATCAATCTTTGGTGAACCAAATCCAAATATTCTCCCTGTCAAATCAATCCCTTTTGTGGCCCAATCCCGAATGGCATGCTCACACTCTTCTTCCGATTGAACAAAATAATAATCAACATCCTCAAGCCCCGGCTGTAATCTGAAATGAGTATTCGACAGGCCACCATAAGGAATGCCATATGGAATATATACCACCTTGGCTCCTGTGCGCTCCTTCAATGACTTGGTATAATACCTCGGAAGCATCTGTGTCACCGCATTGTTGCCATCATATTGGTAATGAATCACGATATAATCAGCCGCGATCCTGTCGAGATACTCAATCGGCTCGGCTGTATTACCGAAATCATCTATATCGACATAATCAATTCTCCTGTTTTGTTGCATCCGAAAATATGGAAGCGGCAGCAGATGCACATGAGCCCCGGATGCAATGCATTCCTGATAGACCGATTCCATGCAATCCCACATGCTCCTCTTGTAAGGCAGGAAGCAGATGGTGAAGTCAGATGATCCATGAAGCTCAATAAGTTTGTCTGTGATTTTTCTCCCGATCTCGTTCATCTCATATCCTCCTTTTTATGCATAAGCCACTCACCATATTCCTGCACCACCTTACATGCTAAGGCTTCGAACACTCCGAGATGGTGCTTGGTGCGGAAGCGCTCGACATAGCCATGATAATCAGGATCGGATTTGTAAAGGTCATATAATTCCTCTTTCATTCTTCGCCCTCCTCGTAACATTTCTCAAAATCCCACGTTTCCTCGGTTTCGTCATAGTACGGACAGCTATCGTCATGCTGATCGCACTCATTACATTGATACATTTTTGCAAGAAAATCCAAATCGCCCAATCTTCCGTGTCCTTTTGGAAGTATAGTGCCTCTCCTAACACATTCCGCAAGGCATGTATAGTCTTGTGGGTGTTCTAAATAGTACTTAGGTATTTCAATAATGATTTTTACTTTATCGCTCATTGCTTGTCCTCGTCTCCCTGTGGCTCATACGGTGTCGGTAATGGCATCCATGCTATGACCTCTATCGCTTCGTCAAATTCCTCTGAATCGCATCTGCCGTATTCTGCAAGCATATCTTCCGTAGTGCTTGAATACCAAAACCATTTACCGCCCTTGTAATGTGCCGTACCGATAAAATGCTTTCCGACAATGTACTGATAGTATGACTTCGGATCATTGTTTTTCCATGTCACTATCACGGGTCTTATATCTTTCGGCATCCGAGAACTAACAGGAATCCACTTGTTACCGTCATCAAAGAAGTCGCAACCTCTTTCCTCAAGGCTTTTTCTCCAACCACACATTTCAACGTGCTGACAATAATCACATTCTGTCATTCCTTCTCGCTCCTTTCCTGTGGCTTATACTGATAAGCGTTGAGTACATTCCAATTTCCGTCTATCGGTGCAGATAATGTATACTTACCTGTCTTTTTGTATTCGCAAAAATCCTCGATCCCTTTTACCACATCTGCGTAGGATAAACACCATTCATCTACTTTGCCGACATGATAATTACCACCATCTGCCATCTTTGCAAACTTTCTTCTGCCTTGTAGCATAGCAGGTAATATTCTGATTAACTCGTTACTATCTATTGTCATTCCCCACCGCTCCTTTCCTGTGGCTTCTCTTCTTTTAACCAATGTTCCCAAAAGTCCACCTCTTCCTTGTTGCCGCCATATCCTGCAACCGATGCAAGAAATCTCGCAAATTCCCTGTTATCTGAAGATTCTATACTCTCTCTGTTTGTCATTCCTCGCTCCTTTCTTGTTTAAATCTTGGTTAAAACCTTGACTAACCTTGGTTAAAACCTCACATCGTCATTCATGGCTTCCCATTCTTCCTCGGTCATAACGATTCTCCCGCCAGCACAATCAACGCAATCACCCACGGGAAGTACAGAAGCATCAAGCAGATTCTTACCATCATTCCCATTCTGTTCATCTCTTGTCCTCCCTGATCAGCGCCTCCTGACCTGTTTCCCATGCGTAAAACAAAATGTCGGTATAATCATAGTAAATGTGACCCCGATCTATAAGCATCTCCGGCTGGACCCGCAATTTTCTCTCGATAACCTTGTGCTTCTGTATGCTTAATGTCCTGTCCGAATGTATAACCCTCAGAACCAAGTCATGCTCGGTCTCCTTAATAACTCTCCTCCTGTTGTTCATTTACCCATCCTTTCTGATAATCGTTCTGTATCCGTTTGAATATTTGCCCTCTTTCTCCACCTGTCTGCGAAGCTGTGCAATGACATCATCCCCGGTAAGCGGCAGAAAATGAATAAATGGATTCGTGCGGAAATATTTCTCGCATCTGTCTATATCGTATTGATGCCGCTTCCTCTCCGCTTCACTCTTGGCACTCCACAGCATCCGAAGATGAAATCTGTATTCATCTGCCGCATCTGACAGAATCGCGGAAGCCAATCGGATCGCACCGGTGATGTCAATGTTCTCTGCTGTCCTCGGATTGTTTGCAAATGCCAAGGTTTCCTCTGACCATTCACCATTCTCCCATGCATCGATCGCAAGCAAACGTGTATGCTTAACCTTTGTAATTGACCAGCAATTTGGGCATCTTACAACCATTCCGATTCCCCACCTATACGGCATGATCCTCGGAGACTCATTCCCACAAAAAGGGCATGGTTTTGTCAAAAAATATGATTCTTTTTCTTTTATCATTTCTTTACTCCTTTGTATTCTTTAAATGTTGGTGTCTGCCAAAATATAAAATTGTTGCACCATCTTTGAAGCCTCTTGTAAACAGGATCACAATGTTCCTTGTCATAAATCATTGGATATGGAGCCCACTGAATTGACCGGCAAAACTGAATCCTTTCAATGTCCTGTTCAAGTGTTGTGTTAAAATTCACAAGAATATAAACTGTGACCTTTCCCTTATCCTTATTCCATCCTGTGACCTGACGAACCTTTTTCATCCTCGGCTCAATAATTTCCTTATCTTCGTAACGATCGTAAGCAAAGTGTGGTTTATAAACTCTTATCTTTTTGAGAATTTCGAGATTTTCATCCGTTATAAGCCTGATATCCAATCCCTGGTTAAACTCAACCCTTGCACCACTGTCTGCCAGCTGTTGAAGCAGATCGAGATGATCTCTGCAAGCCAAGATATTAGGATCACAAAGCACTATGTTCTTTTGACCTCTCCAAAACTCCGATAAATCCGCAACCTTCACCGATTTGCAACCCTCTTTGTTTCCAACATGACAGAATTGGCATTTTCGCGGGCATCCTCTTGTGAGAAAGCCGTATGCTGTGTCTTTGGTCTGTTCGGGATATAAGCTATAATCGGGATATATGTGCTCAATCTCGTTTGGGAGATCAATATCACGCTCTTTATGAAATACCTCCTTCCCATCAACAAGCTCGATGCAGTATCCTGAGCCTCCTTTAATCACTTCATCAGCATCTATGTGATATTCATAATCCGGTGTGAAGCTGAATACTTTGCTCATGTATACCCTGTCCATGTGTCCTGAGAACATCGGCTGATACCATTCCACATGATCTCCTTGTGCCTTATGCCATGCTGAGAGCTTCATGAGCGGAAGATTCGGATAATGATGACCATCGACATCGATCAGGCCCACTCTCATGTCGTTTCATCAGCCTCCAATCTGTTCAGCGGGCAATTATCACACCTCTCTGCCAAATCCTCCGCGCTAAAGAAGCCCGGCAATGCACAATACTCATCACACATCTGTTCTTTTATTTTTTCGATTTCTCCGTTTGTCATGTTTTCACCTCGTCAATTAAAAACTGTCTTATAAATCTGTTCGCATATTGAGGATGGATTTCTGATCGTAATACTTTTCTATTTGAACCGGATAACCGCTCTATGTTTCTATATTCCACATATTCCAAAGGCTCAAATACCAGGTTTTGCCTGGGATCGAATCCAATAAACCAATACTGTGTCGGTTTTTCTGCATAATCTCCATTATCTCTTCGGTTTTTATCAACTATTGCCGGATTCAAGCACCAATATCGTGATAGATAATGTTGTGTCGAATAAGGGTTTTCTATCATCAGCCGCAGCCCCTTTTCTAATATCAAAATTGCAAGTTTTGTAATCAGCTCATAATTCTCGCTTAATTCTTGGTGCAATTTTAAGTCGTATTCTAACTTTTGTTGGTCTGTATAATTTTTGAATTGATAAAGCTCGCCCCTAAATCCAAGTGCTATCTGATCTTCGAATCTTGTGCATGGGAAAAATGCAAGAATCAAATCCTCATTTGTTATGTTGTCAAAAATACTTGTTTTTCCTTCGTACCCCCCCCGTATCTCTGAAAATAGGTCAATTTGGTAATCTGTCTCCCCATAGTCATTAAGAATGTCATAGTCATAAGCATCTATTCCTAACTTTTTAAACTCATTCTTAAATGTTCCGGATTGTTCAAATAAGCAATGTACTTTCATCCCTTCAAATCCTCCGCCACTTGGTCATAATCGATTCCTGATTTGGGAGATCGAGCATATCTTTTATTCTTCTTATTCTTATATTCTTTATATTCTTTATCTGCTGTTATTATCCTGTTATCATCCTGTTGCTTGCCTGTTATCATCCTGTTATCTGCCTGATACAGATTCCAATTTGTTATAGTAATAATGCGGAATCGAGCCTGTTGTTTGCTTGTTATCTCGCCTGTCGATATCAGTTTCTTTAGTGATGTTCTCACTTGCATTACTGATAATTGGGTCTCTTCTGCCAAGCTCGGCAAGCTGGTGATAAACTGTCCCGGATGAAGTGTGACCCCATGCCACCGAGATTCCTTCCAATTTGCCCTCAGAAGGCAATGGATAAAAACGCGGCATGTGTTAGGATCGTCATACCACTCCCACAACAGCATTTTTTTATAAAGCTTGATAAATGCTTCCATTCCTAACCCTCTAATGTGTAGCGAGAAACATGGCATGTCTCCCCATCTCTGTTCTTGACCGCTACGATCTCGGATTTGATTACATATCCCATGTCACGGAGCTCCGATATCCTTGCCGACAGTCTCAGGCAGCCATACTTCTGAATCGCATCAAGCTGTGTGATGCCACGTTTATGTGTCTTTAAGTGTCTTAAAATTTTATCGTTTTGTGTCATACTCATTCCCCTTTCTATAATTCCCTGTCTATATAGCTTTTATAAAGCTTTGTCCATTCATCAAGCGGCATGGTTACAAGCCACTCCTTGCGGTTCTTTTTGTGAAACACTGTCGGCATTTCGCCCTCTCTTGCATCCCGCTTCGCCTGTTCTATGGCATCATATATATTCAGCCTTTCAACGGCTTTGCACTCGATATGTATTTCCGGAAGGCCAATAACATCAGCATCACCATTAATCCCCGAAAACTGCTGTCCTCTTCGGGTTTCCACGCCTAAAAGCTCGTTAAGTTTGTGTGACAAGGCTCTTTCATTCCTTGCACCCTTCTGTCTGCTGTTAATCATCCATGACCCTCCTTTCTTCCCTCACCCCGCAGGATGAGGGAATCAAATGGCTTACAATTTACAGATTTTGTGTGATATATTTGATGCGCGACCGACAGTTTCTTTTTCCCTTGTGGGATGGTGTCTCAACCTTTATTTGCTCGGCTCTTCATACAAGAACCGCACATAACCTGTCCGAGATTCCGCTGGGAAATATCCTTGATCTCCGCAACGGTCTTTCCCGCATATGGCAGGATTGCTTTGCCGCAGATCGGGCATTTTTCTTCGGAGTATTCTTTGATGCGGATACAATTTGTCATTTCTCCGCGCGATCCTCCGGGCTTGTGAGTCTCGGTCACATAAAGGATTATCTTGTGACCAATAGCATTCTCTGTGCTGTCTGAATTAGGGCTGAATAATCTCTTTAGGGTTTTTGTGTTTGTGGCATTCAGCAGTAATGGTAAGCACTCCTCAAAGTAAACTGCTGCCCCTGATGCTTTTCTGCCAGCTTTTGAGTCATAATATTCAGCCTGTTCAAAGCCTTTTATTGTGACAATCTTCTCGGAGCCGATCTCTCCAATTAACTCACTGTTAATAAAATTAGGATCAAGGATTTCAATGAAGCTTTTTAACTCTTTACCCATGCTCATTCCTCCTCTCCACAAAGCATCACATCCGCATATCCGGGCCATTCATCATTTACTTTGCAATAGTGGTATTGCTCGATGACCTGTCGGAACTGTTCTCCACCTTCTCTGAGAAACTCATCCGAACAGATATAGACCCTCGCGGCATAAGGAGCCGTCTTTTCCTGCGCAACAAAGCAGAAACCATAATCTTCAAAAGTGTTCTGAAACACTCCTTCGCGATACATTCCCGCCTGAAATTTGTATCCGTACTTTCTGACAGACCGCTCAAATTCCCAATCTGCACAGCTTGTGGTGGTCTTGTAATCAGTTATGTACTTCTTACCATCCACCTCTGTCAGACAGTCCGGTCTCACTTTACAGGCTTCACCGGTCTCGGCATCTGTCCAAAAGAAACTCTGTTCGTGTTCGCCTTTCAGGAACAGAACAGCCCGCTCATTCAGCTTGATTGCTTCCGCCATTGCTCTGACCTTCTCAAGCAATTCCTCTGTGATGACATCCTTGCCTGCTGCTTCCTCTATGAAAGACGCATATGCTTCCTTTCCTGCTGCCGTCCTTCTGTCAACCTTTGGGCAAACCGCAAACTCATCAAAGAAGCTTTCGGGCTCAAGAATCATCTTGTGTGCCGCCCTACCTTCAAGCAGTGCAGATGTTTCTTCTTCGGGATTTTCCTGTGCATATTTGTAATGAAATGGTGTTTTGCTTCTGAGGATGTTGAGCTCCGATCTGCTCACACCCTCATGCTCTCTGTATTCTCTATTTGTCATGTGTCTTCCTTTCCCATCACGATCCTTATCATTCTGATCTGCTCACTTTCCGGAGCTCTGTCGAGAATGTCATTGATAACGTCAAAGACCTGAAGTGCTTTGACGGCCGCGTCATACCTTCCATGGCTTATCATCACATAATTAAGCATTGTCTCTTCCGTCATCTTTGGCCTCCTCCTTCTCAAGTCTCTCATCTAATTCCTGCCATTTGCGGAACCACATCATGGAATCCTTTTCCGCTGCCTCAAGCTTTTTCTGTGCCTCTTCAAGCCTTCCGTAAAGGTCTGCTATCTTCTCTAAACATCCAATGTACTTTGTGTCGTCTATCTTCATTTTTACCTCCTTGAAATCGTCCCGGACATGAATTAAAATGTCTTTGGGAATTATGTTTTCAAATATCGTGTTACTCAAAACCCTATTGGCCCATCTGAACCCCTCGGATGGGCTCCTTTCTTATTCCTCATCCGTTTTGATGACGAAGAATGCAACATTGTCCTCCTTCTCATACCGGGCAATGTCAGCAATAGCCATGCGGCAATTAAGCTGGTATACTCCCTCTTTTATGAACTCGCCTCCTTTCACAATGTGATTGTTCGAAGTCAGGATCACGGCCCTGACATCCTTGTTCTGCTTCAACTCATCAATGACCTGATCCTTACTGATTTCCTTAAACTCCTTCATTTTTACCTCCCTTCCAAATACTCCTTCAAAACCAACAAACTGCCTGCGAGTAAAAACCCCAGCATCAGAACCCCTTTCACTTCTTTCCTCCTTTCTTGTCGCGGATGATGCTCTCTATGAATGCATCAAGTATCAACGCAAAAAATGCGACTGCCCAAAACAAAGCAAAAAACAGAACATCGTAACTCATTAACTCCCCTCCTTTCTGCCCAGCAGATATCCGAGCTCCTTTGCATCAGGATTCAGAACCCGCACAAATGTCAGAAAATCCTTATAGGTCAAACTCCGGTTCTTCAGCTTCTGACACAGTGCTGACGGAGTGATCTCAAGCTCCTCGGCCATATCCTTCTGATGTACTCCCTGCCGCTTCATCTCTCCGTATACCCACGACACAAAGCGCTCGATCAGTCTTTCGTTTTCATTGAGAAATACTTTCGGCATATAATCACCCTGTCTCGGAAATATCGTTTAAACCGATATTTGTGGGTAAAAAATTGATGTCAGAATAAGAAACACCATACAAGTCCTCAATTTTTGTTATGTAAGGAACTGTCGGGAAGCTTTTTCCTCTTTCCCAACTTCCAAGCGTTTCCGGTGTGACACCAATAATCTGAGCCGCTCTTTTCTGATCATACCCAGCATTCACCCTCAACGCTTTTAGTGTCATTGCCATGTTTTCCACTCCTTTCTTCAATATCTTGTATATCGGATTAACCGATATACCATCTATGGCAAATATAATCGTTTAAACCGATTTTGTCAATAGATTTTTTATTATCACTTGAATTTTTTTTCGTTTTGTCCGATAATACACAAGAAAGGAGATGATGCATATGGTAGAAAACAAACAGGTCATGGCAAAGAATATCCTTTATCAAATGGAGCTTAAAGGAGTAAAGGCCAAAGATGTATGTGAAGCTTTGGGATTCAAGCAAAACTCTTTTTCTGATTGGGTAAATGCAAAAACATATCCCCGGATAGACAAAATAGAACTTATGGCGCAATATTTTAACATTTCCAAGGCTGATCTTGTTGAGGAAAGGATCACCGATTTCAACACTGCGCAGAGGCTTCAAAGAAATAAAGAATTTATCTCTCTTTTTGAAGATGCTCCGAAGGAGATTCAGGATTCAGTTGTGACGATTTTAAAATCTGCAAAACCAAGGTCTTAATTTCTTCATCTGCTTCTTCGAATAATTTTAAGATTTCACTGATATCGTACATCTTAATGCTCCTTTCGCATATATGATATTTGTTTCGATGTCCTATTGTACGGACATGAAAAGTGTATCAGCGCAAAAACGCAAAAAACAGTTTCAATATTGGGATTTCAAAAGTAAGACAGGAGGACACATGACCGACACAAAACAGTTATTAAGGCAACTTAAAGAAGTAAAACAGGCGAAGAACCTTTCTTTAGACCAAATATTAAAGATGATCGAAGACAACGGTGAATATGTTAGTAAAGCCACGCTTTCAAGAGTCTTTTCAGATAATGCCGATGACATGGATTTCAGATACGATACAACGTTAAGACCGATATGCGATGCGTTACTTGATATTGACAACTTGGAAGTTGACGATTCCGCAGATGTCAAGGCATACAAGGCTATTTTGAAGTTAAAGAAGGACATCATTCTGGAAATGAAGGATGAAATAGATGCCGAAAAGGTCAATTATGCAGAGAAACTTGAAGAAGAAACCGCAAGTTTTCAAAGAAGTATCGCATTCATGAGCAATCAGATCACCCTCAAGGATCAGCGGATTGATGCACTCATGTCAATGAATACCGAGCTTATGCAAACAAACAATCGGCTGCTCACTCAGATTATGAATTGTCCTTTAAGGAACAACGAGGAAAAATGAGATGATTTATCTTGCTATTGGTGTTTTTGCAATGATTGCCCTATTTGTTTATTTGGGATTTGATGCCAAATGGAGACAAGAGGAAAAGCTGGCAGAACAGAGGCGGGAACAAATACAAGCTCAGCGCCGATATAAGCCTCCATATATGACTTTGGAAGAATACAAATATATGAATCCACCATTCAGGCATTCGAACAGTGTTTCAAAAATGAAAGATTATGTGGTCTTTGATTTTGAGACCACAGGAACAGATGCCAAATACTGTGAGATTATCGAGATTGGAGCAATCAAAGTATTAGACGGGCAGATAATAGAGAAATTTGAAAGCTTTGTGAAGCCATATTTCAGAATCCCGGATGATGCAATAAAGATAAACCATATCACAAATGAAATGGTGTCGAATGCACCACCGGCAGAGAAGATAATTCCCGCTTTTCTTGAATTTATCGGTGATTCGAAACTTATCGGATACAATATCAAGAAATATGACTTTATCATTCTGAGGCGCTATGCCGTAGCCATCTGCGGAAAAACCCTCGACAACATGATAACTGATGTATATATCATGGCCCGCAAAAAGCTTGCCATGGAGAGATATCGGCTCATAGATGTTGCCAAGCATTTCAAAATTGATACATCAAACGCACACAGAGCGATCGGAGACTGTGTGACAACATTTGAATGTTTCAAAAGGCTTCAGCAAATATACAAGGATGATTTACAGAAATGAAAATCGAAGCGCTCCCCAGCGGATCATACAGAGTCAGAAAAACCTATAAGAAAAAGACATACACGAAGATATTTGACCATAAACCCACCGAAAAAGAGGCAACTATTGCCATCAGTGAGCTTTTGCAAGATGATTCTGCGATTAAAGGCACGTTTGAGAAGTATGCCAAGGAATACATCAAGAACAGGGAAGGAGTCATTTCCCCTGCTTCCATCAGGACATACAATGTCAAGCTGAAACAGCTTTCCGAAGGATTTCGCAAATCGAACATCTATGATATCACATCTGAAACAGTGCAGAGGGAGATCAGCCTGTTCGCCAAGAACCATGCACCCAAAACCACAAAATCCTTATATGGCTTTGTGGCTTCCGTTATGGGCTCATACAGACCCAATCTCAAACTGAGGGTAAAACTACCGCAAGCAATCGCATCACAGGCATATGAGCCCACAGAAGATGATGTGAAGCGCATTCTTGAAGATGTAAAGAACACACGATACTCCGTACCGTTTCAGCTTGGTGTTTTCGGATGCCGAAGAGGAGAAATCTGTGCGCTCGACATCTCCGATCTGTCCGGGAATGAGCTTCGGATTCATCGGTCAAAGGTTTACAATGATGGTAAATGGATCACAAAAGAAACACCCAAGACCGATGCATCGAACAGGACCCTCTATCTCCCCGATGATCTTGCTGATGCAATAAGAGAACAAGGAAGCATCTTTGACGGGCATCCCAACGCGCTCATTAAGGCACTAAATCGGGCACAGAAAAGGTTAGGTATAGAACAATTCAGATTTCATGCATTGCGCTCTTATTTCGCCTCTTACGCGCACTCCATCGGCATTCCTGACGCGGATATTCTTGCAATCGGAGGCTGGGAGACAGATACGGTCATGAAAAGGGTATACAGAAAATCAATGGAAGATTCCAAGAAGAAAGCCATGAATAAGCTGAGTAAAAAAATCTTGTCATGAATCTTGTCACGGAAATGAAAAGATACAGTAAACAAGCACGGTTTAAGGCATGTTGGTGAGTATTCGATTCTCTCATCCCCTGTGTGCTTCAAAAGCCCGAAACATCAACGTTTCGAGCTTTTTTTATTCCAAATATGACAAGATTTTATTAAGCCACAAACCGCGTAATTAAGCCACTCTTAATTCTATCTTGTCATAAATCTTGTCATGACAATTACATGGTCTCGATGTCGTTCATGACCCAATCAAGGACCCAAATGACATCAGATATAAAATTCTCATGAGTCACATCATGATCCCGGCCTTTGATCTCAAGCCATTTGTTTTTCTTCAGTGAAAAATACTTTAACAGATCGGTTTTTTTAATGTTCGTGTTCTCCATAGCCATACCCTTTTCTCCTTTCTTCGAGTGGAGGAGCGGATCGGAATCCGCTCTCTCCGATATTGGTCACATAGCCTGCATCTGCTTAATCCATGCCGCTTTTTCAACATAGTCCACATGTGACTTATCCCATGCTTCCATCATCTTCTGAGGAATGTCAGGATATACGGTTTTTAACTTCTCAATGTCCTGCACAGCCATGTCATGTAAGGTCATGGCATGATTGAGCTCCTGCACTGACATGTCCTTATACCGATTATACCTGTCACCATTCCCCATAGCTTTATATTCAAGGGCTGTCTCCATGTACTTCTTGGCATCGGAAAGCTCTTCAGCAATGTTTTCCACATACTTTTTGATCTTTGTCATAGATCACACCTCACTTTGTAGCATAAGCTGCTGCCGCAGCAGGAGCCTTCGGAACAAAGCTCCCAAGCTGGGAAAGAATGTACTGACTCTGTTCTGCATTGACTGCCACATTCTGAGCATTCTGAAGCGCGATCTGTGTATCCTGAAGCCTGTTCTCAAGAAGAGTGGATTTAATATCACAGCAACACTTGTCAAGGCGATAACCAAGATCAGCAATGTTCTGATTCACGGAATTGAATCCGCTTGTCAGATTCTGCGTTACGGCATTGAAGCCATTGATTGCCGCAAGAAGGTTAGTGTTGTTCTGATTCATCATGTTCATGCTCTGATTGTCAATGAGTCTTGCTGTTTCATAGTTGTTATTTGCCGAGGACAGAAGCAAAGACTGCTGATTTAAAGCAGATGTCTGTGCCGCTAAAGCCGACTGAATATCAACTGCGGCAGCATTTCCGCCACCGATCCCGCCTATTCCGCCCCAACCGAAGATGACTGCAACGATCAGGAAGGCAAAAATCCATGTCCCAAAATTGGATTCGTTCATATCTCTTTCTCCTTTCATAGATTATTTATGTGAATTTGCAAATTCCTCTATTTGGCTTTTCAGATTGTTCATGTCGATGTTTCTCTGATCGCACAGATCCTTTGCAGTGCCCTCAAGATTATCAAGATCGAGTCCTTGAAGCTTTGGCTCTGTCTTTGCCAAGCTTTTGAGGAAATCTGTCGGGCTCTCTCCCCTCATCATGGCACCGAAAGCCTTCATCATGATATTTGTCGCGTTACTGTTTCCGAGTAGGCTCATTATTGGATTCATGCTTGTCTCCCTTCTTCAGACCGGCTTTGAATGATTCGAATTCTTCCTTGGTAACATACTCCTTCGGTTTTTCCTTCTCGGTTTCCTTGAAATCGTATGACTTCACTGTTGCGATCCCGGATGCATCGGTCTGTTTCACATAGAACCTCGGAAGATTGGAATCCATCAGGATCACGCTCGAATTTGCAGGAAGCTGGTATGAATCAACAGAGCTTCGGTCATTAACATATTGAATCTGTTGCTGCTGTGCCTGTGGCACGATCTGCGGCATCTGCATCATGAATGGGTTTTGTAATGGTGGATAATATGACATTTTTCCCTCCTTAATCTGATGTATAGAAGCACTCGCCTGAATCAATGACCTCCAAAACGCAGTTTATTATCATATAAACGTACAAGATTGGAATGCCTTGGGCTTCTGTGCTCTCCAGCACCTTCTCACATAGTTTCTGTATATCCATGAATAAAATCTCCTCTCATGGATATTGTGACTCATTCAACGGGGAAAAAATAGTTTCAGATATGGGATTTCATAAATGGAACAGGGCCGACCCACGACAGCCAGCCCTGTTGAAAGATGGTAATACCTTTGAAGCAAAAAGATATTGTGCAGACATTATATCACATTTGAAACAATAAAAAAAGAGCCCACTATCACGGCTGCCGATACCGGATAGCAGGCCCTTCTTTATAGAAGGAGTACAATGAAAAAATGAAAAGCTGGCAATGTTATTTTCCGACCGAGTCCCAAGTTTTCGGGCCTATGATGCCATCAGGATTAAGCCCTCTCGATCTCTGATATTCTTTGACAGCTATCTCGGTATTCTTACCGAAGATGCCATCTTCTGTGCCACAATAAAATCCCGAAAGATTGAGATATCTCTGCCAACACAGGACATAATCTCCCTTGTCCCCTCTTCTGAGTGTGGGATAATAAACACCCGGAGAAAGCGCTGGTTTCTCTTCAACAGGTCTGCCGAGTGCTTCCGCGTCCCACTCATACAACTTGAACATGTTGATTTTTTCCAAAAGTGTTGTGGCATATGTCGGGCTTGTGGCATATCCATCCTTTGCGACATTGTTGCAGGCTTTGACATAATCGGTCTCACCGCGCAGATTCTTGTATCTGTCGAGCCGATTAAACAGGGAACTGTGATCGTTCACAGAATCCTGCCAATCAGGATATTTGCGAAAATCAGCCAAAACCCTTGTTTTTACACCGTTATAATACTCTGTCGTCCACATCTTCACAGACTGACCATTATAAAAACCTTTGATACCAAAGAGATTATTGGCTTTCTGTGTAAGATCGGAATTTCCCTTTGATGATTCAATGAATCCTTGCGCTCCCGTCAGAGATGCAAGGATGCCTGTCTCCAACATATCTCGGATAGCCATTGGTTTGAGTTTTTCCAAAAATGATCTATCTGTATAAGCCATCTACTCACCACCTTTTTTGTACTGTATACTGCTGATGCCGAGTAATGCTCCGAGCAAACAGGCGAAAGCTGTTATCGTCTGTGCCACCATAGGTGCTATGTCGCCCCAACTCCATATCTTACCAAGCACTACGATAAAGGTTGACAATGCCGGAAGAGCCACGATAGCGATCCACTTCAGAATGTCATATACTTTATTACTCATACTCACTTCTCCTTTATTGTCTTGATGTCGTCCTCGCATACAGAAACACGCTGTTCCAAGACAGGGATTCTTATCGCAAGGTCGGTCTGTTTCCGTACTTCTTGAGTAAGGTTCTCAAGCTTTGTGTCCGTGACAGCCTGTGACACCTCTAACCTATGCTCGATTTTTCTATTTGATTCGCTGTTAGTGATAATCACTCCAATTAATGTCAATACCCCTGTGATTATCGACACGGTGATTGAACTATCCATGTTCGTTCTCCTATTTTTTAGGCTATAAAGAACACTAAATTACCATATTGTGCGTAGTTTATGCTCTTTCCACGATATGAAAATCCTTTTCCGCTTGAATACTGAATGACATTTGATATACTTCCACCGTTACCGTCTATTGGAGAGATTGATCCAACCCAATTTGTCTGTGGTTCGTACCCACTATCTGCTGTGATAATGGCATTGACTGTATCTTTGTCAAAATTTGCTTCCATTTTTATGTTTAACGTAACCACACCGTTTAGCTCTCTTGCATATATGCTCGATATTGGTGTGACCCCGTTTATCGTTTGAGCATGATATTTTGCTGATACATCTACACTCTTATTCATTTTCCCACTACCATTAAAAAAAGCCATGATCTTGCTCCTTCCCGTCTACTAAACTTCCGATTCGGATTCTACCCTATCATCACGGAACTTTGTTTCGGTGTTTCCGAAAGTGTCCATGAAGGTGATCGCTACGAAATCGAAGTCCTGTGCGTTAAAAAGCCTACTGATCTCTGACCCAAAATGAGAATATACATCATTCTTATCTGTGCCCTGATAAACGATGTTGTTCGCCCATGCCCCCGATTCTCTGTTGTGAACTTTGTTCTGAACACTGTAATTATTACTCATGATTTTCTTCTCCTTTTCTTTTTCTTTTATTTACTTGAAAACTCTCAACTTCACTACTGTTCCATTGGCCGCATCAGTTTTGAATGTGACGCTCATATTTGACGTCTGATCTCCGCTTAATGATGAAATTTCAAATCTCGGATTCTTGTTAGTGGATGCACTTGTGATCTGCGGGAACGGCTCATATCCTCTGTTTTCTGTATCATCAATACCTGAAAACGTTACCTGCCCGCCTGATACTGTTCCTGTTGCCACAATCCAACTATCCAGTTCGGTTTTGTCAGCCTTACCACTTATGTCTATATATCCACCAAAATCATCAAAGACATACGAACCGGGATTATAAGGATCTTCAATAACCGCAATGTGCGAGTCCGCAGGTATAACACTTGCAACAGGTAACAGCCAATTCCCCGCATCTGCTGACTGAATTGTTCCACCATCCGTGCAGAGATAGAATTTATCAACATTTGCCGCAACAAGAAGCGAAGATGTCAACTCCGAAAAGGTCTTTGCTCCGCCATATCGAGCCATCGAGGATACGTTGTCACCGTTGACCCACTTCTGATTAACTGAATCATATTCAAGAATCTGCCCGTCCGAAGGAGTCGTGATCTCGACATCTGTCAGATCATCAAGCTGTGCAACACTTCCACCTCCGCCTGTCATAGTGAAGTCATAAGCCCATGTCGCAACTGTCGGGCCTCCACCTGACACGCAGTAATAGATCGCACCTTCCTGCGGATTCAGATAAAAATCATTCGGATTTGCTTCCGCGATCCCTGTCGGATAGACCTGTGCTGTCGGGCTCTTTCCACTGATGTTGATGCCGCGATACCATTTATTCCCCGGTGCGCCTTCGATGTTTCCCAGCAAATCCCAAGAATCTTCACCAATACATTTCCACACATCCCATGTATTAGTATTCAGATAAATTGAATCCTCAAAGAATCCTGTGCTCGATGAAGTTGGGCCTGTGACCGCTGTTCCTACGTTAAACACAACTTCTGACACCTGATTGATGATGTCGATTGCATCATGAATCGAACCACGGACATCTTCACCGTATACCGCTGACATAATTGCCTGCAAATATTGAGATATGTCTGCCATTTCCTTCTCCTTTTAAAAATGTATAAATTCTGTTGTTTTTGACAACTCTTCAAGCTCCGGATCAGTAATCGGAACAAGGCCCCTCTCAGGATCGTCCCAATACAGAGTCTCTTTGTTCATATGATCCTTCACATCATATGGCTGGATAAGTTTTATAATATTCCCTTCAAGCGTTGCAATCCTCATCATTGCTTGTTTCCTCCTTCTTTTGGTTCTTTTCTGCATCCATTTCATACGCTATCTTGGTGAGCAGCATCTTCCTGAATGTATTGCTCACAGAATCGAAACAGGCAACGACATCAAAATGTGATAACCCCGCAACTTTCATGTAATCCATCGCGACATTTTCAAGAGTATTCTGTAAAATATACAGCTTTTCGTTCATTGTTCTCCTCCTTAACCTACAATCAACCCGTTTACCACATACAAATCTCTATATGTATAACTTGAACTCGAAACAGATGTAACCACTCTTATTGTTTCAGTTATTCCAACATAACCGGAAGTGGCTTCTTTTGCTTGTGCCACAAATAAATACGGAGCAGACAAAACAATGCAAGAATCATGTGCGATTTTTACAGGTCTTACCAAATCCCCTTGGATACTGTAAGACTGACCCCAATTTATGTATCCGGTATCCGAACCAACCACACCTCCGTATATAGTCCCGGCTTTGATGTTGATGTGATATGTACCTGTTATATCTTCAAGATATATACCCTCGTTATTTATAGATGCAATGGTTTGGTTTGAGGCATTTTTGACGGCCATAGAACCATTGACATTATTACTTCCGCCAAGGGTAAGTGTTCCACCGCTTATTCTGCTTGCGCTCAACGATCCTGATGTGATGTTTGAAGCATTCAGATTGGTTATGGTGACAACGCTTGCATTGATGCTTCCTGAAGTAATTTTGGAGGCATTAAGGTTATTGATCGTCACATTGTTTGCATCAATAGTGCCGCCACTGATTCTGTTGGCGCTCATCGTCCCGGATGTGATGCTGCTTGCCGATAGATTCGTCACAGTGATAAGGCTTGCATTAAGAGTGCCGCTGTTGATTAAATCAGCCTTAATCGAGCCTGTTGTGACATCAATGCCATCCTTGTCCCATTTGCCGACAACTGTGCCTGATGCATTCTTTATCTGTAGAACACCATTCTCGTTTGCATTTCCGCCAAGCGAAAGAGTGCCGCCCTTGATTCGGTCAGCATACATGGTCCCCGCTGTGATGAAGTCAGCAACGATTTTGCCATCCATCGTAAGGGCAACACCCAAATCAGTCCATGGTGAGCTTATGTTTGGTCTCTTCAGATATCCGAGACCACCAAGATTCCACACCCATTTCTGTGTCGCATCTTCTTCAAGCAGAGCATCCATGATCCGCATGCCGGTCATGTGTTCCTGATTGTCGAACGTGTATGAGATATATCCGCCTTCAGTGCCTTCAAGAATTTGGATTGCATTCTGTTTTGCCTGTTGCAAAACTGATGACTCTTGAGGAATCTCTTCTTCAAGCTGGACATTTTCAGATGCAATTCGGCTTGTGATCGAAAGCGGAAGCGCTCCGCCAAGTGTGATCTGATTCTTTGAAGCATCATCAAGGAAGATCGTCAGCGCCCTGATCGGTGTCGTTGTGTCTACGTTATACGGTCTGCATATTACATGCACCCTGTCTCCAAGCCGAAAATCATCTATTGATACATCAATGGCTGACAGGTCAACAGCATCTATCTGATAAGTAAGCTCGGCATATTGAGCAGTCTCAAGCCATTCCTGTGCCTTGGTTTTCAGATTTGCCGCAACTGTGACATCGTCCCAATGTTTAACCACCTTGCAATATCCAAAAACAGCAACCGCATCACTGTTGACAAGATAGTTTTTGCCATCGTTTACCGATTCAATAGTCAGATAAGCATCAAGACCCTCGACAACGCTCTTGTCCTGTCTCGCTCCCAAAGGCACAACAGCGGTTGCAATGCCTGTGCCGTTTGTGTTGCTTGCATAATCAAGCAGATTCTTTCCGAGTCTTATATCCTGCGAGGATACAACCCCATAATTCTCAATCTTTATGAGATCGAGATACCGAGTGCCGCCTGAATACCTGATCCGAAGAAACCCATTCAGGGAATTACACAAGTCATTGATGATGACTGTAAGAGTAGGCTCAAAATTGGTGTACCTGTAAACATAATCATTCGGATCGTCAACTGTGACCATACCGACCGCAAACTGCTTTGCGGATTCTACCTGAGCATTGTGCTGATTGATAAGTGAAGTGAACATGCTCAGAGGAGTGGTCTGATACCGCGCCTGTGGCTGAATAGAATCATTTAAAAAGGCAAGCTCACCTATTGCATATACATGTTTGTTTCCGTACAAATCGAGCTCGGTTTCCCTGACCTCACCGCGGAATATCATGTCTCCGTCTTTGTAAACAGCAATAATGCTCTTACGGACATAAATCTCGTTATATCGCGGATTTTCCTGTGGAACATCGCACTCAAAATACCCAGCATCATTAAGCTGCAAATTGAGCTTCGGATTCGTTATGATATATTTTTTATCATTCGGATAATAGAAATATCCGTCATCAAGCTTGACCTGATACATTATAATGATCCGCCTCTGTATACAATGCTGACCTTCGCTGTGCCGGTGAATGTCAAAGTGTGCTCCTCTTCATCGTTTATCACGATATCGGGAATGTAATTACTGCCAACCACAAGCGAATAAGTCACATTATTAAATGTCACTGTGAAATTGGTTGATGTCTTGTTTGCGACAACAATGTCCGGAGTCACGGGCATGGTTCCTGATGGAATCGTAATTGTCCCCGATCCTGTGATCTGTCTCTCACCATAACTATGAATGACACCTGTCTCAAAATTGAAAGGGTCCCACAGCCACGGTTCTGCGGAGTCAAGCTGCTCATATTTGTATGGCTCTGCATCAAGAACAAGGAGACATGTGCCAAGGCTTCTGAACCTGTCAAAATCCCTGAGTGTGATTCTGCCCCGCCAAAAATATGCGGGATCATTGTCAAATGTGACCTTGACCCTTCTGCCGTTTATGTCGTTTCGAATCCTGGAAATGATTGCATCCCAATTCATAGGATCACGGAGACCACCCAGCTTGATGGTGATCTCGCGATTCTTGTATATCGGTCTGCCCGACAAGGATTCAGACAGATCAAGGAAGCCATCCATTGCAGGCACATAGATATAATTTGTTTCCTGTTCAGGATGTCCGATGTTATCATTGTTGCCGATTGCAAAGCCCCAATCATCAAGTGTGTGATAGCTTTTATTATTGGAGATAACTGTAATTGTTGCTCCGTTTGTCAGTGCATTCATCTTCTTGCAATCTCCCTTGTGTATATGCGGCCCAATGCATTGCTCATCTGAGGCGCGATCTGACCGACAAGCACACCTGTGTCAAGCACGATGCTGTCATTGTTTGCAAGATAAGGCAGATAAGCCTCCAACAAGCTTGTGATGTCGCTGTGACCTTCACCTGTGCTGTTGGTAAGCGGCTGAACTCTTGCCTGTCCATTGGATACAGTCAGAAGCTCGGCCCCAGCTTCGCCCACTATGGCAGAACCCTGTGTGACAACTCCACCGCTTGCAAGATATGGCATCGATCCGATTGTTGAGAAATTCGGGCTCCATGATTTGCCACCCAGCCAATTCGGAAGCTTAAAGCTTAATCTGTTTACGCTTGAAATGACCGAATTTATGCCGCTTATCGCACTGTTGACCATGCCAATTATCGCATTGATTGGAGCTTTACCGATAGCAACAACTGCCTGCCATCCGCTTGAGAACACGTTTTTGATGTCTGTCCAAACAGCCTGCCAATCACTTGACCAAGCATGCTGACATGCTGTGATGAAGCTTTCGCCGGTCTTTTTGATGTTGTCCCAAACATCCTTGGCGCTCTTCATAAAAGCATTCATTGTCTCGCCTAATGCTCCGAAGGTTTTTGTCCAATCCTTCTGAAACACGTTTTGCAGGTATTTATCAAGCTTGTTGAGAGTGCCTTTTACACCTTCGCCAAAATAAGCCCAAATTGCAACCTGACCTGTTAAGCCGATCACAATTCCGCCAAGCACTGCTGCAACCGTTGTCGCTGTTGCCGCAAGAGCCCCGGTGACAGTAGTTGTTGCCGCTGTTGTTGCCGCAGCCGCTGTGCCTGATGCGGCTGAGACCGTTGTCGCGGCAGTGCCGAATGCGGAGCCCAATGTCCCCAAGACAGTGGTCACACCGCTCACAGCCTTTGCAATCCCCGAAACCGCAAAAGCAACCGGGGAAATTGCCGCAACAAATAAACCAATATAAACAATGGCTTCCTGTGCTTCAGGAGACAGATTGCTGAAGCTCTGAACCAATTCAGTGAGCTTCTGAATTATCGGTGTGATTATCGGAAGCAGAACCTCACCCAACTCCTCTTCAAGCTCCTTGACAGATTCCTGAAAGATTCGGATGCTGTTCGCTGTTCCTTCTGATGTGTTCGCAAAGTCACCTTGTGCATTTGCTGTTGCGTTTAAAATATACTGATATCGAAGCTGAACCTTCTCAGCCTCGGTCATTTCTTTTGTGGTCTTTCCAAAGCCATTAGCGAGGGCATATGCATCAAGGTTTGTTTGTGTCATAACGACACCAAGAGTCTTTAGTGATTCGGTCTCCCCAGTGAAAATGCCCTTTAATGCTGTCGTTGCCTGTTCAAGACCTATGTTTTTAAAGGATGCCAAATCTCCCGCTAATCCAACGAGAGACATCGACATCTTTGCCGCTTCTGCCTGTGACAACCCCATTGATGTTGCCATATCTCCAAAAAGAGCAGACATATCAAGCGCTGACCCTCTTGCAATGCCATATGCCTCAAGAGTAGAGTCAGCAAACTGCTTCACATAGTCAGATGACTGACCAAAAGCAACCTCAACCTTATTCTGTGCTTCAGCAAGATCGGAAGCAGCCGAAACTGATGCTGTGCCAATAAGAGTAAGCCCCGCTGTGACCGGAGCCATTGCGCGGCCCACGTTTGCCGCTGTCGTTGCGACCTTGTCAGCTGTGGCTTTTACTTTGGAAAGAGTCACGTTGCTCTGACTTGCCGCTTTCTCAAGCTCTCTCAATTCACGCTCACAGGATGCGATTTCTCTTGTGAGAGCATCATACTGTTCCTGACCTTTGCCTGTCTCCTTGAGCTCTCTGCCAACTTCTTCCTGTGTTTTCTTCAAAACACTAAGTTTTTTGTTTGTATCCTGAACCGCAGTCGCAAGCAACCGCTGTCTCTGTTCAAGAAGCTTGGTGTTTGTGGGATCAAGCTTCAACAGCTTGTTGACATCCTTCAAGCTCTTCTGAGTGTCACCAATCTCCTTGTTGACAGTTTTTAAGGCTGTATTTATGCCGGAAGTGTCGGCCCCTAATTCGATTGTGATTCCGCGAACCTTTGTTGATGCCATGTCATTCCCCTATATCGAACTGCCCGCTGAAAAATGCCTTCATGCTTCCAGCTGGCGCTTTGATTGCATATTTTTCCTGATCGTTTCCCTTCTCAATGATCATGTCGTATACCATGCCCATGGTCATGTCATCGAGTGCGCTGTCCGACAGATTAAGCTCTGCACAGCGCAACATAAAAATCGCACCATTAGGCTCTCGGTCCCTTGGTGCTATTTTTTTTTAGGAATAGATGTTGTTTTATTGTTTACCGTCCAAAGAGTCAGAATGTCAGGTAAGATGGTATATATGTCGAACATGTCAAATGTATCAAGCCATTCATCCGGTGTGTCCGGGATCGTCAAATCTGCCTGTCTTGCCATCACCCATGAAGCATTCTCAAAAATTGTCAGGTCAATGGCTGTCAGATCGTACTGATCTTCCTTCCCCTTGGTTTTCTTCGCCTTGTTAAATGATCGTGCAAGCTGATTCATGTCCTGAATCATGTCCTGTCCCAACCATGCGCGATACAATCTCGGTGTGCGGGCTGTCGCCCTGAATGTGACCTTCTTTCCATCAATTTCAATGACTTTATCCATTTGTGTACTCCTTATATGTTGTTTTTTATAAACTCGACAAGCTTTGTCTCACACTTTTCTGCAACCGGCGCTATATGCGGAAAAGCTCTCGTTCTGCCACCATTTACTTTTGCATGCCCTTTTTCAAGCAAATGTGTAAGCTGGTAATCAGTGGCATTGTGAACTGTAGCTTTTTTGTGATACTTTTTATCTTTTTTGCTCTGAGTATATTTCCAACCTTTGTTGTATTTACTCCAATCACCGTATCGGCCACTGCCTGTTGGATGAGCATTGTGGAGCTCCTCGACCGCAAATCGTGCTGTCTCGGAGACTCCTTTATCAACGGCCTCATCAGTGGCCTCTTCAAATTCCTTCATGATGTCCATGACTGTTTCAGCTAACTGATCGACCTTGATCTTTTTTGTGCTCATCTTTTAACCTCTTATGTGGTGGCCATAACAGGAATATAAGGCGCTGTATGCCATCCCGCGAGAACCGCTGAATCTGTCTTGGATGTGGTCATAGCCATAACCCTGCCGCTTGCAAGCGGAGCAAAACTGATGTCAAGATTCTGTGTTGACGGCTCTTTGCCTTCTGTAGTGGTTGATTTGTCAAGCGAAGGTCTTGAAGCTGTGCCATTATAAAGCACGAACTTTGTTCCATCCTGATCACCATCTTCCTCAAAGGTCATGGCAAAGTGTGTGGGCTCTGCCAGCTCTTCAACCAAAACATCTTTGGTGTCCGTAAGATAATTGAGAACCTTTGTCCGGAAGTCATCGGGAATAATGGCAACTTCAAGAGTGCCTGAATAACCGTTGTTTGCAACGGAAGTATAATATTTGATGTTGTCGGCATAGAAGTCCGTAACATCTCCCTGATGGTCAAGCGAAAGGCTTACTGTTCCCGGAACATCAATGACATTGCCGTAAGTAGGAACTCCGCTGTTCCATGCTGTGATCGGGAAAATGTGAACATTCTTAATACCGAATTTTACTTTATCAGCCATTTTCTCTCTCCTCTATTGATTAACTGTGATAGTGTAGATTACTTCGTACACTTCTTCTTGTTCGATGTACTCCTCGGCTTTGTCCCAAGGAATGTGATTGGCATTAAGCTTTGCCTCGATAAGCGCCTCGGAAGCTGTGTCCTTTGTCTTGGAGTACAATTCGATGTCTATCTCCTGAATCACGGTATAGACCTGATTGTCTGCCGTAAAGTTATTTGTGGATGTGCAAAGATAGCATATAAAAGGCAGCGCTGGAGCCTTACCAATAGGGAATGCTCTGTATGCCACCTTTTTTGAGAAGCCGTTTATGCTCTTAAGCATTGTTTTTACTTCTGCAAGGCTCATGTGTAACCACCCACTCTCTTCTCGGTATGGAGCTCAATCCTTCCATCATCCCGGATGTATGTCCGGTATACGGAATAAACCTCTCCCTCATGCTTCACCCGCATCTGACCTTCATACTCGGTCATCAGGACATCAAAAACCTTGTCAGGCTTCAAACCTGTTTCTCCAGCATTAAAAAATTCACTCTGACTTGCCGAGCGAACTATTGCAAATACGGATTTCTCACTTTCTGTCGGGATCATCTGCCCGATCGAGTCTGATGTGTATGCATTTGTGATAAGTTTAATCTTGTAAGCTCTGTTCATGTTGTTGTCCACACCGTATATCCTGAAGCCATGCCAAGCTGGGCCTTCTGCTCATCATATGACTTCTTGAATGCATTTGACCTTTCGATTGAACCGTGCATTAACTCGAACTGATAAGCACAATATGTTATGATGGCCCGAATCACGATGTCATCTGTCGTGCTTGTGTTTACCGTTAAGCCTTCAACACCGGCAATCCCCAAATCCTTGCAAGCGGAGCCGATAAGCTCATTAAGCTCCGAATCAAAGTCATTATCACTTATCAGAAGCGCCAATTTAACTCTGTTTAGCATGTTTCACCTCTTTGAATCCCTGAATGCTATTCTCATATATTTCCCGATATTCGGGATAGATCGTGATGTGTCCTATGTGGCCAAGCCTCACTGTGGGCTCAACCCATATCTCATGTCCGATGTCTGCTGCCCGTTTACAAAAGGCCAAGTCCTCGCCAAGCTCACGCTCAGGGAAGAATGCTGTGCCGTGTTTTGACCACACGTCCTTGATGATGCTTGTCTCCATCAACACACAGGCCATTCCACAGCCCGCAACCTTAAAAGGAGTAGAAGGATATTCCCAGCCCTCCCATCTTTGACAACCGGGCCATATCTCTGTAAAGAGACAGGATGCATGTGGTGGCCTTCTCCCGTGCGCGATCCCTGTCACAAACGATTTGCCTGACTCCATAAGGTCATCAAGCAAAGTGTCAGTAAAGATCATGTCAGAATCGAGCCAAAGCACATGAGTATAACCCTCTGTAAAGGATTTAAGCGCTATTTTGTCGCGGCCAACATATACCAAAGTGTTACCTTGAAAGAACACATCATAATCAACTCCGTCCTCGTCTAACTGCTTAATAAGCTTGGTCAGACATTCAACAAATTGAAAATGTATATAATCTGTAGTGGGGATAGCAATCAGAAGTTTCATCATTTTTTTGTATCTCTCTTATTGGTGGTCTTTGATGCCGCCTTTGGTGCTTTTACGGCTTTTTCTGCGACTTCTTTGACCGGGATTGTTGTCGTTTCGACTTTTGGAGCTTTATTCACAAGCTCAGCCGAACCGACAGATAGCAGAAAACGACCCTGTTCGGGAGAGACCTCAACAATCTCTCCCGCAGAGTGATTTATTCTGCTATCTCTTAACAGCTTTATCTTCATTACGTTGTAACAGTTGAGGGCTTCTTGATGTTGCAGAATCTGCCGCAAGCCGTTACAGCATGAGCAACATACTGACGTCCCACAACCTTTACGAGATCATCTTCAGACTCAGAAAGGTCATCCCATTTGATGATGATGCCTTCGCCTTCAGGATAGTTAGCCTGAGCACCGTCAAGGTCTCCAACTATTGCATATACCTGATTTGCTGAAGCGCTATCATATGCAGGAAGGCTGTTATTAAAGAGAACAGGAAGGCCATCAAAAGGATCAATGGCAAAGTTGCCTGCTGCCCTTGCTGCCACAAACTTTGAACGAGTAAGCTTATTCATGATAACAACAAGATTTGTTGCCTCATCGCTTAATTTATCAGATGCATCTGATATAGTGGTGATCGAAGGCGCTGCTGTAATAACCTCTGCGCTTGCCTTGGATGATGTTGCGCTGGTAGGAGCTGATTTGATGTCATTTACAACAAGATCAGTAAGCTTTTTAATGATCCGGTATGTGAGCTCTTTGTATACATAGTTTACAAGAGTCTCGCCGCCCATTGCGACAACTTCATCAGAAATGCGAATCCACTTCTTAACGTTCTTGGGGATCATCTCAACGATACCAAGCTCAAGGCTCTCCTCAGTCGGTGCTGTGGTCCCTTCAGTATGCTCCCAAGCTCCATCTGCTGAAAGCTCGAAAGGAACTCTAAGATTTCCTCTGATATCGGTCTTGCGAACCCTTGACAGGATTTCATTTTTCTCCCATGCTGTTCTGATGATGTCATCAACGATAGAGGGAACAGGAACAGAACCACTTACGTTCTCGGTCAGTAAAGCTCTGACTTCGGAATCATTCTCGGAAATGAGATACCTTGCAAACGCTTCAATATATTCCTTTGATGCCCTGATTTCCTCGTTTGTGGAAGTGATGTTTCTCTCCTCATCGATCTTCTGAATGGTAACAGCCTGAACCTTGTTCGAGGCCACCATCTTACGAACTTCTTCCTTCTTGGCCTGAGCATTCTTTCTCGACTCTATCTCTTCTTTAATTGCTCTTGCCTCTTTCTCAAGAGCATCGAGATCCGCGTTGTCGTTCTCAAGCTCTTTTAAGATAGCGCTCTTGCGCTCTTCAAGCTGCTCAATAGTCATGTCTCTTAATTCCATGATTTTTCTCCTTTTCTTATTACATGCCCGCAATTATGCGGATTTTCTGCTTCTTTATCTCAATAGCCCTTTTCTCAGCCTTTACACTCTCCAGTGATTCTTTGGCGCTCTCCAGTGCCTCGGATAAGCCTCTTGCGCTTATTGATGTTTGCTCATATGCCGGGAATGTCACTGCACTGACCTCAAAAACCTTGCCAAGAGCCTCAATGGTTCTTGTCGGATGGTCAGATTCAGGATCGTCCCATGTATCCCTATCAACTGTGAACATGAAGGACATTCCATCGATATCCCCTCTGCTCACGGCCGAATAAAGATTCTTTGCTTCTGCATTGTTCTCCACATCGAGATCAACGCGGATCACCATGCCCTGATCATCAACAGATAACTGCATGGTGCTGTTCTCATTGTTGTTCCGGCTTCTTGCAAGCGGGATCATGTCGGTATTGTGGTTAACTAAAAAACGCACATCACGGAGATCTGTGTCTGTGAGTGCGTCTGCTGAAATTATTTCATCGTACCAGCCGAGATCGGTTCTTTCATTGAACACTATTGGCCTTCCTGTCAGAATGTTGCCGTGCTTTTCGTCCTGTTCAGCCCGTACTTCAAAATTAAAGGCTCTGATTTCCTTCTTCATAGTTTTCACTCTCCTCATTTATCTTTTCGTTAGCATTCCAATACTCACCACGGATGATGTATGCCTGACCCTCTCCATTCGGAAGCGGAGGCAGATTCCATATCTCTCTGACCTCATCCCTGTTCAGAATGCCACGGTCCGCAAGCTGGGATGAAACATTAAGTTTTTCTCTGTTGGTCATGTATTGAAGCCGGTTTGCTGTCAGCATTACATAGTTTGTCGCCTGCTCCCTGAATGTGAACAGCATCTTGGTCACCACTTCGGAGAATTGGATTGCAAAAGGCTCAACAGCACCCTCATAAAATGCAGACCAAGTATCTCCATAGGCTTTATTCTGCAAAATGTCCTCGTTTACCATGTAATACTGATAAACGTTCTTTTCGATGAGTTTCATCTCTTCTGCATCAACCACAAAAGGCTGTGATTTCACCTGATTGATGTTTGAGTATGTATTCGGGAATAACAGGAGACCACCGCTTTCGGCTTCTTTTCCAAAATTCTCCTCGGTAAACCTTTGGCGCTCTTTCTTCAGATCATCCGCCTTGCTGAAGTTGTTCACCTGTGCATAGAACCGATATGTTGCAGCGCTCTTGACACCTTCCTGAATGCCCTGATTCTGAATGTTAATTAAATCCATTGTCGGGAACAGTGCTCGATTGCTCTCACCCATCAGATCATTTTTATACTGAAACTTGGTCATGATTCCGCAATATTCGAGCTCGATTGCCGCTCTTTCTCCGTTGCTGAACTCGTACCTCAAATATGGAACATTTCCAAACTGAACAAACTCACATTTCGATGGCACAGGGCATACAATTCCGCTGATTTCTCCATATTCATCAAATACAGGACAGATAAAAGCAGTATTGTGAATATCTAAGATCGTAGAAAGACGGTATAAAAACTGCGACCATGTTTGATACTGATTTGGATTTCTGCTCAACTTATTCTGCAATGCTGGTTTTGCACTCCCGGATATTTCAAATTTCAGCTTAGAGGCATGCACGGCCCGTGCATTGATTGCTGACCGTATCAATTCCGATTCGTATATCCCGCCATTCCACGTTGTAAACCTTGGCTCATATCCGTTGAGCATCTTGAAGATACCCTGATAATCACCCTTCGGCTTTGGCGCTTTCTTGAAAAACAGATCAAAAAGTCCCATATCAACCCTCATTTGCGAGTCTGTCACCCATCTCGCTATACCATTTTTGACGGACACAGAAAGCATCCGACATTGCTGCACAACCGTCTATGTGTGCATTTCTATTAAGCTTAATCAGCCGTCCTCGACCACGTTCAACGTTCATCTTGATGGCTGAATTTAACAAATGAGCTTTCAACAGGTCATTGTCTCCACAATGAACCTTGCCATCCTTCATGAGCCCTTCCATCTCCTGAAGCACTCCCCAAAGGTTATCACCCTGAAAGACATCATCTGTTCTAAATCCGTATGTCTCCAAATCCTGCACAAGATACTGTGCGGAATATCTATCATATCCAACCATCAGCGGCAGAATCTCATACTGTTCGACCATCCCGATCAGCCAATCATAGCAATCGTGATAATCAATGAAATTGTCTCCGGATGGAGCTAATAAACCGCGCTGGATGTATATGTTGTAAGGCAACCCGTCCCGGATGCTTGCCTCATCAATCTTTTCCGCAGGAAGCCAAAACTTTGCGAACACATACAACTCTCCACCACGCTCAATCACTATGATTGCCGCAGTCAGGTCAGTGGTCTGTGATAAGTCAAGGCCCGCGATTGCATATGTTGAGCGGAAATCCTCAATGTTCAAAGGATCACCAAAGCATTTGTTGACTGTTGCGACATCAAGCCATGCAAGGGAACTGTTCTGTTTGAGACAGCAGTATTTTGTGATAAACTCGGCTTTCTTCGACAGTGAACCCTCTGCAATCGCTATCTCCTCAAGCATGAAGTCAACAGAGACAGACACACCAAGATTCGGATTGCTTTTCCGGAGCTCATTTATGTCATTCCATTTCTCTATGTCATCGATCACAAACAACCACGGCAACAGCCTGGTTTCTTTGCTGTCACCTTTCAGGAACCTTGTTGATCTCTTAAAGATTTCGTCATATATCGAGTCATTGATGTATCCAGCAGTGGTACATGATAACAGGATGCCTTCTTCACGGGCTCCCATACCTGACTTCATGACTTCGTACTGCTTGAGACCCGAATCACCTTCCCATGATGCTATTTCATCGCACACGCAAAGGCTCGGATTAAATCCATCACTCTTCTTGGCGCTGAATGCGATCTTCATCACAGAGGAATTTGTTCCTGTGATATATAGGTCTGACATCCTGTGCTTTGGAAGCAACGAATCATCAAGAACCTTCTTGTTGTGGGCATCCCTTTCGGATAGCTCTTCCTTCATCTCCTGATATTCAGGATCAAGCAGAGTCATCTGCCATATGTTGTTGTATATGATGTCAGCCTGTGCCAGCTTTGGAGCAATGTTATAAATCTTTGCACCAAATCCACCTTCGACCCACCAAACATATTTGGCAATGGCAGCAGCAAGCAATGATTTTCCGTTTTTTCGTCCGATGATCAGGACAACTTCCCGAAACTGTCTCAATCCGTTTTCGGTCACGATCCCGAACAAACTCGCGATAAAAGCCTTCTGCCACAACTCCAAAATCAGAGGCTGTGGTGCAAGACGGCCCTCAGTATGGAATCCATGAGTCTCAATCCACTCGATGGCCTCGTTTGCCTTCTTTTGGTCATAAAAAAACTTCTTCTGAGCCAATCCCTCAACGAGATAACTCATCAGAAGCTCGATATATTCGCCAACAGTCTCGGAACCATCTTTGATTCTTTGATAGTATGCGAAAATCCAATTATTTTCAGTCTTTTTCGGCATTTATTTACTCAACTTTTCGAAACTCGCTCGCATTATCGCGAAAAGTAGTCGACCCACCGTTCTCCGCT
>Ga0310786_10002088_pt1 | contig 31259 bp, 23 predicted proteins | sample AusTroGonzalo_MG_FD_203881 | JGI IMG/M metagenome (GOLD analysis project Ga0310786, IMG submission 203881) | Bovine rumen microbial communities from tropical cattle in Woodstock, Queensland, Australia - Gonzalo_03 (v2) (version 2) | ecosystem: Host-associated > Mammals > Digestive system >...
AAATGGCTTCGTTGCCCGAAATCAGCATCTTTTTCGCGTTTGGATCAAAAGCTGGCATGATATTCCTTTTTAATGTGTAACTAAATCCGAGGGCAAAAGTAGAAAAATATGGGTCGCTATACAAAACTGTAATTTATGATTAGAGGGTAAAAAGTGTACGGCATGACAATGCGATACAAGACTTTACTGGATCCTGCTCCTACGAACCTAAGAATTGTAAGCCAACAAGTTGGCAACAATTCTATATCCCCTTACAGGGTCAGGATGACACCGCAAACGTAACATTCCCTATCGCTGTCACCCCGCACTTGTTGCGGGGTCACCTTTTTATGCAACCATTATCGTTTACTATATTCGCATAAAAAAAACATTGGAGGCATTTATGAACGTTTTGGATTTTAGTGAAAACATCAAATTTGTCGGGGTGGATGATCGCGAGATTGATCTTTTTGAAGGGCAGTACAAAGTTCCCGATGGAATCTCTTACAATTCTTTTGTGATTTTTGATGAAAAGATTGCGGTGACGGACTCGGTCGATGCACACAAAGTATCGGAATGGTTGCAGAATATCGAAAATGCATTGCAGGGCAAGACACCGGATTACCTGATTGTCCACCACTTGGAACCGGATCACGCTGGCGGCATTGTCGAATTCGTGCAGAAGTATCCGAACGCAACGATTGTCGCATCATCAAAGGCGCTCGCATTCCTTCCGCAGTTTGTCAAGCTCCCGGAAGGCACCAAGACGCAGACCGTCAAGGAAGGCGAAACGCTTTCTCTCGGCAAGCATACTTTGAGATTTATCGCGGCGCCGATGGTGCATTGGCCCGAAGTCCTTTTCAGCTACGAAGAATCCGAAAAGATTTTGTTCGCTGCAGATGCTTTCGGCACGTTCGGGCTTTCCGGCAAGTTGGGCGAAGAATGGGTGGACGAAGCAAGACGCTACTACATCAACATCGTCGGGAAATACGGCACGCAAGTCCAGGGCGTTATCAAGAAGCTCGCCGGAATTGACGTCAAGACGATTTGCCCGCTGCACGGCCCCGTTATTACGGACAATTTAAATTTCTACATCGACAAGTATAACACTTGGAGCAGCTACGCCCCCGAAACGCAGGGCGTGTTCGTCGCTTACGCGGGCGTTTACGGACACACGGCAGAAGCCGCGAAGAAGCTCGCCGAATCGCTCCGTGCAAAAGGTGTCGATGTGACCATCAAGGATTTGTGCCGCACGTACATTTCGGAATCGGTCTCGCAGGCGTTCCGCTACAGCCACCTCGCCATTTGCGCCACAACGCTTGACGCAGGGCTTTTCCCCACCGCCGAAAGATTCTTGACGCACATCAAGGCGAAGAATTACAGCAACCGCAAAGTCGGCATTGTCGAAAACGGAACATGGGCTCCGATGGCAGCAAAGAAGATGCACGAGATTCTCGACACGCTCAAGAACATCACGTTCTGCGAGAATACGGTCACGCTCAAGTCCGCCCTCGACGAAACGTCGTCTGCAAAGCTCGAAGAACTTGCCGTAGAAATCGCGAAAGATTTTGGGAAGTAAGTGAGATTCCCGCTCGGAGGCGGGAATGACAATGTTATTAGTACCGTGTAAGGTGATCCCGGCACAAGGCCGGGATGACAGCAAGGGCGAGAAGTGACTGGGTGGGGCAAAGGTTGTCTTCAAGGCTGCGCCTTTCAGGATGACAATGCAAAGGAGATGCTCGCCTTCGCGGGCATGACACAGTACTATGGCTGCGCTTATAAACGTAAAAAAAGTCGGCATTCCTGCCGACTTTTTGCGTTGAGACTTTGCGTTAAAATTATTTCTTGCTTGCGAGTTCTTCTTCGAGCTTCTTGTTGCGGCTGTCCTGCATCTCGCAGACATTCTTGAGGTTGCTGATTTCCGCATTCTGCTTGGCAATCTGATCCTTGAGGTCTTCGCATTTGGCGGCGAACGTCTGTTCGGATTCAATGCGGTTGCTCAATTCCTTGCGAAGGCTTTCGATAGAATTGCGGAGCTGTTCGATGGTATCGTTGGGTACACTCTTTTCGCCTTCATCGACATTTTTCTTTTCAGCATTGTCGGTGCAGTTCGGAACCGAATCATCGCTTGCATTTTCGCAAGAACAGCAATTAAAAAACTTTTTCGAAACAGCGACTGCGGCGGCGGCTCCGAGAACGGCTCCCACTAAAAAGCTATTCGTTTTCATAGTTGAACTCCTTATTATACATTCATCTAGTAATATCAATTATACAAAAGCAAAAGTCAAGAGAATTTTTTCACAAAAAGCGAAAATGTGAAAACTTTGCAAAAAAAAATAACCCCGCAATCCTTCGATGCGTTCGTGGCATCGAAAATGCGGGGTGTCGTTCGTCTCTCGTGGGAGACGCTATAGCAATTTTAGTCCGATTTAGACGTGCTTGACTTTATTTTCGCCTTCGTCCCAATACTGGTTATCACAGACAAACTTGTATTCGTAATCGCCCGGAGCGAGAGAAATCTTGGTCACCCAAAGGCCCGTTTTTGCGTCCTTTTGGAGCATGTCCTTATCCACAGCCCAATCGTTGAAAGAACCTGCGACAGAGACTGTCGTTGCAAGCGGGCATTCAGCGATGAATTCGACTTCGACAGTTTTCGGGGCGGCTGCCTTTGCGGAAACTTTCTTTGCCGGGGCTTTCACAGTTTCCTTCGTAGTCTTCGTTTTTGTGGTCTTTGCCTTCGGGGCTTCTTTTACGGTTTCCTTAGCGACGGCCTTGACTTCCTTAGTTGCGGCCTTTGTTGCCTTTACCGGCTTTTCCGCTTTGGGGGCAGTCTTCTTTGCAGGAGCTTCCTTGGCTTCGGCTTTCTTCGCCGTAGTCTTTGCAGCAGACTTGGTTTCTACTTTCTTTGCTGCGGTTTTCGTAGCTTTTGCAGCAACAGCTTTCTTTGCGGTAGTTTTTTCCACTACAGTTTTGGAATTCTTCGACATGGATTATCTCCTCTTATTTCTTAGTGGTGTCAAATTTAGTAAAATTTTTTTTAAATTTGTAGTATGCTTAAACAAATCATCGCTCCCAGCGTCTTGAACGCAAATTTTCTCTCCCTCGGTGACGGGCTTAAGGCCATTGAAAACGGTGGCGCGGGACTCGTCCACCTTGACATCATGGACGGACACTTTGTTCCGAACATCAGCTTTGGTCCGGGCATTTCCGCTTGCGTCAAAAAAGGCACAAAGCTCCCGCTCGATTGCCACTTGATGATCGAGAATCCAGAAAACTACGTGGGCGAATTTGCAAAAGCGGGGGCAAGCATCATCAGCGTGCATGCCGAAACAACGAACCATCTCGACCGCTTGCTGCACCAGATTGCGGAACTTGGCGTAAAGCCTGCCGTTGCCATCAACCCGGCGACTCCGCTCGAGAGCATCAAGTACGTGCTCGACATCGTGGATATGGTGCTCATCATGTCAGTGAACCCGGGATTCGGCGGTCAAAGTCTGATTCCGTACTGCCTCGAAAAAATCCGCGAACTCCGCCAAATGAAGCCGGAACTCGATATTCAAATTGATGGCGGCGTGAAGCTAGACAATATTCTAGCTTGCAAAGAAGCGGGCGCAAACGTATTCGTCGTCGGGAGTGCCATTTTCGGTAAACCGGACCCCGAAGCCGTCTGCCGTGAATTTGTAAAATTGGTTGACGGTAATTAGCTCGATGCAAAAAGAGCAGATGCTAAAATCAATGAAACAACAATTATAAAATACCAACTTTGCATATTTTTAATATATACTGAAAAATTTGCAAGGAACCATTTATTTGTAAAAAGTTACAAATTAGTAGCGTCTAAGCACTCCGGCATGATACAACGTTCTTAGCGTATTGAGATAACGTTTGTATGCTGCTTCTTCGTGGCATGAATTTGTTTTGCAATATTCGTCAATCTCTTGAAGTACAACGGGTATGGTCGAAAAATCTTTGTGTTTCAAGAGCTTCGTTATTTTGTTTCGGCTCTCATTTGTGTTTTCGTTGTTCGAAATTTTTTCGATGAGCTGATAAGGCAGAATTTTTACCGTATTTAATGAAGCTTCGTTTGGATTTTCCCAAAGCACCTCGGAATACCCATCGTTGAAGAATATTCGCTTTGCGTTTGAACTCGGTATGTAGTAGCCATAACGGCGGATTTCTATTGCTGAATCTTTGTTTTGATAAAGAAAGTATCCCGACTTGACGACCATTGTAATGGTGATTACATAATGATCTTTTGCCGGGCGAATCCATTTGTCTTTTACTTTGTCGTAATAATAATCGACAAGAACTTTTACTCTTTCCAAACTAATAAAGTTAAATCGGTTCATGAGATGCTTGTATGTATCGCGGACATCTGGTGACGCCTTTTTCAAGAGCAAATCATTTCTTTGTATCAGTTGCTCGTTCAATATGTAAAAAAGACTTTCAGCGACAAACAAATCTTCTTCGTCATCGGTTTCAAAAGTGCGTTTATCATTTGCTTCCAAGGCGCGCCCATATACGGCAATAAATTTCGAATGGGTATTTTCCAGTTTTGAACGAACCGTTGGCAAATCCAGGCGTTTCGAAATGATGGAATCTATTTTTTCTTCAAAATTTTTTTCGATTTTATGTTCCGTCCCGTAAGATGACTCCAGAGGCTCAAAAGCATAGGCTTCAGGTAGAACGAATAAAGCGAATAACAGCAAAAAAAGGGTAGAGCGCAAAGTCATACCCGTAATATATATTAATTAGTAGAAAATGGACTACATCAAAAAAGCCCCTCCATTTATGGAAGGGCCTTCTTTGAATTAAATCGAATCTAGAATTGCGTGATAAATTCCCAGGCGGTGGGTGTTGTCCACACCTTGCCGTCGTCGCTGGCGTTGTATGCGTGTTTACCGTCGAAGGTGCACCATTTTACGGGGAAGCGCGGATCGACCGTTTTGTAGTCATAGCACACATGTTTGCCGCTGGTGTATTCCTCCGCCTCTTCGCCCCTGGCGTCGGTGAAGTTGCCGTCGGCGTCAGGTTTTCCGTTGTTCTTCAGGATCCTGTCGCGGGCACTGCGGCCGAGCTTGGGCGTACAAAGTTCGTCTCCCATGCCGACAGTCCCCATCCATGCGATGGGGAGTCCCTTGTTCTTGGGCAAGTAAATCACTTGGTCCATCGTTGCAAATACCACCACGCCACGCAGGCGGTGCTGGAAATCCTGTGCAAGGGAGTTACTGAACATGGCGCCGAAGCTGAACCCGACGGAGAACACGCGCGAAGTATCGACGCAGAGGTTTTCGTTCAGGTAGGTGAGGAATTCGTCGAAGAAGACGTGGTCCTTGTCGTCCCCGCATCGCCATGGATTTTCTGTTTCTTTCCCAGATCTATCTGTTTCGGTTGTGTATCCGTGCGGAGCGACAAAGATGGTGTTCTCCTTGGCGCCTGACTGGTTTCGGAGTCCGTAGTAAGCCTCTCTCGTTGCCACGTTCTTGGCAGAACCGCCCATGTAGTGCATGCCGAACACGAGGCGGTAGGGCTTGTTCTTGTCGTAGTTTTCGGGCATGGTGAGGTAGATTTCGTGTTCGATGCCAGCGCTGGTGAACGTGAAGTTGTCCTTCAGCGTGTTTTCCTTGCCGCAGCCCTTACTCGGAGTTGGCGCGTTGCCTATCGCGTAACCGAAAGCGTAAGTTTGCTCGATTACCGTTTTTTTCAACGTGATTGAAACATTTGTGTCAAGCTTCGAAAGGTAAACTTTGGATGATTCGTAATCTTTTGCTGTTACAAATAAAGTGTCTTTAGAATCGTCTTCGACTTTGAGAAGGACTCCCTGTTTCGATGCGGAATAGGATTTGCTGAAGGAGCTTTCCGTTGAAAATTTAATGGACTGTTGTACGCTACCGACCCGAACGCGAGCGATGTAAGTTCCATTGGCTTTTACGCCTTGGTGTAAATTGACTTGCCCTGAACCTTGGAGTGTCTGGCGGAGTACCTGATTACCCATCATGTCGAAAATGGCGACTTGCACGGGAGAGTTGGGACTCTGCGCAAAATGGAGAATGCCATCGGCATAGCTGATATAACCTGGCGTGAATCCGGCGTTGAATATCCCATCAGGAGTACCGGGGATATCTTCTTTTTTGATTTCAAATCGGCCCTGCGAATCGGTTTTCGTCGAATCGCCATTAACAAGCAGCTTTACGGTTGCTCCTGAAATCGCGCTCCCAGATTCGTTTTTTACAGTACCACTTAAGGTAAAGGCCTGAGCCGTCGTAAATGCTGTTGCCAGCACAATGGGGAAAACGGAAAAAATCGCTTTTTTCATCACACACTCCTTTTTTCCCAACACACCAAGTCCTCTTTCCCCATCACTAATATAATTTTAAAAAAGGCTGAAAGTACAAAGTAAAGAAAAATTTCTTATAAGTTCCATATATATGGAAAAAGGCAAGCAGTGCTTGCCTTTTTTAAGAGATTTTACTTTTGTTGTCACTTCACCACGGCAGCCGTGTGCCCGCTGTAAATGGCTTGCAGTGCGCCGGCGAGGTAAGCAAGCGGGGCGTTCCAGTTGATGGCGACTTCGTTTGTCGCGTAGCTGCAACGGTTGTCGATGTAGGCGAGAGCGGGCTTGTCCGCAGTGGCATAATTCGGGCATTTCCAAAGTTCCTTGCCGTCAAGGTTGATGTCTTGCTTGCCCAAATGCGGGCCGCCTACGAGCATGCCCGGCACCGGATCATCGACAAAGTCGGATTCGCTTACGCGGTGGTGCGGGTTGCGCGGGCTTCTGTAGCCAAAGCCTGTGACGTACGTGATTTCCATCGGGTTCTTGCCCATGAGGTAGTCAAAGCATTGCTGGGCGCCGTCCAAAAAACTCTTGTCGCCGGTCAAGTAGAACGCATGGAGCAAGACAATTCCGTTGTTTGCCATGGCACTGTTGCTGCCCCAGTTCCAGCTAGATTCGAATGCCGGGAGTCTGTATGCACTTGTATCGCCCACATTGCGGAGTTCCTTGGCGACAAACAGCAACGTCTTGCGGGCTTCGCCGCCGAGCTTTGCTCCAAAATCCGCAGAGTCGAGTGCCACATGGTAAGCGGCAAGCATGTTCACGTCGCCCCACCACGGACCATCGGGCCTGAACTTGTATTGCTTCAAGTCCTTGAGGTAATCGGCTTTTTTCGTCGCTCTGTAAAGTTCCGTCGCGGCAAACGCAAATTCGTCCTTGCCGTTTTCGCCACCATACGTATAGTCGCCCGTTTGCACGTCCGAGGGCTGCTTGTACAACGCTTTCGGGTGACGCTTCGCCCAGTAGTAAGCGACTTCCGCCGCCTTGAGCATGCGGTTTGCAAATTCCGAATCGAACTTCGCATAAATACGAGAAGCCTGCGCCATCACCGCTGCAAAATCGAGCGTTGCCGTCAAGCTCTTTTCAATCGCGTAACGCTGAACACCGTCGAGTTCGGGCATCGTGCTAGAGCCAAATTTAAGCGACGTTAATTTGTGATAAACGGCGCCGTCCTTGTCTTGCATCGAAAGCATCCAGTCCAAGTTCCAGCGGATTTCTTCCAAAAGTTCCGGCATCTTCGGGAACTCACGCGGGATGTTCCAATGGAGCGTGTCCATGAACGTCGGGAAATGTTCGTACAGTTCTAACAGCGTAAAAACAGTAATCCCGGAATTCACGATGTACTTGCCGTAGTCCCCTGCATCGTACCAGCCGCGCTGCGACTTGATAACCTTGGCATCCGCCTTCTTCGGAGCCGCTTTACCATTTGCCTTTGCGACCGTCGTTGCTGTCTGCAAATCTGTACCATAGACAATAACACTATCGTCCATGTGACCTGCTGCACGCGCCCACTTGCCTGCATAACGCGATTCGAGAGTCATGCCCGCACGTTGGTAATAGAACCATTTGAGAGCCGCTTTCGTCACGTCTTCATAGACATTTTCCCCTACCACAATCGGATTCCCGATGTAGCCATCCCTGAACAGGCGGTAAGTGCCCGGCTTCTTGATGGACGAAATGTCGTACGTCTGGACTTCTTCGCCGCTGTATTCCCAATCATAGACCATCGGGGCTTCGAGTGTAAGCACGGCCTTGCCGTTCATGTCGCGAACTTCAAGCGGGTTGGCATCGTTGCCCGGGATGACAACCGTCTTTTCAGATTCAGGGGCAAAACCGAGCTGGTTTACCAGCGGAATGGCAAAAGACGGAACCGTGAATGCTAACGCTGCAAGTAAATGTTTACGCATACAAAACCTCATTTTTGCATAAAAATACCTTTAATTTTTACAAATCGTACCCACTCGCCCCATTTTAATGTTTACCACTGTTAACGGCAAGTGTATCAAGTGTGTCAGACTAGCCGAAAGGCGAAAGTCATCATCCTTGCATTGTCACCCCGGCCTCAGTACCCAGCTACATCAATAACGAAATTAAAATTTCTATGGATGTGCAAGTTACATCGGTGGCTGTTTCATCATAAAAGAACTGTAAACGGAACTAAAGTTCCGAGCCACACAGAGTGCCGGGGTCGGCTTTTCCTCCTAAAGTTTGTGACAATTCTCACATTTTCATGTTTTTAGCGATGTAAACTGAATTTTGCCAAATTGCACACTTGTTCCAAGGCGATAGAGAGGTGAAACTTATCCTACCCCTACTGCGATATATAGGGGTGTTTCTTGGGGGGATGCCAATTTTTTTTTATAATTAATCGTGGAAACAGTTCGCGGACAATCCTTCCTAACCTCTGTCCCCTAACCACTGTTTACTGAATTATGAATGCTGCTATTCTTACTAACGAGTTTCCGCCAGAAATCTATGGCGGTGCAGGAATCCACGTAAAGTTTCTCAGTCAGGAACTCTCCAAGCTCTGCCACATCGAAGCCCGCTGCTTCGGTCCGCAGAATGACGATGCCGACAACATCCGTGCGATTGGCTTTAGCCAAAAACTCGAATGCAACCCGGTCGATGAACGCTTCAAGAAAATCCTGAAGCCGCTGGACATCAATCTCCAGTGGATGTCTTCGCTCAAGGATATCGACGTGATTCATTGCCATACGTGGTACAGCCATTTTGGTGGTGTAGTGGCAAGCCGTTTGCTGGAATGCCCGTTGATTCTCACGACGCACTCGCTGGAACCGCACCGTCCGTGGAAAGCGGAACAGCTTGGTAACGGCGGCTATAACATGAGCTGCTGGATTGAACATACCGCATACGATGCCGCTGACGGCGTGATTGCCGTGAGCGAAGGCATGAAGCGCGACGTGATGAAGTTGTACGGAGTGCCGGAAGATCGCGTGAAGGTTATCTACAACGGCATCGATCCAGATTTTTACAAGCCGACGTTCGACGAAGAAATCTTGAAAAAGTGGGGCGTGGATCCCAAGCGCCCGTTTGTGCTGTTCGTCGGTCGCATTACGCGCCAGAAGGGCATTAGCCAATTGATCCAGGCGATTCCACAAATCGACAAGAACGCTCAGGTGGTGCTTTGCGCCGGCGCGCCTGATACGCAGGAACTTGCCGACGAATGCAAGCATTTGATTGAAAAGGTCCAGGCGACGCGCGATGGCGTTATCTGGATTCAGGACGCTGTGCCGCATACGGAACTGCGCGTGCTCTACAGCCATGCGACAGTGTTTGCAACACCGTCGCTCTACGAACCGTTCGGCATCATCAACCTCGAAGCGATGAGCTGTGGAACGCCGGTCGTGGGTTCCGCTGTCGGAGGCATCCCGGAAATCATCGTCGATGGCGAAACGGGATTCCTCGTGCCGCTCAAGGCTGTGTCTGCAACGAACTTTGAACCGGCGGACCCGAAAACGTTCCAGACGGACTTTGCGAATAAGCTGAACAAGATTCTCGAAAATCCGGAATTGGCAAAGAAGATGGGCGAAGTCAGCCGCAAGCGCGCTATTGACGTGTTCAGCTGGAAGACGATTGCCAAGCAGACTTACGATTTTTACGCCGAATGCATCGAACGCTACAAGCGCGAAGGCAAGAGGGTTTAAAGGTCGGCGCTATGCGCCTTTGAGCTATGAGCCGTGAGCCATGAGTAATGAGACTCGCTGGCTGAACTTAGTGCTTATGAAAATGCCCCGCTTTGTGCGGGGCATTTTCGTGTTTAATGAATTGCTGTCATAAGGCAACAAAGGCTTCGCGGAGTATCAATGGCTTCAGGATGACCTTTTTTCGTCATTCCCGACGATTGTTCTCGTGCGGGGATAAGCGGGAATCTACTGTTTATTGCCCACGATTTTCTCTACGATGGCGTTTGTCGTCAAGAGTTCGGGCAGCACGGTTTGCTTGCTCCTGTTGCCTGCGGGGTATTTTTTATGATGTCGATTTTCAAATGAAATGTGAATTTGTTTGTGACGTGCGCTGGGCACTCGAAAAAATGCAAAAATGGAAAAATGCCAAAATTTACGTGAATAACCTTTGTAAAAGCGATCCTAAATCGTGTATGTTTACCGCTTTTTTTGAAAAATTACTTCTTTTGTACGAAATTTTACGTGACAAAAGGCTTTTTTTTGCCCTTTACTCACGTAAAAAACGGTGAAAATTGGGAAATGACGATTTTCGGTTACTTATTGCCCACGATTTTCTCTACGATGGCGCCTGTCGTGAGTAGCTCGGGCAGCACGATTTGTTTGCTCTTGTTGCCTGCGGGGTAGATGGCGTAGGCGGGAACTCCCGATTTGCCCATGCTCTTGAGGAGAGCGTTGACTTCGGGCGTTTCGCGGGTCCAGTCGGCCTTGACGAGGGCGACGTTGAGGCTGTCCATCGCGTGTTTGAAATCTTCACGGTTGAGGACGGCGGCTTCGTTTGCCTTGCAGGTGAGACACCAGTCAGCAGTAGCGTCGATGAACACCGTGCGCCCTACCTTGGCGAAATTCTCGATAAGTTCCGGCGTGTAGCGGTACCAGCCGTCTTCGGTGATGCTTTGTGCTGCTTTTGCCTCGAAGATGGCGTTGACTTCGGATTCGTACTTCGGGGAAGCGAATGCGAACCAGAATGCAGTCAAGAAAACGACGGATATGATGAGTGCAGCGACTTCGCGGACAAATGCAACTCCCGGCGGTGCGAACTTCCCGAGCAGTACGCTACAGGCGATGCTTGCAACCGCGATTGACGCGAACAGCCCCACACCGAAGTTTCCTGCCTGTTCATGCACGACCCACAAAAGCCATGCGACTGTGCCAAGCAAAAGAACGCCCATGATTTTTTGGAGCGTCACCATCCAAGCGCCTGGTTTCGGAAAAACTTTCAAGATGCTCGGGAATGCGCTTACGAGCATGTAGGGGAGGGCAAGCCCGATTCCTGCGGCGGTAAAGAACAGGAATAGCACCGGAGTCGATGCGGTGAATGCGAATCCCATGGCCGTGCCGAGGAACGGCGCCGAGCACGGCGTGCTCAAAAGCACAAGCAGCGCACCCGTGAAAAACGCCCCTGCGAGTCCCTGCTTGCGTCCGGCGGAGTCCATCTTGGTCGTCGCGTTGCCGGGGAGCCAAATTTCAAAGATTCCGAAAAAGCTCATGGCAAATGCTGTCAAAATCACGACCATGAATGCGATAAATCCTGCGCTTTGGAACTGCATTCCCCAACCGGCGTTCCCGCCGCCGGCTTTGACGGCGGCGACGATGGCGGCGAGCAGCCAGAAACTCGCAAGAATGCCGACTGTCGTTGCGGAACCTAGCGCAAGAAGGCGGCTGCGGCTCTCGCCCGCCTGTTTTATCAAACTGAAAAGCTTGAGCGAAAGCACCGGCAACACGCAAGGCATGAGGTTCAAAATCAATCCGCCGAACAGCGCAGACAAAAGCAGAATCAAAGTGCTTGTGAAACTCCCCTCGTCAGTGGCGCTTCCTACGGATTCAGACGCGGTTCCTGAAGCGTTTTCCGGCGCTTTCCCTAATGAACCTTCTGCATTCCCTTGCGCGTTGTCATCGTTTTTTTTTAAATCCGCCTGCGAACCGCTTTTTTTGTTAAAGCCTATGGCTCCAACGCCGAAAGAGACGCTCGAAGGCGCGAGGCAGATGGAGTTGTCGCAAGCTTGGTAATGGAATGTCGCCTTTGTCGTGAGCGTGTCGTAATCTGCCTCGACGCTATCCACAGGCAGCTGGATTTGGAAATAGCCTTTGAAAACGAGGTTTTCAAGATCCAGTGCTTCGCTGTATTCTTTAATAGGTTCCGGCCACTTGGGTTCCCCGAACTTAATTCCTTTTGCAGAAATCTCGATGGACGATGGCTTCAAGAATTCATCGGCGGCGATGTTCGCGTTCACATGCCAGTTGTCCGGGATTGTAATCTCTACCGTAACGCTAGATTCTTTGCTTAAAGTGCCCAAAGAATAGCGCAAACTTGCCTCCGGAGGGGGCATATTGTTCATGTTAAACTCTTGAGCAAAGGCTATTGATGCAAACAAAAGAATGCAAAATGACGTTTTTTGCAAACGGTTGTTTGCAAAATTTTCAAAAAAGTGAAATTTATTTAAAATTTTCATAGATTAAGTCTCATGGAGAAAAATAAAAAAATATTGGAAACAGAATCTTTATGTCACATAATCGTACCTTTGGTAAGAGTCTCCCGAATTGGGTGGGGAGTGTCTGGGAAAAATACTCGAAAAGAATATACAAATTGTGTCGGTCCAAATGTACGACGAAAGCCGAAGCGGACGACTTGTTTCAGGAGGTGGCTCTCAAGTTTTGCCAAAATGCGAATGTGCTGAATAACGGGACTTACCTTTATCCGTGGCTCGAAACGGTACTCTTGCATTGTCACTATAGCGAGTATAGAAGAATGGATGGGGTTCGTGTAATACCTATTTCGACCGTGCAAGAAACGAGCGCAATTTATGATGAACTCAATCTCAAATTGCACTCGATGCGCGAAGATGAAATCAACGAAGAGGCTATCGGGAACGAGTTCGAGATTCTGCTCAATGAATTGACTCCATTGGAACGAATGATAGTGGAACTTTCAGTGGCTGGTGGGTTCAATGTTCGTGAGATAAGCCGCCTGATTGGGCTTTCAAAAAGCAATATTGTCAGTCGTCGGATGGAGGCTTTTAAGAAAATGCATGTGAAAATGCTGGGGCAACAGGAAAGTATAAAAAGAATGACGGGTCGAACAGCCTCTTTGCGTGAGATTATTGAATGTACTAGTTGAAAAACTTTTATAATTTCGTAATTTTAGAACGTGAAATTAATTATTAATCTTATCTGTATCCTTACTATCGTCGCAACGAGTTTCGCTGCTGATGAATGGCTCAATTATTCTAGTCCGTTTCCGATAAAGGCGGCGGTGCCTTATGGCGATGGCTTGCTTTTGGCGACTGGAGGCGGAGTCCGCTATAGGACAAATACTTCGGACGATATATACACGACATCGAATGGTCTTGGTGACCAGTTGGTGAGTGCTATCGCTCTTTCTAACGACTATGGTACTTTTGCGGTCAGCGATAACGGAGTTATTTCGCTGGCGGGTGCTGGTGGACGTTGGCAAATTCTAAGCCACTCCTATGCAGGAAACAATACGCATGTAGTTCCCGGATTGGTCCAGTTTGGAGGACCTGTCATGGTTATTGCGTTTGATGACCGCCTATCGTTCTTCAGTGTAAAAACTTCGACGTCTATCATGACCATAGAAAGGATTATGAATTCAAATTTGTCCGCGAATCCGATAACCGCATTGAGCGTTCGTGACGATTCGCTTTATGTGGTTGCTGGTGGTTCTGTCTATGTGCGCAAAATGGATTGGGAAAAGTTGGAATCCGATTTGCAACTGAGCAATCCGGATTCTTGGAAACTTGTCAAAAAAGCTTCTGGCGATGGAGAGACTATTAAGAGCATTGCTTGGAAAAATGGTAAACTCCAGACATTTTTGACGGATGGAACGTGGCTTTGGGACAAGGATGGCGAGACGCATGTATCTATCGACACGTTTTCCGTATTTTCTGCTTCAAATGCTGCTTGTGTAGTTGTTCGAGGAAAATTATTGAAGGATTCCATCTTGTATGAACGAGACTCTGTTGTTAAGAGCGTGCAGGATAAAAAGGTTTCGGAACGTTACTATTACAGGTCAAAAGTGCGGTGGGTATCGTTACTTTCTTCGGGCAGGGCTGTCTTGGCCGGACCAAATGACGTGTTTTATTATGATGGGAAGAAAGTTTCTGATTTGACGGAATATAGGCGGTTCCCGCTTACAAGCGTCTATGAACTTCAGGCTCTTCCGAGTGGTGGTGTCCTTGCTGCATCTGAGGAAGGAAAGTTTTCGTGCAATTTCGGTTCCGATTGGACTGAATCCAAGAATGCTGTTCCTGCGGGCATTGGAAATTCAGGTGACGGGCGAATCCATAATATGAAGGTCTTGTCAGTTCAACCTAACGGTTCGGCTTTCTACCACATTTGGGGTGTCGGATATTTCTTGTATTCGGAATGGGGCTACCACTTAGATCATGCGTTTATGTCTGATGGTGGGCATTGCCTTGATACTTATCTTGACTTTACGCCGTATTCGATTGCCATTTCCTCGACTCCTGCTCCCGGTAATTCAGGTTTCTTATCGACATCTGCATCGTACAAAGGTCATTATAGTTTGGTTTATTTTAGCGCGAATGGCGATATTTCTTGTGCGAATAACATTGGAAGTTCTCCTATTGGAGGTCCAATGCTTGCCAAAGTGGATGAAAAGGGCAATTGGGTTGTGTATGTGGGTACGCGCTCCGGCCCATCGATCGATGCTGATGGTGGTCTGGACGTGATTACTCTCGCGCCTCCAAATAAACGAGGTGGTGAACTTGTTGTGGATTCCGGTGCCGTAAAAACGTATTATGGGACGACTTCGACTCCTTTGGACTTAGTTTATGAACCCAAGACGGAATACTTGTGGATGATTACGTCTTCGACGCTTGCGTATTGGAATCCGGATCAGGATTCTTTGAGGAGTCCTCTTTCGACGAATGGTTTGACGGGGTCTGGCTTTACAAGTATAGATGTGGATAGCCGTGGAAATCTTTGGGTAGGAACATCGACGCAAGGTGCTTTCCGCTTGACTCCGCGACCGACAAATCCAGATACGTTGTCTGTGCTTCACTATACGACTCGTCAAGGGCTTCTCAGCAATACGGTTCAGGATGTTGCGGTGGATTCTGCCTTGGGCCTTGTTTGGTTTGCTCACGAAACTGGAGTTACTCGTTACAGAAGGAATGATTTGCGTGGCACTGAAGGGAACATGACAGAGGAAGCTTCCGCAAGTGTCAAAGTGTATCCCAATCCTTTCCGTCCGAAAATTCAAGCATATGTTATTTTCGACAACATTTCAGATGATGCTGTTATCGGTATTTATAACCGCGGTGGCAGGCTTGTTACTTCGCTTAGTGGAAGTGATGTCGTCGGTGGACGTGCCGAATGGGACGGAAAAATGAAAAACGGAAACCTTGTGGCTCCCGGTGTTTATCAATATGTTATCCGTGGTGGGTCAACGACCAAGAAAGGTAAACTTTTAATTATTCATTGATTTATTCTTGCGAGGTATTTATGAACAAGTTTATTATCGGAATGCTGGGATTCTTGGCTGTGACTTTTTTATTTGGCTGCGCTGGTCAACGTCAAGGACTCGTTTGTGAAGAAATTGAATATCGCTTGAATACGTTGACTTATTCTCCGGATCAGCGTGCTTATTTGGAAAATGAATTGAATTCGTGCCGCAGCGAAGAGGCTAAAAAGAATGGCGAATCAGGGCAAGCGGCTGGAAGCATTTATGAACGCTATGCCAACGTGGAAAGTTCCGAGACAACGGATTCTTCCAAGAATGTTATCCCTGTTTCTACTTTGTTGCAAGATTCTTCCGATGAAAAAACGATGAGCATTTACGACCGCTACAAATCTACAGAAACGGCCCCATCTGCGGGAGAGAATTCATCCGAGGCCGATAAGTAATGCCTATGGTGCGGACTCTTGCGGGCGAGGCGTTTGAGCCTGATTTGCCTAAGCGTTTGCTTGCGATTGCAGGCGAAATCCGCGAAGCGGGTGGCCGTGCTTTCCTCGTTGGTGGCTGGGTGCGTGATGCGCTTTTGGGCAAGGACTGCCGCGATTACGATGTCGAAGTCTATGACCTCACGCAAGATGAACTTGTTCCTATTTTAAAGAAGTATGGGCGTACGAATCTTGTCGGGAAAGCGTTTGGTGTCATCCATTTGGCGATGAAGGGCTTGTCGCTTGATTTCTCGTTCCCGCGTACCGAAAGCAAGGTCGGTTACGGACATCGTGGTTTTGTGGTGCATACCGATGAAAAGTTGTCGTTCAAGGAAGCTGCGCTTCGTCGCGATTTTACGATTAACGCCATGGGCATGGAACTGCCTGAACTTACGTTGTGCGATCCGTATGGCGGAATCGAGGATTTGAAGAAGGGCCTACTCCGTCATGTGGGTCCCGCTTTTGTTGAAGATTCTTTGCGCATTTTGCGTGGGGTTCAGTTTGCGAGCCGCTTTGCACTCACGCTTGCTCCAGAGACGGTTGAACTTTGCAAGACGCTTTCGCTTGCCGACCTTTCTATCGAAAGGATTTTTGAAGAATTCAAAAAGTGGCTTTTGAAGCCTGGCAAGCCGTCGCTTGGGCTGCGTGCGTTTTTGGACATTCGCTTAAATGAATTTTTCCCCGAAGTTTATCCTTTGCGTGGTTCATGGGACGATTTGGGTGAAACGCTTGACAACATGGAGGCGATTCGCAGGGAACTTGCCTCTGGGGGTAACGCTCTTTCGGATGATCAATCCATGGAGTTTGCGTTTGCGGCGTTCCTTTGCGGAAACCCCGATACAGCGTTAAACTTCCTCGAACGCATTACGAATGAAACGCATTTGTTGAAAATTGTTTCGTTGCTGTTGAAGTCGTACTGTGAACTCGATTTTGCGATAGTGAATGACGCTCCTGCACTCCGTCGGTTGGCAGTGAAGCTCGGCGGTTTAAAGCTCTTGTGCTTGCTCGTAAAAGCTACACCGCGAAAGTTTTACGCAGAGGCCGGTGATGCGGAGTTCCCTGAAAAGTTGTGGCGAGCGGCAGCGAACCTAAATTTGCTAGAAACTGTGCCGCAGCCGTATCTCATGGGAAAAATGCTCATGGATTTGGGAATTAAACCCGGCAAGCTGATGGGCGAAATCATCAAGCAGAGTTTTGAATTGCAGCTTGACGGGAAAATCAAGAATGTTGACGACGCTATCGCCTGGGCTAGAGAACGCATCGCCGTCGGACTGTAGGTTAGATAAGGCAATGTGCCTTGAGTGATGATATCCTAGAGCCTCGAAGAGGTGATAGGATCCAGTGAGTTTTTTTCAACAGTTAAGTTTTGATATTAATGCACTGGATGACGAATGCATTACGACCTACTGTTTGTTATTCATACGCTCAAAGCGAAGCGACCTCAAAGCGGCTGTGCCGCGCCCTCGTACCTCATAGCTCTTAACCACTAATCACTAGCCACTAGCCACTAACCACTAATCACTGCGGTTCCGCCGCTTACTTCCACCGGAACATTCCCGAAATTCCTGCGGGCACGCAGAACACAATCATCGGGATTTGGATGAACTCCACCGGCAGGAATGCGAACATGCGGCGCTTGGAATGTAACTTCCACGACGCAATACTCAGGAATACAAAGTCAACGATAAACTTGGGCAAAATGCTGAACACGCACCATTGCCACGGGCAATCTAAAAAAAGCGTGCACCACGGACTGATGAACATCCAGATGTAGTATGTGTAAATTAACGTGAGCATCAAGATGTATGCTTTGCTCTCGTAGTTCGTTCCGTTGCTGCTCCAGCGGGCGCGCTGGTTGAAAAGTTGCTTCCATGTGTGCACCGGGGCTGTTTCGATGACGGCGTCCTTGTCGAGATTGTAGCAGACTTTTGTGCCGGGAATCTTCATCATCTTGTGGATGAGCATGTCGTCGTCGCCGCTCGAAAGGTTGATGAGGTCGCCGAACCCGCCGACTTCAAAGAACAGTTCCCTTTTGTAGGCGAGGCATGCGGCACTGGCGACTATCGGGCGACCGAGGCTGAATCCGGCGGCTTCCATTGCGGTGTAGCCGAGTGTTTCGAGCTTTTGGTAAAGGTGCGGCATGGAACGTGTGCCGTTGTTCTGCTTGGGACCTTGCACGATGCTGATGCCATCGACGAACCGCCCGGCCATCGAGGTAATCCAGCTTTTGCGTGGAATGCAGTCGGCATCCATCGTCAACAGCACTTCGTTTTTTGCAATCTTGAACGCACTTTCGAGGGCTCGCTTTTTGGGGCTTGCGATGACTGGCAAATCTTGGGGCAGTGACAGCACTCTGAATCGCGGATGTAACGCTGCAAATTTTTCGAGAATTTCGCGGGTGCGGTCCGTGGAGCGGTCATCGACACAAATGACTTCCCATTCTCCGGCATAGTCTTGTGCGTCAAGCGCTTCTAGCGTGCGTTCTGCAAATTCCTCTTCGTTACGCATCGGGACGACAACGGAAACGCTCGGGGTCGCTTTTGGCCCTTTGTAACGGTGCGTCTTTAACAGTCCTATGATAAAGAATAGGAACAGAAGCACGTAAAGTGCAGTAAGGCATGCGATGATAATGCCACCCATGGGGGGAAATGTAGAAAAATAGACGAAAGAACGGACCTACGGTCCTACAGACGAGAGACGAAAGAGGTTTTAGCTATGAGCTGTGAGTGATGAGCTCGGTTGCCATTGGCTACCTTTGAGCTGTGAGTAGTGAGTAATGAGCCTCTGCACGAAACTGTCTTCCCATCTTTCGTTTAAAATAGCCATAATCTTTCGTCTTTCGTCTTTCGTCTATCGTCTAAAAACTAAATTTCTAACCACTAGCAACTAATCACTAACCACTTCCTACTGTTTACTTCCTACTATTTACTACCATGCTCCATCCTTCCGCCTTCGTCCATCCATCCGCAAAAATCCACGAAACAGCCGTAATTGGCCCGTGGTGCTTGGTCGATGAAAATGCAGAAATCGGCGAGAACGTGGTGCTTGAATCGCGTGTGCACGTTTATGGCGGTGTGAAAATCGGTGCGAATACGCATGTTTATGACGGCGCGATTCTTGGAGCGCCTCCGCAGGACCTCAAGTACGCTGGTGAACCGACGCATCTTGAAATAGGCGAAAATTGCATCATCCGCGAATACACGACGCTCAATCGTGGCACGGTTCATGGCGGTGGCTGTACACGTCTAGAATCCCGCGTCTTGATTATGGCTTACGCCCACGTGGGGCATGACTGCCAAATTGGCGAAGGGGCGGTTATCGCGAACGGATGCCAGCTGGGCGGCCATGTTCGCATTGGCAAGTTTGCGACTCTTGGCGGTACGACTGCGGTGCAACAACGTAACCAAGTGGGAGCGTATGCTTTTGTGGGCGGTACGCTCAAGGTGGATTACGATGTTCCTCCGTGCAGCCGCGCTTTTGGGAATCCGCTCCGCTTTGCGTCTTTGAACTTGCATGCGCTCCGGCTCCATGCCGACGAGTTTCCTCCCGAACGAATCGCGTTTTTCGAACGCGCTTTCCGCCAGCTTTATCGTGGCAAGCGCCCTATTGCAGAAGTCATCGAAGAATTGAAAAAAGGCCCGGAACCTCTGTTCCAAGCCTTTTTCGACGAGCACTGGGGCGGCACGCTCGTTCGCCCGTGACTCTTTTTGCGGTTGCTAAACCCTAGAAAATCAGCGCCTGCGGGAATCCCGGATACCAAGTGTTCTTGTAGTAATCGTAAGCTTCGAAACCGCCAGTCTGGGTAAATCCCCAGTAGTGGAACGATATCCCGTTGTTGATGGCGGCTTGGGCTGTTGTATTAGCCCATGCTGCTTTCTTTTGGTCAGACGGCCAGACACCAGTGTTTGGATTTCCATTTTTATCGTAATAGACGCATTCGCCCATTTTGCTACCGCCTGCAATTCCGAATTCGCCCATGTTCAAAGGAACATGGTCAACACCGTTTACATCGGGATAGTTTGTTTTTGCGAGACTCTTGTAATACGTCAGGTCTGCATCGGCTGTGTTTGCATATGCCGCATCGCCTTTGCATTGATGGCCGTGTTGCCCTTGGTGGCTGAACTGGTAGGGGTCGTAATAATGGCCGCTGAAAATGATATTTCCGTCTTTCGGTAATTTCATGTCAGGGAGGACTCCGAATTTTGCGTAGCTATTGGCTTCGAACATGATTGTCTTGCCCTTGGCGACGGAACGAATCGCATTGTAGGCATCGTTCATCAGCTGGTTTACAAGATCCATTTTAGGAATGACGGGTTCGTTCAGTATTTCGAACACGAGCATGTTGTCGTCGAACGAGTTCAGTTCTCTCGCAAGTTGCGTCCACAAGCCAAGGAAGTGCGCTTTTTCTGCCTCGTATTTGGTGGCATCGTATCTACAGCCGTTATTGGAATATCCGCCACCATAGCAGTTGAGTTCGTAATAATGGTGGAAGTTCACGACTACGGCAAGCCCATTAGCGATGGCGAGTTGGATGTCTTCTTTGACCCCGTCTAAACGGCCTTTATCTACTGAGTGTGTGCTGTAATCGGAATCGGAATGCCAGCGGACCGGGATACGCACGGAGTTGAAACCGGCGGCCTTGATAGTGGCGAAGTCCGTGTCCCTGATGGGGTTGTTCCAGCCGCTGTCATCGGGTCCCTCGGATTCCCAGGAGTTGCCCAAGTTGATGCCGCGGCCAAGTCTTGCGTTCATTGCTCGGCCTAAGGAATAATCTACGGGTTCGATATTGGTTTTACTGCTGGTGCTGCTAGTGGGCACGGTATCTCCACCTATGTAGTCCGGAGGCGTGGAGCTGTCGCATGCCCAGAAGGTGCATCCGAATACTGCTGCCGAAATAATTTGCTTGATCATAGTAACCCCCAAAGGTTGCATGGAACTCTTTAATTCTGTTCTCAAAATCTACACAAAAAAGAAATGTAAAAAAATAACAATGTGTGCATCTTTTGTTTACGCTTGAGTCCATTGTGATGTTTGTCAAATATCTTAGTTTGTAAACATTCGGAAACGAACGGCGCTGAAAATTTTCTGTTTACGCTTGAGTCCGCCATTTATGGGCGAAAAACGCCGTATTTCATTGAGGGATCGCGTTTTGCAAAGGCTTTTTTGCAAAGAGACTATTCGACTTTCTCAAAAAACAAGCTATATTGTAGATGATCCGAATTTGGAGATTTGTACCTATTATGAATGGAAACCTAAAAAAAGCCATTTGGAAGTCCGCTCTAGCGGCGATGCTTCTTGCTTCATCTTCTTTTGCTGGCTACGGCTTTAGCGATTACCGCGACCGCGACCAGTCTCACTTTGTCATGAAGGATCCTAAGCCGTTCCGTCCAGACAAGGAAGTTGTCTCTGTCGTCATGCGTGAAGCTATTCCGCGTGGTGGTGGATATACCTACCAGTATCCGCGTGAAAACCCCGAACCGGTACTTACGGACAAGTACGCCATGGAAGGTGCGCTTTCTATGGAAATTGAGCTTATCGCAAGTGATTACTCCGGTGTCGCTATTTGTATTGCGGGTTCTGTTGACTTGACTCCTTATTTGGAAGAAGGCGTTCTCGAATTCTGGATCAAGGGTGCCCAGGGCGGCGAAAATGCCCTGTTCGTGCTCGTTGACGATGGTGTGAAGAGCAACGGCGAATCCCTCCAGGTGAAGCTCCGCTCCAAGAGCCTTGGCGAAATTACGACCGAATGGAAGCACTTCAGCATTCCTCTGAAGCTCTTCGGCAATACCGGTGTTTACTGGGATGCGAAGAACACGCGCGAAGTGATGCTCCCGTTCGCATGGTCCAACTTCAAGGGCTTCCGTCTCGAAGTCCGCAAGGATGAAAACGAATCCTTCAAGGTTTGGATTGACGATATTGTGATCAAGAAGCACGGCAAGCCGTACGAAGGCCCGGCTCATTATCCGTTCCGCAACGAGATTTAAGAGGATTTTATGCGCAAAACAGTTTCTTCCCTTTTACTAGCGTCTAGCCTCGGTGCTGCGTGGGCCCTCCCTCCGCAGTTGCAGCTTGATTCCCTTCACGCTTCGTTGGATACTCTTTCCGGCAACATGGAATCGACTCTCCTGGGTAAGGACGATCTGCCACTGGCAGTCTCCGGTTACATGGCTTTCCGTTTGAAGAATTTCCACTATTCCGAAGAAAGCCCCGTGTTTCAGAGCGATAGGGCTCGTACAGCGGTCGATGCCGTTCTTAACGTGAACGTTGTCGCCATGCCGAACTCCTACATTACGTTGTTTACGAACTTGTCTTTCCCGTTTGACTTGAGCGGTTTCTATACGAACCATTTGGCGAAGCATCCGACTCAGTCTCCGTCGAACACCGATGAACGTGTGCTGTACGATCACTCCACGGACTACTACTCTTCGACCATCAACGAAGAATTGAACGTCGGTGTCGATATCCGTGCAGGCGTTTTCGGTGCTTACGTTACCGCAGGCGGTGTCATTTGGGCGAACGCCTCCCCGCTTACCATGTGGGAACGTGAAACGAACCCGCGTTTCGTTTGGCAGTACGAACTGTTCGAAGACGAAAAGACCGTTTCTACCTACTATAAGGAAAAGGCGTTCAAGCCGGTCAAGGAAGGTGGACGTGCATTCTGGACGAACCGCTCCTTCGGTGGCGTTTTCGTGAACGTCTATCAGCTCCCGTTTGACTTGAAGGCTCAGTTCCTCGTATCCCAGCCGATGGATGCCGACATGTCAACCCGCGACGGTTTGCGTATGTACGGTGGCCAGCCGGGCGAACTTGAAATGATGGGCGGTTACGATCTCCGTGCTTCCGTCTATCATGGCCGTATCGCCAAGGAAAAGGTTGCGGATAACCTTACCATCGGTTTGAACTACATGGGCGTGGTTTATGACGAAGGCGCTATTTACGAAGACGAATTCCGCCAACAGTGGACTGACCAAGCCCATTTGGATGAAGTTCCTCTCCTCAATACCCATGTGGCTTCCATCGATGTTAAGGGCAACGTTACGCCGAAGCTCTTCTTGATGGCTGACTTGGGACTTAGCATTGTTGATTCTACCTTGTTCTACTTGCCGAAGGAAAAGAATCCGGAGACGGGTGAAGTTACTACTACGAGAAACTACTATACTAGCGATACCAAGAGATCCAGCATGGGAAGCCCGAAGGTTGGCCTCTATGTAAAGGCTCAGAGCAAGTATGTCGAAGGCTGGCCGATGACTATCGAAGCCGTTTATTTCCAGCCGGGCTTCTACTCTCCGTTCTCTCTTTCCAATCCGTCCCGTTTCCCGGGCTGGCGCAAGGATGAGACCTACCTCAACGCAGGTGCTCTCCGCTACTCCCCGAACATGGCCGGTATCAACTTCAAGTTGGAACCGAGCTTCAACCGCGGTTATTTTGACTTCCAGTATGCCCAGCATCGCCAAATCGATCCGGGTCAAGACGTGATTGCGTTCAACTACCGCTTGAACGGTCGTAACATGTGGGAATCTTCTAACTCCTGGACCAAGCATAAACCGCTTTTCATTGCCGACTCCGGTAATGGCTCCAATTCCGCTCGCTACGTTGCTCGTGCCGGTGTCCAGAGAGATGCTGGTCAGGGCGTCAAGATGTACCGCCAGCGTGGTGGCCTTTATGGTGGAACATGGGAATTGTGGGAATCCTTCGTCGCTTACGAAAACGGCACTCAGGTCGAAAAGCAAGAAGTTCCGTCGCATGCCAAGTGGTCTTCCTACATGTCCTTCATGGGTGGTTACGATATCGGTCACTGGTTCGGTACGGACCGCAACATCATGATGACGGCGTTCCTCGCTCTCTCCGGTGTTTCGACTTCGTTTGCCCCGATCGCAGTCTCCGAAAAGTCTTTCGACATGCTCATGACGAGCTTCTACGGCCAGTTTGAACCGACGATTGCCGTGACGCCGACATTCCACATGGTGGGTATCCTCGGTCTCGAAACGTTCAGGTCCGATAAGGCCTATAGAATTTACGAGGTTCCGAATAGTATCGGTAAGTTCAATGCGACGTCGAATCCGTCTTACGTGAACGAAGTGTCTTCTTACTATTACGGAAAAGCCTCCATCAATTACAAGGACTTTGCCATTGGCCTTGGCTTTGACTGGGATTTCTCTGACCGCGTGGGTCTTCACTTCCGTTACAAGTTCATGACGCACTCTGACGAAACCGTACCTGATAATAATTGGCATTCTCATTACATTGCTGCCGAAACCAAGGCATGGTTCTAAGGGAGGATGCTAAAGATGAATATGAAAATGAAAAGAACTTTAATCGCCCTTCTTACTGCTTCGGTTGCCGCGTCGGCATCTGCTATTGCGGATAATCAAAAGGCTTTGCAGGCCAAGGCGGATAGCGCAAACGCCAAGCGCGGTGTTGAAATTACTGGTAGCATCCGTGCCGTTGCCCAGCGTTCCAGTTTCAATACGGATCAGGACCCGAAGGGGCTCAATAAAATGCCTGATGTCGAACGCAACGAGTTCGTCAGCGCCGATTTGAATTTCGGTTTCCGTCCGTACGAATTTGTCCGTGCAAACGTGATGATGCGTCTTGGCGGCGGTATGCAGGAATACTTCGCCTCTGCGGCCAAGACTCTCGAAGCCAAGTGGCTCAATGTCGAAGGCAATGTCGGTAAGAATTTCTACTGGACTGTCGGTGATTTCCGTTCTGCGATTTCCCCGCTCTCCATTTACAATCCCGGAATCGATATCATTTACGAACCGACGATTTTTGCCCGCAAGCGCCACATGGCCCAAAAGGAACAGCTCCTTGAAGGCAACAAGCGCAACCTTCAGGGGATCAATCTCCAGCTCCGTCAGGAAATCGACCCGATGGTTGGCGAACTTCGCGTCGAAGCGATGCTTGCCCGCGTGAATCGCGTGTCGGTGCTCGACTTGAGCGGTGCCGAAGGCAACATTCTTCCGATGGACTCCGTTGCCGGTGCTTCCCTTGCTTCCAGTACGGACAAGTGGCTTGCCGGTGGTAACATCGAACTTTTGCCGATGAATAAGAACATCTATGTCGGTGTGACTCCGATGTTAATCTTCGACAATGAAAATTCGAAGTCCTATGTGTATCGTCATCCGGTGGAGGTCGATGCAAAGCCGGGTGATTTCAATCCGGGCGACGAAGAACTTGGCAGTTACGTCCGTCAGGAAATCAATCCTTACGAAGTTGGCCCGCAGAATACGTTCGTGTTGAGCGCTCGCGCTGGCGGTGATTTCGCCGGTATCATGCAGAACAAGAACCTCACCTTGGACCTCGTCCTTGAATATGCGATGTCCATGAACAAGGTCAAAACGATTGGTGTAGGTGTTGATCCTGCTAATGGTGCTCCGATTGAAGTTGAAAATGAAGAATCTATCAACGGTTCTGCCTTGCTCGCCACGTTGAATGCCGGTTACAAGGTTGATAGCTCTTGGAGCGCAGGCCTTGCTCTCGATTTCATCCGCAACGATGAAAAGTGGTTCAACAACTTGGCGCAGTCTCCGAGCTTCTTCGCTCAGAGAATCCTCAACTCCGACAAGGACGGTAACACGGTCAAGTACGGCGTGAACTCTCCGCTTTACTCGACGTTCGATGCTCTCTACAACTATTCTCCGAAGTTCGCTCCGGTGGCCCGCTCTCTTGGAACGAATGACGATGCCTTCATGGCTGGGCAAAGCAAGAGCTACAACATCGCTCTGTACAACAAGAACTCCTGGGGTTCCAACGTTTATTCCGTTGCCCAGTTGAACCTTATTAACATGATGATGGACCCGGCAATCCAGATGGCTTTGCCGAACGGTCTTGCCACGGCAAACCGCATGGGTGTCCGCGCTGTTATCAAGGGCGATTGGCAGGAGAAGGTTGAAGGTCAAGTTCTCGTGAGCATGTTCAATCAGGTGAATAGCGAAATTCCGGGAATGGACAAGGCTTCCTACATGGAAATCGGCGGCGGTGCCAAAATCGATATCGCAAAGATTGCGGGTTTAAGCAAGCCGGTATCGTTCTCTGGTTCCTTCAAGCAGTCCAGCAGCAAGGCCGACGCTATTCCGAGCGAATTAAATCCGACAGCTGTATCTGCCGAAGTCAAGAGCAGCTTTGTCAACGTCGGATTTTCTGCCCAGTTCTTGCCGCGTGTAGGCTTTACGGCTGGTTTCCAGATGATCAATACCGATTACGGTGTCGGTTCCATCAATTCGATGGTCGGTCTTGATGTTCCTCTCTTGAAGAGCAAGCAGACTCACTGGATGGTGGGCTTTGATTACACTGTTGCCGAAAATGCGTGGCTCTCCATCAACTACGGCATGATCAACGTCTCGAATGACTACAATACAGCAGCTCTTGGACAGGCTCGCAACTTGCCGGATTACTACGAAGCTCCTGAGGCTGCTCCGGGAACTGAGCCTGCTACGACTTACAAGCATGAATTTAGTCAGTCTATCTTTGAAGCTTCCATTAATGTGGAATTTTAATGGGAGGTAACTAGAATGAATTTCAATATGAACATGCGCAAATTTTTACTGACCTCCGCTGTGGCTTTCTCGACTGCGGCTGCATTTGCCGCCGACAATCAGGGCGAGGTTGTTACGCAACAGAAATCCCTCTTGGAAAAGTTGGATTCTCTCAATGCGGCTGTGTTGGGCTTGAAAATCAACGGTACGGCAAAGGCCGGCGTGCTTGCCTCCTTTAGCTCTTCCGACCAGTATGCGAAGGAATCTCCGACTCAGGAAAATCAGGCGTTCACGGATGTGAACCTCCGCGTGACTGCACGTCCGAGTTCCGAAACGATGATTGACGTTCAGCTTCGTTTGCACAAGGATTGGCAGAGCGCCTACGACGAGAACAACAATCCGGTTATCGGCCATTGGTTCAGCTACGATGGTACGATTCTGAACAAGCATGTCGATTTCAACTTGGGTTACATGCGCGTCGGTTATACGCCGCTCACCGTTTTCACTCCGCAGACCGAGATTCTCCAGGAACCGGAAATCTTCTCGGAAAAGCGCCGTGAAGCTCTCGAAAAGCGTAATCTCGATACGACGAGCCGTCGCTTGTTGCAAGGCCTTAACGTCATGTATCACAGTGGTAGCCTTGGTGGCGGTGTGGTGGACAATGTTACCGCTCAGCTCACGGGTGCTCGTATCCGCAATAACGCGAAGAAGGTCGATCAGGTGTTCTTCGACTTCGACTTTACGGATCGTTACATGCTCGGTGCTCGTGCCGGAATCGATGCCTACGGCGCTCACCTCGGCTTGAATTTTGTCAACTTGTTTGACCGCAAGTATAGCAGTCGTTCCAAGGCGATTGATAACAGCGATACGGTTTTCTATGATCACAACAGAGTGATATCCGTCGATCTCGCGTTCGATTCCAAGAAGGTGCTCCCGGATCTTCCCGTTACGTTCGGCTTGAACGGCGAAGTTGCATTCTCCAAGTGGGATGTCAACTACGACTATATGGGTAAAAAATTCAAGTCTTCCTATAAGATTGCTGAAGAACGATACACTGAAGATGGAAAAAGCAAGAGGTTTGTCTATATCAAGAATGATGGTACCCTCAGTACTGCGCTCTTGAACAACGACACTATTGACGTGAGCGGTCAAAGCTTCTATGCAAGCTTGTTCGTGAAGGGCGGTATCAACGATATCGATTTCAAGGTTGATGCCGGATATCTCAAGACCGATAAGGATTTCTGGTCTGAAATGGCTTCTTCCCCGGTTTATCAGGGGCGTTCGGTTATCTTGAATGCGAATGCCTTGTATGGAACTCCGACGGATAGCCTTCTCCTTGCGACCTTCGGTGCTTCCAGCCTCGAAAATCTCTACTTCAATGTCTATAATTCCACGACATTGCAGGCGACGAATTTGATGACTGTGGGTAGCACGAACGCCCTTAGCGATAATTCCGAAAGCGCGAACCTCTATGCTCGTCTGAACAACAACTACAAGAACGGCCACTTCTACCGTAACGGTTATACGGGCACTATCGCGAAGCGTATGGAACTTGACCCGTTGATGGAACTCGATCCGTCCGTAGGACTTGCCTTGCCGCTTGGCCTTGCGACTCCGAACCGTAAAGGTGTTATCGTCAAGGCCGATGTCAATTGGGCCGACAAGGTGTTCTTCAATGCCCGTATGAACATGCTTACCGAAGCGGATGTGGTTGTTGACTACGCCTTGGATCCTACGACTCAGACTATGGTTCCTGTCATGGGAGAGAACAAGTTTACTGAATTTGCTGTGGGCGTAGGTGCTGATATCGGTGCTATTGCCGCCCTTGACCGTCAGATTCTTGTGCAGGGTTCTTTCTCGCTGGGCAAGGAAAACGCTAACCTCAAGCGTACAGCGACCCGCATCGTTGCCGGTGTTACCGCCGATGTTTGGGGACCGATTGCTTTCCTCGCTGGTTTCCAGCAGTACGAGAAAAAGTTTGATAACGGTTATGGCATTTATGGCGAAAATGAATCCGGCCTCCCCGTCAAGGTTGCTTCTGTGACCAAGGCTACCGAACAGTTGCTTTTGGCCGGTGTTCGCGTCAAGATTGCTCCGCTGTCTTACCTGTCTGTTCAGTACGGTATGCTCAAGAACGAACTTGAATACAATGCTTTTGGGGCTGATGGTACGCCGCTTCTTAATGCAGAAGGTGCTCCTGAGCCTCCCAAAAAACTTTCCATCAGCAAGAATGTCATTATGGCTGATGTAACGGTGAATTTCTAAGAGGTGCTGAAAATGAAAAAACTTTACCAGTACACAATGATTCTCTTGGCAGGTGTTGTGGGTGCTTGCTCCTCGTTGGATGTGAGCGACCCGTATTCTGAAAACCTTCCGTCTGATTTCTCTGTCAGTACGTACATGCAGATGTACCCGCGCTTGCGCAAGTATCAGATTAAGGATTATGTGAAAGCACGTAATGTCATTGTTGAAGATTCCTTGAATCAGCAGAAAGCTAAAGTTAAGGCTATGTTGGAACAGCAGGGATTTGCTGCTGAAATCGTCGAGGATTCTCTGACAAAATTGGGCCTTGACTATAATGCAATAAAGACGCAGGATGAAGCTAATTTCAAGGCTAATACTGCGGCTCTTGTTGAAATTTGCAAAAACCCGTTTTTGGGCAGTTATCCGGAAGCCTCCTGTGCAAATCCTGCCGCTGATGCGACTATCATGAAGGATTTGGCTGGATTCAATTTTATCAATGTTGCGGATGATTTTGCGATATTGTCCAACAATAATGTCACCATTCCTGTTGACTCTGTTGCCATTTCCCAGCAGTACATTATTTTTGGTCGTGATCATGGTTGGGCTTACCGTTGGTGCGTATCTGAGGCCGATTTGGCTGGTCCGGCACGTGATCCGGCGATTGAAGCTGCTCAGGCTGCCCCAGTAGATGACCCTGAAAAATTTGTGGCTGATCCTGGAATCTATTGTAAAGAACAACTGACGGGCATTCTTCATAAGGTTAACCCATAGGAAGAGGTATTCAAATGAATTTTAAAGTTATTGCATTGGCTCTTGCGATGGGTGCTGCCGTGTCTGCACAGGCGGCAGCCGACAAGGTGATAGGTTTCTATCCGTATTGGAGTCAGTATTCCCAGTTCTATGCAAAGGATATCCGCTATAATCTTGTGACGGACATTCATTACATGTCTATCGCTCCGAGTGCCGACGGTTCTGTTGCCTTCGCCGATGAATACGATGCGGACAATTTCAAGAATCTCGTGACCATGTCGAAGGATAACGGCGTGAAGCTCATTGTGTCGGTGGGTGGCATGGAAGCCGAATCGAACCTCAAGGCTATCGCTTCTTCGGATGAAACGCTCTCCACGTTCGTTTCGAACGTCAAGGGCTGGCTTTCGACGAACGGCGGCGACGGTGTTGAACTCGACTGGCAGAACCTCACGACGGACGATTCCGAAGATTACGCCAAGATGCTGAACGCCTTGGTCGATGGTCTCTCCGGCTCTACGGTGACTGCCGTAATTTACCCGGCTGCCGGCATGGATGCTTACAAGGCCGAAGCTTTGAACCGCACCGCCTACGTGGATGTATTCATGGCCGACCTCATGAACGAAAGCGAAAGCAGCCTCGTTCCGAACCAGAGTGCAAACTCCGTGCAGGAAACGCTTAATGCGGTTGTTTCTGCGGGCGTGAACAAGGATCTCCTTGCTCCGGTGGTGTTCCTCTACGGTAAGTCTTTTGCCGGTGCCAAGGGCCTTGGCTCTAGCCATACGGGCGTGGGCAGTGGCAACGAAGGCTACTTGCCGTATGCAGAACTCATGAACCGCTTCGATACTCCTGATTACACAGTGACATTCGATGAAGCCTCCAAGTCCGAAGTGGCCGTGAGCGAATCCGAATCCATCGTGTTCATGGGCATTCCTTCCGTGAAGGCTGTGGCTCAGAACGTCAAGAACGAAGGCATGGCCGGTGTCGCCGTGTATGACCTCTCTCAGGATCATTACGAACCGATTGTGTCGCTCCTCGTGACTGTTGGTCTCGAACTCCGTCCGGGCATCAACTACAAGGCTGCCAAGAAGTAATTCTTGCAAAGCATAAAAGCTTTAAAAACCTCGCGGGAAACCGCGAGGTTTTTTGTATGATAAAAAAAGATCCCCGCACAAGTGCGGGGCGTTTATTGTAATTCTCGCGAAGGCGAGAATCTAAGGAGATTCCGGCTTCCTTCGACTATGCTCAGGACAGGCTTCGGCGGGAAAGACATTTTTTCGTTCGTCTTTCGTCTGTAGGCGCGGCAGCGCCGTTCTCTCGTCTAGTACCTGTAGTGTTCAGCCTTGTACGGGCCTTCCACGGGCACGCCGATGTAGTCGGCTTGAGCCTTGGTAAGCGTCGTCAGGTGAACGCCGAGCTTTTCGAGGTGGAGGCGTGCGACCTTTTCGTCGAGGATCTTCGGGAGCGTATAGACGACGCCTGCTTCGTACTTGATGCCGGCGACGGTCTGCTTGCTCTGGGCGTTGAGCCAGAGGTCGATCTGGGCGATGGTCTGGTTTGTGAAGCTTGCGCTCATCACGAAGCTCGGGTGGCCTGTTGCGCAGCCGAGGTTCAGCAGGCGGCCTTCGGCGAGCACGAGGATGCTGTGGCCGTCGGCGAAAATCCATTCGTCGTACTGCGGCTTGATTTCGTTACGCTTGATGCCCGGAATCTTCTTGAGGCCGGCCATGTCGATTTCGTTGTCGAAGTGGCCGATGTTACCGACGATGGCGCGGTTCTTCATCTTTTCCATCTGGGCGGCGGAGATGATCATGGTGTTGCCGGTGGTGGTCACGAAGATGTCGGCCATGC
>Ga0310786_10002091_pt1 | contig 31243 bp, 24 predicted proteins | sample AusTroGonzalo_MG_FD_203881 | JGI IMG/M metagenome (GOLD analysis project Ga0310786, IMG submission 203881) | Bovine rumen microbial communities from tropical cattle in Woodstock, Queensland, Australia - Gonzalo_03 (v2) (version 2) | ecosystem: Host-associated > Mammals > Digestive system >...
AGGGCCGATATAGAATGGCTGACCCGCGAGCAGAACTTCATCAAGGTCATCAACGGTAAGTATGATGATATCCCCGTCCATCGTCGTTGGCGTGACCCCGTCGCAGAGCGGCAGACCCGCGAGGAAGAGCAGCGGCGCTATGCGCGCGAGGTGGAACGCGAAGAGCATGAACGGCGGATGCGGGAGCGCGAGGAATGGGCCAAGGGGGCGGTGACGTACGAAGAGTATCAGAGGATGCGGGCCGAGGGACGCATTGGCACGTTAACAGATTAACACGTTAACAGATTAACAGATTCACTGCTATTTGCAATTATTCTCAACATCGAAAATCAAGGAATACACGGATATAGCTCTTTAACATGAATGCCCATTAATTGTCACATTAATTTCTCATTAATTCAACTTTCGGAGGTTCATTCTATGAGGACAAAAACCAAGAAAACCCCTCTTCGAGGAAAAAACAAAGGAAACAGCGTTGCGATGAAATGAATAACGCCCTGCAGGGCTGAAGGCTCTGCGGCTAGCCATCTTGAAAATGCATTTTCAGAGTGGCAGACCACAGAACCTTCTACGGCTAACTGCCAGGGCAGTGAGCCAATTCATTTCAACGAGTGCGGGGAGTAATTCGTGGCCAGAAAGACATCCGTTAAATCCGCGTAATCCGTGGTCAGAAAAAGTAAGAAAGAAAAATTAATGGTAAATTAACGTCCTGATTAATGGCAATTAACGTTCGAAAAAGATTTCTGCGCTTTCTGCGCTTTCTGCGGGACTCTTAACCTTTTATCAATCGTAAAATGGATAATGGACAATGAAGAAGGAAGTATATAATGATGAGGCGGTGCCAGTGAAGGCGTATGGGAAGGGACAGCTGGCGGGGATGTACTACCCTGACTGCACGGAGTCGTGGGCGCGGCGCCTGCTGAACAAGGATATCCAGCGGTTCCCGGGGCTGGAGGAGGCACTGCGCAGGCGCGGATGGCGACCAACCGACCGACTGCTGCGCCACGACTGGGTGCGCCTGATCTTCGAGGCCATAGGGCCACCGTGATTTATCGGACGATATTGCACGGCTCGTGTACGGAACGTGAGGCGGGGAATGGCGGGGTGCGTACCTTTGCACCGTCAAACGAACGAGTGGCGATGGCCACGCCCGAAGAGACGTATATACGAAAACGCAAACACGTATATACAAATCCGGAAAATCGTATATACGTGTTCTGGAACGCTCGCTCGGGAGACAGAGAACATCATTTTTCACAACACAAACACAAAACAAAACAGTATGGCAAAACAAGAAGAAGCATTCAAGAAAGTGCAGTATTCCGTGAGTATGCGCAAGAACCCCATGCGCCCCGAGGATGCACCCAAGGCCTATGCGAACCTGCAGCTCACCGGCATCGTGTCGCTGACGAACCTGGCTAAACACATCAAGGAGCACGGGAGCCCGTACAGCCGCGATGTGGTGGTAGGTGTGATGACGGCCATCGTGGATTGCACCCGTGAGTTCCTGCTGCAGGGCTACAAGGTGGATCTGGGTGAGATCGGGCAGTTCTATCCCAGCATCGAGCAGGAGGGTGCCGAGACGAAGCAGGCGTTCAGCTCGGACAACATCACGGACTACCGCACAAACTATGTCCTGGGCTCTGCCTTCGACAAGATGCGCCGCGAGGTGGAGTTCGAGAAGACGACGACTCGACGTGCACAGGCTGCAGCCCTGAAGGCTGAATCGGAGGGCCTCACCCAGGCAGACTGGACGCCCGAGGAGGACGAGAACGAAGAGCCGTAAAGACCCACCCCCGACCCCTCCCGTAGAGGGAGGGGGTAACGGGGAAGAGACGACGCTGCTGACGTAGTAATTGGGGGAATCTAACATTAGTTGGTCGTCACTTCGTTCCTTAAAATTTCTCGAAAATCTCATTAAAAATCAAACAAAATACAATGAGGGAACATAAATCCGACATAAATCTGTACTTAAATGGTCAAGATTTTCACGACCACGGATTGCAGATGACATGGATTTTTCACAACAACGAATTACCCGAATTTGACGAATTATTTCAGACCACGATCGTAAAACGGGATGATGCCCCAAAGGGGCTGGATAATCTGCGGTCTGCCACTCTGAAAACGAGTTTTCAAGATGGCCAGCCAGAGATTGTCCGACGGCGCACAGCTAAGCTGCGTGCCTATCCCGTTCTTCGCCACCGCAAAAGGATTTAAGTTCAATTCGTGAGATTAGTGAGATTCGTGTTCATATAAGGATTTGCGCTTCTTTCGTGTTTTTCGATGTAAATTATATTGAAAGATTTTGATTAGATTTTGAAAGATTTCTCGCCGTAGGCGACTCCTAAAAAAACTCTCGGAGCCCACGCGAAGCGGCTCCGCAAGAAATTTAGGTTTGATTTAAGTTTGATTTAAGTTCTAGGAAAAATGAAGAAAGAAACAGTAAGAACCATTATTCAAGTATTGGTATCCATCCTGACGGCGGCCCTCACCGCCCTCACCACCACAAGCTGCATAGACACGTTAACACGTTAACAGATTAACAAATCACAGTTGACAATTCACAATGAATTATGCGAAAGATTACGATGATAATACTGCACTGCTCGGCCACGAGGGCCGGGCAGTGCTACGGGGTCGAGCAATGCCGGCGGGATCATATCCGTCGCGGGATGCAGGACATCGGCTACCATTATTATATTACACGTGACGGAGTGGTGCACGAGGGGCGACGGCTTAGTCTGGCGGGTGCCCATTGCAGGAACCACAATAAACACTCTATCGGTATCTGCTACGAGGGTGGTCTGGATGCGATGGGGGAGGCGGCGGATACGCGGACGAAGGCGCAGCGCAAGAGCTTGCGCGAGCTGCTCGCACAGCTGCATGAAGCGTTCCCCGATGCCCTGATCCTCGGACATCGCGACCTGTCGCCCGACATGGACGGAAACGGGCACATCACGCCCAATGAATGGCTGAAGCAATGTCCCTGCTTCGATGCTCTCCTCGACTACGAGGACCTGGAACCCGTGGGGCTGTTCTGAAGTAGCCAGCAGGTCGGTCGGCCAGTCGGTGGCTACATGGATGAAGGGCGAGGAGAAGGGGAGAGCCTAAGGATGCTGGGGAAATAGCTGGGTGTAGCGGCGGCAGCGCTTAAGGTGGTAGGCGATGAGGAGGCTGCCGGTGTACATCTCTGGGATGGGGTCGAGGTGGGCGGCAGCCAGGTTGGCGGTGCGGTCGGCGGTGAAGTCCTTGCGGATTTGTCGGAAGGCACTGCGGGCACGCCAGACAGCCATGAAACTGCGGGTTTCGCCCTTCAGCAGGAAGAAGAGGGAAGCCAGAGCGTCGAGCCAGAAACGGATGAAGAGGACGCGGCTTAGACGGCGCTCGGGGAGGTTCTTGTAGAGCAGCAGCAGGTTGTTGCGGAAATTGAGGAAGGTCTTGTGGGGATTCTCCTTGGTGAGGGTGCCGCCGCCTAGGTGATAGACCACGGACTGTGGCACGCAGACGATGCGGTGGCCGCGGGCACGGAGACGCCAGCAGAGGTCTATCTCTTCCTGATGGGCAAAGAAACGGCCGTCGAGACCTCCGACCTCCCAATACACCTTCGCACGAATCATCAGAGCGGCTCCCGTGGCCCAGAAGACATCGGCCACAGTGTCGTACTGCCCGCGGTCTTCTTCCACGGTCTCAAAGACACGCCCCCTGCAGAAGGGGTAGCCGAGTGCGTCGAGGTAGCCACCGGCGGCCCCGGCATATTCGAAATGGGTGCGGGTGTGCTCTGCGCGCAGCTTGGGCTGACAGGCAGCCACGTCGGGGTGGGCATTCATATAGTCCACAAGCGGCTGCAGCCACCCCTCCGGTGTCTCGACATCGGAGTTGAGGAGGAGGTAGTAGTCGCAGTCCGTCCCCACTCTTTGCAGGGCTTGGTTGTAGCCCTCGGCAAAGCCGTAGTTCCGATCCAGGGCAATGACCTCCACCTGTGGGAACTCGCTGCTGAGCACGGCCAGGCTGTCATCCGTGGAGCCGTTGTCGGCTACGATAATACGTACCAGCGAGGGGGACGTGTTTGCGAGGACAGACGGGAGGAATCGGCGGAGCATCTGCGCACCGTTCCAGGAGAGGATGACAAGGGAACAGGAAGACCCGCCAACAGCAGACCCACCCTCCTGCTCCTCCCTGTGAGGTAGGGGAGTAGGATGCTTTTGAGATGAAGGACTATTTATCTGATTCAGAGATTCTAGCATGTTATTCTATTCTTGAGAGGGTCTGCTGTCATTAGCAAAGTATGATCCGTGTTCCAGCCCTTGAGCGTCAGGGGAAGGAGCTGGTTGTCGGAGCCCTCGCCCCGGTATTCCACTTTGATGTAGTTGTCGGTGAAACCGTTGTAGAGGCCGGGCGTGCGGGAGTGCTCGAGGAGGACGGGGCGCGTGGAGCCGATAAAGTGCTCGTAGAAGGCGTGGAGCTTCTGGTCGCTGATGGCCAGGAGGCGCTGGCTGCGCTCGTGCTTCTCCTCGGGTCGCACGGTGTGGGGGATGCGCAGGGCTGCAGTGCCAGGGCGTTCGCTGTAGCTGAAGACGTGGAGCTGCGACACGGGCAGCGACTCGATGAAGCGCTCGGCCTCGTCGAAGAGGGCTGCGGTCTCGCCGCGTGTGCCTACGATCACGTCCACGCCGATGAACGCGTCGGGCATCAGCTCACGCACACGAGTTACCTTGTTGTAGAACAGGGCGGTATCGTAGCGGCGGTGCATCAGGCGGAGCACCTCATCGGAACCGGACTGCAGGGGGATATGAAAATGAGGCATGAAAGCACGGCTGTCGGCGCAGAACTGCAGGACCTCGTCGGTGAGCAGGTTAGGTTCTATGCTGGAGATGCGGTAGCGCTCGATGCCCTCGACCGTGTCCAGCGCCCGCAGAAGGTCGAGAAAGCTCTCGCCTGTCGTACGCCCGAAATCGCCGATATTCACACCCGTGAGCACAATCTCCTTTCCGCCCTCGGCAGCTGCCTGCTGAGCCTGAGCCACCAGGGATGCGATACTCCCGTTGCGACTGCGCCCGCGAGCAAAGGGGATGGTGCAGTAGGTGCAGAAATAGTTGCAGCCGTCCTGTACCTTTAGGAAGTAGCGCGTGCGGTCGCCGCGGGAACAGGAGGGGATGAAGGGAGACGATGAGTGATGATTGATGATTGATGACTGATGATTGATGATTGATGATTGATGATTGATGATTGATGACTGATGATTGATGATTGATGAATGAAGGGTGAGCTTTTCTATCAGCTTTCCCTTCTCGTCCTGCCCCAGCACAAGGCTCACGCCGGGGATGGCTGCCACCTCCTCGGGCTTGAGCTGGGCATAGCAGCCGGTGACCACAACACAGGCGCCGGGATTCTGGCGCACGAGTTTGTGGATGGCCTGGCGGCATTTGTGGTCTGCCACCTCGGTGACGCTGCACGTGTTGATGACGCAGATGTCTGCCACCTCGCCTTTTTTTGCCTTGCGAACACCGGCATCTGCCAACTGGCGGGCCATCGTGGACGTCTCTGCAAAATTCAGTTTGCAGCCGAGCGTGAAATAGACCGCGCATTTTCCTTCAAGGGCATTCCCAGTTCTCATGTGCTGTTTTTCGTTTTCGGGTGCAAAGATACGTATTTTTCTGCTTGAAAGCAGAGAATGGCTTAATTTTAACATTTGTGTACATCTTTGAAAATGAGCCTTTTGTAGATTTGATGTAAAAAAAGTAAAAAAAAAGTTGATAAAAAAAGAACAACGTATTCAAAAACTCCGTACCTTTGCACCGTTTTAAAAAGCAAATGATTGTTTTACAGTAAAAAAGCAAAAAAGAAAATGAAAAAGGTTGCATTTATGTTCGTAGCCGTTCTGGCTATTTCTTTCGCTTCTTGCGGTGGTCAGACTAAGGCTTGTGACGAGGCTTGCGACAGCGCAGCTTGCGACAGCAATGCTGTTGTCGAGGTTGTTGACAGCGCCCTTGAGGTCGTTGACAGCGCAGCTGCTGAGGTTGTCGAGGCTGTTGTTGCTGAGTAATCAGGAACACCGTTCGTACAACGGACATCAACAAAAAGTTAAGAGGTCTCACGGGAGTGAGGCCTCTTTCTTTTAATGAAAAATGAAGAATGAATAATTTATAATTAAAGGTGAAAAATGGAGATGGGAGATGACGGAAGAGGAATTGTGTGAGGGGAAAAAGAAACGGCCGTTCCAGTTGGAACGACCGCTTCATAGTTATGAGGGATTAAGAATCTTATGCTTCTTCTTCCATTTCCTCTTCATCCTCTATAGCGGGAGCTTCCTCCACGGGAGCAGCCTCCACGACGGGAGCAGGCTCTGCGATGGGAGCGTCGGGGATGACGGTGACGGGGATGACAACGCTGACCTCCTTGTGGAGACGAACGGTAGCCTTGTGCTCACCAACGGTCTTAACGTCCTTGATGGTGATGAGCTTGCGGTCGATCTCGAAGCCGAGCTTGCTGAGCTCGTCGGCAATCATCACGTTGTTGACGCTGCCGTAGATAGTGCCCTGAGCGCTCACCTTAGCCTCGATGGTCAGAGCCACCTCAGCGAGCTTGTCGGCAACAGCCTGAGCGTCGTTCTTGATCTTCTCGATCTTCTTAGCCTTCTGCTTCAGCTCTTCGGCGAGCATCTTTTTGGCGCTCTCGGAAGCGATCACACCTTTGCCCTGAGGAATAAGATAGTTGCGGCCATAGCCGGACTTCACGTTCACGATGTCGTGCTTGTAACCCAAGCCGATCACATCTTCTTTCAGAATGATTTCCATAGTGATTACTCCTCTTAAAAATTATTTCATCATATCAGTTACGAAGGGCAGCAGGGCGAGGTGACGGGCACGCTTGACGGCCTGAGCGACGCGACGCTGGTACTTCAAAGATGTTCCGGTGATGCGGCGGGGAAGAATCTTACCCTGCTCGTTGAGGAACTTCTTGAGGAATTCGGGATCCTTGTAATCGATATACTTAATACCACTCTTCTTGAAACGGCAATACTTCTTCTTCTTGACGTCAACGGTGGGCGGGGTCAAATAACGGATTTCTGATTGTGCCATTGCTTAGTCCTCCTTTTTAGCTTGTTTGTTTCTTCTCTTTTCAGCATATTCTGCTGCATACTTCTCGTTCTTGACGGTCAGGTAACGGAGCACTCTCTCGTCGCGGCGATAGTTGACCTCGAGTTTCTCAATGAGTGTGGGCTCAGCCTTGAATTCAATCATCGCATAGAATCCCGTTGACTTCTTGTCAATGGGGTAGGCGAGCTTCTTCAGGCCCCACAGTTCCTCGTTCAAGATTTCTGCGCCACCATTGGTGAGGAGCTTCTTGAACTTTTCGACCGCTTCCTTCATCTGATCTTCAGACAAAACGGGAGTTAAAATGAAAACGGTTTCGTACTGATTCATAATAAGTTAAATAATTAAAAATGGTTGTTGTTGCAAAAATGCTCGGCAAAGGTAGTGCTTTTCTGCCATTTGACCAAGTTTTCCCCTCAGTTTTTCGTAAAAATATGGGGGCTCAGCGGAAAAATGGGGTAATCGCGTGAATTTTTTTGAAAAACGCTTTAATCATTCATTTTTTTTAGCTTATTTTGTGCTGTCAAACGTAGTGTGCGACCTGTTTCAGCGTATAAAACGAACAAAAAATATCAAAAATCATGAAGAATTTCTATGGAATTATGACTGCCATCGCTGGCGCTTTCTTATTGATCCTGAGCTATTTTGTTGGCTTGGTGGATTATAATTTTGTCCAGTTCTTTGGCATTCTGTTGGTGATTGTGGGCATTGGCTTGCACATTTACTTCAACTACAAGAAACCCAACTACGTTTAACCTGTAACGCATAGGAAAGGGGCGCTCCACTATTGGGGCGCCCCTTTCCTGTTTTCTGTAACGGCTTATTCCTCGCTCATCTGGGCGATGAGGCGGTAGCCTTTGCCGTGGACATTGTTGATCTCGATTTCGGGATCGTCCTTCAGGTGCTTGCGCAGCTTGGTGATATATACGTCCATGGAGCGAGCATTGAAATAGTTGTCGTCGATCCAGATGGTCTTGAGGGCCAGTTCGCGCTGCAGCACATCGTTGGCGTGGGCGCACAGCAGGATGAGCAGTTCACTCTCCTTGGTGGTGAGCTTTGTCTGGCGGCCGTCGAGGCTGAGAATCTGACGCTTGGTGTCGAACAGAAATTTGCCGATGCGATAGACGGCTACGCTCTTCTGCTGCTTGCCGTGGACACGGCGCAGAATGGCTTCCATGCGAAGCACCAGTTCTTCCATGGAGAAGGGCTTGGTGATGTAGTCGTCGGCACCGATCTTGAAGCCTTCGAAGATATCCTCCTTTAGGTTCTTGGCCGTGAGGAAGATGATGGGGATGTCAGCGTTCACCTGACGGATTTCCTGAGCGAGTGCGAAGCCGTCCATCTTAGGCATCATCACATCGAGAACGCACATATTGTAGGGGTTCTTCAGGAAAGCTTTGTAGCCAGCCTCACCGTCGGGGCAGAGGTCTGCATCGTAGCCCTTGGCCTGCAGGTATTCACGGAGTAACATGCCGAGGCTCTCGTCGTCCTCGCACAGTAGGATTTTCAATTTTGAATCGTCTTGTGGCATAATGATTATAGTTTAAAGTTTAAAGTTTAAAGTTTATGGGTCTAATGGGTCTTATAGGTCTTATGGGTCTTATGGGTTCCAAGAGTTAATCAATCAAGGGTAGGGTGATGATGAATTTGGTGCCTCGTCCCAGGTCGCTCTCGGCTTTGATGGAGCCGTGCATGAGGTCGATCATCGTCTTTACGTAGGCCAATCCAAGGCCGAAGCCCTTGACATCGTGTTTGTTGCCTGTGTGGACGCGGTAGAAGCGGTCGAAGATTCGGCGCAGGTCGTCGTGGCGGATGCCGATGCCGTTGTCCTGCACAGTAATCACGAGGTTCTTGCCTTGCGTGGCGGTGGTGACACTGAGCTGCAAAGGTACATCTTCGCGGCGATACTTCACGGCGTTGTCCATCAGGTTGAAGATGACGTTGGTAAAGTGCATCTCATCCACGTAGATGGCAGCATCCTCTGCATCCAATTGGGCGGTAAGCTCACCGCCGTTCTGCTTCACCTTGAGCTGGAATGTTTTGACGACATCGTCGATGATAGCGTTGGCGTCGATCTCCTTCTCGTTGAAACGGATGTTATTGCGCTCGTAGAGGGACATTTGCAGCACTTTCTCCACCTGGAAGCGCAAGCGCTTGGTCTCGTTGACGATGACGTTGGAGAGGTTGTCAATCAGGCTTTCGCTCTTGGTTATGCTCTTGTCGCCCAGCATCTGTGCAGCCAGGGAGATACTGGAGATGGGCGTCTTGAACTCGTGAGTCATGTTGTTGATGAAGTCGTTCTTCATCTCGGTGTCGCGCTTCTGTCGTACGATGAGCCACACCGTGAAGCAGAATGTCACGAACAGCACGATGGTGAAGATGAGCACGGGAATCATCATCTCGGCAGAGCTGGAGATGTATTTGTCCATCTCCGGGAAATGGATTCTGACGACACCCATTTTCTGCGAGGGGTCGTTGCGAAAGAGGGTTTGCGTGTAGGAATACTCCGATCCCTCGTCAGTATAGTCGGCACAGCGGAAGACCTCGTTGCCGTCGGAGTCATAGACGGTGATGTGATAGACCAGGTTGATACCGGCAGCCTCCAGTTCCGTGTGCAGATTGGAGTCCAGAATACGGAAATCCACGCGGTCCCGGAAATCCTTCTCGCTCGCGTTATATAATATGGTGTAGATGACTTCGTCCAGTACACCTTTCTGGTAGAGATAGGCGTTCTTGACGAACTCCTGGAACCGCTGGTTGGCAGCATCGAGCGACCCAACGGGCTTCAGCGTCAACGCCTTGGGCATCTGCGAGGGGTGCTTGATCTGGGTCTGAATCTTGAAGGGGGTGACGGTGTCGCCCAGCTCCAGCGTGGTCTGGATGTTCTGGCGCTGGCGCCCGAGCTTGCCGGACTCGTAGTCCGAGTTCTTGGCGATAGTCTCCAGATAGCGGAAAGTCTCGTTGCGCTCCAGGTCGCGGCTGGTCTGGTCAAGAGCACGGAACACCGTTTCGTCGAACTGCTCCTTGCGCATTCTCACCATGGCATCCACAATTCGTGCCTGCAGGAACAGCAGACCGAAAAACGAAATCCCGATGATGAGACCGATAATGGTGATGGTTGTGCGCTTCATAGTGGCGGTTCTTGACCTTTTTGCGCTGCAAAGATACGTCAGAAGCCGTTATGTTCCAAATCTCAGAGGATATAAAGAAGCGCTATTTTAACATTCTTAATAGAATTTTCCCAAAGAAGTTGTCAAATATGAGATTATTGAAGAAATGCTTTGTTGTTATGAAATTAATCTCTATCTTTGTCCCCGAACAACTAACCAACCTAAATAGAAGATATGAAAACAATGTTCTCCACCCTGCTGTTCTTGCTTGCCAGCATGACCTGCACAGCACAGGACGCAACAGCTTCCCCGCAAGTGCTGTTTCAAAACTACGACAGTTATCAGGTCCCCTACCGCATCCCTGCCATCTTGACGAACAGGAAGGGCAACCTCATTGCCATCGCTGACCGCCGCTATTGCGGTTTCGACATCGGCTTCGGCAAGATTGACATTGTGGCCCGTACCAGCAAGGACAACGGCCGCACATGGGCTGCCGACAAGGTTATCCAGAAGGGCTCTGGTGTCAACGGCGCCGATGACTGCGGCTACGGCGATGCCGCCGTTGTGGCTGACCGCACCAGCGACTTAATCCTCTGTATGTCTGTCACCGGCTGCACACCTTTTTTAAAAGGCACACGCGAGAACCCTAACCGCATCGCGCGCTGGTACAGCGACGACGGCAAGTCGTGGACCAAGGCCAAGGATGTGACCGATGCTTTCTACACGATGCTACCTAACACACGCACTATGTTCATCGGTTCCGGACGAATCATGCAAAGCCGTGTGGTGAAGAAGAACAAATTCTACCGCCTCTACTGCTCTGTGCTGACCCGCACGCAGATGGGCGAGAAGGATGTGGCCTGCAACTACGTCATCTACAGCGATGATTTCGGACTGACGTGGGCTGTGCTGGGCGGAACGACGCTCGACGGCAATGACAGTCCTTGCATCGACGGCGATGAGCCCAAGACCGAGGAATTGCCCAACGGCGATGTGGTCCTCTCATCCCGTAAGTGGTACGGCCGCTTCTTCAACATCTTCCACTTCAACGACATCCATAACGACCAGGAGGCCGGCAGCTGGGGAACCTGCGTAGCCAGCCACGAGGTGGAAGGCGGCATCAAGGTTGGTGCCAACTCCTGCAACGGCGAGATCATGCTGGTGGATGCTGTGGAAGCTGCCACCAAGCGCCCTGTGAAGCTGATGCTTCAGTCGCTGCCCTTCGGTGAGAAGCGTTGCGACGTGGGCTTCTGGTACAAGGAAATCGTTCCCAACGGGGTGTATTCGCCAAAGGCGTTTGCATACAACTGGACGCGCGGCCTGCAAGTGTCGAAAACCACCTCTGCCTATTCCACGATGACGCTGCAGGCAGACGGCCGCATCGGTTTCTTCTACGAGGAGAACGAACGCGACAACGGCTACGACCTGGTCTATCTGCCGCTGACCATTGCACAGATTACCAACGGCCAGTTTGAGTAATCAAACATATAAGGGGGCTGTGTCGCTTGACACAGCCCCTTTTTCTTTTTTTACAGCGAATTATACGAGTTTGACGAATTTTCTGAATGTATAATTAATTCGCATAATTCGTACAATTCGTTGTGAGATAAAGCCAGATTATGCAGTGGCCAGTTCGACGAACTTGTCGATGGCAGCGCTGAGGCCGTCGGGGTTCTTGCCTCCGGCGGTAGCGAAGTGAGGCTGGCCACCGCCGCCGCCCTGCATGAGCTTGGCAGCTTCGCGGATGCACTGTCCTACGTTCACGCCGTGTTCCTTGACAAGCATATCGCTGGCTGCGCAGGTGAGCAGCGGCTTGCCGTCGTTGACAGAACCGATGCAAACGAGGGCGTTCTCCACTTCGGCGCGCAGCTGGAAGGCGATATCCTTCACGGCTTCGGCTGGCAGGAGGGTGAGGCCGTAGAGGATGCAGATACCGTCGCGCTCATGGGCGTTCTTGAGCAGTTCGGCTTTGTAAGCTTGTGCCTTCTCGTGGATGAACTCCTCGGCTTGCTTCTTCATGCCGGCATTCTCGTTGATGAGGCGTTCGATGGCACCTTTCAAATCGGGCACACCATTGAACAACTGACGCATGGATTCCATGGTGTCTTGCAGCTGGTAGAGAGCTTCCTCCACCTTGGCACCCGTGACAGCTTCGATGCGGCGGATGCCGGCAGCTACGCTGCTCTCGCCGATAATCTTGAACATCCCGATCTGACCCGTGGCCTTCACGTGGCAGCCGCCGCAGAACTCTACGCTCTGTCCGAACTGTACCACGCGCACACGGTCGCCGTACTTCTCGCCGAAGAGGGCGATGGCGCCGAGCTCCTTGGCCTGTTCGATGGGGACGTTGCGGTGATCCTGGATGCCGATGTTCTCGCGGATGCGCTGGTTGACAATACGCTCCACCTGACGCAGCTCTTCAGCTGTCACCTTCTGGAAGTGGCTGAAGTCGAAGCGCAGGCCTTCGGGCGATACGAGAGAACCCTTCTGCTCCACGTGAGTGCCGAGCACTTCGCGCAGGGCCTGGTCCAAGAGGTGTGTGGCGCTGTGATTAGCCTCGCTGGCGCGGCGCTTGTCAGTATCCACGCAGGCCATGAAGTTGGCTTCGGGATGCTCGGGCAGCTTCTTGGCGATGTGTACGGTCAGGCCGTTCTCGCTCTTCGTGTCGATGATGTCGATGGTCTCGAACTCGCTCACGATGACGCCCTGGTCGCCCACCTGTCCGCCCATCTCGGCGTAGAACGGGGTCTTGTCCAGCACAATCTGATAGTAGGTCTGCTTCTTCTGCACCACCTTGCGGTAGCGCAGGATGCGGCACTCATATTCTGTATAGTCCCAGCCGACGAACTCGCTCTCGCCCTCGGCGAGAATGTTCCAGTCGTCGGTCTCCACGGCAGCAGCATTGCGGGCGCGCTCCTTCTGCTTCTGCATCTCCACGTTGAAGCCGGCTTCATCCACGGTGAGACCGTTCTCGCGGCAGATAAGCTCCGTGAGGTCGAGGGGGAAACCGTAGGTGTCGAAGAGTGTGAAGGCTTCCGTGCCGCTGATCTCGCTCTTGCCGGCAGCCTTCGTGTCGGTCATCACGCGGTCGAGCAACTTAATACCGGTCTCCAGTGTGCGCAGGAAGCTCTCTTCCTCCTCCTTCATCACCTTATCAATGAGCTCGCGCTGGGCCACCAGTTCGGGATAAGCCTCGCCCATCTGCTCGGTCAGCGTCGGCAGCAGCAAGTGCATGAACGGGCGCTTCTGACCTAAGAATGTATAAGCATAGCGTACGGCGCGGCGCAGGATGCGGCGGATGACGTAGCCGGCCTTGGCATTGCTGGGCAGCTGTCCGTCGGCGATGGAGAAGGCTACGGCACGGATATGGTCGGCGATGACGCGCATGGCGACATCAATGGACTCCGTCTTGCCATATTGCTTGCCCGAGAGCTGTTCAATGGCGCGGATGGTGGGCTGGAACACGTCGGTGTCGTAGTTCGAGTGTTTGCCCTGCAGGGCGCGGACGAGGCGCTCAAAGCCCATGCCCGTGTCGATGACATTCATGCCGAGGGGCACCAGCTTGCCGTCGGCCTTGCGCTCGAACTGCATGAATACGATGTTCCATATTTCGATGACCTGCGGGTCATCCTTGTTCACCAGTTCGCGACCGGGCACCTTGGCTTTCTCCTCGGGGGTGCGGCTGTCCAGATGAATCTCCGAGCAGGGACCGCAAGGACCTGTGTCGCCCATCTCCCAGAAGTTGTCGTGCTTGTTGCCGTTGATGATATGATCGGCAGCCACGTGCTTGGCCCAATAGCCGGCAGCCTCGTCGTCGCGGGGGATGTTCTCCTCGGGAGAACCCTCAAAGACCGTCACGTAGAGGTCCTTGGGGTCGAGGCCGATGACATCGACCAGATATTCCCATGCCATGTCGATGGCGCCCTCCTTGAAGTAGTCACCGAACGACCAGTTGCCGAGCATCTCGAACATCGTGTGGTGGTACGTGTCGTGTCCCACCTCCTCGAGGTCGTTGTGCTTACCGCTCACGCGCAGGCACTTCTGCGAGTCAGCGCGACGGCGCGGCTCGGGGTCCTTCGTGCCGAGGATGATATCTTTCCACTGGTTCATTCCAGCGTTGGTGAACATGAGGGTGGGGTCGTCCTTCACGACCATGGGAGCGGAGGGCACAATCGTGTGTCCTTTCTTGGCGAAGAACTCCTTGAAGCTCTCGCGGATTTCGTTAGCTGTGCGGATCATATATCTATTTGACAATATTTACGATGTGCAATTTTCATTTTGCGGGCGCAAAGGTACACACATTTAGGCGGATAAGCAAATCTTGACCGTAAAATCTGTGTTCCCCAGCTATTCCCACAGATAATATATTATTCCAACTAAAGATTGATATGAAGTTTTTGACGTTACGGCTGCAGAGATTACTCGCCCCTCCTGAAACTGATAACTAAAATTAGTGTGAGTGTCATCGTAATCCAAACTTTTCTGTAAATGCTTGGAACTCACGCCGAACCAATAGGGCAATAAAGCTGCCCAATCATTATAGACAAGGTCGGTACGAGCATCTAAGATGAGATGATTTTTCAAATCAGAGTACTCATACTTTTTCTTCGTCTTGTTTTGCTGGATAAACTCTACGATATCTCCGTCTTCCCACGTAAGTGTTCCTTCAGAATACCAGTTGCTCCATCCTCCATACTCAGACAGCTTGGACTTCCGTTTAACCTCTATTAAACGACCACCTTCGTCATACAGGAATAGGAAACGGAAGTATTGTTTAGTGGTTTTGTCAATATCCTGCCACCCCATATCCAAATATCGGTGGATGCTATCCACTCGGTTTTTCTGTTTATTCAGGAATAATGTATCTCTGTAGTCAAGTCGGTCAACATCGTTTGTTTCTATCTGATACTGATAGAGGTATAGGTTTCTGCTAATGATACGTGATTTGTCCAACTCATAGACATAATCTCGTTTTGCATATGTATATCTATAACCGAACGAATCCGCTTCCTCAGAATGAACCACCATTCCTTGATTGTCATACCAGAAGCGGATGCTTTGCCCTTTAGCCTGCATCACTTTTAATCGTTGGATCTGCGAGTCTTGTGAATCCACGAGGGCTTCTTCTGCATCATCTATTTTCTCACAGGAAATCAGTCCAACTAGCATTAAACACGCGAACACAAATAAATGGTTTTTCATATAAAGTTTATTGAATATTTAATATGTGGTATAACGCGCGCGTTTTGACTTTTATTGTTATGTTTTTTTGAAATGCATCTTCTGCCGATGTCCACAATAGTTTTAATGAAAAACTCGTGATGGCCAGCATATAGCAAAAGTGATATCAACAGTCTTGCACATAATAAAAATATTTTTTAACACAATTCATGCGCACACCGCATTTTTGAAGTGATGTGCACCCCAAAAGTTGAAAAAAAAAAAGTAGTCCAACTTTTGGGGGCACTTCAGTTGAATCCACGATGCGGTGTGCGCATGAATTGTGTTAAAATTTATTTATTTTTGAGGGTGGAAAAGAAGATTTGAATCTTCGGGCTGGAAGATATGTATCTTCTGCGCGAAGGATATACATGTTCAGCCGATTTCCATTGGTGGTAAACGGCAGAGGTCTTAGGGTTGAGGGCTCACACTCCTAGGACGATCGGTCGATGGTCCTAGGACGATGAGGCTGCGGTCCTAAGGACGATGGACAAATGGACAATGGACAATTGAAAATTGAAAAATTGAAAATTCTTCAAGCGTGAAGCGTCGCAAGCGCCGAGCGGAAAGATTGAAATATTGAAACATTGAAAATTGACAATTGAAAATGGAGGAGGAGGATGGGAGAAGGGTTTTGATGGGAAATGAAAAGAAAAACGAGCAATTCTTTTGCATTTCGCTCGTTTCATCGTACTCTGACGTCGTCGAAGATACTCACACTCGGAAATAAAAATAAATGAATTTATTTTGTACTTCGCTCGTTTCATCGTATCTTTGCACGCAGAAACTAAAAAGTCAGTTACTATGGCGCTGAATACGAACAAGGACTTGAAGCAGTATTACTCTATTGCCGAGGTGAGCGAGATGTTCAACCTGCCAGCTTCGCTGCTACGCTATTGGGAGAAGGAATTTCCGACCATCAAGCCAAAGAAGAGCGGCAATAATGTCCGTATGTACACGAAGGACGACATCGAGGAAATACGCCTCGTGAACGACTTGGTGAAGGGGCGCAACATGAAACTGGCTGCTGCCCGTGAACTGATTCAGCGCAACCGCGCCGGCGCCCGCAACAGCAACGACCTGTTGCTCCGGATGCAGCATGTTCGTGAGCAGCTGGTGGCTATCAAGAAGGAGTTGGATAGCCTTGTATAGCGGGGTCAGGAGACGCGCGTCACCTCCTCGATTCCGTCGATTTTCTTGATATTCTTGATGATGATGTCGGTGTCCTCAACGTCGTGAACGCTGAGCTCGATGTCGCCTTGGAAGATGCCGTCCTCGGTGTCGATGGTCAGCCGGTGCACGTTGACATTGAACTGCTGGGTGATGACATCGGTGAGGCTTCGTAGTATTCCCACGCGGTCAATGCCCTCGATGTGGATGGTGGCGGAGAAATCCAGCAGCTTGTGTGTATCCCAGCTGGCAGCCAGGATGTGGTTGCCGTCGACACTCTTCATCTGATCGGCAATGGAGCATTTGCGCTTGTGGATGATCACGCGGTTCTGCCCGTCGATATACCCCAGCACCTTGTCGCCCGGAATGGGCTTGCAATGCGGACACATCGTGAAGCGGGAGATGTTTTCCTCGTTCAGGATGATGGGTTTCTTGCGGTCGATGACGAGGTCGGTGGTGACGGGTGCTGCGGGAGTTCCAGACGTCTGTGCCTTGTTCCTCAAGAACGGCACGAAACGCTTCCAGCTGTTGCCCTGGCGCAACGGGCCACCTTCGGCCAGACGCTGCAGGGCATCGATGTCGTTGTCAGACAGCGTGATCTGCCCTGTTCCCAAAGCGGTTAGCAGGTCTTCGCGTGTGTCCTGATTGTGAATCTGGCACAGGCGGTCGACCATGACGCTGGTCTGCTCCATGTCATGATCTGTGCACCACTGCTCCAGTTTTTCTTCGCCCTGCTTCTGCTGTTCGCGTTGCTGGCGGCGGACGATGGCCTCTATCTTGTTACGTGCCTTGGCGGTGGTGACGAACTCCAGCCATTCGGGTTGCACGCGGGCGGTGTTCGAGGTGAGGATTTCCACCTGGTCTCCGCTCTTGAGGACGTGCTTGATGGGCACCAACTCGTGGTTCACCTTGGCACCAATACAATGGGACCCGAGGAAGGTGTGAATGGAGAAGGCGAAGTCGAGGGCCGTGCAACCTGAGGGCATCGTGCGGAACTCGCCTTTTGGCGTGATAACCAGTATTTCCTGGGAATAGAGATTCAACCTGATGGTGGAGAGAAAATCCATGGCCGAGGGCTGCGGGTCGTCGAGCAGCTCCTTGATGGTCGCCAGCCATTTCTCCAGCTCGCGCTCGCTGGCAGAGGTGTCTTTCTCGCCTTCCTTGTATTTCCAGTGAGCGGCAAAACCGCGCTCTGCCATATCATCCATGCGCTTTGAGCGGATCTGCACTTCCACCCATCGGCCGTTCTCCTTGTTCATCAGCGTCGTGTGCAGGGCCTGATAGCCGTTGGACTTAGGGCTTGAAAGCCAGTCGCGGAAGCGCTCGGGGTGAGCTTTGTGTGTGGCGGTGCAGGCAGCGTAGATCTGGAAACAGTCCATCACCTCGGAGTCGGCGCTGCGCGGTTCAAAGATGATTCTGACGGCCAGCAGGTCGTAGATCTCGTCGAAGGGGACGTGCTTGTTCTGCATCTTCGTCCACACGCTGTACGGGCGTTTGATGCGGGACTTGATCTCGTATTTCTTGAACCCCATTTTGTCCAGCGTCTCGCGGATGGGGCGGATGAAATTGTCAAAGGTCTTTTCCAGGTCGGGGCGGATGGCCTCCAGCTGTGCGCTGATCTGGTCGTGAGCCTCCGGCTGTTCGTAGCGGAAGCTGAGGTCCTCGAGCTCTTCCTTTATGACGTTCAATCCCAGGCGGTGTGCCAGCGGAGCATAGATGTAGAGCGTCTCGCCCGCAATCTTGTACTGCTTGTGTGTGGGCTGAGAGCCCAGCGTTCTCATGTTGTGGAGGCGGTCGCTGATCTTGATGAGGATGACACGGATGTCGTCGCTCATGGTCAGCAGCAGCTTGCGGAACGACTCGGCCTGTGCTGAGGCTTTGTCGCCAAAGATGCCGCCGGAGATCTTGGTCAGGCCATCGACAATCTGTGCCACCTTGGGACCAAAGATGTTGGAAATGTCTTCAACGGTATAGTCGGTGTCCTCGACCACATCGTGCAGCAGGGCGGCGCAGATGCTCGTAGAACCCAGGCCGATTTCGCCGCAGGCAATCTGAGCCACAGCCAGCGGGTGCGTGATATAAGGCTCTCCCGAGAGACGGCGCACGCCCTTGTGCGCCTGCTTGGCAAAGTTGAAGGCTTTCTGGATGATGTCAACCTTCTTGCGATGCGGAGAGGCCAGATAAGTGTCAATCAAATGCTGATAGGCTTTGTTCACCATTTCATCGTCGGAAATGATTTCCTTCTGCAAATCCTTGTCCATACTCCTAAATATTTAATGACACATGATTGTTCAATAATTCTCTCACTTGACGCGCAGCTTCTGCCCGGCCTTGATGTTGTTGCCGCGAATGCCGTTCAGCTTGCGCAGACGGGCCACGGTGGTGCCGTTGCGACGGGCGATGGTTCCGAGGCTGTCGCCTCGGCGGACTGTCACCGACCGTGCTCCGCGACCGCGGGACTTACGCGAACTGCGGCTGGAGGACACGTCTTGCGTGACTGCTACCTCGCGGCGATTGGTCAGCAGCTCTGTGGCCCGATAGTTGTAGACGCTATCTCCGAGTTCAACGAAGCTGTTCATGGCTGCTGACGGCAGGCGCAGCGTGCACGGGCGTCCCTCTCCTGGAATAAGCGATGTCCGGTACTGGGGATTCAGCGCCCTCAGCTCTTCGATGCTCACATCGCACTGTGCCACCACTTGTTCCATGTGGAGGTTGCGGTTCACGGTGATGGTGTCTGTTCCGGGGGGTAAGGTTGAACCGGCTGGGCAGATGTTATGCTCGCAGTAGTAGGTCATGGCATAGTTGGCAGCGATGAACGCCGGCACATAACCGCGTGTTTCTGCGGGCAGGTAGGGATAAATCTTCCAGTAGTCACGCTCGCCACCGGCGCGGCTGATGGCCTTGCGGACATTGTTGGGACCGCAGTTGTAGGAGGCAATCACCAGCGTCCAGTCGCCGAAGATGTCGTACAGGTCCTTGAGGTAATGGGCAGCGGCATAGCTGGCTTTGATCGGGTCGCGCCGTTCGTCGATGAGGCTGTTGACCTCCAGGCCGTAGAGCTTGCCCGTAGTGATGATAAACTGCCACAGGCCTACGGCACCGGCTCGACTAGTGGCCGTGGGGTTCAGGGCGGACTCAATGACAGGCAGGTATTTCAGTTCCAGCGGAAGCTGGTAGGCCTCTAAGGCTTCCTCGAAGATAGGCATATAAAAGTTGCCGGCACCCAAAAAGAGGCTGATTGAACGGCGCAGACGCCCTGTATATTGGTCGATGAACTTGCGCACGACATCGTTGTAGGGCATCTCCATCACCGCCGGGATGCGTGCGAGGCGGTGTACATAGGTCTCTTTGTCGTATTCTGGATTTCCGGCCGAGGGGTCGCAGTCGCCCGGAGGGGTCAGGTAGTTCCTGTTGTGCCACTCCAGCAGCAGGCTGTCCAGCTCCGCGTTCATGCCTTCGGGCAGCATAATCTCCTCTGTCTCGCCCAGTTGCTCGTCGAAGACTTCCAGCTCGTCGTCTTCTTCGATTTGTGCCTGTAGCGGCAACAGAGGTACTGCAGCCAGAAGGGAGGCAAGGATGATATGTGTTATTTTTCGATTCATTACTAACTTTTTCTATGGTTCAAAGCGTCAGACACCCTGTGTTCAGAAACTGAGGCGGATGGCCATGCCCAAGCCCTGTTCGGGTTGCACGGACATCTGTTGGTGGGCGTGCCCTTCGCTGCGGGTCGTAATCACCGCTGGCACCACCCGCAACGACAGGTCTTCGCTGATGTCGAAACTGGAGAGCTCGGCATCGACATAAGCGTCGATGGCGGCAATGGCATAGACGGCAAAGAAGGCAAAGATACTCATATCGCGGTATTTGCGGTAGTAGTTCTTCTTATTCTTGAAAATCTCCTTGAACTGGTCCTCGCGCCCTGAAATGTCGTAGCCGATAGGGAGCATCTTCTCGTAGCTCTTGGTGTTGGGGTCGCTGTCCATGATGTCCAGATAGGCTTGTGAATAGTCGCGGAGCATCTGGTTGTTCCATGTGAGAGCATAGGCACAGCCGAGGAATCCGCCATAGACGATGGGCAGTTTCCAGTATTTCCGGTTGTAGATCTGTCCGGCTCCGGGTAGGATCAGGGAGAGCCAGAGCGCGCGAATGGGGTCGGGCTTGAACTCGGCGCGGGTAGCCTTGCGCACATCCTCGACAATCTTGTCCGAGAGCTGGAGCAGGGCTGCAGAGTCAACGACGACCGTATCTGCTTCAAGCACAGCACCGTCAGTCAGGGTGATGATTGTCGTGTCACGCTGTAGCAGGACGCTGTCGGGCGAGAGTTGAAACTCGTCATCGTCTTCAACGACATCCTGAGCAGACAGCGTAGCACAACACACCAGCGCAAACAGCGCCAGCAACCATCGGGGATATGACTTCTGTGCGTTGTTCAATGTTTAAGTTTATCTAAGAGAGCTACGATGCGTTCCATCTCCTCCTCATTGGCAAAGGGAATGGTGATTTTGCCCTTGCCCTTTTCGGAGCAGGTGAATTGTACCTTGGTCTTGAAGCACTCGGAGAGGCTGTCGCGCAACAGGGAATATTCGCGGGTCAGCTGTGTCTTGCGCGGACGCAGCTTTTGGCCGCTGATGCTGACGGTCTCGCCCTCGGCCAGCCGCTTCACCAGGTCCTCGACCTTGCGCACACTCAGGTGGTCGCGCTGAATCTCGGAGAAGACCTTCAGCTGCAGGGTAGGATTATCCAGCGTGAGGAGTGCACGGGCATGGCCCATGTCTATTTCGCGGTTCTGCAGCGCCATCTGTATGGTTGCGGGCAACTTGAGCAGTCGCAGGTAATTCGTGACGGTGGCGCGTTTCTTGCCGACACGCTCCGAGAGACGGTCCTGTGTCAGGCCGTACTGCTCCAGCAGGTGCTGGTAGGCCAGGGCAATCTCCAGGGCGTTCAGGTCCTGACGCTGGATGTTCTCGATGAGCGCCATTTCCATCACATTCTCATCGTCGGCAGTGCGGATATAGGCTGGAATCGTGGCCAGCCCTGCCATCTGTGAGGCGCGCCAGCGACGTTCACCGGCGATGATCTCGTAGGTGCCGTCGTTCAGCTGACGCAGCGTGACGGGCTGGATGATACCAATCTCCTTGATGCTGTCGGCCAGCTCTTGCAACGCTTCATGGTCGAACTCATGGCGCGGCTGATTGGGGTTGGGGTGAATGAGCGTGAGGTCAATCTCGCTCATGCTCGACGAGCCTTCGGTGTGTACATCATCTGTCTGGATCAGCGCGTCCAGACCTCTGCCTAATGCTGGGAATTTCTTATGTGGAGCCATTTTTTCAGTTAACAGTTAACAGTTGACAGTTGACAATGAGCGGTTGACAGTGAACACATCACCATTGTCGTTTGTCAATATTTCAATGTTTCAATTTTCAATTTTCAATATTTCAATTTTCAATATCTCAATTTCCCGTTTTCTCAATAATCTCTTTGGCCAGTTCCAGATGGTTGCGGGCACCGGCGCTGTCTGCATCGTAGAGGATGGCGGGCACGCCGTGTCCGGGTGCTTCGGCCAACTTCACGTTGCGGTTGATGACCGTGTTGAACACCAGTTCCTGGAAATGTCGGCGGACATCGTCCTTGACCTGATTGGACAGGCGCAGACGGGAGTCGAACATCGTCAGCAGGAAACCTTCAATGGAAAGCTTCGGATTGAGCTTCTGTTTGATGATTTTAATGGTATTCAGCAACTTGGAGATTCCTTCGAGTGCAAAATACTCGCATTGAACGGGGATGATGACCGAGTCAGCAGCCGTGAGGGCGTTCACGGTGATCAGACCCAACGAGGGCGAGCAGTCAATGAGAATATAATCGTAGTCCGACAGGAGGGGGCGCAGGAGAGTGGTCATTCTCTTTTCCCGTTGAGGCATATTCAGCATTTCTATTTCTGCACCCACAAGGTCGATGTGACTTGGAATGATATCGAGATTCGGGATATCGGTTTCGAGAATGGCTTCGCGCACGTCCACCTGACTGACCAAGCAGTCGTAGATGCTGCAGTCCACCTTCTTGATATCAACGCCCAAACCGCTGGAAGCATTAGCCTGAGGGTCTGCGTCAATGAGTAGCACGTGTTTCTCAAGCGTTGCCAGGGAGGCGGCCAGATTCATGGAAGTAGTGGTCTTGCCGACGCCACCTTTTTGATTAGCTAAAGCAATTACTTTACCCATTTGTCCTTTTTTATCTGTAATTATTCTGCAAAGGTAGGCATTTTTGCCCAAATAAGCCGCCCTTTTTTTAATTTTTGTGCATTAATGGTCACTTTTCTTGCTCTAACGGCTCTCGGTTACTATCTTTGCAGCGCAAAATAACGGAAAAATGGATGATCAGTTTTTTATGCGACAGGCTCTGGTGGAAGCCCGCCGTGCAGCAGCAATGGGGGAGATTCCCGTTGGTGCTGTGGTTGTCTCGGGTGGACAGATCATCGCCCGCGCCCACAACCTCACCGAGCGCCTGACCGATGTGACAGCCCATGCGGAGATGCAGGCCATCACCGCTGCCGCTACGGCCCTCGGCGGGAAATACCTTACCGATTGCACGCTCTATGTGACGGTGGAACCCTGTGTGATGTGCGCCGGTGCTATCGCCTGGGCACAACTGGGCCGGTTGGTCTTCGGTGCTCCTGACGAGAAGCGGGGCTATCGACGCTTCGCGCCGACAGCTCTTCATCCGAAAACCATCGTTGAAATGGGCGTTTTTCAAGAAGAATGTGCAGAACTCATGCGCAGCTTCTTCCAACAGAAAAGGTAAAGATTAGGCAAGCTTCGCCACACGGCGGGTCAGGTCCACGAACTGCTGAACGGAAAGCTGTTCGGGCCGCAGGTTGAACAGCGAGTCAGCCAGGAAGGCAGCGTGGTCAGCGGTAGGGTAGAGCTCGGTGAGCAATGGCCGCAAGTTGTTGCGGAGTGTCTTACGCCGCTGATTGAACGTGCTCTTGACCACACGCTTGAAGAGCGCTTCATCGCAGCCGAGCTGTTGGGTGGCGTTGCGGGTCATTCGGATGACGGCCGAACGCACCTTGGGCGGCGGGTTGAAGACGTGGGGCTCTACGGTGAAAAGATACTCGGGGGTATACCACGCTTGAATGAGTACCGAGAGAATACCATAGGCTTTTGTGCCAGGTTGAGCACAAATGCGATCAGCGACCTCCTTCTGAATCATACCTGTGCAGCAGGGAATCAAATTCTTGTTGTCCAACATCTTGAAGAAAATCTGACTGGAGATGTTATAGGGATAGTTGCCTGTAAGCACAAAAGGCTGACCATCGAATGTGCGTTCAAGATGCATCTTCAGGAAATCATCCTCAATGATGTTGTCTTCCATCTCCGGCCAGGTGCGTCGCAGGTATTCCACCGACTCGAAATCAAGCTCCACCACCTTCAGCGGCCGTGGCTTGGGACGTAGGAACTGCGTCATGACACCCATGCCGGGCCCCACCTCCAGCACAGGGAGCTCAGGACAGGCATCCACGGTGTCGGCTATGCGTCGTGCAACCTCTAAATCCGTTAAGAAATGTTGACCGAGAAACTTTTTTGGCTTTACAGTGCGCATAGGCGAATACTTTTTTATAACTTTGCGCTGCAAAGATACGTAAAAACATCAAAACAGAGGATTTTTCACCTGAAAAGTTGGTCTTCCATATTGAAAATTGTGCTGCCGCTCGTGCTGGGCGGGGCTATTTTGTGGTGGATGTACCGCGGATTCGATTGGGCGGTGTTTGAGCACTCTCTCACCACCGAGATGAACTGGACCTGGATGTGGCTCTCGTTTCCTTTCGGTATTCTGGCACAGGTGTTCCGTGCACTGCGCTGGCGGCAGGTGTTGCGTCCGTTGGGGCAGCAGCCGCGGTTGGGGACGTGCGTGAACGCCGTGTTCCTTAGCTATGCCAGCTCGCTCGTTGTGCCCCGCATTGGCGAGGTGCTGCGTTGCAGTGTTCTCAAACGCTATGACGGCGTGAGTTTCAGTCAGGGCGTTGGCACGGTCGTCACAGAGCGTATCGTGGATATGGTCATCATCGCCCTGCTCTCGTTCATCGTCTTTCTGACGCAAATCCCTGTCTTCATCGATTTTTTCCAGCAAACGGGACTTGGGGTAGGGGGCTTCCTGGGGCAGTTCACGCTCACGGGATGGCTCGTGACGTTGGTGAGCGGAATCCTCATCATCGTCACAGGTCTGTATCTGCTGCGCCACTACGAGCTGATGACCCGTACACGCTCGATTCTTAAGGACCTGAAAGAGGGGCTGCTGTCCATTCGTCATCTCGACGGCACTGGGCGCTTCCTCTTTTATAGCCTCGCCATCTGGGGTTGCTATTTCCTGCATTTCTATCTCACTTTCTTTTGTCTGCGTTGCACGGCAGGACTTGGCGTCAGCGTCGCCATGGTGGCTTTCGTGGTTGGCACTTTCGCGGTTCTGGTTCCAACACCCAATGGCGCCGGTCCCTGGCATTTCGCTGTCAAGACCATTCTCATGCTCTACGGTGTCCCCAGTGATGACGGTGCTCTCTTTGCCTTGATCGTTCACTCCGTTCAGACTCTCTTGGTGGCGGTTCTCGGCGTTTATGCCGTGGCAGCACTCGCATTCACCAAACCCGCCCCCAATTCATAAGTCCTCTGTACCATCATTAGTCTCATCAATTTTATTCCTATCATAACCAAACAAAACAAATAACCACTATGACAATCCAAGATTTAGAACCCAAAGCTGTGTTCGGCAACTTCTACAAACTGACACAAGTTCCTCGTCCGAGCGGACATCTCTCGAGAATCCAGCAGTTCCTGCTCGACTGGGCAAAGGAACGAGGCATCGAAGCCTTCAAGGACGGCGGCGATAATATTGTGATGCGTAAGCCCGCTTCCCCAGGTTTCGAGAATCGCAAGCTCTGCACGATGCAGGCTCACATGGATATGGTGCCTCAGAAGACCGACGAGAGTACCCATAACTTCGAAACAGACCCCATCGATACCTGGATTGACGGTGAATGGCTGAAAGCCAAAGGCACGACGCTCGGCAGCGACGATGGCATCGGCGTAGCCTGCATCATGGCTGTCTTTGAGGATAACACCCTCCAGCACGGACCGCTGGAAGCCCTCATTACCGCCGACGAAGAAACCTGCATGTGGGGTGTGAACCATTTGGCAGCCGACACGCTGAAAGGTGACATCCTCTTGAATATCGACCATGAGAGCGAGGGCGAGTTCTGCATCGGCTCCGCCGGCGGCATCAATGTGACGGCAACCCTCGGCTACAAAGAGGTGGAAACCGACAAGGACGACATTGCCTTGCGCGTGACCATCAGCGGACTGAAGGGCGGTCACAGCGGACTGGAGATTAACCAGGGTCGCTCCAATGCCAACAAACTGATGGCCCGTTTGGTTCGTCAAGCTATTGTGGACGATGACGCCCGTCTGGCTACCTGGAAGGGCGGTGATATGCGCAACGCCATTCCCCGCACGGCAGAGGTTGTGCTGACGATTCCTGCTGAGAATGAGGCTGACCTGCAAGAACTGGCAGCCTATTGCCAGCAGACGTTCAGCGATGAGTTCCGTGGTGTGGAAGAAAATATTGACATCGCTGTAGAGCGCACGGCTCTACCCGCCTTGCAGGTGCCTCAGGAAGTACAGGATAATGTGATCAGTGCTATCCTTGCCTGCCACGACGGTGTACTCCGCAACATCCCCAGCATCCCTCACGTGGTGGAAACCAGCTCCAATCTGGCTATTATCAAGATTGGTGAAGGCAATGTGGAGATTCTTATTCTTGCCCGTTCCTCCTGCGACAGCCAGCTGGAATACGAACAGGAGATGTTCGAGAGTGTCTTCGGCATGGCTGGCATGAAGATTGAATATAGCGGACAGTACGGTGCCTGGCAGCCTAACTTCGACTCGCCGATTGCTGCTCAGATGGCCGCTCTCTACGAACGGATGTATCAGAAACCTGCCAAGGTGGAAGTCGTGCACGCCGGCCTGGAGTGCAGCATGATCGGTCAGGTCTATCCGAAGATGGACCTCATCTCCTTCGGTCCTACCCTCCGCTCACCGCACACGCCCAACGAGCGCTGTAACATCCCGAGCGTCGGACGCTTCTGGCCGTTCCTGACCACGCTGCTGGCAGAGATACCCGAGAAGTGAGGACTTGACCAAGTCACTATTTTACGCTCATCTTTATTGAACGTTCAACATAAACGTTCAACGTCGAATCATTTAACCAACCGATTCTCTATGAAATCGTTCATTCTTTCACTTATCATGAGCCTTTTCCCTTTCTTTAGTTTTGCTCAGAGCTATGACAAACTCTGGAAGCAGGTGGAGAACTATGAAGACGACGGTAAGCCGCAGTCGGCCTACGAAGTCGCCGAGAAGATTCTCAAGAAGGCTTCCCGCGACCGCCATATCGGGCAGGCTCTCAGTGCCCGCCTGAAGATGGCAGCCCTCCATCAGGAGTGGTCCCCCGACAGTTTCTTTACCGACATTCAGGAGCTGGAAGCTCTGCGTGCCGCTGAGACTCGTCCCGAGGCGCGTGCTGTCTATGCCTCGCTCTTGGCAGAAATCTATCAGATGAACAAGGGACGCTCGCAGGCCAGCGGCTTACAGCTGACATCTGACAACATGAAAGAATGGACGAGAGAACAATACGACAGTGCTGCCTTCGCCAACTGGCGTCTCTCTATGGAGGACCTGCCTATGCTGGCCAAAGCGCGCAGCAAGGACTGGCTGCCGTTCATCAAGCAGAACGAGCACTCGGCCTACTTCAAGCATGATCTCCTGCATATTCTCTGGTACCGTGCCAAGAACCAGGATGAAAATATCTGGAAGGGTACACAGAAGACGCTTGCCAGTCTGGCACAAGATATCGTAGCCGAATACAAGCGTCTTGGGAACCGCGAAGCCGCCCTGCTGATATCCTTGGATTGGATCAAACTGCAACAGCGGAAAAGCGATAACATCCTGCTTCGTCAGCTCATTCAGGAAAATGCCGACTTGCCATTATGTGTGGAGGCTTATCTCGATCTTTTCATCCGTGAGCCCAGCAAGCAAGAATGTATCGCCTTGGCGCGGGAGTGCATCAGCCGCTATCCCAAGTATGCTCGCATCGGTGAGGTTCGCAACCGTCTCAACCGCTACCTGAAACCCTCTATCTCGTGGCAGGGCTGCTCTATCTATTATCCTGGAAAGGAGTACCCATGGACGGTTAAATCCTCCAACGCTAAGCGCTTGACCTTCGAGATTTTCCAGATGCCTCCAACCTTCCATAAGACCCATCTCTATGGCGGCCACGATAAGAACCTGAAGGAGATTCGTCAGACAGGCACCTGTGTGCAGTCGTTCACCAAGGACCTGTCAGTCGCTAATCCGTGGGATGAGCGCCGCGACACTGTGCCTTGGACGGCACCCGAGCCCGGCACTTATGCTCTCATCATCACGGGCGAGGCCTCGGAAGCGGAACTGCTGAATGGCACTGTTCAGGAATATTCCACCTTCATCTGCACGCGCCTGCAGCCGCTCTATCAGAACGGACTCGGGCAGCAGCGCACCGTAGTTGTTGATGCCGAGAGTGGTCAGCCGATAGAGGGCGCTGTGGTGGAGTACTACGATTTTGTCAAAAACGAGAAGCGGACTATTGCCACTGTCGCGACCGACCACGAAGGCCGTGCGCCGCTGGACAACGAGGTTGTAGGAATCAGCCATATCTCCAAAATCTCCCGCAAGGTCACCTATGGCAACGATGTCTATCTCGATGCCGACGACGTCTATTTTGTTCGTTCAGGAGCTGCTCGTCAGGACCAGCCATTCCTGTCGGTGCGGCTGTATAGCGACCGCGCCATCTATCGCCCCGGACAGGATGTTCACGTTGGCGGCATTCTTTTCTGGCAGGAGCATTGGGATGCCACGGTTCTGGAAGGCGTCTCCGTAACACTCACCCTCCGCGATGCCAACGGCAAGGAGGTCTCCGTCCAGACCGTGAAAGCTGATGAATACGGAAAGTTCAACGCAGACTTCCAGCTCCCGCAGGGCGGGCTCCCGGGAGACTATCGCGTTTCATCTGAAGTCAGCATCAAGGGGCGTGACAGTTACAACACGCTAACCTTCAGTGTCGAGGAGTACAAGCGTCCCACCTTCGAGGTGAAGATGGATCCGGCACCCGACATGCAGTGGCCTGCCGATAGTATTACCCTCACCGGTAAGGCGATGGGTTACAATGGTGTTCCCGTCCGTGAAGGACGAGTCACGGGAACGTTCCAGTTTACCTATCCCTATTGGTGGTGGAGGCACAGCGATCGCGATTCTGAGCCTATGCCTATTGATACCGTTTCTACCGATGAAAACGGTTCATTTAGCATCCGTGTTCCTCTGAAGTCGCTCTCAGATGAAGCCCTTTGGGGTGGCCTCCGCATGGAACTGAACGTGGATGTCCTCAGCGTAGCAGGCGAGACGCACGAGGGTCACATGAGAGTTCCGATCAGCCGGAGGCCCTTGCGCATCATCCTTGAAGCTCCCGAACAGCAGGAGCGCGAGCACCTGCAACCCATCGGCATCGAACTGCTCTCTTCCACGGGGCAGAACACTGACGGTACCGTCACGTGGAGCATCTATCCGGCCAGCGAGAAGAAGCGCGTCAGCGATGAGGCTGTCAGCAGCGGTGTCATCACCTCCAAAGACAAGCAACTCGATTTCGATATAGAGGTCTTGCGCGCCCTTGAAGCCGGACAGTATGAATTATATGTAGAAGCCGTCTCGGGCGAATACCGCGACAGCACAAAGGCCTACTTCCTCATCTTCGGAATGGACGACACCAAGCTGCCCAAGGTGACGCCCGACTGGATGTATTGTCCCGATGAGACTTTCGGCCCAGGCAAACCGGGACGCATCCAAGTGGGCAGCAGCCTCACCGACATAGCCTTCTACTACACCATTGTATCTGGGGAGGAGGTCATTGAGGAACGTCTCATATCCCTGTCCGATGAACTCCGCATAATCGAAATACCCTACGAGGAGCGCTTTGGCGATGGAGCTTCCTTCAACTACGTCTTCGTGAAGGGCGGTCGTGTGTATAAGGGCAATCAGACGTTGAGGCTCGTGGCCCCCGACCGCACCCTGAAGTGGGAGTGGAAGACCTTCCGCGACCGCCTGCATCCTGGTGACACCGAGACCTGGACGCTGCTTCTGCGGACACCCGACGGCAAGCCCGCATCAGCGCAGGCTATGGTGACTCTCTACGACGCGTCCCTCGACGCCCTCGCTCCCCACGCGTGGAACCTGTTCATCCGCCGTGCCTACAACATCACCGATCTGCCTTGGACCAACCTCAACTACTTCACTAATTACGGCACATCCAGCTATCTCTCCTTCAACATGAAGTCGTATGATGTCGGAGAGATGCTCTTCGACGAGTTCGATGCCGACCGCTACGACGGTCTGGGCTTCGGCTACCGACGTCGGCACTTCGATGGCGCAATACCTGAGCTGATGGGAGAGAGAGCTGAACCCACGCGAGCTCCTCGAGCTATGCCTCAGGTGATGCTGGCGAAGTCCAATGGGCCGGTGGATTCGGCCGAAATGGAAGAAGAGGTCGTCACCGATGGCGCGCAAGCCCCGACCGCTTCCGCTGCTCCCCAGGCGCTGCGCACTAATTTCAATGAGACGGCCGCCTTCCTGCCGCGCCTCCAGACCAATGCCAAGGGCGAGGTGAGCATCAAGTTCACGCTGCCTGAGAGCCTCACCACCTGGCGTCTGCTCGGACTTGCCCACACCAAGGATCTCATGAGCACCACGTTCCAGGCTGAGGCTGTGGCCCGCAAAGAGATGATGGCTCGTCTGTTCCTGCCCCGCTTCCTGAGAGCCGAGGACCACGCCAGCGTACGTGCTACCATTCAGAACCTCACCGATGCCCCCATTAGCGGTAATGCGCTGTTGGAAATCTTCGATCCCGAAACCGAGCGCATCCTCGTCAGCAAACGTCTGCCATTCACTGTGGCGGCCAACGGCGAGAGCCTGCTCACTTTCGACTATACCCCCACGGGCAATGAACCGGTTGTGGCCGTGCGCCTGACCGCCGACAGCAAGACCTTCAGCGACGGCGAACAGCACTACCTCCCGATACTGCCCAGCAAGACCTATCTCACCGAGAGCGTGGAGATCCGCGCCGACAGCCTCGGCACCTTCACCACTGACCTGACTTCGTTGTTCAACCACGACAGTCCTACGGCCACCAACCGCCGCCTGACCGTGGAGTACACCGCCCATCCTATATGGTACGCGTTGCAGGCTCTGCCCTCGCTCATCGAGCCGCAGCATGATGACATCCTCTCGCTCTGTACCTCCCTGCAGGCACAGGCGCTCTCAGCCTATATCGCCAACAACACCCCGCGCCTGAAGACACTCGTAGAAATCTGGCAGCGCGAGCAGGCACAGGGACAGCCTTCCTTGGCTAGTAAGCTGGCAGAGGACGAGGAACTCAAGCAGATCATTCTCGACGAGACACCTTGGCTGCGCGAGGCAGAGAACGAGGCCGACCGCAAGCAGCGCCTCATCCAGCTCTTCAACATCAGCCGTCAGGAGAATGTGCTGGCTTCCATTGCCGAGCGAATGGAAAGGCGTC